>Ga0070741_10010962_pt1 | contig 16917 bp, 13 predicted proteins | sample Coa_R1_4_FD_66440 | JGI IMG/M metagenome (GOLD analysis project Ga0070741, IMG submission 66440) | Surface soil microbial communities from Centralia Pennsylvania, which are recovering from an underground coalmine fire - Coalmine... | ecosystem: Environmental > Terrestrial > Soil > Unclassified ...
CTCTTGCGGCCTTTGAGCACGTACGGGCTCAGATCCAGCGACGGGCGGTTGGTTAGAACCGCCCGTTCGCACATTCTGGCAGATTTTGCAGACACAAGATCACGTATAAGCCGTAAACCATCGCGCAGGGAAGGCCGGTGTGATCACCGCCTGTACCTGTGGACTCGCGCTTGCGCAGTTTTTGCTGCGCGAGGGCCCCGGGTGCAGCGGCCACCCGGCCTTCCCTGCGCCCTTTGCTTTCTCAAGAGGGCGGTGATGATGCAAAGCTCGGGCGAAATGCGCCGCGAGAACGTGAAATCGTGTCGGCAATATTTTCGTGGCCATCCTTCGAGATGCCGCTTCGCGGCTCCTTAGGATGAGTGCGCTATGCGCGGACGCGCCGTCAGACCCTCATGGTGCCGTCGGACCCTCACGGTGAGGAGCGCGGCAGGGCCGCGCGTCTCGAACCATGAAGGCCCCGAAACCCGCGCGAAAGCTGGCGCTCCTAAATCCCCAACGCCGCCAGCGTCTGCGCAATGTCCGCCGGCGATTTCACCTGCACCGCATGAATGTCGACCGCACGCGCGCCCTCGACGTTTTCTGCGACGTCGTCGAAGAACACGATGCGCGAGGCAGGCACGCCGATGGCCTTCACGACGTGGTCGTAGGCCGCCGCATCGGGCTTGCGCAGGCCAATGCTGGAGGACAGGAAGATTTCGCGGAAATGCTTGAGCACGTCGGCATAGACAGTCGGGAAATGCGCCACATGCGCCGCGTTGGTGTTGGAGAAGGCGTAGAGGGGCAGATGCTTGGCGGCCCGGGCGAGCTGATCGGCAATGTCGGGCATTTCGCCCGCGAAGATCGCGTTCCACCCCTCCAGGAACTGCGCGTCGGTAATGCCGATGCCGAGAGAATTGCGCAGGGCTGCGAAATATTCGGCGTCGCTGAGCTTGCCGGTCTCGTGATGCCGGTAGGATTCGTCAGGCACAAAGCGCCCGGCGAGGTCGGACGGCGCGCAGCCGGCATGACCGGCCCAGCAGGCCAGCGCCTTGCTGAAGTCGATGTTGATGACGACGCGGCCGATGTCGAACAGCAGCGCATCGGCCGCGCCGGGCGAAAGTTGGACAGGTGGCATGACGGCTCGTCTGAATGTGTGGCGAACGCCCGCCCTTATAACTCAATATCGATACGGTTCGATGTCGAGCAGCGGGAACGCGCTGAAGACGCCGGGCGCATTGGTCGCGGTCGCCGGATGCAGGAATGATTTATTGAGCTCGGCAAAAGAGGTGACGCCGAGCAGGCCGAGACTGCGGATCACCTCGTCCTCCAAGAGTTCCAGCATGCGCAGCACGCCGGTCTCGCCGGCGGCCGCCAGCGCCCAGCATTGCAGGCGGCCGATGCCGACAATGTCGGCGCCGAGCGCAATCGCCTTCACCACGTCGGAGCCGCGGCAGAAGCCGCCATCGACCATGATTTTCGCGCGGCCTTTCACGGCGTCCGCGATCTCCGGCAGCACATGCATGGCGCCGCGGCCGTGATCGAGCTGGCGGCCGCCATGGTTGGAGACGTAGATCCAGTCGACGCCGTGATCGAGCGCGATCTGCGTATCCTCGGCCGTGGCGATGCCCTTGATGATCAGCGGGATCTTGTACTTGTCCTTGATCAACTTCACCGTCTGCCAGCTCAGCGCCTTCTGGAAGTCGCCCCCGGTCGAACGCAGCCGGCTTTCGCGCACATAGCGCTTGGCGATGTCGCGCTCGCGCCGGCTGTAATGGGCGGTGTCGACCGTGAGACAGAAGGCGGTGTAGCGGTTGGCAATGGCGCGGCTGACCACATCCTCGACAAAGGCGTCGTCGCCGCGGACATAGAGCTGATAGATGCGCAGCGCATCCGGCGCGGCTTCGGCGACTTTCTCGAGGCCCGGCTCGGTGACCGAGCTCAGCATATGCGCCGCGCCAAAGCGGCCGGCGGCCCTGGTGACCGCGGCGGCAGCCGCATGGGGCTGGAAGATTTCCAGCGCGCCGACCGGCGCCATCATCACCGGCAACCGCATCTTGCGGCCGAACCTCTCCACCGTCGCGTCGACGCGGGACACGTCGCGCAGCACCCGCGGGCGGAAGGCGATCTCGTCCAGCGCCATCCGGTTGCGGCGCAGCGTGGTCTCGGTCTCCGTGCCACCGATGATGTAGTCCCAGGCGTTCTGATTGAGATTGGCGCGGGCCTTGCGCACGAACTCGTGCAGGTTCTGGAAGGGTTCATTGCTGGCGCCGAGCTCGGCATTCCGGCTTGGCGGAAGCGGGTTCGCGTCGTTCATGAGAGTCCTCCCGGTGTTGTGATGCGTGCTTATCCCTCTCGCGTATCGCGTCGTGAGGCTTCGTGCCATCCTAAATTTGCATGGCTTGCGCGCGAAGCCCGGCGTAGGGTTAGAGGTCAAGAAAGCGGTGCAATAGAGCGCCGGAAGGACTACTCAAGGGAGACCTGATGACCGAGCCCTTGTTGTTCACGCCGCTGACCATCCGCGATGTCACCTTGCGCAACCGGGTGGTGGTGCCGCCGATGCACCAATATTCCGCCGTGAAGGGCTTTCCGACCGACTGGCACATGGTCAATGCCGGCAAGTTTGCGGCCGGCGGTGCCGGGCTGGTCATTGTCGAATCGACCAAGGTCGAGCGGCGCGGTTGCGGCACCATCGGCGACCTCGGCCTGTGGGACGATGCGTTCATAGCGCCGCTCAAGCGCATCACCGACTTCATCAAGCAGCAGAACGCGGTGCCGGGGATTCAGCTCGGTCATTCCGGCCGCAAGGCGCGGGCCTTTCGGCCCTGGGAGGGTGGCGGTCCGCTGCAGCGGACGGCCGAGATCGAAGACTGGGATGCCTGGACGCCGGTGGCGCCCAGCGCGATAGCCCACAGCGAGAAATGGCCGGTGCCGCGGGCGCTGGAACGCGGCGAGGTCAAGGACCTGGTTGCCGCCTGGGGCGAGGCGGCGCGGCGGGCAAATGCGGCCGGTTTCGAGGTGCTGGAGCTGCATGGCGCCCATGGCTACCTCGTGCACGAATTCCTCTCGGAGCTGTCGAACCAGCGCACCGACGAATATGGCGGATCTGAGCAAAACCGGATGCGGTTCCTGGTCGAGGTGACCGAGGCGGTCCGTGCCCACTGGCCCGAGACAAAACCGCTGTTCGTGCGGCTTTCGGTCGAGGATCACGCCGGCTGGGGGCCTGAGAACAGCGTCCGGCTCGCAAAACTCCTCAAAACCAGGGGAGTCGACGTTATCGACTGTTCCTCGGGCGGGATTACCGACCAGGCCCCGATTCTCGGCAACGAGATCAAATTCAACTACCAGGTACCCTTATCGGACTATGTCCGGACCCAGGCGCACATCATGACCATGGCGGTCGGACTGATCATCCACGGCGATCAGGCCGAGGAAATATTACAAAATGGAAAGGCGGATTTGATCGCCGTCGGGCGGGAAATCCTCAACAATCCCAATTGGCCGATGGATGCTGCCCTGAAATTGGGCGCCGAGGGCGTGTTCCGGAACGTGCCCCCGCAGTTCGGCTATTGGCTGGGGGTGAGGGCGCGACGCGGTTTTGGCACAAAACCGTCAACTTGGCAGATCGGCCTTGAAGAAAACAGAAAGCTATTGTGAGCATCTCGTTTCGATCATACTTGATCCGATCGGGCGGCACCGGATCAGCTCAAACGCGCGGAAGGCAGCGGCGGCAATGCGAAAGAATTGGCTTTTCTTGATGGGTTCCGTAACCGGCGTGTGCCTGACCCTGCTCGTGACAGGGCCGCAGAGCGCGCACCTGATCGCGCGGGCGACAGCGGCGGGCGCCGACACCTATTCGCAGCTCAATCTGTTCGGCGAGGTGTTCGAGCGCGTGCGCGCCGACTATGTCGAGAAGCCCGACGACTCCAAGCTGGTCGAAGGCGCCATCAACGGCATGGTGACCTCGCTCGATCCGCATTCGCGCTACATGAACGACAAGGCCTGGCGCGAGATGCAGGAGACGACCTCCGGCGAGTTCGGCGGCCTCGGCATCGAGGTCACGATGGAAGACGGCCTCGTCAAGGTTGTGGCGCCGATCGACGATACGCCCGCGCAACGGGCCGGCCTTCTGTCCGGCGACTTCATCAGCCAGATCGATGGCGAGCAGGTGCAGGGCCTGACGCTCGAGCAGGCGGTCAACAAGATGAAGGGCGCGGCCGACACCAAGACCAAGCTCACCATCATCCGCAAGGGCAAGGACGCGCCGTTCGACGTGACCCTCACGCGTGAGATCATCCGCGTGAAGCCGGTACGCTATCACACCGAGGGCGGCGACATCGGCTATGTCCGCGTCACCTCCTTCAACGAGCAGACCACCGACGGCCTGCACAAGGCGATCAGCGATATCGAGAAGCAGATCCCGCAGGAGAAGCTCGCCGGCTTCGTGCTCGATCTGCGCAACAATCCGGGCGGCCTGCTCGATCAGGCGGTGTCGGTGTCGAGCTCGTTCCTCGCCCGTGGCGAGGTCGTGTCGACCCGCGGCCGCAATCCCGAGGAGACCCAGCGCTTCACCGCGCGGGGCGGCGACCTCACCAAGGGCAAGCCGCTGGTGGTCTTGATCAATGGCGGCTCGGCTTCGGCGTCGGAGATCGTTGCCGGTGCGCTGCATGATCACAAGCGCGCCACGCTGATCGGCACGCGTTCGTTCGGCAAGGGCTCGGTGCAGACCATTATTCCGCTCGGCGCCGGCAATGGCGCGCTGGCGCTGACGACGGCGCGCTACTTCACGCCGTCGGGCCACTCGATCCAGGCGCAGGGCATCACGCCCGACATCGAGATCCTGCAGAACGTGCCGGATGAGCTCAAGGGCCGTACCGACACCAAGGGCGAGGCCTCGATGCGCGGCCATCTGTCGGCTGAGGGCAAGGAGCAGTCCGGTTCGCAGTCCTATGTCCCGCCGGACGAGAAGGACGACAAGGCGCTGCACGCGGCCTATGACCTGCTCCGCGGCGTCACCGTCAATGCCGACGCGCCGCCGGCGGCTGCCAAGGCGACCGTGCCGAACTAACGACACCGGTTGGCCGGCTCAAACGAGTTCAGAGGGCGGCCTTGCGCCGCCCTTGCTGTTGCTGAAGGGCTGTGGCGCCAGAATAGGTCGCAAACAGCTCGGCGATGTCGCCGGCGGATTTGGCGGCGCTGAACAGGTAGCCCTGCATCTCGGAGCAGCCGAGGCTGCGCAGCAACTGCTTCTGCGCCTCGGTCTCGACGCCCTCGGCCGTGGTCGCCATGTGGCGGGCACTGGCGAGATGGACCACCGCCTGGACGATGGAGGAAGAGCCGCTTCCCGGTGCCGAGATGTCGCTGACGAAGGCGCGGTCGATCTTGATCTTGTCGAACGGAAAGCGCTGCAAATAACTCAGCGACGAATAGCCGGTGCCGAAATCGTCAAGCGCGATGCGCACGCCGATCGAGCGCAGCCGGTGCAGGATCGCAAGCGCGGCCTCGTCGTCGCGGATCAGCACGGCCTCGGTGATCTCGATTTCCAGCCGCTCGGCCGGCAGTCCGGAGGCCGCCAATGCCGCCATGATCTTCAGCGCCAGCGTCCCGCTCTTGAACTGCACCGGCGAGACATTGACCGCCAGCCGCACAGCCTCGGGCCAGCGCGCGGCGTGCATGCAGGCGGTGGTCAGCACCCACTCGCCGAGCGCGTTGATCAGCCCGCTCTCCTCGGCGATCGGAATGAACTCGGCGGGAGAGACAGAACCTCGCTCCGGATGGCGCCAGCGCACCAGCGCTTCGCAGCCGGTGATGCGATCGTCGTGCAGGCTGAGGCAGGGCTGGTAGTGGACCTCAAGACCGGTGCCGGTCGTAATCGCCTCGCGCAGGTCGACCTCGAGCTGGCGGCGGGCGCGAACCCTAGCCTCCATCTCGGGATCGAAGAAGCGGAAGGTGCGCCGTCCCGCCGCCTTGGCCGCATACATCGCCAGATCCGCATTGCGCAGGATCTGGTCGAGATCGGTGCCGTTGTCGGGCACGAGCGCAATGCCGATCGAGGCGTCTGTGGTCAGCCGGTGGCCGAGGCACTCGAACGGCGTCCTGATCGCAATGAGCAGCTGCGTTGCGAGACTCGTGACCTCCTCGGTGGTCTCGACCGCAATCTGGACCACGGCGAACTCGTCGCCGGAGAGGCGCGCCACGAAATCGCGCGTGCCGATGCAGCGGCTCAGACTCTCTGCCACCGAGCGCAAGAGCTCGTCGCCGACCTGGTGGCCCAGCGTGTCGTTGACGCTCTTGAACTCGTCGATGTCGATATAGTGGACGGCCAGCCGGCGGCCGGGCTCGATAGTGCCGAGTTCCTCTCGCAGCCGCTCGTGGAACAAAGCGCGGTTGGGCAAATCGGTCAGCGCATCGTAGTGGGCGAGGTGGGCGATCTGCTGCTCGGCGCGGCGACGCTCGGTGATGTCCTCATGGGTCGCAAGCCAGCCGCCGTCGGCGAGCGGCTCGTTGATGATCTGCATGGAACGGCCGTCGGGGACCTCGATGATGTTGACCTTGCGGCGGTCGACCTCGCGCAGCACAGAGCTGATATAGGCTTCCTCGTCGCCGATGAAGGATCCCGTCTCCTTGCGGTGGCGGATGATGTCGCGAAAGCCGGTGCCCGGCTTCACCACCTCAGGCGACAGCGCATACATGTCGATGTAGCGCTGATTGCAGACCACGAGCTGCTCCGACGCATCGAACATCAGAAGTCCCTGCGTCATATTGTTGACGGCGCGGTCGAGCCGCTGTTTCTCCAGCGTCAACCGCCGCTCGGAGGCGCGATACTGCTGCGACAATTTGCGGACCACGAGAAACAGGAGCGTAGCAATCGCAACAACCGATGCGCTGGCCACCGCAATCAGGATGCCGAGCTGCCGATGCCAGCCGGCAAGCGCGGCGGATTTGGTGATGGCGGCGACGATGACGATCGGAAAATTGGGTAGCGCCCGCGACGCGACCAGTCGCTCCTGGCCGTCGATCGGGCTCGCCAGGCGCACCGTATAGTGAGGCAGATCGAAGACGCGCCGCTGGTCCGGCTCCCGCTGCCTGAAATTGCGCCCGATCATCTCGGGCGCATGGGGGTAGCGGGCGAGCAGCGTGCCGTCGCGGTGGTACATGGAGATCGCAGCATCTGGCCCGAGAGTGACGGAGGCGAGGAAGGCCTCGAAATTGGCGGGCTCGATGCCGCGGCCGGCGACACCGAGGAACTCGCCGCTCGGTCCCGTAAGCTTGCGAACGATAACCGTGGTCCACGCGCCTGTGACCCGGCTGTGCACCGGCTCGACCAGCATGTCGGGCGAGCGCGGATCACTTTTGAAAAGCCGGAAGTAGGACCGATCCGCAACATTGACATCAGGAACCGGCCAGACTGTCGAGGAATTGATCAGCTTGCCTTCGGCGTCGAACAGGTTGAGGGCGCCGACGTAGGACAGCGCGCCGATTCTCGCCTTCAGCATTGCGTGGACGTCCTCACCCGACATCCGCTGCCTGAATCCTTGCGCGCTGTCGATCCCGGCGGAGCGGACAAAGCCTGAGATGTCGTGCTGGATCGCGCCGAAATCCTTGAATTGCTGGTCGAAATGCCGCGCCAGCAGCAGCACGGTGTTCTCAAGCTCGCGCTCGCTGCCGCGCAGCGCAAGCTCGCGCGAGTTGCCGGCCATGATGGCGGCGCCAATGGTGATTGATCCGATCAGCAGTAGGCCGCCTACGACCAGCCAGCGGATCGGGCCGCCACGCGCCAGTGCGTCTTTCTCAATCGGGAGAGCTTCGCCAGTCATCGCAGGCCCTTGTCGGCTGCCGCGACTGAAGCGGCTTCAATCTGAAGTCGCGGCGTGCCGATTTGCTACGACACGGAGATGAAAGGCGCCGTTAGCAAGTGGGGTTAATGAACAGTAAAGAGCCTGCCATCGCTGCCCCAGGTCATTGCTGGAACAGCGGTCCGGGGTTGCGCGCGATCGATCGCGAGCTCAGGGACACGATCGCCGCGGCGATGATATTGGTCGCGGCGCTGACGATGATCGGCAGCTCGTAGCTGTGGCTGAAGTCGAAGGCGAAGCCCGCGGCACTGGGGCCGATCAGCGTGCCAAAGGCGACGCTGGTGTAGAGCACCCCGATGATGCCGCTGACATTGCGGCCGCCGAAATAGTCCATCACGACGGACGGCAGAACGGCAACCCAGCCGCCATAGAACACGCCATAGACGAAGGCGAAGACGACAAGCGACCACAAGCGGTCCGAGACCGCCCAAAGCGCTAGTGCCGCCGCCATCCCCGCGAACATCAGGAGTAATGACCGCTCGCGGCCCATCCGATCGGCGATGCCGCCCAGGAAGAACCGGCCGGCGGTGCTCCCGACGCCGATCACACCGAGCAGCAGCGCCGCCTGCGCCGGCGCAATGCCGTGATCGCGCGCGAAGGGGACGAGGTGGACGAAGGGCACAAAGACGCCGAACGAGCAGATCAGGCAGGCCGCATAGAGACCGGCGAAACGGCTGGAGCGGATGGCTTCGCGCACGGTTGCACCGGTGCCGCTTCCGGACCCGCCCCGCGGCGGCTCCGCGTCGCCGTCGGGATAAAGTCCGCGGGAGCGCGGATCGTTGTTGACCAGGAACGCCATGCCTGCGCCCAGCACCAGCGCAAGCGCGCCGAGTGCGAGGTAGGCGCCGCGCCAGCCGACCTCATCAATCAGGATCGAGGCCAGCGGCGGCATCACCAGCGTGCCGACACCAATGCCGCTCACGGCAAGGCCCGAGGCAAAACCACGGCGGCGCACGAACCAGCGCTGGACTGCGCCGATCGCCGGCACATAGGCGCAGCCGACGCCGAGACCGACGCCCAGCCCATAGGCCGCATACACCTCGAACAGGCTGTGCGCGACGCTTGCCAGCGCAAGCCCCGCAGCCAGCAGCACCATGCCGGTCACCGCAAGCGGTCGCGCGCCGAAGCGATCGGCGAGCGGTCCGCTGATAATGCCGAGGCCGAAATAGAGAAACCCGGCGAGCGAGAACACGAGCGACACCGAGCCGCGCGAGGCGCCGAAATCGTGCTCGAGCTGCTCCAGAAAGGCGCTGAATGTGTAGGCGGAGCCGAAGCCGATCAGGGTGATCGCAAAGGCTGCCGCGACCACAAGCCAGCCATAGAAGACGCGGCCACGAAACGCTGTCGTATGCTTGGGCATATCGACCTCCATATGTAACAAGACACCAGTAAATATATTATAATGGTGTCTATTGACGTCAACCGGTAAAGAGAATTAAATGGTGTTTCATGTCGAAAGAGTCGCGCAAGTTCCACGTCCCTGACGCGCTGGCAAACCTGTATGATTTCGCCAATACGCTCGATCTCAGGCATTTCACCCATCACCGGGTGGAACATGCGCAAGGGGACGAGTTGAAGAGCCCGCAGGATCTCGCGTCATGGATGGCGGCGCGCGGGCTGACGCGAGCGGGTGCGAAGGTCACGCCCGCGATGTTGGAGAGCGCGCTGCGTTTGCGAACGGCATTGCGCGAGTACTTGCAGCAGGATCCCGCAAACCGGCACCAGCGCAGTGCGACGCGCGCCTTGAACGAGGAGATCGCCGCATTTCCGCTGATTGCCGGGTTCGACGGCGCAGGAAAGGCGTCCTTGCGTCCGGCGCGCGAGGATGCGCTGTCCGGGCTTTCAACGCTGGTTGCGGAACTCTACGACGCCGCGCGGAACGGATCGCTCGATCGGCTCAAGACGTGTGCGGCCGAGGAGTGCCGGCGGGTGTTCTTTGACCGGTCGAAGCCTGCGACGCGGCGCTGGTGCATGTCGTCGCTCTGCGGCAACCGCATCAAGACCAGGGCCTATCGGGCGCGTCAGCGCGCTGCGGAGTGAGATCGCGTTCTCGGCGGATTAATCGGTTGTGAAATCAGCAGGCCGAAAACTCAGGCGCGATAGTGGCCCGACTTGCCGCCCAGCTTTTCAACGAGGTGGATGCCCTCGATGCGTACGCCGCGCTCGACGGCCTTGATCATGTCGTAGATCGTGAGGCACGCGACCGCCACCGCCGTCAGCGCCTCCATCTCGACGCCGGTCGGCCCGGTCACCTTGACGCTGGCACGCACGACACAGCCGGGCAGGGCGGCATCGGGGGTGATGTCGAGCGTGACCTTCGCGAGCGCCAAGGGATGGCACAACGGAATGAGGTCGGAGGTCCGCTTTGCCGCCATGATGCCGGCGATGCGCGCGGTGCCGAGCACGTCGCCCTTCTTGGCATTCCCCGAGACGATCAGTTGCAGCGTCTCGGAGCTCATGACGACACGGCCTTCTGCCACGGCCAGCCGTTCAGTGGCGGGCTTTTCCGACACGTCGACCATGCGCGCTTCGCCCCTGGTGTCGATATGGGTGAGGGCGGGAGAGTCGGACGGTTTGCGTGGCATCACCGCGTTCCAGTCGCAACCGCAGGCGCGCGCGTGAGCAGTGCCCGCGTTGCCGCCGTCACGTCGGTCTGCCGCATCAGGCTCTCGCCGACCAGGAATGTCGTAATCCTGACGGTCTCGAGCCGCGCCAGGTCGGCAGGCGTAAAGATGCCGCTCTCGCCGACGATCACACGGTCCTTGGGGACGAGCGGGGCCAGGGTCTCGCTGGTCGCAAGCGTGGTCTCGAAGGTGCGCAGGTTGCGGTTGTTGATGCCGATCATCGGCGAACGGAGCTTCAGTGCCCGCTCGAGTTCGCTTTGATCATGGACCTCGATCAGCACATCCATGCCGTGGGCGATGGCCGCAGCTTCAAGGTCGCGCGCGCATCCGTCATTGAGCGCCGCCATGATGATCAGGATGCAATCCGCGCCATGTGCGCGGGCTTCCGCTACCTGATAAACGTCGAACATGAAATCCTTGCGCAGCACCGGCAAGCGGGTGGCAGCGCGCGCCGCGACCATGAAATCGAGATGGCCCTGGAAGGAGGGCGTATCCGTCAGCACCGACAAGCACGCCGCGCCGCCCGCTTCATAGGCCTTGGAGAGCGACGGCGGGTCGAAGTCGGCGCGGATCAGTCCTTTCGAGGGCGAGGCTTTCTTGATTTCGGCGATCAACGCGTAGTCGCCGCCAGTCATTTTCCTGCGGATGGCGTTGAGAAAGCCCCGGGGCGGTGGGGCGCTCCTGGCGAGAGCCTCGACATCCGCAAGCGGCAGTAGCCGTTTTGCGGCGGCGATCTCCTCACGCTTATAGGCCTCGATCTTGGACAGGATATCGGACATCGCAGACGCCCCGGCGCTAGCTGTTGGAGACTGCGACGAGATGCTTGAGACGCGCCAATGCAGCCCCGCTGTCGAGCGATTTCTGGCCGATCTCGACGCCTTCCTTCAGCGTCTTTGCACGCCCAGCGACGATAAGCGCGGCCGCCGCATTCAACAGTGCGACATCGCGATACGGGCTCGGCATGCCATCGAGCACGCTTTGCAACGCCACCGCATTGGCATCGGCATCGCCACCTTTGAGCCCATCGCTGCCGCAGCGGGGAAGGCCGGCTTCGTCGGGTGTGACCTCGAAGGTGCGGATCTCGCCCTTCTCCAGCGCCGCGACAAAGGTCGGACCGGTCAGCGTGATCTCGTCAAGGCCATCGGATCCGTGCACGACCCAGACGGACTCCGAGCCGAGATTCCGCAACACTTGCGCCAGAGGCTGCACCCATTGTCGGGAAAATACTCCAACCATCTGCCGCTTCACGCCGGCCGGATTCGATAGCGGTCCAAGCAGATTGAAGATGGTGCGGGTGGCGAGCTCGACCCGGGTCGGGCCGACATTCTTCATCGCGGGATGATGGGCCGGCGCGAACATGAAGCCGATGCCGGCCTCGCGCACGCAGCGGCCGACCTCTTCGGGTTTCAGATCAATCTTGACCCCAAGCGATGCCAGAACGTCGGCCGCGCCGGACCGGGAGGAGAGGGCGCGGTTGCCATGCTTGGCGACGGGAACGCCGGCGCCTGCCACGATGAAGGAGGCGCAGGTCGAGACGTTGACCGAGCCCGAGCCGTCGCCGCCGGTGCCGACGATGTCAACAGCCTCCGCAGGCGCGCTCACACCCAGCATCTTGCCGCGCATGGCCGAAACCGCGCCGGTGATCTCCTCCACCGTTTCCCCGCGCACACGCAAGGCCATCAACAGGCCCCCCATCTGCGAGGGGGTGGCTTCGCCCGACATCATGCTGTCGAAGGCGCTGGCCGCTTCCTCACGGCTCAGCGTGGCGCCAGTGGCGACCTTGCCAATGATCGATTTGAAGTCGTCCATCGCGTCACTCGAACACTAGTTGTTGCTGGCGGCGCCGGTCGCCTGGGCGAAGGCTTCTTCGTTGATCTTGGTGCCGATGTTCTTCTCGAGCTTGGTCACATAGGCCGCAAGCTGCTCATCACTCAAGGTGCGCTGCAACGTTTCCTTCAGCTTCTTGGTCTCATCGGAATTGAAGTCGACCGGCGGCACGGTAATGTCGGTGACGCGGAACACGATCCATTCGGTATCGCTGTCCCCGGCCGCCTGCGCAACGGTGTCCTTGGCCGTCTTGAAGGCCGCAGCAATCACGCCGGAGGGCAGGCCCGCCGCGGAGCCGTCGCGTTTCAATCCCGTCGCTGTCTCGGCTTTCAATCCGAGGCTCGCGGCCTCATCGGCAAGCTTGCCGGTGTCGCCGAGTTTCTGCACGAGCTCGGTCGCCTTGGCGCGCAGCCGGCTTGCGATCTGATCTTCGCGCCAGCGCGCCTCGACCTGATCTTTGACCTCATCGAGGGTGCGGTCTCGCGGCGGGGTGACGCCGAGCACGTCGTACCAGACATAGCCGCCGCGATAGGAAATCGGCTCATTGTCGACGCCGACATCGCTGTTGAACGCCTGCGCAACCACATTCAGGCCCTGCGGGATGTTGGCGGACTGACCGTCGGGCTGCTTGCCCGAGCGATCGACATCGATCGTGGTCGCGGTGAGCCCGAGCTTCTTGGCTGCATCGGTCACGCTCGCTCCGCCGCCACGCTCATCCTCGAACTTGTCGCGCAGGCTCGAAACCTGCTCACGCGCCCGGGCCGTTGCGATTTCGCGCTTGATCTGCGGGGCAAGGCTTTCATAGCTCGGCTGCGTGGCCGGCTGGATCTTGCCGACCTTGATCAGCGCCACGCCAAAGCGGCCCTGCACCGGCTGGCTCACCTCGCCCGAGGGCAGCGAGAACGCGGCGTCCGCAAACGCGGGATCGAGAATGCCGGATTTGCTCACCAGGCCAAGATCGACATCGGCCGGGCTAAGCTTCCGCTCCTTGGCAATGTCGTCGAACGATGTACCCGAGTTGATCTGGGCGCGGGCGGCGGTCGCTTCGTCCATGTTCGGGAACACGATCTGCGACACCTCGCGCTTTTCCGGGGTGCCCAGATGCTCCTTGCGCTGCTCGTAGAGCTTCTTGGCGTCGTCATCCGAGACGTCGGACCATTTGCCGATCTCCTCCGGCGTCAGCACGACGTAGACGATCTTGCGGTACTCGGGCGCGCGGAACTGGGCCTTGTGCTCGTCGAAATAGCCGGCCAGCGCCTCCGGCGAGGGCGGATCGATGGTGCCGGCCTGCGCGGCGCCAAGCTTGATGTATTCGATTGCGCGCTGTTCGTTCTGGAAATGGCTGGTCGCCTCGATCAGCGTCTTGGATGGTTCGAGGCCGGCGGAAAGCGTGCCTGCGATCTGCCGCCGTAACGAGACGCGCCGCTGGTCGGCGACATAGCGCGCTTCGGTGAAGCCGAACTGACGGATCATGTACTCGAAGCGCTGGGCGTCGAACTGTCCGTTCGTACCCTTGAAGTTGGGATCGGAGAAAATGACGCGCTTGGTTTCGGCATCGGACTGACCGAGTCCGAGCCGGCGTGCTTCCTCATCCAGCGCTGCTTCCGCAAGCGTCTGCTCCAGCAGTTGACGGTCGAAGCCGAAGGCGCGCGCCTGCTCCTGGGTCAGCGGACGGCCGAACTGGCGACCAAGTTGCTGCAAGCGATCGGTGTAGAGCTGGCGGAATTCGTTGGTCGAAATCTCGGTGCTGCCGACGGTCGCCAATGTCGACTGCCCGAAGCCCCGGAAGATGTCGGCAATGCCCCAGATGCCGAAGCTGACGATCAGCGCCCCCATCGCGATCGTCATAATGGTTTTGCCGAGCCAGTTTGATGAGGCCTTACGCAATCCTCGAAGCATGAGATCCAACTTGTCTTTGTAGGGGAACCGGTGGCCGCGCTTATAGCGCATGCTGCAAAAGGGCGTCACCGAATTGATTTGCCATCATAAAGTGGCATGAGAGCCGCCGCAACCTTGAGACCAGGGATGAAAAGTTGCGTTAAGTCCTTGAGAATCCGGTTAAGACCCTGTTCCGATCTGGAACTGGTCGCGCACCTCTGCTAGGCGCTTTGGCAAATCGCTTTTCGCGGGGACAACGCCAAGGATTTAGACCATGACCGATCCCATCCGGCCCCTGATCGCCGGCAACTGGAAAATGAATGGGCTGAAGGCCGCCGAGGGGGAGTTCGCGGCCATGCTGGCCGGCGCGCCCGCCGTTGCCGCCAAAGCTGACCTCCTGGTCTGCCCGCCCGCGACCCTGATTGCGGCCTTCGCGGACAAGGCCCGCGGCACAGCGGTTGCGGTCGGTGCCCAGGATTGCCATCCCAAACCGTCGGGCGCGCACACCGGGGATATCTCGGCCGAGATGCTGGCGGACGCGGGTGCCACCGCGATCATTGTCGGTCATTCCGAACGGCGTGCCGATCACGGCGAGAGCGACCTGCTGGTGAGGCAAAAGGCCGAGGCGGCCTGGCGCGCGGGCCTCGTGGCCATCGTCTGCATCGGCGAGAGCGAGGAACAGCGCAATGCCGGCCAGACGCTGGATATCCTGCGCGGCCAGTTCAACCTGTCGCTGCCCGATGGGTCGAGGGCCGACAATCTGGTCGTGGCCTATGAGCCGATCTGGGCGATCGGCACCGGCCGCACCCCGACGGTCGCAGATGTTGAGCAAATTCATAAGTTTATCCGGGAGTTGCTCGCCGAGCGGTTCAAGGGTGAGGGGGCAAGAATGCGCCTCCTCTACGGCGGCTCGGTCAAGCCTTCCAATGCGGCCGAGCTAATGGCGGTGGCCAATGTCAACGGTGCCCTGGTGGGCGGGGCCAGCCTGAAAGCGACCGATTTCCTTGCGATCGCGCAGGGTTGTCCTGGCTAAAGCCAGCCCCTAGTTAAAAGGTGCAGCGTCTCAGGGGGTGGCTTTGCCGCCTCCGTTCGTGTAGTACGCGCGCAACTCCATTGAACCCCGCAAGCCGCCTCGCTTGAGCCCGCGCCGGGCCGCGACCTGTGCTTGTGACGGAAGGTTAAGATGCAGACTGTCGTTATTGTCGTTCATCTCATGATCGTTATCGTGCTGATCGGCGCGGTGCTCTTGCAGAAATCCGAAGGCGGAGGCCTCGGCATGGGCGGCGGCGCCGGCTTTATGTCGAGCCGCGGCACGGCGAACCTGCTCACGCGAACGACAGCCGTGCTTGCGGCGCTCTTTTTCATCACCAGCCTCGGCCTGAATTGGCTCGCAAGCCTCGATCGCAAGCCGACCTCGATCATCGGGGGCCAGCCCGCGCAGACCCAGCCGGGTGGCGCTGCGCCGGTCGTGCCGCCGACCAGCAGCGGCGGCGGCGTGCTCGATACGCTGAAGAAAGCCGACGAGCAGCAGAACCAGGCGCCGGCCGCGCCGCAGGCCCCGCGTTCGCAATAACGGCAATAAAGCAGGGTGGCCATGCAGGATGGCAGCTAGCGCGCTGCATCCGAAATCGCCACCAACATACTGACGAGACTATCGTTTTTCGATTCACCCACAGCCGCGGCGAATCTTGGCCGGGGCCCGCGATTCGTTTTGCGAATCGTGTCAACGGCGTTAAAGGTTGAGTCCCATGGCGCGGTATATCTTCATCACCGGCGGCGTGGTTTCCTCGCTCGGTAAGGGTCTGGCATCAGCAGCTTTGGGCGCGCTGTTGCAGGCCCGTGGCTACAAGGTCCGGCTTCGCAAGCTCGACCCCTATCTCAACCTCGATCCCGGGACGATGTCGCCGTATCAGCACGGCGAAGTGTTCGTGACCGATGACGGCGCCGAGACCGATCTCGATCTCGGCCATTACGAGCGCTTCACCGGGCGACCGGCCACCAAGGCCGACAACATCACCACCGGGCGCATCTACCAGGACATCCTCACCAAGGAGCGGCGCGGCGACTATCTGGGCGCGACCATCCAGGTGGTGCCGCACGTCACCAACGCCATCAAGGAGTTCATCCTCGACGGCAACGAGGCCTATGACTTCGTGCTGGTCGAGATCGGCGGCACGGTCGGCGACATCGAGGGCTTGCCGTTCTTCGAGGCGATCCGGCAGCTGAAGAACGAGCTGCCGCGCGATCACGTCATCTACATCCATCTCACGCTGTTGCCGTACATTCCGAGCGCGGGCGAACTGAAGACAAAGCCGACGCAGCATTCGGTCAAGGAGCTGCGCTCGATCGGCATCCAGCCGGACATCCTGCTCTGCCGCACCGACCGCCCGATTCCGAAAGAGGAGCGGCGCAAGCTCGGCCTGTTCTGCAATGTGCGCGAGAGTGCGGTGATCGAGGCGCGCGACGCCGACAGCATCTATGCCGTCCCAGAGGCCTATCATGTCGCCGGCCTCGACGACGAGGTGCTGGCGGCGTTCGGCATCGAATCGCGGATTCCCCCGGCGCTGCAGAGCTGGCAGACCATCAACGAGCGCATCCGCAATCCCGAAGGCGATGTCACCATCGCCATCGTCGGTAAATATACCGGGATGAAGGATGCCTATAAGTCGCTGATCGAGGCGCTGTCGCATGGCGGCATCGCCAACAAGGTGAAGGTCAATCTCGACTGGATCGAGAGCGAGGTGTTCGAGAACGAG
>Ga0070741_10010963_pt1 | contig 16915 bp, 19 predicted proteins | sample Coa_R1_4_FD_66440 | JGI IMG/M metagenome (GOLD analysis project Ga0070741, IMG submission 66440) | Surface soil microbial communities from Centralia Pennsylvania, which are recovering from an underground coalmine fire - Coalmine... | ecosystem: Environmental > Terrestrial > Soil > Unclassified ...
GGCGGATCGATTTTGTGGGTGTTCAGCACGGTCCTCCTGCAGATGGAAGTACCGGACCGGTTCCGCGGACGTGTCTTTTCCGCCGAGCTTGCGATGGTGACGCTGATCACGTCGGCGTCGAGTTACTGGACGGCGTACGAACTCGATCGTATCGGCCGATCGCCACGGCTCTTGTCGTTCGCGCTGGGGGCGATGTTCTGTCTCCCCGGAACGCTGTGGTTGATCATCCAGTCGCGCTGGGTCGAACAACCCGCCGCGCCGGTGACGACGTCACCGCCCGGCGACCTTGAGATGTTCGAGCGTACTTTGGATTAGCTCTTTCGCGTCAGCCAACTGCTCGAGCACCAGCGCGATGTCCATCTTCGGCTGACCGGGGAATCGTTCGCTGCGGCAGTACACGCCGTGCTGACCGACAAGCGCGAGCGAATCGGTCAGCAGATCGAGTGCCACGGCCAGGCGTCCTCGCGCCGTCCCCATCTTGGTCTCGTGGACCTCGAGCGCGTCGCGATGTTTTTCAAATGTCGACATGGTTCGCTCGGCTGAAAGCCTTCGCGTTACTTCTTGGGTGGCCGCGACGGCCGGAGCTCGACGCGGCTCGGGAGACTGCGCGGATGATGACGCAGTAGGTTGACGACGACGTCGGCGACTTCCTCGGGCGCGATCTTCCAGTCGGCGCCCTTCGCCGGGTCACCGCTGGAGAATCCAGTCGCGACGGATCCTGGCAGCACGTACGAGACGCGGATCCCATCCTGCCGCAGCTCCTGCATGAGCGCCTCGCTGAACGCGTTCAACCCCGACTTCGACGCGCAGTACGCCGCGCCGTCGACGAACGGATTCTTGCCGGCCAGGCTGCTGATGTTGATGATGAAACCGCCGCCGCGGCTGCGCAGGTGCGGGATGGCGGCGTGGCACGCATTGAACACACCGGTCAGGTTCGTGTCGATCACGTCCGACCACTGCTGCGGCGTCATCGACGCCACGCTCGTGAAGATGCCGATCCCGGCGTTGTTGATCAGAAAGTCGAGCCCGCCAAAACGCGACACCGTCGCGCCGATGGCCCGGTCGATCTCGTCGAAGCGGCGGACGTCGGCCTGCAGCGTTTCGATCGTGCCGGGTCCCGCGCCTTCGATCGTGCGACGCGCGGTCGACAGGTGTGATGCGTCTCGACCGGTGATCGCGACGTTGACGCCTTCGGCGACGAGCGCCGAGGCGATCGCAAGCCCGATCCCGCGCGACCCGCCGGTGACCAGGGCCACCTTCCCGTCAATCGATTCCATCCGAATAGAATAGTCCACGGCATGCGCTCGGTCGCGATTAACGGAGCAGGGGAACTCGGCGGGGCCGTGGCGCACCTGCTCGCGCGCCGCGACATCGCGCGATCCATCGTCCTCATCGACGAGAGCGGGAACGTCGCGGCAGGCAAGGCGCTCGATATCGCGCAAGCCGCGCCCGTCGAGCATTTCGCCACCCAGCTCTCGGGTTCGGCCGATGTCGCCACCGGCGCGGGCGCCGACGTCATTGTCGTCGCCGAGGCGATGCGCGGCGGCGAGTGGCGCGGCGATGACGGATTTCAGCTGCTCAAGCGGATCGCGAGCAGTTCGCCGTCGGCCGTGATCATCTGTGCCGGCGCGCAGCAACGAGAGCTGATCGAGCGTGGCGTCACCGAGTTGAAAATCCGGCGCGAGCGGCTCGTCGGCACGGCGCCCGAAGCGCTCGCCAGCGGCGCGCGCGCGCTCGTCGCACTCGCAGCCAACGCGTCGCCACGCGATGTCTCGCTCTCGGTCGTCGGCGTACCGCCGCAGCATACGGTCATCGCGTGGGAGGACGCGACGCTCGGCGGCTTCGCGCTCACGCGTCAACTCGACGAGCCGACGCGCCGTCGGCTCGCGACGCGCGTCGCCGCGCTCTGGCCGCCCGGACCGCACGCGCTCGCCGCGGCAGCGGTGAAAGCGATCGCGTCGATCGCGGGCCGCGGACGTCAGGTCGTCAGCTGCTTTGTGGGGCCGGAAACGACGGCAGGCGTCCGCACGCGCGCAGCCGCGCTGCCGGTGCGGTTCAATGCGTCTGGGATTGCGGACGTGCTGATGCCGACGCTGAGCGTTGTCGAGCGGGTCGCGCTCGACAACGCGATGACGCTGTAGCGCAGCCCTTCAGGGGCCGCTTACACGCCGTAAATCGGACGATGGAGCGTCAGGCCGCCGGCAAAATCGGCGAGCTGCTTGCGGAGGATCAACCGGCCGCGATGCAGACGTGATTTCAACGTCTGATCTTTGACGCGGAGCGCGGCGCTCGCTTCTTCGGTCGACATCCCTTGAATGTCGCGCATGATCACCGGCGCGCGATAGATCGCCGGCAACGCGAGGATCGCTTTGAATGCGCGGCGCCGCAGCTGCGAGCGGAAGAGCGACTCGTCCGCCATCTGGCTCCAGTCGGCCGGTTCCGCCTTCATCGTCGACGGGTTTTCCGATTCGTGTTCCATCGCCGCGCGCTGACGGTCCTCGTCCTGCGCGCGCTGGTATGTCGCCGTCCGCAGACGCGACATGGCCGCGTTGAACGTGATCCGATAGATCCACGATGACAGCGCTGCGTCGCCACGGAAGGCACCGACTTTCCGGTACACCTTGAACAACACGTCTTGCGTCACTTCCTCCGCGTCTTCCTTGTTGCGGAGATACCGGAACGCAAGTTGGTAGATTTTGGAGCTGTAGGCGTCGGCGAGATCGCCGAGCGCGCCAGCCTCGCCTGCCTGGAGACGTTCGAGTAATTGGTCGTTATTGGGGTCCCGCATATTAGGCCTCGTTGCGGGATCAAAACACCTCGGCCGGTCTGATTATTCCCGACCTTGCCGGTCTCCTTTTATCTCAATGACAGCGCTAGGATTACGGCCGGCGCGACGATGCCAATGACGAGGACGACACCCATCAACGCCGCCGCGACAGGGCGGCCAAAATTGAGGGTCCAGCGGGCGCCGTTTCGGGTCGGCACGAACAAGGCGGGATCGTGAGGGTTCTTATACAACTGGCCGTATCGCCAGTGTTCGGGAACGAACGGTCTCGGCTCGGGACGGCCAAGGCGGAAGTGGGCGCGGACCGCGACGACGATCGTCAACACGAACGCGATCGTTTCAACGGCGCCGTACCAGTCGAGACGCGAGATCTGGCGTTCCCACATCCGCGCGAGCGAGAACGCGGCGAACGCCTGCACGACGATCCAGATCGACGCGAGCAGCGCGACCGCTTCCGCCGCAGCCGCGGCGGCGCGCATATCCGCCGTTTCGCTGTCTGACACCGAGGCGGCGTCTGTTCCTGTCCTGGGCCGCGAGAGCAGCAGCGCGGCGATCGGTCCGAGCGTCACGAGCAACGCCAACTGGACGAACACCGGCACGAACACCCGTCCCCAGGTCTTGAATTGGAAACCGTTCGGAAATCCGGTGCGCGCGAAGTGGACGACGAGCAGATCGGGAAGGGAGTGATACCGCGCGAGCAGGTAACCAGCGGTCAGACCAACGGCGCCAACCCCGACGACCGTCGCCGCCACCGTCATCGTCGTCGGTCGAACGTAGCGTGCGTCGCTCACGATGATGATTGTATCGGGTGTTTAGGTGGCAGACACCGACGACGTCTGCCGGCCGAATACGCGGCAAAAATGCGCAATTATGTGATCCTCGACCTCGTGGCGATCGACCGCGCGTCCGAGCAGACGTTCGAGCGACGTGACACCACGGTCCGCGATCCCGCACGGCACGATGAGCTTGAAGTACTCGAGATCCGTCGTCACGTTGAACGCGAAGCCGTGACTCGTAATCCACCGCGCGATGCGGACGCCGATCGCGGCGAGTTTCTCCTGTCCAACCCAGACACCGGTGAGGCCGTCCACGCGTCCGGCCGTAATCCCGTACTCGCCGGCCGTACGAATCAGCACGTCTTCGAGGTCGCGAACGTAGCGATGCACGTCCTGCCGATCTGGTTTGAGATCGATGATCGGATATCCGACGATTTGACCGGGACCGTGATAGGTGATGTCGCCACCGCGTCCTGCTTCGTGCACGTCGACGCCGCGCGACGCGAGAACCTCGGGCGCCGCCAGGATGTGCGAGCGCCCACCGTCGCCGCGGACGCCGAGCGTCAGAACGTGGGGATGTTCGACAAGGAGCAGCGTGTCGTCGATGGTGCCCTGCTTGCGGTCTTCCACGAGCGCGCGCTGCAGTTGCAACGCGTCACCGTACGCGACGCGGCCGAGACGCCGGACGACTAGACGACGTTCGGGTCCCAATTCTCCAGTGATTTCTTGACGATGGACATGAACTGGTCGGCGACGGCGCCGTCGATGAGACGGTGGTCGTAGCCGAGCGTCAAGTACGCCATCGGACGAATCGCGATCGCATCGTCGATGACGACGGCGCGCTTCTCCACTGCGCCGACGCCGAGAATCGCGACCTGCGGCTGGCTGATGATCGGCGTGCCGAGCAGCGCGCCGAAGACGCCGGGGTTGGTGATCGTGAACGTGCCGCCCTGCACTTCTTCGGGTTTCAACTGCTTCGCGCGGGCGCGGTTCGCGAGATCGGCCACCGCGCGGCTGATGCCGAGCAGGTTCTTCTCGTCGGCGCTCTTGATCACCGGGACGATCAAACCCCAGTCGAGGGCGACGGCAATGCCGACGTTGACATCCTTGTGGTACACGATGTTCTCGCCGTCAATCGACGCGTTGATCACCGGCACCTGTCGCAGCGCGTCGACCGAGGCTTTGATGATGAAGCTCAGATACGTCAGCTTCGCGCCTGCCTGCTCGAACTCCGCCTTACGCGCATGGCGGATCTTGTCGATGCGACCGAAGTTGACCTCGAACACCGAATGCACGTGCGCCGACGTCCGACGGCTGGCGATCATGTGCTCGGCGATGCGCTTCCGCATCACGGACATCTTCTCGACGACGTCACCCGCGCCGGGCGTGAACTTCGGCGCAGACGGAAGCGTGGCAGCTCCGTGTTCTCTTCCCGCCTGCCCTACCGGCCCCACCTGCCCTGCCTGCCCAACTCGCCCTTCCTGCCCCAGGTGTTTCAGGATGTCGTCCTTCGTGACGCGCCCCGCGATGCCGCTGCCGTGAATGTGCGAGATATCGACGTTGTTTTCCTTCGCGATCTTGCGGACGAGCGGTGAGGACCGCTGACGGACGGCGTCTTCCGGCTTCTGTGCATCTGTTTTCGCCGCGCCGTCTGCTTGCGGCTCGGGCTTCGGAGGCTCTGGTGCTCTCGCTGGCGGCGGCGCGACCGGTGTGACAGCCTTGTCCGCCGCAGCGGCTTTGACGTCGCCGGCCGCACCGATGACGGCGACGACGCTGTTGACGGGGACGGTCTCGCCTTCCTTCGCGCGAATCTCGGCAATCACGCCGGCGACCGGCGACGGAATCTCCGCGTCGACTTTGTCGGTCGAGATCTCGAACAGCGGTTCGTCGCGATCGACCTTGTCGCCGACCTTCTTGATCCAGCGAACGATCGTCCCTTCGGCGATCGATTCGCCCATTTGCGGCATTACGACATCAGTTGCCATAACTACAGATGGATTGCAGCGCCGTGCACGGCATGCGCCGCTTCTCCGATCGCCTCCGCCATCGTCGGATGTGCGTGAATGGTTCGAATCAATTCTTCGACCGTGGATTCGAGCCGAAGGGCAACGGTCGCTTCGGCGACGAGCTCGGTGGAGCGCAAGCCGATCATGTGGACGCCGAGCACTTCGTCGTACTTCTTGTCGGCGACGATCTTGACGAAGCCGTCGGTCTCGGCCGCCATCTTCGCGCGGCCCAGCACGCCGAACGGGAAGATGCCGACGCGAACGTCGTAGCCACGTTCCTTCGCTTCGGCTTCCGTCAGGCCGACGCTGCCGATTTCCGGATCGCAATACGTGCAGCCAGGGACGTGGTCGTAGTTCAGTGGTCGCACATCTTGTCCTGCGATCCGCTCGGCGGTGATGATGCCTTCGGCGGACGACACGTGCGCCAGTTGCGGGTGCGGTCCGCCCATCGTGATCACGTCGCCGATCGCCGAGATGCCTGGCACGTTCGTCCGGTACTGCGCGTCGACGCGCACGTAACCTTTTTCGAGTTGGAGGCCGACGCCCTCCGCGTTCAATCCGGTCGTCACGGGACCGCGACCCGTCGCGACGAGCAGATAATCCGCGCGCAGCGACGCGGTCGTGCCGTCACCCTTCTGCAGCTGGATCTCGACGCCGTCGACGCCGCTCTTCGCCGACGTGACCTTTGCGTTCGTGTGACTCGTGATGCCTTGCTTGCGGAACGATTTTTCGAGCTCCGCCGACACGGCCTCGTCTTCGACCGGCACGAGCCGCGGCAGCAACTCGACAATCGTGACGTCGCTGCCGAAGCGATTGAAGATCGACGCGAACTCGACGCCGACCGCGCCGCTGCCCATGATGACGAGCGACTTCGGCACGGTCTTGAGATGGATCGCTTCGTCGCTGGTGATGATGCGCTTCCGGTCGATGTCGATACCGGGCACGCTTCGCGGCGTCGATCCGGTCGCCACAATGATTTCCTTACGCGCCCGCAGCGTCTGTTTTTCGCCTTCGAACACATCGACGCCGCCGTGGCCGGTCAATCGCGCGGTGCCTTTGATCCAGTCGATTTTGTTTTTCTTGAAAAGGAATTCGACGCCCTTGGTCAGGCCCGTGACGATGCGGTCTTTGCGCGACTGCACCTGGTTCATGTCGATCGTCGCCGAAGCGGCGTCCGCGATCGAGACGCCCCATTCTTTCGACTGGCGAACGACCTTCAACGCGTGCGCGTGTTCGAGCAGCGCTTTGGTCGGGATGCATCCCCAGAGGAGACACGTCCCACCGAGCGCTTTCTGCTTTTCGACGACCGCCGTCTTGAGGCCCAGCTGTGCGGCACGGATGGCGGCCACGTATCCGCCCGTTCCGGCGCCGATCACGATTACGTCGTACTCGGTCATCGCTTCAGAGAAGACAGGGGGACGAACGCGGTCACGCCGGGCTGGCGTGCGGGGTCGGGTGCGTCGTTGGCCGGTTCCGGATCGAGCCGGTTGAGCCGTGCACGCAGTTGCCCGTGCTCGTACCGGAGTTCCCAGTATGACTCAGTGAGGCGTTCGAGCCGCTTGGCGAGTTTCCGCGCTTTCATGAGCGCCGCCGCAGCGACGATCAACGCCGCGCCGGTAATCAACCAGAGGTAGGTCACCAAAACTCGTACCTTATCGAACGGCTTGCAACAGTGTCAACCGCCTGACAAAATACCGGCGTCTTTCCCCTCGCATGACGCACAAGCCGAAAACCGTCCTCATCGTCGACGACGACGAGGGGATGCGGGACACGCTGACGGCGATCCTCAAGCGCGAGTACCGCATCTTGCGTGTGGCGAGCGGCGAGGCCGCGCTGCCGGTGCTCAACCGCGAAGACGTCGACCTGATGCTGCTCGACGTGCGCCTGCCCGGCATCAGCGGATTCGAAGTCCTTCGGATCGTCAAAGAAAACTACTCGTTGATTGAAGTCGTGATGATCTCGGCGATCCAGGAGATCGAGACGGCCGTCCAGGCGATGAAGCACGGCGCGTATCACTACATCACCAAAGACTTCGATTACGACCAGCTGCGCTCGCTCGTGCGGAACGCGAGCGAGCGTCAGGATCTCAACCGGCAGGTGCTGACGCTGTCGGCGCAGGTCGCCGAACAGACCGAGCGCGAATTCGTCGTCGGCCCGAGCAAGATGACGCGCGACATCGTCGATCTCGTCAACAAGATCGCGAAGCTCTCGGCCACGGTGCTGATCCTCGGTGAGAGCGGCACCGGCAAAGAATTGCTCGCGCGTCTGATCCATCGTGAGGCGGGCGATCCCGAAGCGCCGTTCATCGCCGTCAACCTCGCCGCGATTCCGCGCGAGCTCGTCGAGAGCACGCTCTTTGGCCACGAGCGCGGCGCCTTCACGGGCGCGCATCGACAGCAGCTCGGGAAATTCGAGCTCGCGTCGAACGGGACGCTGTTCCTCGACGAAATCGGTGACCTGCGGCTCGATCTGCAGGCCAAGCTGCTCCGCGCGATCCAGGAAGGCGAGATCGAGCGCGTCGGCGGATCGAAACCGATCAAGACCGAGTTCCGGCTGATCGCGGCGACGAACATCGATCTCGAGAAAGCGGTCAAGGAAGGACGCTTCCGCGAGGACTTGTTCTATCGGATCAACGTCATCCCGATCAAACTGCCGCCGCTGCGCGATCGATCCGATGACATCCCGCCGCTCGTGGAGTTCTTCCTGCGGCGCTACAACGCCCGCTTCCGCAAACGCATTCTCGGCATCACCGATTCGACGATGGCGGTGCTGAAGAAGTACTGGTGGCCGGGCAACATCCGCGAGCTCGAGAACTTGATCGAACGGCTCGTCGCGGTCAGCGACAAGGATTACATCTCCGAAGAGGATCTGCCGCTCGAGTTCCACTTCGCCCAACTCGAGCCGGAGGGGACGCGTACCGGGAATCTGTTCGAGGATGCGACGAACACGTTCGAACGGAATTTCATTCTGCGTGCGCTCGAAAAAAACGGCTGGAATGTGACGGCGTCTGCAGAGTACCTTGGAATTCCACTAAGCACGTTGAAATATAAAATGGATAAGCTCGACGTGCGCCAACTCGCAAAACGACTGCGCGGAGCCTAACGCGGCCAATATTTTGGCCTTCGCAGGCAAGACCTTGTCTCGTCGCGATAATTCGCTGATTCCACGCGACTAATCCGATTCGCACGGCACACACACCCCGATCGCGCGGACAAACTCTTGCCCGCACGGTTCGGCGTCTTCGCGCTCCGCTTTGTGAGCGGTTTCGGTCAGCCGCGCGTTTTTGTTAACAAAATCAACGTTTTCGATCGATCTCCACGCTGTGGAACATCGGTTGCTACCTAGACCGCCGACGGTTCGACGGCGTTCGTAAACAACTTTCGGTCCCGAGTCTACATACTCCCCGCAGCACGTTGATCGGGGTTTTCGGAGTGGGGATGCAGTCCTCCTTGTTCAATCTTCGTGTGCCGCTTCCCGCCGACGAGGTGTTCCTGATGAACACGCTGTCGGACGCGCAGCTCATCGTGTCCGGCGATGTCGCGGCACTGCTCGATCGCGTCGCAAATCGCGACGCTGACTACTCGAGCGAAGAGCGCGACGCTATTGCGCTGCTCACCGACCAGGGATTTCTCGTCGAGAATCGCGACGAGGACCGGCTGAATCTCGATCGCTATCTCGCCGATCACAAAAGCAACACGACCGAAGTGAACGTCACGGTCTTGACGACGCTCCAGTGCAATTTCGCGTGCGGCTACTGCTTCCAGGGCGACCACGGCGACTACAACGAACGCGCCGAGCGGATGTCGATGGACACTGCCGTGCGCCTCGGCGACTGGATCGAACGCGAACTCGATGACGTGACGCCGGAGCGTCTCGTGCTGACGTTCTTCGGCGGCGAGCCGCTGCTGAATCTGCCGGTGATGTATTACCTCGCCGAGCGGCTGTTCAAGGCCTGCACGACGCGCGGGATCCGTCCGGTGATGAACATCATCACCAACGGGCTGCTCCTGACCGAAGACGTCGTCGATCGCATGGCCCCGCTCGGATTGAACGGCATCAAGATCACGCTCGACGGCGACCGCGACGTCCACAATCGCATGCGTCCGTTGCGCGGCGGGCAGGGCACGTTCGACCGGATCATCGAGAACATCCGGCGCGTGGCGCACAAGTGCAAGATCGCCGTCGGCGGCAACTTCGACGAGTCCTCGATGGACAGCTTTCCCGCGCTGCTCGACTTCCTCAAGTCGCAGGACTTCGCCGACAAGCTGTCGAAAGTTTTTTTCAAGCCGATCATTCGCACGGAGCCGGTGTCGGCGAAAGGGATCATCCCGCTGACGCCGGTCGCTGCGAAGGAGTCGTTCAAAGGCACGTGCATGACGTCGGTCGGCTCCGGCGCCGGCAAGTCGTGCGACTCCTGCAACGTGCTCGACGACAAGATGACCGAGTTGCGCGCCGAAACGCGGCGGCTCGGATTTCCGACGAGCGACGGCGTCCACGCGGGCCCCTGTCACGTGCACCAGAAGCACGCGCACACGATCGGTCCCGACGGATCGCTCTACGCGTGCCCCGGTTTCACCGGCCAGCTCGCGATGTCGACCGGCCATATCGACGGCCGCAAGGACGCGTGGCGCGAATCGGCCCTCGAACGGTTCGAACGGCTTCACCCGTGGAAAGAGTGTGGCGACTGCGCGTTCATCCCGACGTGTGCGGGCGGATGCGTGGCGGCCTCGTACTCACAGCTTGGCGACATGAACACGCCGACGTGTCACAAAGCTGCATTTGAATCGGCGGTCATCACGCTGGCGCACGACGCGCACAGCAAACAGGCGACATCCGACGTCGCCGCATAGGGGATATCATCATGAAGATCACGATCATCAACGCCAAATCGACTGCGAAGCCTCAGGGATGGTGCCCGGACGTTATCGACGTTCCGCCGCTCGACATCAAGAAGTAGTGCACCGCGAGAGAGCCCGGCTCCGGTCGGGCCCCGCCTGCGCCATTGGACTTGTTTGTCTCGCGGTGGTATCCGGCGCGTGTCGAACGAGACAGTCGGCGGCTGAAAAGTCGCCGACAACCGTACTCCGCGTGGGTGTCAGTCTCGGTATCGCCGCGATGACAAACCCCGTCCAAGGCGTCAGCCAGATCGTTCAGAACATCACGACGGAAGGACTGATCCGTGTGACGCCCAGCGGCCAAACAGAACCGCAACTGGCCGACACCTGGGTCCTTTCGCCCGACGGCCGTGCGTTGACAGTCACCCTCAAACCACACCTCAAGTTCTCGGACGGCTCGCCGATCGACGCGGCAATCGTCGCGAAGACGCTGCCCGCGCTGGTCAGCGATTTCCTCGGGCCGAGGTTGGCGGCAGGCCTTCTCGCCAAACCGATTGATGGAAACAGCATCGAGCTCGACCTGCCGTATCCTTCACGCTTCTGGGTCGAATCGCTGGAAGTACCGATTCGAAAACCTGGGGCAAGCACCTCGATCGGTCCCTTCGCCCGCGATCCCGCGTCGGCAACAAGATTGATTGCGACCGACGACTACTATCTCGGGCGGTCGATCATCGATCAAATCGAATACAAACCGTTTCCATCGGTTCGCGCCGCATGGGCCGAGTTACTCCGGAACAACGTCGACATGTTGTACGAGGTCGGCCCCGATGCGCTCGATTCGCTCGAGAGCTCGACGACGGTGACGGTGTTCACGTTCCTGCGGCCGTATCAATACAACGTGTCCTTCAACACGTCCGCCGGGCCGCTTCGCGCCGCGGTCGTGCGTCAAGCGCTGAACTACGCCATCGATCGAAACCAACTCGTTCGCGTCGCGTTGAACGGTCACGGCGTCGCGTCGACGGGTCCGTTCCGCTCGTCGGTCGCACCCACCGACGCGTTCACCTACGATCCGCAGCGCGCGGCGAAACTGCTGAACGGCCAGAAAATCCGGTTTACGTGTTTGCTGCTGACCGACGCCGTCTACGAACGCATTGCGCTGGAAATAAAACGGCAACTCGCCGCCATCGGCGTCGAGATGGACCTGAAGTCGCTGCCACCCGACGAACTCTTTGCGGCTGAACGCGCGCACAATTACGAGGCGTTTCTGCACGAGACGCTCGTCGGTCAGTCGATGGTGCGCTTGTACCTCGTGTGGCATTCAAAAGGACCGGCAAACGTCGTCGGTCGCGGAACGGCCACCGTTGATGAGGCCCTCGATCGCGTTCGCAGAGCGGTCAGCAACGAGGAATACGGCACCGCGGTGGCGGGCGTTCAGAGCGCGTTCTGGCAAGATCCACCCGCGATCCTGCTCGCCTGGAGCGAACGGGCACGCGCCGTGAGTCGCAGATTCGTCGTCCCAATGACCGAACCAGGCGATCCCATCTTGACGCTGCGTCAATGGAAGCCGCGTAATGACGACCATGTCGCGAGCCGAAACTAGAGGCTGATGTCGCTGACGATCCGTCGCATCGCCGTCCGGTTCGCGCTGCTGCTGGCGCTCGCGGCGGTCGTCCCGCTCATGGCGTACGGTATCGTCTCGATCCTGTCATTGCAGCGCGGCACGCGCGAGTCGGTCGTCGCCGGCAACCAGAACGTCGCCACCCGCGCCGCCGAAGAAATCCGCCGCTACGTCGTCAGCAACGCCGAACTGCTGAAGGCGCTCGCGGCCGACCTGCAGGACACCGGATTGCAGTCGTGGCAGCAGGACCGGATTCTCAAGAACTACGTGCTTCAGTTCCGCGAATTCCGCGAGCTGACGCTGTTCGATGAGTCGGGCACGGTGGTCGCGACCAGCCGTGTCGGCGCGCCGCGCGTCCGCATTCCCAAAGACGCGACGCTCTCGATTGACGGCGTCCGCATGTCGTCGATCCGCGTCGACGAAGACCTGCTGCCGACCGCCACGTTCGGCATTCACCTGCTCAAGCTGAATCAGCCGGCGGGCTGGCTGACCGGCGAATTCAGCCTCGAAGAAATGTGGCGGATGGTGGACCGCATCCGTATCGGCGATCACGGCTACGCCATGGTGATCGCGCCCGACGGCGGCGTCATCGCGCACGGGGATCCCGACAAGAAAGCGCTCGTCGCGCAAACGCGCAACATGTCGTCCAACCCGCTGCTCGCGCTTGCGCGATCGCAAAAGGACGGACCGATTGCCACGCAGTACCAGGACGAAGAAGGGCGGACGCAGCTCGGCGTCGCCGCGCCCATCAGCGACTTCGGCTGGACCGTCATCGTCGAGCAGCCGACGGTCGAGGCGTTTGCGACCGCGACGCAGCTGCGTAATCAGCTGATCGTCGCGATTTCGCTCGCGCTCTTCGCGATGATCGCCTTGGGTTACGCGTTCGGGCGATCGTTCATCGATCCGATCCTCGAGCTCAAGCGCGCGACGCACGACGTCGCCGCCGAAGGCCGTCTCGATACGCGCGTCAACATCGACCGGAGCGACGAGTTCGGCGAGCTGGGCGAGTCCTTCAACGTGATGGCCGATCGCCTCGTCGAACTGCAGGAAAACGTCAAGCGGCAGGAGCGGCAGGCGATGTTCGGCCGCGTCGCCGCGGGTCTCGTCCACGACCTCTCGCATCCGATCCAGAACATCGGCAACAGCACGCGGCTCCTGCTCCGCGACGACGTGGACGCCGAGTCGCGCGAGATGTTCCGGCGTACCATCGAACGCGAGCTCGGCACCCTCAAGCGTTTCATGGAGGACCTGCGAAACCTCGTCAAGCCGAGGCCGATCGAACGCTTTGCGATGGACGTCAACGGCTCGGTCGCCGAGATGGTCGAGTCGATGCGCACCGAGGGCGAACGCAACGGCATCACGATCGAGACGCAGTACGCCGACGGCCCGATCATGATCGACGGCGACCGGTTCGCGCTCGGCCGCGTCTACCGCAATCTGATCACGAACGCCATTCAAGCGACCGACCCGGGCGGACGGATCACGATTACGACCGCGCGCGTCGGCGACCGCGCCGAAATTCGCGTCAGCGACACCGGTTCGGGCATTCCGGCCGAACGTCTGGCGACGATCTTCGACGAGTTCGTCACGACGAAGCGCCGGGGCCTTGGTCTCGGCCTGGCCATCACGAAACGGATTGTCGAACAACTCGACGGAACGATCGACGTGCAGAGCGAAGTAGGGCGCGGCACGTCGTTTACGATGCGCTTCCCGACGCGCGACGATCAATCGGCACACGCCGCAGCCAGTTAACTTTCAGGGGGGAACACGATGTTTCGTACTTTGGTGAAGACGGATGCGGTCGCCGTGGAAGATCACACGGTCTCCGTCCGCTATTTCGAACTGCGCACGCTGCGCGGTGCGCGTCGCTACAGCGCCGAGATCACGCTCGGGCCGAGCGATCGGATCATTCTCGACGATGACTCGGTCACCAACCTCGAGGCGCGCACGAATTGCCTCGTGCCGGCGACGCTGTACAGCCGGATGCTCGCATCACGCCCGACTGCGGCGTAACCCACGAGAGTGGGCGCGGCCATCGGCCGCGCCTCTCTCGCAACGATCTCGCGTCAAGTGGGTGGGGAGCTGTGCGGCGGGTCTGAAAAGACCCGCCCTACTTGCGGGGCAGTACGGCGTCCTTCAGCTGCTTGGCGATCCTCGCCTTCACAACGGTCTTTGCCGGGATCTTGATTGCTTCACCCGTCGCCGGGTTGCGGCCCATGCGCGCCTTGCGCTTCTGCACGACCAACTTCACCATCCCGGGCAGCACGAACTCACCCGAGCGCTTCAGCTCTTTTTCGGCCAGCGCCGTCAGCTCGTCGAAGTACTCGCGCGCCTGCGTGCGCTTGACCTCGAAGCGTTCGGCGAAGTGCGAAAAGAGTTCAGACTTGCCCATCCTGCGGGCGTCGGCCATCGGTGTCCCCCTGACTTGACGCGCTGTAAGTCTTCAACCGCGAAAGGCGCGCGCGCAACGAACTCGCGGGTTTGCTGAGAAAAAACGCCGTATTTTTCAGCTATATTCGCCCTATGTCAAGCTCGACGATCGAAACGTTTCCCAACCCGCGACCCGAACGCGATTATGAAATCGCTATCGCCTGCCCTGAGTTTACGTCGGTCTGTCCGAAGACGGGACTCCCCGATTTTGGCGAAATCCGGATCACCTACGTCCCCGATGCACAGTGCATCGAGCTCAAGTCCCTTAAGTACTACATGATCGAATTCCGCAACCGGGGCATCTTTTACGAGCACGTCACGAACCAGATCCTCGACGATCTGGTCGCCGCCATTCACCCGCGCCGGATGACCGTCGTCGGCGACTTTTCGGTCCGCGGCGGGATCAAGACGGTCGTCACCGCCGCCTATGCGCATCCCGATCGAGCGTGAGCTCGATCTGCACGCCTTCGCCCCTGCTGATATCCGGTCGGTCGTCGAAGAATACGTGACGGCGGCGGCGGACGCGGGCCTGCGCGAAGTGCGGTTGATTCACGGGCGTGGACGCGGCGTCCAGCGAGGGATCGTGCAGGCGGCGCTGGACCGCCACCCGCGCGTCGTGGAGTTCTGGGATGACACGGCGTCGCATCTCGGCGCCACGATCGCGCGCCTCTCAGATTCGTAAGTGCGCTCGCCCAAATTGTCAGCAGAATCAAACGGATACAGCGATTTCGGCAGCGAAAACGGCCTGTTTGTGCGCGGTACGTAAGTTGCCCCTGTCCTCCTCGTGGAGAACGTGCAACAGACCCCGGTACTCGTCTCGCCAAAACAGGCACGACCCATTCAGGACGAATGGGGTATCTACGATCCGGCGCAAGCCGGATTCGAGGCTATCCTTCGGAAGCTCGGCGTCGACGACAAGAAGACGTCGTCGCGGTCCGATGTGACGGAGAGATAGAGCCGATCGCCGGCGCGCATGCCGTGCGTAGCGGCTGCGCCGCCGGCCATCTCGACAACCATCCACGCGCCCACATCCACGGCCGCGCGCCACGGCTTCAGGTCAGACACGATCCGGCGAACGACCCCGTCTCGATCGAGAAAGATCGCGTCGATCGGAAACCGCATGAACGCCGTGTGAATCGAACAGCAGGGCGACAGGAGGAACGCGGTTGACGGGTCGAGCGCGTCGCGACGCAGCAGTCCGCGCCGCCGCGCCGCCCGCGTGACCGCGAGTTCCACGTCGCTCGCCACCAGCTGCCCGGTCCGTTCATTCACCAGCCACATCGATCAGAACACCCCGGGCACGAGGTGCCACGACACGCGTGCGCAATAGGTCTGATAGCAGTCGTCGGCCGCGAGCAAATGCTCCTCCGCCAGCGCGCGGGCGATCAGTGCGCTGTCCGCGATGAGGATGACCGCCAGGTTCCACCCGGTCGGATAGGCGGCGGCAAACGCCACGTGCGTGATCAGATAGCCGGCGTAAATCGGGTGCCGCACGATCGAGTAGGGTCCCTTGGTCACCACGCCGCGATTCGCGGGCACGATGCCGAAACTCCGGCCGAGTGTCATCTTGGCGACGATCACGAGCAGGACGCCGATCCCGGACACCACGGCGGTGAGTTCGTCGGACGCCAGCGCCGGCGCGTCTGCGGCGCGAAGCAGCGGCGGGCCCGCAACGGATGTGACCGTCAACACCGCGCTCACCGCGGACCGATCGATGAATCGCGCGTGCCGTCGCACGATCGTCAGGATCACGACCAGCGATTCGCTGACCACGAACAGCAGGCCGGTGACGCGTCCGGTGTGCACGAAATCGTTCAGCAGGTTGATCGTGAGGAACAGAAACAACACACCGACGCACGCACGCGACAGCAGATCCGTCAGGTCCGCTCGTTTCATGACATCTCCTCGTCGACGAAATAGGCGGCGCACGCCCGGTCGAGCAGCTCGCGCGTAATCACCGGCTCGATGCCGCGGTAGCGGCACAGCGCCGTCACCTGGTCGAGCAGATCCCGGGGATGGCATGCGCGCAGCGGACGGCCAGCGGGTTCGTAATGGCGACGCTGCAGGTACTGCACGACGACGGGATGGAACTTGAGACGCCGGCGGCTGCAGTTCAACTCGAAGATCTGCGTGAACTCCTCGACGGTCGGATCGGCGACGCCGATTTTGTACGGAATGCGCCGCAGGAACGCCTCGTCCGCCAGCTGCTTCGGATCCAGGTTCGTCGCGAACACGATGAGCACGTCGAACGGCACCTGGATTTTCTTCCCCGTGTGAAGGGTGAGGTAATCGATGCGGCTCTCGAGCGGCACGATCCAGCGGTTCAACAGCTCGTCCGGCCGCATCCGCTGACGCCCGAAGTCGTCGACCAGAAACACTCCGCCGTTGGCTTTGAGCTGCAGCGGCGCCTCGTGAAACTTCGCGAGCGGATTGAACGTGAGATCGAGCATGTTGAGCGTCAGCTC
>Ga0070741_10010964_pt1 | contig 16915 bp, 15 predicted proteins | sample Coa_R1_4_FD_66440 | JGI IMG/M metagenome (GOLD analysis project Ga0070741, IMG submission 66440) | Surface soil microbial communities from Centralia Pennsylvania, which are recovering from an underground coalmine fire - Coalmine... | ecosystem: Environmental > Terrestrial > Soil > Unclassified ...
GCCGACGTGCTCGCCACGTGGTGCGACAAGTACCCGATCATCAGCATCGAGGACGGCATGTCCGAGCATGATTGGGACGGCTGGCAGCTTTTGACGGATCGGCTTGGCCGGAACGTGCAGCTCGTGGGCGACGACATTTTCGTGACCAACACGCGCATCCTCAAGCAGGGGATCGAGAGGCACGTCGCCAATTCCATCCTGATCAAGATCAACCAGATCGGAACGCTGACCGAGACCTTCGCGGCGATCTCCATGGCGCATCGCGCCGCCTACACGGCGGTGATCTCGCATCGGTCGGGCGAGACCGAGGACAGCACGATTGCCGACATCGCGGTCGGCACGAATGCGGGACAGATCAAGACCGGCTCGCTGTCGCGCTCCGATCGGATCGCCAAGTACAACCAGCTGCTGCGCATCGAGGAAGATCTCGGCGAGGCGGCGACGTATCCCGGCCGCGCGGCCTTTTTCAACCTCCGCTGACGACCACGACCGTGCGCTGGCTTGCCATCATTCTTCTCGCGCTGATTGCAGTGCTGCAGTATCCGATGTGGCTCGGCAAGGGCGGCTGGCTGCAGGTGCGCGATGTCGAGCGCCAGCTCGCGGCGCAAAAGGAAACCAATGCGGCGCTGAAGCGTCGCAACGAGCGCCTCGATGCCGACGTGCGCGACCTCAAGACCGGATACGAGGCCATCGAGGAGCGTGCGCGCGCCGAGCTCGGCATGGTGCGCCCGGACGAGGTGTTCTTCCAGCTGCAGAATGCCGGCAATCGCAAGGACGGCAAGGCCGATCCGGCGGCCCCGAAAAAGATCGACCCGGCCACCGCAGCCGTCGAGCACTGAGTCGACATCAGCGGAGGGCCGATGCAACGCATCACCTCCGCCAGCAATGCGCGCCTCGCGCAGGCGGCACGTCTCATCGAATCATCGCGCGATCGTCGCAAGTCGGGTCGCTGCGTGCTCGAAGGCGAGCATCTCATCGGCGTCTATGCCGAGCGCATCGGCACGCCCGAAACCGTCATCGTGTCGGAGACGGCACTCGCGCGCCCGACGACCGCCGCGCTTGCACGGCGCCTCGACGGCGTGACGCTGGTCGTGCCGGAAAAGCTGTTCGCAGGGTTGGCAACCTTGCCGGTGGGCGTGGGCATCATCGCCGTCATTGCCACGCCGCAGGCCTCGCCGCACGGGGCGAGCGACTTTTGCGTCGTCATCGAGGACCTGCAGGATCCCGGTAACGTCGGTTCGATCCTGCGTACCTGCGCCGCGGCGGGTGTGGACCGCGTGCTCTTGTCGAAAGGCTCCGCGTTCGCATGGTCGCCCAAGGTGTTGCGCGCAGCACAGGGCGCGCACTTCCTGCTCGAGGTCGAGGAGGGTGCGGACGTGCTCGCGTGGTGCACGCGTTACGCAGGCACCGGTGGACGCATCGTCGGCACCGTCGTCGATGGCGGCACCTCGCTGTTCGGGGCGCCGCTCACCGGGCGTATCGCGATCGCGCTCGGCAATGAAGGCAGCGGATTGTCCGAAGCGCTGCAGGCATGCATCACCACACGCGTGACGATCCCCATGCCCGGCGGGATGGAGTCGCTCAATGCCGCGGCCGCGGCGGCCATCTGCCTTTACGAATGCGTGCGCCAGCGCACGCGCGGCGCCGCAGCGCGTCAGTAGATGTGCCGCTGCAGCTTGGCGCGGTGCAGGATCGTGGTCGCGATTTCCTCGATCGATTTGGCGGTCGTATCGAGCATCGCGATGCCTTCCCCCAGCATCAGGTTCTCGGCTTCGCGCACCTCGTAGCGACAGGTCTCGAGCGCCGCGTACTTGCTGCCCGGACGGCGCTCTTCGCGGATCTGGTGCAGGCGATCGGGGTTGATCGTGAGGCCGAACAGGCGGTCCCGAAACGGCAGCACCGATTGCGGCAGGCGGCGGTCGGTGAAATCGTCCGGGGTCAGCGGAAAGTTCGCGGCGCGGATGCCGAATTGCAGGGCGAGGTAGAGCGAAGTAGGCGTCTTGCCGCAGCGTGACACGCCCACCAGGATCACCTGCGCCTTGCCCAGATCGCGCGTCATCACTCCGTCGTCGTGCGCCTGAGTGAAGTTGATCGCCTCCATGCGGGCGAAGTACTCGTGGCTGTTCGCGATGCCGTGCGAGCGCCCCGCCGCGTGCGAGCTCTTGGCGTTGAGCTCCGTCTCCAGCGGCGCGATGAAGACCTGGAACAAATCGAGCGTGAGCGCGTGCGCGTCGCGCCGCAACGTCGCGCTCGCGGACTCGTCGACCATCGAGCTGAACACGATCGGCGTCTGCTCCTCTCGCGAAGCCAGGTCGTTGATCTGGCGCACGGCGGCGTCGACGCGCTCCGGTGAATCGACGAACGGGATCGTCTCGCGAATGAACTGGAAGTCCTCGAATTGCGAGAGCAGGCTGTTGCCGAGCATTTCCGCCGTGATGCCGGTGCGGTCCGACACGAAAAACACGTACCGGCGAAGCTGCGTTGGCATCGGGGTCTGCATTTGCGCAAGCCTCACCAGTGCTGCCACACGGGCCGCGTACCGGCGGGCAATGCGGGAAGTCCGCCCAGATCGATCGTGCTTTCGGCGGCACCGTGAAAATCCGAGCCTGTGGAGGCGAGCAGGCCGAACACGCGAGCGAGGGTGATGAACTGCTCGCACTCGGCGTTGGTGTGCGACGACGAGAACACCTCGATCGCGTCGCCGCAGAGATCGCGGAATTCGGCCAGCAGCCGGCGTAGCGCCGTGTTGGAAAGATCGTAGCGGGCGGGATGCGCGAGCACGGCCTGGCCGCCGGCGGCGTGAATCCACTCGATCGCCTCGGGCAAGGTGGCCCAATCATGCGCGACATAGCCCGGCTTGCCGGGTGTGAGGTAGCGATTGAACACATCCTTGACGTCATTGACGTAGCCCGCCTCGACGAGGTAGCGCGCGAAATGCGTGCGCGACACCAGCGCTTCATTGCGCACGAACCTGAGCGCGCCTTCGTAGGCACCGCGAATGCCGCATTCGGCGAGCGCATCGGCCATGCGCCGCGCGCGTGTCGCGCGTCCGCTGCGGATGCGCTCGAGACCCGTAGTCAAGGGCGGTGACGCGGGATCGATGCGGAGCGCGACCACGTGAATCGTGTGGTGCTCCCAGCTGACCGAAAGCTCGGCCCCGTTCACGAGACGAATGCCGTGCTCGTCGGCGGCGGCGCGCGCCTCGGCGAGGCCTCGCGTCTCGTCGTGATCGGTGAGCGCGAGCACGTCGACGCCGCGCGCGGCGGCGCGCGCGACCACCTCGGCCGGCGCGAGCAAGCCGTCGGAATACGTGGAATGACAGTGCAGATCGTAATGCAGCATCGCAGGCATTGTAGCGCGGCGCTCTTCTCGTGCATGCGCTCCACGCCCGGACTCGCGCATCGTGCATACTTGCTGTCTCGACATTCACCGCTCGATTCGACATGACCCACCGCGGCGCCGATCTTCTCGCGCGTTCTCTCATGCGAGCCGGGACGCGACACGTGTTCGCGTTGTCTGGCAACCACGTGATGCCCGTCTTCGACGCCGCGCTCGATGCCGGCCTGGATCTCGTGCACGTGCGCCACGAGGCAGCCACGGTGCACATGGCGGACGGCTACGCGCGCGTGACCGGCGAAGTCGGCATTGCGCTCGTGACCGGCGGGCCCGGGCACGCCAATGCGATCTCTGCGCTCTACACGGCACTCGCAGCGCAATCGCCGGTGGTATTGCTGTCGGGACACGCGCCGCATCAGGAGCTCGGGCGGGGTGCATTCCAGGAGATGCGCCAGGCGGACATGGCGGCGCCGGTCACCAAGGCGTCGTGGACGGTCGGGTCGGCCGACGATATTGCCGATGCGCTCGCGCGCGCGATGCGCATCGCGCGCTCCGGATGGCCCGGCCCCGTGCACCTGTCGCTGCCCACCGATGTGCTCGAAGCGGCGACGCAGGCGAGCGTCCCCGCGCCCGATGCGTTCGCACCCGAGGTGGAGCGCGGCGACATTGCCCAGGCTGCGATCGACGCGCTCTCGCGCGCGCAACGGCCCGTCATCGTCGTCGGTCCGGCGCTCACCGCTTTCACCGCGCACGCGTTGCCGCGTGATCTTGCCGACACGACCGGCGTTCCCGTCGCCGTGATGGAGAGTCCTCGCGGCATCCACGATGCAAGCCTGGGTGCATTCGCCGAAATGCTGGCGCAGGCCGACGTGGTCGCGCTCATCGGCAAGCGGCGCGACTTCACGTTGCGCTTCGGCGCGGCGTTCCCTCCCGAGTGCGAGGTCATCGAATGGGAGGACCAGATCAGTCCGATCGCGATCGTGCAGCAGCTCATCGCACGCGCGGGCGGGCAGCGCACGCGGCACCATGCCTGGCGCAGCGAGGTCGAGGACGCCCTGCGCTATCGGCCGCCTGCGTGGCAGTCGACCCGATCCGCGCCCGAGGGCCCGATGCATCCGCTCACCATCTGCACCGAGTTGCAGGCGGCGCTGGATGCCCATCGCGGGTCGATCCTCGTGGCCGATGGCGGTGAGTTCTGCCAGTGGGTCCAGGGCGCGGTGAACGCGCCGCGGCGTCTGATCAACGGGCCCGCCGGCGCGATCGGCCCCGCGCTGCCGATGGCGCTTGGAGCCAAGCTCGCGCGACCCGATGCGCTCGTGGTCGCGACGGTCGGTGACGGCACCTTCGGCTTCCACGCGAGCGAGCTCGATACCGCGGTCCGCTGCGGCTTGCCGGTGGTGACGGTGATCGGCAACGACGCCCGCTGGAATGCCGAATACCAGATCCAGCGCCGCGCCTACGGCGAAGCGCGCGCCCACGGTTGCGAGCTTCTGCCCAGCCGGTACGAAGGCGTGGCGGAAGCGCTGGGGGCCTATGGCGAGCGCGTGAGCCGTCCGGACGAGCTTGCGCCGGCACTGCAGCGCGCGATCGCCGCCGGTCGCCCGGCGTGCCTCAACGTGGCCCTGGACGGAATAGCTGCACCGAGGATTTCGCGCACCTGAACGCCGAATCGGCCGCTTTCAGGGCAACTATGCCGATGGGTTGCCGCTCTAAGGACTGACGGGCGCGGCAGACCTTTTTCGCAACAAAGGGTAAGCTGCCGCGCACCGTTCGGACGAACGGTGCTTGCTACCTTCTTCTTCTTTGTACAAAATATGCCAATGGTATGGCGCGCCACGACCCGTGGGCGCCCATTTTTATCCCTTTGAATCGTGAAGATCTTCGACCGCGTTCTCAATCCCCGCGAGATCCGCCGGCGGCTCGGGCTCAACCAGGAGCAATTCTGGACCCAGATCGGCGTGACCCAGAGCGGAGGCTCCCGCTACGAGAGCGGGCGCGAAATGCCCAAGCCGGTGCGCGAGCTGCTGCGCCTGGTGCACGTGGAGCAGATCGATCTCTCCCAGGTGAAGCGCGTGGACTTCGAGATCATCAGCTATCTCAAGGAATCGCACCCGGACCTCTATCGCAGCCTGCGCCGCGCGGTGCGTGGGCGGCAGCGTGCCGGCGCACCCGAAGGCGTGCCCGCCGTGCCAGTTGGCGACGCGATCGGCGACAGCATCGATCTTCCGTTGCCAGCCGAAACGACGGCTCCTCCCGGAACGCATATGGATTGAAAGGCGCGCGGCGAAATGCCGCTGCCTCGCGGTACACGCAACGGGCCCACGCGGGCCCGTTTTTTTTGGTGCAGTGCACCGCTTGGTAGAATCGAACAACTTCAAACGCAGGATTCGGCATGAGCGAGCAAGCGCGAGTGATTCCATTCGACCGTCTCCGGATGGGGGACGTCGAAGCGGTCGGGGGCAAGAATGCGTCCTTGGGCGAGATGATCAATGCGCTGTCGCATGCCGGCATTCGCGTTCCAGGCGGGTTCGCGACCACGGCGTTGGCATTCCGCGAGTTTCTCGCGAGCAACGGTCTCGAAGCTCGCATCGCGAGCAGGTTGTCGCGGTTGGACGTTGCGGATGTCAACGCGCTCACGCAGGCTGGGCAGGAAATCCGGGGCTGGATAACGAACGCGAGCCTGCCGGACGCGCTCGTGCAGGAGATCCGCGCGGCCTATGAGGAGGCGGCGCGCGGCTCGCCCGACGCAACCTGGGCAGTGCGATCCTCGGCGACGGCGGAGGACCTGCCCGAGGCATCGTTTGCCGGACAGCAGGAGACCTATCTCAATATCAAGGGTCTCGACAACATCCTGCATGCGGTGAAGGAGGTCTTCGCCTCGCTGTACAACGATCGCGCCATTGCGTACCGCGTGCACCAGGGCTTCACCCATTCCGAGGTGGCGTTGTCGGCCGGCGTGCAGCGCATGGTGCGCAGCGATCTGGGTGCCGCGGGCGTGATGTTCACGCTCGACACCGAATCCGGCTTCGACCAGGTGGTGTTCATCACGTCCTCGTACGGCCTGGGCGAAACGGTGGTGCAGGGCGCGGTCAATCCCGACGAGTTCTACGTCTACAAGCCGAATCTCGCCAGCGGCCGGCCCGCGATCCTGCGCAAGAGCGTCGGCGGCAAGGCGCTCAAGATGGTGTTCGGCGACGCCCAAGTCGCAGGGCGCTCGACCATCACGCGCGAAGTGCCGGCCGAGGATCGCCATCGCTTCTCGATCGACGATGCCGAGGTCGAGGAGCTCGCGCGCTACGCCGTGGCCATCGAGAAGCACTATGGCCGCCCGATGGACATCGAGTGGGGCCGCGACGGGCTCGACGGCAAGCTCTACATCCTGCAGGCGCGTCCGGAAACGGTGAGGTCGCGCGAAGGCGGCGAGTCGCTGCGGCGATACCGCTTGCGCTCGACCGCGGAAGTGCTGACCAGCGGGCGCGCCATCGGCCAGAAGATCGGGCAGGGCGCGGTGCGGGTCGTCAAATCGGCGGCGCAGATGGATCGCGTCCAGGCCGGCGATGTGCTCGTCGCCGACATGACCGATCCCGACTGGGAGCCCGTGATGAAGCGCGCCGCGGCCATCGTCACCAATCGCGGTGGACGCACCTGTCACGCCGCCATCATTGCGCGCGAGCTCGGCATCCCGGCGGTCGTCGGTTGTGGTGATGCCACCGAGATCCTCAAGGACGGCACGGCGGTCACGGTGTCGTGCGCGGAAGGCGACACCGGTCACGTGTACGCGGGATTGCTCGAGGTCGAGGTCGACGAGGTCGCGCTCGACCGCATGCCGACCGTCGGCACCAAGATCATGATGAACGTCGGCAATCCGGAGCTCGCGTTCTCGTTCCAGCGCTTGCCCAATGAAGGCGTGGGACTCGCGCGCCTCGAGTTCATCATCAACAAGAACGTCGGCATCCATCCCAAGGCCCTGCTCGAGATCGATCGGCTCCCGCGCGACGTCGGGACGGAAGTGCGCGAGCGCATCGCGGCGTATCCCAATCCGACCGAGTTCTACGTGAGCAAGGTGGCCGAAGGTGTGGCAACCATCGCGGCCGCGTTTCATCCCAAGAAGGTCATCGTCCGTCTCTCGGACTTCAAGTCGAACGAGTATTCGAACCTCCTCGGCGGCACGCTCTTCGAGCCGCACGAGGAAAACCCGATGCTCGGCTTTCGCGGCGCGTCGCGCTACATCGCACCCGAGTTCCACGACTGCTTCGCGCTCGAATGCGAGGCGATGAAGCGCGTTCGCGACGTGATGGGGTTCACCAATGTCGAGCTCATGGTGCCCTTCGTACGCACGCTGCGCGAGGCCGACGAGGTGGTCGAGCTCCTGCGCGCGCAAGGCCTCGAGCGCGGACGCAACGGCCTGCGCGTGATCATGATGTGCGAGATCCCGTCGAATGCGATCCTTGCCGACCGCTTCCTCGAGCGCTTCGATGGCTTCTCGATCGGCTCGAACGACATGACGCAGCTCACGCTCGCAGTGGACCGCGATTCGGGCGGCACGATCGCATCGACGTTCGACGAGCGCGACGAATCGGTGAAGGTGATGCTCTCGCTCGCGATCAAGGCATGCCGCAAGGCGGGCAAGTACGCCGGCATCTGCGGCCAGGGGCCTTCCGATCATCCCGACCTCGCGCAATGGCTGCTCGAGCAGGGTATCGAGAGCATGTCGCTCAATCCCGATACCGTCGTCTCCACCTGGCTCTTGCTTGCGGGCCAGAAGCAGCCCGCCTGAGGTAAGCCGTTCGACCTCGGCCGTCGGTCGAATAGCCGCCCGGCCGCATCGCGCCTGTAATGGGCGCCATGAAAGAAGTGCCGGATGTCCACCTCGCGCTCGCGCCATCGCGCCTGCACGTCGCCATCGCCGTCGTGGGTGGCGGCGCGACCATCGCCTTGATGCTGATGCTGCCGCTGCCCTGGTGGTGCAAGGGCGCGGTGGTGGTGTTTTGCGTTGCGGCGGCGGCGCTCGAGGTGCGCAACGCGCAGGTGTACGGCCGGGCGCGCATTGCATTGACCGCACAGCGCACCGTCACCATCATCGATGGCGCGCAGCAACGGAGCGGGCAAGTGCTCGACGCGAGCTATGTCAGCGGCGCATTCACCTCGATCGTCTGGCGCCCGGACGATTCACCCCTGCCGCGCACGCTTCCGCTGGCACCTGACGCGATCGATGCGGAGGACGCGCGCCGAACGCGCGTGTTACTGCGCTACGGCCGGTCCGACGCCGGTGCTTCCGATGGTCCTGCAGCCTCGCCCTCCACTTGGCTCAAGGGCGACATGGCGACATGAGGGTCGACGAGCGGCGTAACGGCCGGTGCGCCTGTCAGCCAGGCGTGCGCGTCGATGCACACGCCGCTGTCGCGCTTGGCCTGCCCGCAAACGAGATGCAGGTAAAGCGGTACGAGGTCGACCGGCGTGGGCAGGACGCTCTTGTCCTCGCCAGGATGGGTGAGGGTGCGCAGCGGCGATCGGATCGGTCCCGGCACGATCGCATTCACGCGCAGCGGCCGATGTTCCCATTCGTCCGCGAGCGTTGCCGCAAACGCATGCAGGCCCGCCTTCGCCACCGCGTACGCGCCCCAGTACGCGCGCGGCGCCATGCCGCGCGTATCCAGCGTGATGGTCACGCTTGCATCCGGCGACTTGCCGAGCGCCGGCACCATCGCGCGCGTGAGGCCCATCGCGGCCGCCACGTTGACGCGCAGCACCTCCAGCCAACGATCGAACGACTGGTGTTCCACCGGGCCGAGTGAACCGAGGAACGCCGCGGTGTGCACCAGCGCGTCGAGTCGACCGAGCTGCGTTTGCAACGCGCTCGCCGCGGCGTGAAAGTCGGCGGCGCCTGCTTGCAAGAAATCGAGCGGCAGGATCATGGGCTCGGCGCCGCCCGCATTGCGGATGTCGTCGTACAGCGCTTCGAGCTTGCGTACCACGCGCCCATGCAGCACCACCGTCGCCCCGCGCTCTGCGCAGGCACGCGCGATCGCTTGTCCCAGTCCGCCCGTCGCGCCCGTGACGAGCACGATCTTGCCGGCCAGGTCGATCTGCAAAGGTTCGCGGGGAGGCGGAAGCGACATGCCGATTCATGAGCGGATGGGGAGCGGCTAGCATAGTCCATGGTCACGCCGCGGCCGGGGCAAACTTCCCAGGAGCCGGCCGCCCGGTTTATAATTCGACTTTCGCCGTGGGGGTATAGCTCAGCTGGGAGAGCGCTTGCATGGCATGCAAGAGGTCAGCGGTTCGATCCCGCTTACCTCCACCACCGATTTCACCACGCGCTACGGTCCAGGCGTGGAGTTCCAGGTCCCCATCGTCTAGAGGCCTAGGACATCACCCTTTCACGGTGAGTACAGGGGTTCGAATCCCCTTGGGGACGCCAGCCTATTCCTGTGTGTAGCCTTGAGACATGGGTTACACCCGTACCTAAGACATGGGTAACAACCTCGCGCCGAACGGGTTATCTTCATAGCGGCCGGCATTTTATAGCCGGTTTTCCGGGGGATCCCGAACTCCCGGCACACCCTCCTCGGTTTCCCGGGGAAAGTGTTACCCATGTGTCCGGTACGTTCTGGAATCATGTCTCGGGCCGCTCAAAGGGCTTGCATCAACTGCAGGCCCTTGTCATATCTGGTTGCGCTGTAAACCTGCCATCGGTCGGACTCTCCACGCTCGAAGTTCCTAAGCGCTCCGCATAAGGCGCCAGGTGATCGGCGGACGAGTGCGCATAGCTCCGCAGGACCGGCCTACGCAGCATTGCCTTTGCGGATTCGCTTGAATACGATCCCATAGGCACGGGATCCGCCCGCATACTGCGTTGTCGAGGCGGGTTGAAGTGATAGCGTCCACGCGGCGCGCCTTGCCGCCGGAAAGGAAGTGTTTGCGATGACAATGATGGCCAACATACCGCTCAGCACCAAACGCTGGGATTGGGACTATTTCCTCGCCCAACGGCGCGAGGTGCTCGGGTTATGGCCAACTGGCGCCGAGCTCAGCGGCATGGATGCGATAGACCGCGCGATCGCTTACCACAAGACCCAGCCTTGGTCGAAGTACGCCTCGCAGCGCAATGAACGTGCGCTTGCCGAAGGGCGCATTCAGATCGTGCCACAGGTCGGGCACGCGCTCGTCGAGCAGACTGTCGCCCATATGCAGTGTTCGGAGGACCTGGGCCCCGATCGCTGGTACGTACTTACCGATACGTACACTCGCAAGAGTCAGTACGCCAAGGCGCAGGATGCCGTTGAGCGCAGTCGCCGTGATGGCTTTTCATACCTGAACGGCTATCCACTGGCGGCACACGGCGTCGCTGGCGCGCGCATGGTGAACGAATGCACGCGCGCCGCCGTGGGTACCGACAATAACGACGAGGACGCGCGGCTGCCGTGGGAAATTGCGCTCGCGGGGGGCTGGACGTGGGGAACCATCAAGAGTGTCGAGGAGCTGATCCAGCATTCACGGGACTATCCAGTCGACAAGAACATTCACAATCAACAGTACATCGACCGTCTGGCTGCGCATTACACCGAACAGGGCATTCCGATCTTGCGTCGCGCATCGGCAAATCTGCCTGGATGGGATTCCCTTGGGTTCAAGGTCACTGTCTCCTTGCTCGAGGTGCTTCTCTCTGCAGCGCAGGGCGTGAAGCATATCGATCTCAGCATCGGAATCGGGATGAACCTCATTCAGGACACCGCCGCGATCCAAGCGTTGCGAGGGCTTGCGCGCGAGTATCTCGACCGGTCCGGGTTCTCGGATGTGAAGATCTATTCGTGGACCTATTTCTTTCTTGGGGATTGGCCACTGCAGCGTGGACAAATGGTTGGACAGCTTGCGTTCAATGCGACCATTTCGGCGCTCAGTGGTTGTTGCGGCATGTACATCAAGTCACCAGACGAGGCCACGACAACGCCAACGGGGGAAGGCTTCCGTGAGGCCATGGAGATTTGCGGACAAGTGGTACGACTCGTCGCCGGTCAACGTCTTCCGGAAAGCCCTGAGTTGACCCTGGAGCGCGACATGATCGAGCGCGAAGTGCGATCGGTCGTGACCAAGATCCTCGAGCTCGGCGAGGGGGATATCGCGGTCGGCACCTGCCGCGGGTTCGAAACGGGCGTGATCGATACCATGTTCTCACCCTATCGTCACCTGCGAGGGAAAGTTCGCGTCGTGCGGGACGCCAACGGGGCGCTGCGGTATCTTGACCACGGTCTTGTGCCTTTGCCGCCCGAGGTCGCCGAGTATCATCGCGATCGCATCGCGCAGCGCGAGGCCAAAGAAGCAACACGCGCCGATGTCCGCTGGATCGTGCGCGAAGCGACATGGGCCTCGCGGTCCATGCGCGAGGAAGCCGCTGAGCGCGGTTATTAGGAGCATTGAGAGAGCACGGATGAAGCTACCGACCAACGACGCCGCGCAAAGCGCAGACGCTTCGCGTAACGCCGACCGCCAGCCAGTCGTCGTGCTCGGTACGATCGGCCACGATGCTCACATCGTCGGCAGCTCGGTGTTGCGTATCGCACTGGAGGATGCCGGTTTCAAGGTCGTGTTCCTTGGCGCCGTCGTTCCCCCCGAGGAATTCATTCATGCCGCCAAGGAAACCGCGGCGGACGCAATTCTCGTTTCGTCGCTGTACGGAATGGCCCGCATCGATTGCGCCGATTTCGGCGCCAAGTGCCAAGAGGCTGGCCTTGGTGATGTCAAGCTTTACCTCGGCGGCATTCTCGTGACCGACCCGGAGGCCTGGGACGAAACGGAGAAACTGTTCAAGTCGCAAGGCTTTCACCGGGTCTATCCGCCGCAGACCAAGACCGAGGTCGCGATCGCCGATTTGCGTCGTGACCTGGGCCTCGCCTGACGCGCGTGCTGAAGGAGCAGATCGTGTCGAAACTACGCTCTATTCGTCTGATTCGTCTTGTTGCCTTGACGTTCTTCGCTGTGCTTGCTCTGCCGGTGCTTGCACAGGAAAAATATCCGTCGCGCCCCATCGATTTCATCGTGCCATGGGGACCCGGCGGCGGATCCGATCAGACCGCACGCAAGCTTGCCAAGCTTCTCGAATCCGAGCTCAAGGTCTCGGTGCCCGTAGTCAATACACCCGGCGCGACCGGCAACAGCGGGATGGCGAAATTTCTGAGTGCCGAAGCTAATGGCTACACGCTTTGTATCCTCGCCTGGGATACGTATGCGCTGCTTGCCACGAACCCCCCCTCATGGTCGGTCAAAGATTTCGTACCGTTAGGGATTGTCATCCAGCTACCGTCCGGGTTCTATGTCGCTGGCGATCATTTCCCGAACTGGCAAGCGATCGATCGCGAGGCGCATGCACGGCCGCTGAAGGTCGCCATTTCGGGATTTGGCAGTCCAGACGAGATCACGATCAATTACTTGAACACTAAAGGACTGAAGCTGAATGCTGTGCCGTTTGCAAATCCCGGCGAGCGCTACACCGCGCTACTCGGTGGGCACGTAGACCTGCTCTATTCGCCGGCGGGCAATGTGAAATCCTTCGTCGACGGTAAGCAGATGCGGCCGGTCATGTTTTTCAACAGCGGTCGCCTTGCTGAATTCCCGGACATACCGACATCGAAGGAACTGGGGTACGACATCACGCTGCCTCAGCGGCGCGCGATCATCGTCAAGGCAGGAACGGATCCCGCGAGGATCGAGGTTTTGTCGCAGGCACTTCACCGCGTGGTCGACACCAGCGAATACAAGGCCTTTCTCAAGGATTCGGTGGCGCTGGAGAACAGCTACGTACCGACCCAACAGGCAGTGACGGTGATGCAAAGTGATCTGGACGAGATGAAGAAGATCGTCCGGGCAACAGCGAAGAAGTAGATCGACGGCCTTCGGAGGTGCAACGCGCAGCGCAGCAGACATGCTAGCGGGCGGCAGCTTCGTCTAGCCCGCTTTCCGACGCAATCATGACCGCTGCGCTGCTGATCGATTTCGGGAGCACGTATACCAAGCTCCGCGCTATTGACGTGGAACGACGGCGTGTTCTTGGATCGGGGCAGGGCCCGTCGACAGTGGCTAGCGACATCATGATCGGCATGAAGGCAGGCCTCGCCGACTTGGAGCGACGTCTCGGCAGCCTGCCGCATTTCAAATATCGGCTCGCATCGAGCAGTGCGGCTGGCGGACTGCGGATGGTGACCGTTGGTCTGGTGCGCGAGCTCACGGCAGAAGCGGCGCGGCGAGCCGCACTGGGTGCGGGCGCGAAGCTTGTTGGCGCGTTCGCGTACGAGCTGACGCACAGCGATGTCGAGCGCATCGTCGCGCTCAGGCCCGACATCCTCTTGCTTGCCGGTGGCACCGACGGTGGCAACAAGGATGTCATCCAGCACAACGCAGCAGTGCTTGGGCGCAGCACGATTGCATGTCCGATCGTGCTTGCGGGTAATCGCAATGCGGCCGATGAGGCACGCGCCGCACTCGCCGGCAAGGAGGTCGTCGAGACGGAAAACGTGATGCCCGAGTTCAACGTGCTGAACATCGAGCCGGCGCGCGCGGCGATTCGCCAAATTTTCATCAATCATATCGTGCATGCCAAGGGAATTGACCGTGCGCAGGCAGAGTTCGACCAGGTCTTGATGCCAACCCCAGCCGCGGTGCTCGACGGTGCGCGGCTGATAGCGGACGGCTGTCCCGGGATATCCGGGCTGGGACCACTCCTGGTCGTCGATCCGGGCGGCGCCACCACCGATGTGCACTCCGTCGCGAGCGGCGACCCCTCGAGTCCAGGTGTCATCGTGCAGGGCTTGCCTGAACCCCGCATCAAGCGAACCGTCGAAGGCGATCTCGGGGTGCGTCATAACGCCGTGAACATCATCGAGGTTGCTGGCGTGGATGCGATCGCTGCGGATGCCCCGCTCGATCAGACGCGCGTGAATGCGCTCGTTGCCGAACTGGCTTCAGACGTCGAACGCCTGCCGCGCAATACCGAGGAAGTCTCGCTCGACCAGGCGCTCGTGCGCGCGGCGGTACGTCACGCTGTTTTGCGACACTGCGGCAGGATCGACACGGTGTACACGGTCACAGGACCTGTCGCCGTTCAGCACGGCAAAGATTTGTCGAATGTGGAAGCGGTGATCGGGACTGGCGGCGCACTCGTGCACAGCCCAGATCCACGCGCCGTGCTGGAGATCACGCTCGCGGATGACAGCGAGCCTCGCTCTCTGCGCCCGAAGCATCCCAAGTTGTTGCTCGACCGGCAGTACCTGCTCTATGCCTGCGGCTTGCTCAGCGCGGTGGACCCGCAAGCGGCATTGGAGCTCGCGCTTCCAAGCTTGGAGCGACTAGAGAACCGTTGAAGTCGCCTGAACGGGAGACCATCCAAATACGTCATCGCCGTGTCAGCGAAACGCATCGAAACCCGTGAGCTCACGACCCTGAATCAGCGCGAGGATGCCGGGTGTGCCGTCGGGCATCGTCAGCGTTCTGACGTCCCGCGCAAGCTGTTCGAGCCCGAGTTCGCGGCTCAATCCCATCGCGCCGTGCACACGCATTGCAATGGCTATCGCCTTCTCGCACGCGTTCACCGCGTATCGCTTGGCCATCGCCGATAAACCATTGGCCCGCTCGCCACGGTCGATCGCGGCGAGCGCGTGATAGCACGTCAGCCGAGCGGTCACGACCAGAGTCTCGATGTCCGCCAGGTCGTTTTGAATAAGCTGGAAGGTGCCGATGGGCTTCCCGAACTGTTTCCGTACGCCCGCATACTCCCTTGCCATGTTCAAGGCGTGTTGCGCCAAACCAACCGCCATCAGGCCGACGGCAGGACGGTTGGCCATCCAGGTGATCGTCAGCAAGCGCGCAGTATCGGCACTCTCCGGGCATAGATTGCGCTGCGGAACCTTGATGTTGTCGAACAGGACTTCGCCGAGAGGTGCCTGGCACAGGCCGTGCATTTGAAGCTCACGTGTTTCGAACGGAGTTTCGCTCTTGTCGACGAGGACCCGCGCCATCTTGAATCCCCCGGCGTCGTTCGGGATTCGGCACGTCACGTAAATCAGATCGCACACCGGCGCGTTCGAGATCCATTGCTTGCGCCCCTGCAGGATCACGTTGCCCTCGCCATCCGGCGTTGCGGTCGTCTTGATGCCCCGCGGATCCGAGCCATGATCGGGCTCGGTGCTCCCGGTTGCGGCGATCTTCCGGCCCGTCAGCAGGTCGGGCAGGAAGCGTTCACGATGTTCTGCGGTGCCGCCAAAATAGATCCGGGTGCTTGTCGCCTCGTGCGGCTGGACCATCAGCATGATGCTCGGAGGAAGCTGTTCGACCATCAGACCGTAATCGAGCATCTTGAGGCCTGCGCCTCCGCCCTCTTCGGGGATACGCGCGGCGGTAAGTCCAAGATCCGCCGCCTTTTGCAATACGCTGAGCACAGCCTCTCGCGGGAGAGCCTTGAACTTGTCGTGCGACGCGAGCAAGGGCTGAACGAACCTCTCGTTCATCCGCTGAGCTGCTTCGACCATCATGCGTTGTTCGTCGGTGAGCCCGAAATCCACGGTCGCTCCAAGGTGCAAGATAAGTGGTGCCGGCGCCCGGCATTCCAATTTGGGCGGCGAGGGTCTGCAATGCAGAGGCCAAGCTCCAGCCCAAGAATACCGGAGGCCACGTAGGAATGGGAGGTCGAGCAGATCCTATTGAGTTATCCTCTCGAGCGATTAGGCTGCAGTTGAACAAACGGCTTTTCACCCTGTCGCGTTACTTGTGCTGGGTAACGGGTTTAATTTGACCGCATAAGATTCCAATGGAAACGTTCAAGGCATTTCGTGTGCATACGATCGATGGCAAGCCGGTCTGCAAGTTCGAGCAGCTAGCGCTGAATGACATCGACCCTGGTCCTGTGGTGATTCAGACCGCGTTTTCCGCGATTACCTACAAGGACGCAATGGCCGCTCGAGGCGTCGGCAAGAACGTCCGGACCGACCGGCCATGCGTCACCGGCGTTGACCTTGCCGGCGTAGTTGTCAGGTCAGAGGATCAACGCTTCAAGGAAGGCGACCAGGTGGCGGTTACCAACTACCAGTTGGGCACGCTGCACGACGGTGCCTACGCCGACTACGCGCGCGTACCCGCCGAATGGGTAGTGCCGTTACCGAAGGAGCTATCGCTCTACGAAGCGATGGGCCTGGGCACATCCGGGCTGACGGCAGCGCTCGCCGTAGATCGATTCGAGCAGGCCGGACTCAAGCCCGGCCATGGCCCGGTCGCCGTGACCGGTGCGACAGGGGGGGTCGGGAGCCTCGCCATCGATATGCTGGCGAACAAAGGGTACGAGGTCGTCGCCATCTCCGGTAAAGCGGATCAAACGGATTACCTGAAGGCGATCGGTGCATCCAGAGTCATTGCGCGCGAAGATTTCATGAAGGACAAGACGCCGCTGGTGAGCTCGCCTCCATTCGCGGGGGCCCTTGATAACGTGGGAGGCCCGATGCTGGATCGCCTCACGGCCAACCTGATGCCACGCGGCAAGGTGGCCGTCGCGGGCATGGTCAAGGTCGAGTTGACGACCACGGTTCTACCTTTGGTG
>Ga0070741_10010965_pt1 | contig 16914 bp, 9 predicted proteins | sample Coa_R1_4_FD_66440 | JGI IMG/M metagenome (GOLD analysis project Ga0070741, IMG submission 66440) | Surface soil microbial communities from Centralia Pennsylvania, which are recovering from an underground coalmine fire - Coalmine... | ecosystem: Environmental > Terrestrial > Soil > Unclassified ...
GGATGGAGTCGATCTCCTGCTTGACGCCTCTGGGCAACATCTTTTTGGACCTCCCTTCTTTTTTCTCCAGCGGTCATTCTAATCCGCCAGCTCCCTTACTTTTAATTATCCATCAACACCTAGAACGGTTGATGCACTTCTGAGGTCCGGGAAGCTGCGTTATCAAATGTCACAACCAATTAATAAACGAAAACACTGCTTTGTGAGTCGAAAAGAAGTGCTGGATATACGAGACAAATGGAATGATGAAATGAATCGTGTAGAAGCGGCAAAGTATTTAGGGATCACAGAAAAGATGATCCTGGATCTCGTTAAGATAGGCTTACTGTCAGCAGAAAAGACACCAGCAGAAGGATATCCACGCTGGACGTTCAGTAAATTATCTTTGGTTAACTGTATAGAACAGATATTGAGATATATAGAAATTTATCCAGAAGGGGATAAAAAGGGTGCTTCTCTTATAGATCTGATAGCAGCATCTCGATTACTCTCTACAGTGGGAATGAATGCGGCGTCTATATTGGCTCGAGTAGCGGAAGGCAAACTGCGTACATACTATCCAGCGACGCGAGTCTTGGAATTGCGATTATTGCAGTTTGACTATATTGATATCCAACAGTTCATCAATGCAGTCAAGTCTGAAAATGAATGGATGAGCAGGGAAGAGTTACTCCATCTATTGCAGGTCAAGGATCATACCCTAGCCCGATGGGTGCATACTGGACTCATTCCTATTGCCATGACCTGTGGAAATGCCTTGTATTTTGATCGAGAGACTGTAAGACGGTTTGTGACTGACCATACCACTACGGACGAGGCAGCAAAGATACTCGGGATTGGAAAACTAACAGTTCAAAAGTGGGCACGACAGGGAAGGTTATCCCAGGTCTGCGTAAGCGGTCCGCATATTGATGGGCACCATGCCTACCTCTTTAATAAAGGACAGCTCATGCGATGGCGGAAAGAGCGACTTACATTTGGTGAAGCTGTGCAATTACTAGGAGTTAGTAAAGCCACACTTCACCGATGGGTTGCAGAGGGTAAGATAAGGTCTCTAAATGATATGGGAGGTAAACAGCGATGGTTTCTGCATCAAGAAGTTGAACAGCTGCTTGATCAGCTATAGAATATAATTTCAAAGCTTCTCTATATGCCTCATATTTAAGGTAAAAGACTAACTAAATCTTCAAACTCATCATTGTTACTGAGGGCATACAGTACATAGCTGTGACGTAACACATAGGAATGCTCTATCCCTAACAAGTCAGCATCATCCTCCAGATCACGGAGCACTGTTGTGACAATCTCTCGCTTACTAGCATGATCCTGGCCGTGTCTTCTGGCATAATTTTTGATTTTGCTAACGACTTTATCGATCTCAGCATTTAAACGGCCCTGCCAGCGTGTTTCCAATGCGAATAAATGATTGAGACGCTCGATGCGTTTGGACTTACCACCATTTTTCTCTTCGATATGTACTGATTTCTCACCCTTAGGTCCACGCTCAATGATAATCTTGATCTCTCCAAGAGCCGGTTTCTCGAAAGGATGAAATGTATGGATAAGGGGATTGGCGTAAGTATGAACCAATGGATCTTTCTCTCCTTTGTAAGAGCTATTGCAATTAGCACATATTGGTACAAGGTTTTTGGCATATACAGCAAGAAATGGGTAACGCGCTTTGGGAAAGAAATGATCAATATGGCAACGAATATCGTTACTATTAATATCAATTCCCGCACCGTCGCAGGCAGGGCAGACTTTGAGCTGGCCATTGATATTCCAGAAGATCTTGAGAAATTGTTTGCGGTCAAAGCTGGCAATAGCTGCGTTAAAACCTGTATAGAGGAGATCATCATAAAACGGAACTAATAATAATTTGAGCAGGCGTTGCGTATCGCTATCCAACTTCCGAAATGAAAAGCTAAACATTCGATCAGCAACATGATTAGTAAAATCAATATCGTGCTCAAATGCCTCAATAATTTCTGTCCGTAGATTAGGATGCTTACTAATATGATCCAATAGCTGGCAGAGGAGTTGATAATAAGATGGGTTATTTTTATGCTTTTTTTGTAGCCACTTATAAAACCATTGCGCTACTTCTGACTTGAAAGCTGGCTCAAAATCTGTCTCCTTAGGATAGCAGGGGGTTTTAATACTGCACAAAAATACTATGAATTGTTGCTGGAATTGCAGAATACGTTCAAGGTCTTGATTATAGGTCGGCAACCTAATGAGATGCAGCATCGGAGTCCTTCCTCAATGCTCGTAGACGACGACGAAATTCAAACTGGTAAAAGCCGGGACCGAGTCGCTCCTGCAAGACGTCGAGCGCATTGATGATATCGACCCTCTCGCGATGTTGATGTGTATATTCGTAAACCGCGCTCAGCATTTTACGCAAGTATTCCTCGAAATTTGACTGTCCCTGTGTATGACTGCGTGCAAAGACGGATGCATTGGGTTGCGCAAGCACAAAGTCGATCAGTTGTTGTAGGATATGCGTTGCTTCTATGACATTATTCTCCCGATACAGCGTCCAGAAACGTTGTGTCTGCTCAGGGTTGGTAGCAACAATCAGCATCAGATCCAGAAATTCACTGGCACGCAGCCCGACGCTTTCACGGGCTCCGAAGACGTCGCGCAAGATGTCATCAGGTGAAGCACCAAAGCTATGAATGCCAGGGCGCGTTGCGTAAACTGTACTATCGATGGGATCTTTTTTCAGCAGAGTGATCTCAGTGTCGAAGACGTCGGTCAGGGCAATGCTGGAATGGGTAGTGAGCACGATTTCGCTGGTTTCGTTACGCAATGCGCTATCGATCATGTCCACGACTTCGCGTTTCCAGATATCGTTGAAGTGGGTTTCGGGTTCGTCAAGCACGATCAGCGTATCATCGGTACCTTTCATCAGGTGGAAGAGCGCCATGCGACCCAAAAACACACGCTCGCCGTCGCTTAACTGATCATAGAGCAGTGTACCACCAACCTTGCGCTTTTTCAGGGCAATGGTCACGTCTTTGAGGATATTCTGCCTTTGCAGCTCCAGCAGTTGCTTGAAGATATCGAACGCCTGGGTGTTGACGCCACCCAGAATGCCCGCCAGCGCTTCCAGTGTACTTTTTTGGTGATAGTCGGGGTATTCTGGCACCTGAACGATGCGGGCCAGGTCGAAGTATAGGGTGCGACTCTCGTCGGGATTCTCGCCGGACTCGCTGCCACGAATCACTTTTGAAGCGACAAGATAGAGCTTTCTCAGTAACAAGAAAGCTCTTTTCATCGTGCGCAAACGTTCAATACGAAATGCGATCTGTAATCCAATCGTGACAGGCCAGAGCCAATCAACGGCGTTGAAGATAGCACGCATACCGTCCATATACTCACCTTGCTCTAATGCGCTTGCTATCTTCTGCTCAAAAGCCTCACGCTCTCGTTCGGTAGGATATCTTTGAAATTCGTCCAACACCTGACTGAGCGCAACAGCACACACGACGAGATTGAGTATCTCTGGTTGGATAAAAATGCCGATGCCAGGTAGTCTACCACCTCCAGGAAACAAATCTCTTCCCGGAAGCAAACCTTCTCCTGGAGCTTGCGACCTGTGTGGTGAGACAGCGGACGGTGTTATCTCGCCTTCCAGTTGAGATTGTTTGTATTCAGCCTCTTTGTAGCTGTTCCATTTCGGAGGACGCTCGATCCCGCGACGGTCTTCCAACTCTTGATCAACACGAGGGAGTTCGATGCTCTCTTCCACGTTGCGAAAAGGAGGCGCAAAAACTGTTCCCCACTCATGGGGCGAACCGGAGGTATAGGCCAGAACATAGGTTGGCAGGTACGATTTTACTTCCGCAATGCTATCGCCAAACAGACATCTGCGCCTGTGATATTGCTGTGGCAATGAGGCATCGTCGGCATACCGCCAGTCGAACTGATGGAAATGTTGCCAATCCACTTCGTCGCGTAAGGGGATATGATTGAGCACAACCATATAAGAACTGCTTTTTCCGCGACCGATATAACGATAATAGACGGTGCAGGCCGATTGACTCGCCTCCTGACCGAGCAAACCACGTTCCAGGTCATACGCAATGGTGACGGGGAAGGGCGGTACCTCAGGCGCATCCAGGGAGAGAAATATTTCTGCGAGCGCACGCAGCAAGCGACTCTTTCCGCTGCCATTGACGCCAGCGATAAAGTGAACAGTGCATGCGTGTCCCAGAATCTGCTCATGGCCGAAGGTGATTTCAATGTTATGTAATGGAGGCAAATCTGGAATATGCAGGTAACGCAGCCTCATACTGAAACTCCTTCCACCTTCTCTGCTTCCTCTAATAGTATGAGATCTTGTTGTCGACTATCGTCATCGGCAAGCAACGAACGATAGACGGTCATGTAATGCATTGTTCCGATCTCGTCTTCAACTGGCAGGGTAAGTTCTTTCAACAAACCTAACGCTGCCAGAAAGTGAAGATCACGGCGGAGCGTATCGAGCGAACAATCCAGTCCATCAAAATCTCGGTAAAGGCCCTCCTCGTCCAACTCAGGAACATACTGGCTTTGCTCATCGAGACGTGCCGTGATCTCCTCATGCAGTCCGGTTACGAGAAAATAGCGCTCAGGGCTGCGGTCAACCAGAGCGAGCAGAGTATGTTGTAACGGGGTCAATTCCTGAGCCAATTCGGTTCGCTCTTCGATGCCTTTCTGTTGGATTGGCTGGATAGTTATAATTGTTTGGGGCATGCCGTGCAGTCCGCGCAATAGTTCGTCGCGCTCTTGTGCTTCTTGTGCGAGTTCTGTTGTGTGTGCTTCGCGCCAGGATACAGTAAGTTCACCGCTGAATGCCTGAGCGAGAAGGGATTGGTAGAGAGTGTCAAGATGTTGAAGCGATTGAGTTTGTATATTTATCTGTTTGCGTATCTCCACTAAAAATGATACAAACTCACCTTGTAACAATGGAGGAGGAATTGGAATTTGCAGAGATCTTAACGTGCTGGGGTTGAGAAACGAGTACGAACCCTCTTCTCCACTAGCACGTAAATTGCCGATTCTATCCGCAAAAAATGTAAATAATGTAGTGAAATATTCTGGTAGAATCTGTGAGACATCTAAGGCAACTCTGATCAGATTTGTTCCAATTATAGAAATAGAAGGTGGATAAGCAACACACACTCTTCCAACAGTACCAGCGCGTGAGATTAAAATATCTCCTGATTGCACCGTATATGCTAAAAGTTGCTTATACTTTTCTGCTGTAATGAAGGACGCGCCAGTTTCGACAAATTCATTTGGAAAAACATTATTAATACCCCAAACCGGTATACCTTCATCAACAAGCTCATTTCTCTTTAATAAACTGCCGAATGGCCCTGTTGTGATACCCTTTCTATCTTTCGATAGTAAGTTTTCAACCTTCTCTACCCTCCACTTCTTTGGATTCGTTGCTGGATCACCAAACATATCATAAAACAACGCCTTGACAACTTCCTGCGTCTTATCGTTCGCCTCTCTCCGCAATTTACGTATCTCGTCGGCTTCGCGTAGGATGGAGGCGATGCGGTGTTGTTCGGAGAGGGGAGGGAGAGGAATACGTGTATTTTCAACATCGCTGTTACTCACAGCAGGATAGCCAATTCCTCTTTCTGCACGAGTAAGGCTTTGAATAAATATAGAAGAACGTACCCATGCGAAAAGATATCCTACCTCTAAAATACTAGAATTAGTCCTCAATACACAAAATCCTGTGGAACAGATTTCATTATCCAGATTATCTGGGACTATTGCAACGGCATTTAATCCTGGTCGAACCGTTGAGACAAGAACATCATTTTTTGAAACTATTTGGCGTGCCCTACTAGGGGCGTCTTTATTATCAATCCTATCACCACGAGTAATAGACTTCTGCTCTCTATCAACGGAAGAAATATCTATGTACTGAAAACTTGAAGATGAACGAGTACGAAAATCAACATCTTCTACAGGCAAACATAAGTCACCGATCCTCGCCCACACCCAGCTTTCTGGTAATACAACCTGGCTCATTCTCTACCCTCCACCATCTCTAACAAATTACTCAAGCGTGTCATGATCTGCGATTCTAGCTTCTGCAACTCACGTATCAGTTTGTCTGGAGGCTCATAGACCACGGTAACAGGTTTGGATGGTTTGTAGCGACCAGCTGAGAGGTTGTAGTCGTTGGCCTCGATACAATTGGAATCGGGGTCGAGAAAATCCTTTTTGATGATGTTGTGTTCTTCACTCTCGTAGAGTCGGGGATCAGCCAGGTATTCAGGACGCACTTCTCCATATTCATCATGGCTGCCCCTAAGTTTGCCGTCTTGACTCTTCCACTCATCATTGCGTTTGAGCACACGCACCGGAGCAGACCAACTTTTCTTTTCGTCTGACGGTTCCTCCTGCTTTTTGACCTCCAGCGTGCGCAGCATGATATCATAGCCGTCCAGCTTTGCAAACTCCCGCACGATTGCACGCACTGCTTGCTGCCAATCCGCTTCTGGCACACGCGGAATGTCCTGAGCAAATAATCCAGCTGTATTAGCAACGCGTGCAACAAACTCTGGAAGCTTTTCTCTGGCCGCTTTATTGGCAGCTTCATACAATGGCTGGAGGCGGTCACGCCCGAAAGTGGAATTGTTCTTTACCTCTTTCTTGTTCTCAAGCAGGTCATCCATCATACCTCTAAACAACTGGTTCAGATTCCCAAGATCCTGCTCAAAGGCATCGCGTATACCACGCGAACTGTTCTGCTCATCCGCCAGACGGGAGGCGGTCGCGTTCAAGCGCTGCTCATAGAGATACTCTATGAGCGGACGTTGTTGTTCAATAATCTGTTGCTCTATGAGCTTAGGACTCACCTGGGCAGGAAAACCAAATAATTCATCAATACCCAGTTCCTGCCCGAGCAGTCCTCTGAAATCGCGCCGATCTGGAAATATGCTGCATAACTTCTCATCAACACGCCGCCAGCGCGCCTCATAGAAGGTAGGCTGGTAATAATCGGTGCTATCAACGATCTTCTCATCCCATTTGTAGAGCGCATCCCAGAGATCATTTTTTGCGTAGTCTGGCTCGCGCCTGGCTCCCAGACCATAGCCATCGTTCGTCACCTCGTAAAACCAGACGCTTTGCGTACGCGGCGGACGCCCTTTCTCCGTGACATCACCGCCCTTCTCAAAAACAAGTACCGATGTTTTCACACCAGTATATGGGTTGAAGACACCCGCAGGCAGAGAGATCACTCCCTTGAGACGATGATTGAAGAGAAGTTGGCGGCGCAGTTCCTTGTGGGCACCGGTCGAGCCAAAAAGCACGCCCTCTGGTACAATGACAGCCGCCTCGCCCCCAGCTCTTAGCAGATCGAGGATCAGCCAGGTAAAGAGGAGTTCGGTTTTATAGGTAATCGCTTCGTTCGTCTTGCGAGGATTTTTGGGGAAGCGCTCAATCTCCAGGTACAGATCAGGCTTGTCGATAGTACCTGTGTAAGGCGGATTAGCTAGCACACGATCATAGCTACCGCTTTCAGCGCTTGAGAGAGATTTGCCTAACGTATCACGCAGAAGAATATGGGGATCTTCAATGCCGTGCAGGATCATATTCATCCAACCGATACGTACCATCGTGCGATCATTGTCATATCCGACGAAATACTCACCGCTCATGTATTCATGCCAGACCTCATCTGAGACTTTATCACATATCAGCCGGTGAGGCGTGCCATCCCATTCAAGCACATAATTTTCTTCAGAAGTACAAAGTTGTTTGAGATACTGGATGTCATTGATCAGGAAACCTGCCGTACCAGCCGTAGGATCGATAAGCTTCTGTCCCGGTCGTGGCTTCACCAGGCCAATGAGGAAGCGAATAATATGGCGAGGTGTACGGAACTGCCCATTCTTACCGGAAGTTTGAATTTCACTCAGGAGGTATTCAAAGATATCGCCCATCAAGTCGCTCGCACTGACAGCACTGACATCGAAGAGATTATCAACTGCATCAATCGCCTTCTGGAACAATGCAGTTTTATCCTTGGGGAACTGGAAAAAGGCATCTTCCATCGGTGCGCTCAACATCTGTGAGCTATTCGTGTTGTGATTAAAGCTGCGCAACGTGTCGTGCAGCACCCGCAACCAGGGAAAAACATAGCCATTCATATGATCGTAAGGCGTAATATTGCGACCCGTTTTGGTATCGGTGGTCGTCGATAACCTGCGGAGATACGACCAGCGACACGTATTATGTCCGGGGCAACCTGAAGCGGCAGGCTGAGCTTCCTGCGACTGATTGGGATTGACACCATCCTGAGGATGATGGTCAAGCTCACAATGTGGACGAGGACCGTAGAGTGATGGTTTTCCAGCCTCGATTCGCTCTTCCTCAACCACTTCTTCCAAGAGTTTCAGAAATATCAGATATGTGATCTGCTCTATAGCGGTCAGAGGATTCGTCATACCACTTGACCAGAACATATCCCATAGATCAGAAACCTGCTGTTTATATTTAGGCGAGAGCATCGTTATCTCCAGTAATAACATAAGTAATCAAATACAGTAATTATCGCACCCAGCCCTATGCCACCTGACTATTGGCAAATCGCAAGAGTTCGGTAAGATCGTGGGTATTGAATAAATCTTCCGCGTTCCCAATACGATTGAAAGGCGATTGCGAGAGATGGGCGAGGGTAAAGGTGAGAGGCTCCTGATGTGCTTCCTCTTCCTGACGCAACAAGACTGAGCGCAAGGCATAAATAAAGCGTCGTTGCACAGGAGAGAAATGGGGGTGGGAAAGCAGGAAATCCTGAATGGAGGACTCAATATGCTCTTTTCTGTTTGGTACATGCTGCACCCCAAGAATATGTTTGACAAAATCGAGCAAACGCATATCAGGATTCTCATACACCTGCTGTAGGATCTCCTCACGAATGAAGAGGTCAGGCTTATTCAAGAGTGCAGCAAGGGCCGTTAATTCCTCCGCAGTTGGCGGCAGATCCTGCTTGATCTTCACCAGCGTAGGAACTTGTTCGGCGAGATCTTTCACCTGAGCCTCCACTTGTTCCTGATAATCCTCAACAAACGCACCTTCACCGGCCGGTCCATAGGTAATCCAGCGCCGCCTCTGCATCGTATCGGGCAAGTGCAGTTTGATAATGGTGCGAGGCCTGCTTTCACGATAGCGCATGATCGGGGCCAGTTCCCTTTGAAGGTCAAGTATACGTTGTAGGCTGAGATGTGTCCAGAAATCGGTACTCTCAACCCATGCCAGCATATGGGCCTTCTCACGCACATCTGAGAGATCTTGAGGAAGTCGTGCTACATCATCTTTGAGCTGCTCCTTCAGAAAAGCAACCCGGGCCTGATTCCCTTCTATATGGGCAATAGCAAGATCTTCAGTATGGATCTCGAACAAGAGTGTGGTAGCATTAACGTTGGGCAGAAAGCGCATAAGAGGAGCGATAAGGCGGTAGAGTCTCCCATCCGGGGTGATATCCTCTTGTTCCCAGGCCGTATCTTCTTGCAGCCTGGTCCATTCAGTAGAGATAGCACGCACCTGAACATTCCTGTTAGGAAGTTGCTTGAGCATAGCATGAAGTTGATCCAGAGCCTGTGCAATCATAGCAGTATCATGATGGGTCCGTAATAACGCAAGCCTGTGCAAACGTAAACGGAAAAGCCTGACAGGAAGAGGCTCACCAGGGTTGCTCTTTTTCTGCTCGTAATTGATCTTAAACCTTTCAAAATTTTCCCAATGATCGATGATCAGGAAATCATTTTTGCGTTGATTCGTGACTGGATCAGTCCATAGGCGCGTACCACGGCCCACCATCTGCCAGAACTTAACTTGGCTATATACAGGCTTGGCAAAAACCAAATTTTGGATAGCAGGCACATCAATACCTGTATCCAGCATATCAACAGAAATAGCGACGCGGGGCATATCTCTCTGCTTAAAATCATAGAGCATTTGTTCAGCGCGCTCCATACGACTATCGATCACCTTCGCCATACCGCGTGATTGCTGATCTGCATAGCGTCGATTAAAACTCTTCAGCAATTCCAGGGCGTGATCATGGCCGACCGCGAAGATAATACTTTTCGCAGGTAGGCCATCGCTCGCCTTACGACATTCTTGCATAAACTCATCCACGAGTAGATCATTCGTGCCAGTATTCGTCACCTTACGCTCTAAATCGCTGCCTTCAAAATTAATCTCATCGATATCCAGTCCTTGCTCTTGAATCAGGCGCTGGAACTCATAAGGAAGTTCATTGCCCTTAATACCCTCAATCTGGAAACGAGTTTTTGCTTCCCAAACTTGAAAATCAACCAAATGGTCATTCTCGACCGCAGTATCAAATGGATAATCAAAGGTAGGTTTATGATCGAAACGATCAAATAGCTCGTAGGTATTATGATCTATGCTATCAGTAGGAGTTGCAGTCAAACCAATCTGTAACGCATCAAAATGGGTAAAGATCTCTTTATAGTACTTGTATATAGAGCGATGACTTTCATCCGCAATGATCAAATCGTAAAATCCAACAGAGAGTTGCGGCAAAACCTGCATAATAGCAGGATAGGTCGCGAGTTGGATACGTTGAGTACCTGGCAGAACACCGCCTTGAATACGAGTTCGCGATTCAAGAGGAAGATATGCTTGAAAGGCATCATCAGCTTGTTTGACAAGCTCGCGGCGATCCGCCAGGAAAAGTACACGCTTGACCCAGCCAGCACGAAACAACAAATCGACCAGCGCAATAACTGTACGAGTTTTACCAGTTCCAGTAGCCATTACCAGCAAAAATTTGCGGTTTTTCTGTTTCAGACCATCAATGATGGTTTGAATTGCCCGCAATTGGTATTCACGTTCAACAATAGCTTGATTGGGCTGCACCAGATGCAAAGGTTGGCTGTAGAGCCGCAATTGTTCCAGATTCACCAGATCTTGTGCAGTATAAAAACCGCTCACCATTCTTGGAGGATACCTGTCTTGCTCCCAGAAATATATCTCTTCGCCGTTGCTCAAAAAGATAGATGGTCTTTTACCGCTGCGCCTAAAAATACGCTCCGCATATTCGGCGGCCTGCTCCTGACCTTCCAATGGATCACGGGTATCGCGCTTGGCCTCTACAACCGCGATAGGTAGGTTATCTGGACCTAACAGCACGTAGTCAGCAAACCTATCTCGTTCTAAAAATGGGGAATCATCGTCGGAGGATAGATTATATGAATAATCTGCGGTGGACTCGTTCACTTGTTTTCTTCGGGCCGGCAAGAACTGCTCTGTGACAAGGTTGCCTTTTTCCCGGCTCCAACCAGCTTCAGCCAGATCCTTATCAATAAGGTTTCGGCGTATTTCTGCTTCCCTGGACACTGTTGCACGCCCCCATCTATAAAAACTACGTTACCGCTTTTGCTCGCTTATTATGAAAAGGAATCCTCACCCAGGTTTTTCAAAAAGAGGAACTAAACAATCATCGAACAGTGCTTATAAAAGATCAACACCAAGAGAGAACAAACAAATTGCGATTAAACAAATATTTGTTCTCTCCATTTTACCTCGCTTCGCTTTCTTACACAAACTAGTCTCAATACTCAACCATTCGATATATCTGGCCCGCCAAATATTTGTGATAAAATCGGCCAAATATTTATGATAGCGGGCCAAATATTTGTGATAATTTACATTACAATGGGTTTACACGTCGAGGTTGGCGTTTTTGGCGTGGCTTTCGATGAAGCGCTTGCGGGGCATGACTTCGCTGCCCATGAGCATGCTGAAGATTTTGTCGGCCTCGACGGCTTCTTCGACGGTGACACGCAGGATGGTGCGTTTGCTGGGGTCCATTGTGGTGTCCCAGAGGGTCTCCGGGTTCATTTCTCCCAGACCTTTGTAGCGTCCGACTTCGGGCTCTTTGCCGTTGTGAGCTGCTTTGTATTCGTTAATCAGCGCATCTCGCTCTTCTTCGGTGTAGACGTAACGGATCTGCTTGCTACTCATCTTGACGTGGTAGAGCGGCGGCTGCGCGATGTAGAGATGACCGTCTACGATGAGTTCTGGCATGTGCCGGTAGAAGAAGGTTAATAACAGGGTGCGAATATGGGCACCGTCAACATCGGCATCAGACATGATTAAGATACGACCATAACGCAGTTTGGCTTTGTTGAAGTGTTCTCCAATGCCGACACCGATGGCTGTGATGATGTTTTTAACTTCTTCGTTGTGCAGGATTTTGTCCAGTCCTACACGCTCAACGTTGAGAATTTTACCTCTCAAGGGCAAGATCGCCTGGAAATGACGGTCACGGCCTTGTTTCGCGCTTCCGCCTGCGGAGTCGCCCTCGACCAGGTAGAGTTCACAGCGGTCGGCACGGCGTTCGCTACAGTCGGCGAGTTTGCCGGGAAGTGTGGTATCGAGCGCGTTCTTACGCTGGATGAGGTCACGCGCAGCACGAGCTGCTTCACGCGCTCGCGCAGCGGTCAGACACTTCTCGATGATGGCTTTTGCCTCGCTCGGGGTCTCCTCCAGGTAGCGGGTGAGCATTTCGGAGGCGATGGCCTCAACAACCGGGCGCACTTCAGGATTGTTGAGCTTGGATTTTGTCTGCGCCTCAAATTGAGGGTTGGCAATCTTGACGCTGACCACTGCAGTTAAGCCCTGGCGCACATCGTCACCTGTGAGATTGCCATCCTTTTCTTTCAGGAGATTGGCCTTGCGCGCATAGTCGTTGAGCGTGCGCGTAAGGGCGCTGCGGAAGCCAGTGAGGTGCATACCACCATCAGCATTATTGATACCGTTGGCAAAGGCAAACTCGGTAGGAGTCCAGCTGTCGCTGTATTGCAGAGCAATTTCGACTTTGACATCATCCATTTCACCAATCGTGCTGAGAGGGCGAGCCTGCAACTTATTGCGGTTCTTGTTGAGATAACGCACAAACGAGACCAGACCACCTTCAAAGTAGAAAGTGGCTTCACGGTCGCTACGCTCGTCAATCAGACTGATGGTTAAGCCACGGTTGAGATAGGCCATCTCACGGAAACGCTGCGCAAGAATGTCGAAGTTGAAATCTCGGGTTTCCAGGACCGTGAGATCCGGTAAGAAGGAGGTAGTGGTACCCTGGCCCTCGGTCGGGCCTAAATCCTGCAAGGGTGTGATGGGAACGCCTTTCTCATAACGCTGCCGGTAGAGGCGACCATTGCTTTTGACATCGACCTGACACCACTCGGAAAGCGCGTTGACGACGGAGACACCAACGCCATGCAGACCACTACTGATCTGGTAGGCACCACCGCCAAATTTTCCCCCGGCATGTAATACAGTCATGACAACTTCAAGCGTGGAGAGGCCAGGACGCTGAGGATGTTCATCGACAGGAATACCACGTCCATTATCTTCGCCGGTAACTGAACCATCCGGGTGAATCGTGATTTTCACCGTATCGGCGTAACCGGCCATCACCTCATCGACACTATTATCAACCACTTCAGTGATGAGTTGATGAAGTCCACGCTGATCGGTTGCACCGATGTACATACCAGGACGTACACGGACGGCCTCTAGGCCTTCAAGAATCTGGATATTCTGTCCACTATATCCGTTATTGCCACCATTCGCCTTCCCATCCTCATTGCCACTCGTCTTTTCATCATGCGTGAGTAGAGCGTTATAATCATCAGGGAGTTGCTCTGCCATTATCGATTCTCTCGTCTTCGCCATAGAGCACGACATTCCTTTTGTTCACAATAGCTACAAGAAAATTGTAGCCGGGGTAATCGCTTGTAGCACGACAAGTCATGTTCATTGAAAGCTTGCTCTTTATAAGCTTTGATAGACTGTCCGCCTTTCTGTTCCTCGGTGGGGGTCTCCACCGAGGAGACCAGAACATAGATAGGAATTTGCTTTACAGGTATACTATCGGCCTCACACAAATTTCCCCCTATAGAGGATACGTTTGTGCGAACACAAACGTATTAGGAAAATCAATTATGGCGGAGGCGAGCTATACCGACGCTATCTATGCCGATTCTGTACCGGTTTTCTGCCAGCTTTATACCGGCTTGATTATACCAGCTTTATATACCTATAAAGGGCTATTCTGACGGAACAGGGAAAATGTGGCAACGTTTTCGTAGATTGTTCATGCCACATTTCGTTACCCCATTATATCACATTTCGCTTGATAAACAAAGGAAATAGGTTGAACGGACAATATAAGAGTTCCTCACAGGCAAGCGCTCTCCAGCATGTACTGGAGAGCGCTTGCCTGTGAGGAACTGATCCTGATATCCATTCTAATAGCGATTGCCGCTCAGGTTGCCGCTCACAGGCATGCCAGGGCCACCAGGAGGGGGACCACCAGGCATCCCTTGCATGGCAGCTACGCCAGGCATACCAGGCGCGGCCATTGGCGGTGGACCACCGGCAAAACTAGTAGCACCCAGGTTCGTCGCACAGTAGGGGCAGAATGTCCAGCGGAGTTCCAGAAGGCGCTCGCACTTGGGGCAGGGACGTTTGAGCTTCTGACCGCAAGAAGGACAGACCTGGAAGTCTGATTCGACACGAGCATGGCAGTTCGTGCAGGTCTGTCGCTCGGTCATTTCGGCCAGCAGAGATTCTTCCTCCAACTGACGCTCATAGATCTCTGCCAGCGTCTGGCGAGGGCGAAGGATCATATAAATAAACAGACCACCAATGGGGAAGACAGCCGCCAGCACAGTGGCAAGAATCTGCGATAAGAAATCTTGCGTGCGTGCGCGGATATCCCGAAATGTCCAGATCACCAGACTCAGCCAGAAGATAACGAAAAAAGCGACGGTACACCCTATAAGAGGCCCAACGAATCCCGATAAAGTGTTCAAGGGATTCGACGAGGTCGGGCCACCGGCCAGTAGAGAAAAGAATATTGTGCTCACAGGACACATGCCCCTTTCAGATTTAGAGAATAAAGTACTTCATTAAAGTGGGCAGCCTCTACGCCCACAAGGTTTTTAGGTAACATTACACTTCTTTATACAAACAACGTTTCAGGAGGTAACACGATGACAATATAGGACCTCTGCCCGCTCACCCTCAAGGGGTGGCGCTACGCGGGCTGTCGCCCGCGTAGCGCCACCCCTTGAGGGTGAGCGGGCAGAACCGCCGTCATTCAAAACCAAGAGTTATTATTCCTCCCCCACGTACACGTATCTGGACTGATCGATCAGAGGTGCCGTCAGACGAGGTTATTGCTAGAGATTCTTGATACTCTTCTAGCAAGTTTGCCACATATGCTCGTTCAAACGCAACCCCTGGACAAATGTTTACTTCTACCACGCGATCAAGCGGGTTGTAGATGCGCACAATCAGTCCACGACCGGTATTACTACGCTTCACTGCACTGACCACCAGTTCACGCGGAGCAACCTTAACGAATGTTGCCTGCGCAGGAAGCGATCCCTCATGCTGCTCTGTTACGATGGCACGCGTCGTAATGGGAGTATTGAAGGCCAGCGCCTCACGCTGTAGTAAAGCCTCGTCCGCCTCCCAGGTACCACTGTGAGGAACCAGAGCATAATCAAACTCGTAATGTCCCTGGCATTGCGCCTCGGGCGTGTGCTCCATCGGGCCTGCATGCCCATGACGGGTTGCTAGATCGCCACGCGAGAGCCACTCGACACAACGCAGCAAGGTTAGTGCCAGTGCATAGCGCGTTTCACCAGCGCCAGCCGCCTCGCCCTGTACTACTTCATACTCCGGTAAACCACGATTGAGCACGCTCAGGCCGATCTCCCCATTGCTGAGATCAACAAAACGCTTCTGCGGGTAGACGTTGACCGGTTCTTCCACCCACTCCGAAACGTCTGCTGGGCGTGGCTGCACGACAGGACGAGTGCGTACCTCAAAGGTGCCTTCCGCAACAGAATGTTCTACTATATATGATACAGGAAAGACCACACGTAATCGATGGTCTTTGGCCCTATTTTCTATGCTAGTATGAATATTAACGTGTGGAACGCCAGGAATCAATGTGATATCACTTACGATAGGGCAAACGGTTATACGCGAACTGCGCTCTTGCCGACTCGCAGTGCAACTGTTGGGCAATGCCCAGCGACCACTGACACGCAAGGTAGCACATACCGGTCCGCTATTGAGCAGTTCAATTTTGGGCGGCTCGACCGGCTCACTGATCAGGGTATCGTGCTCAGGTGGACAGTAGTTATACAGGTCGCCAACATCACCACCATCGACAAAGCGGTTGAGGCCGCTGAAGACTGCACCGTTGCGCTTGTCGGTTACGGTGAGCGTGCCGTCTTTGGCATTGACCTCGACACGGTAGAACTCGTTCTCGATATGATCCGATTGGGCTACAAGTTCGTAGTGGGATGCTCCAAACGACTCGCTCGCCGTTGACCGCAAGGGTTTGCCGTGCCCCCTTGCGGGGTCGCTACGCGGTTCCAAACCACGCGGATAAAGCCAGAAGGTTTTGAGACCATACGCGGGCAGGTTGGCGGCAAGGAATTCGATGTTCTCGCGGGCCTGGTCAACTAGCGTGACTTCCAGGGTGTGAACGTCTTCGCGCTCCAGCAAACCCAGGATGTGCTGCCCGGCGGTAATGATCTCTTGCTCATTCACGGAGACGCGGCCTTTGGGGGCGAGCATGATTTCAACAAAGACAACACCGGGCTGAGGCGTATGATGAGCGTGGTGAATGGGAGACTCGGTAAACTCTTCGATGTAGACGCGCGAGATGACATATGCCTCGGGGTCACGTTCCAGCATCGTCATAATCGTGCTCTGCGCCATCTGGAGCAGTTGCGCAGGCTCTTGCACACCGGCCATAGAAACGGCGGCGGAGAGCATTTCACGAGCAAGGGGTGCCGTACCGATTTCCTGACGCCAGCGATTGACGACACGGTA
>Ga0070741_10010966_pt1 | contig 16910 bp, 17 predicted proteins | sample Coa_R1_4_FD_66440 | JGI IMG/M metagenome (GOLD analysis project Ga0070741, IMG submission 66440) | Surface soil microbial communities from Centralia Pennsylvania, which are recovering from an underground coalmine fire - Coalmine... | ecosystem: Environmental > Terrestrial > Soil > Unclassified ...
GGCTTGTTGTCGCCGGGCTGGATGAAGAGGTCTGACGGGAACAGCGACTTTGTCGTCTCTTCAAACATCATCATGCTGTCCCAGTGGTGCACGTGTGGGGTCATGATGAACCTGAATCTTCTTTTCCCGGTGCTCAGGGTCTCGTTGTCCCAGAATGATATGTGATCAACAGGTATGTTGTACCATCCAGTCAGGTTCAGTTTAGAGCTCAGGTCGCTGCAGACAAGCTTGGCTTTTGGGGCTTTTAGGAATTCCATCCCGCCCCACTCGTCGCTCTCAAAGTGCAAAAACGCGACATAGGCCAGCTTTTCCAGAGGCATTACCTCCTTTACCCTCTCCTCTATCTGGTTGTACATCCCGATTGGCCCGGTATGGATCAGGGTCGGCTTGTCGTCGTTGATAAGGAACTGGTTGAAGGTTATTCCATAATTATCCACAAACCCGGATATCCTGTATATCCCGTCCTTGATTTCGTTTATCTCTGTCTTTGCAGTCTTGGGAGAGTAGAAAGTTCTGCTCACTTCAGGCATGGATGCTATATTCATAACGTGATAGATAAGTGATCTGGCCTTGTTTAATAACTCTATTTCGTTTAGAAACAAAATTATCTGTTTAAAAACTACTTTTGTTGTTTAGAAACTATTGTTTATATTAAAATAAAGCGCCGGCCGGCTTCGATATTGATTTGAGTTACAGGCAATTTCTATTGGAGGCAGCAGATAGTCCAATTCATACTGTCTAGCCAGCTACAAGCACAAAATTGTGCTCTGGGAGCTATTGCTTATCATTCACGATTGGTCGTCTTCAGATTGGATGTGGCCGGAATTTATTGCTCTTTTAATTTCATCTTTTGTTGCGGGGCCGATCCTGTACCGTGGTGCGTCAGGATACATCGTCTCGTAAATCTCTATGGCCTCTCTTCTGTTCTTAGCTAATATGATGTCTTCACGATGAACTAAAAACTTGAAGTATGGCATGAGTCTAGGGGTGATAGGTTTGTTATTTAAGCTCTATTAGTACGATGCATTACCGATGTGTTAAAGTGTGCCAACAAAATGGCAGAGATTTTCTGGCCAGAATAGCTTAATACAGTGACAATATGACTATTCTCTTGGAATGGACTGGTCGGTCAAGCCGGGGGTTGTTGATTTATTCTGTGGTTGCGGCGGGCTGTCTGAAGGCTTCAGAAAGGCAGGTTTTGACATACTTCTTGGAATAGATTCCGATCCATGGGCGATAAGTACTTTCAACCGCCAACATCAAGGTAAAGGTCTCCTGATGAATATTGAAAACGTCGATTCATGCCAGATTTTTGATCGAGCTGGACGCAAGGATATTGATGTCGTTATCGGCGGTCCTCCATGTCAAGCATTTAGTACTGTAGCTGTCGCAAAATGGAGATCTCTAGGGATGCCCGGAACAATTGATCACCCGATGAATAAGCTTTATGGGGAATTTTTGAGGCTAGTACTTGAGATAAGACCTAAATTTTTTGTTATGGAGAACGTAGAGCGGATGCTCTCTATCCACGGTGGTTTGATAAAAGAAAGAATTGAGAGGGAATTAAGGAATCTATATTCCATATCCTTCGATGTGCATAATGTCGCAGATTTCGGGGTACCACAGTACCGAAAGCGAGCGGTGGTTATTGGCAACGTTATGGGCATACCCAATCCCACATTGGTAAAGACCCATTCTAATTCCGATCCGACAAAATTGCCATACATAACGGTGCGTGATGCAATAGCAGATCTGCCAAGGTTAAGGGCAGGAGTCGCTAGACCATTTGTAAAATACAGTGCCAAGAGGAAGCTGTCAGACTATGCTCAAGAGAGAAGGAAAGAATCAGATGGATTCCACAATCAAGTTGCGAGGAATCACAACAAGCGCGACCTCAAAATATTCCGAATGTTGCGTCCTGGTCAATGGATAAATGATCTTCCGGAACGATTCAATCCATATAGAAAAGATATTTTTCAAGACAAATACAAGAAACAACCTTGGACCCGACCATCTTCTACTATCCTTGCGCATCTAGCAAAGGACGGTCTGATGTTTATTCATCCTGATAAGAAACAGAATCGATCTCTGACTCCGCGCGAAGCAGCAAGATTGCAATCATTTGATGACCGATATGTTTTCGAAGGCCCTCGCACAAAACAGTATGTTCAAATTGGAAATGCTGTGCCCCCTATTTTTGCCAAAGCAATAGCCGAGGCGGTAAAGAACAGCTTGGTACCTAGTCATTCTATCAGGATGACGAATGCCTCGCGTAATCACAAATATCATAGAGCGGGCACTCTGAACATCTAGGTTTTCTTGGTGTACATATTGTCCTTCCGATGTCGATTAATGCCCAATTAAATAACTTGGGACTGTCAACTGGGACAGCTGTATCTATGAATTTCCAAAGATTTTTTTGCTTATGAGGCTCTCTAGGCATTTTAATTGAAAATACTCTGCCTAATATGCGTGCAATATTGGCATCAATCAAGGGAACTCTTTCATCATAGGCGAAGCATCTAATCGCATTAGTGATATATTCTCCTATGCCGGGTATTGATTTCAAGCGCTCATACTGGCGGGGAACCGCGCCTTGATGCTCATCCTCAATGATTTTAGCAATTAATCTTAATCGGGCAGCCCTATAGTCCAGCCCGAGTGGTTTCAATAATGTTCGGACGTAATTATTAGTAGATTGAACCAATGTCTCGGCACTTGGAAACTCCCTTACAAACTTCTCATACACAGGGACGACCTGATCGGCTTTCGTTCTTTGTAACATTACTTCTGCTAGCAGAACACGATATGGGTCTTTTGACTTTCGCCAAGGATAGTTGAAGGAGTGCATTCTTCCCCAACTAACAACCATAATCGAAAAAAGGCTTTGCTTGTACTGAGTATTACTATCAATTAGATTATTCATTCTTGTCTAAACTCCGCCTAAGGGTCATACGAAGTCTCTGTTTTGCAGTACTTAATGACATAAGAAGTCCGTTGGCCGAATTAGGCAATTTGGTTTTTCCTTTCTTTAATAGTTCAAGCTGAGTAGATAAATGCATGATCGTTTCTAATTGATGAAAGACATTGAATGGTTGAGTATTGAACTTTTCTGACTGCTGTTCCAGAATGTTGCCAAGCTGGGCATAGATGACCCTAATTTCCTTGTCAACAGCATCACGCAAATAATCGGCCACCTGTTGCGAGTATGCCATCCCTGTCACATAGCTGGTAAACGGCGATCTACAAATATTATTCTGCAACTTGTATAAACGAAAATAGTCCGCCTCGTCAAACTGCCGCTGTGAGGATATCGCACCGAGTCGTTCTATCTCTTTACGATAGAACGCAATTTCTATTTCGATGTTATTTAACAGGTCAAGCCAGTTCCTATAGTTTCCGGAGGACTTGATAATTGTCCGCTGACCGTGTCTCCCTCGAGTTATCTCGACAGCGTGATATTCGGAAAAGACTTCTAGCCATTTGACAAGTGTGGTTCTTGACACATATCTGTCAGCCAATTCTGCAAGCCGATTGAAGGTTATCCCATCAGGAAAATTTCCAACTATTTTTAGCACCTCATCCATCCTCTCATTTGTGTTTCCATCCGGAGAAAATTGAATTTTTAGACCTTCTTGTTGTTTTTCCAACTGGTATACTGGTATACTGGTATAGTAGTCTAGTATAAAAGTACACATAGGAAAGTCCCTACCACATGGAGAATGAAATGAGTTCAGTGACTCGCATTCAAGGGTTTGGCGTAACAGCCCTGTTTGCACTGGGCCTGATTTTTGCCTCATTAGAGGAGGGCTCTCGTGTACAACTAAATGACGCCAGAGGAAGGATCCTCACCGCGGCAGAGGAAATATGCATGAGCAATCCGAATTTGCTCAACAAGCTGATGGGCGAAACGGGGGTGATGATACAGTGAAGATGAGTCCAAATACAGATCAAATTGTCACATGCCCGGTCTGTGGGAACAGCGCTGAGATGGAAATGCTGTCGAAACTAGGGATTACGCCCGAAGAGCTGCACTCAGTAGAACAGTACATCAAGAACGGAACGTTCAGAGACGTTCTAAGCATAGCCGAGGTAGCATTGCGCAGGCTCGATCCAGATAAGACAGGGCTTGAGCTCCATGTCAACAACGCTATAGGCAAAATTAAAGACTCCGCAGCTGAAATAAGCGAAAAGTTTGGCAAGGCTCAAAAGCAATTGATGGAAGAGTTAGCCAAAGCAGAAGAGAAAGAAAAGAGCAAAATCATAAAAGAATATGAAGAAAAACAAGTCTCTCTGTTAAAGGACTTCCAGAAAGAGATCATGGATAGAACAAAATCAGTTGAACAGCTCGAAAAAGACAGATTGCGCGAGCTGTCTGAACTGAAGCAGAGTATCAGCGACATGCGAGAAAAGATCATAGGCACAGGAATTGGCGATGTTGGAGAAATCGTGACCCTGCTCGATTTGAAAAAGGCGGTGCCATCGGATTCATTTTCTGAATCGAGGGCAGCGAAACACGGAACGGATATCATCGCCACAGTCAAGGATAAAGGGCGAACATGCGGAACAATTACTGTCAGTGTAAAGTATCAGAACACATGGAGTAACGAGTTCCTTGGTCAGATCAGCAGAAACATGAAGGAAGACGGGACTAAGTGGGGGATACTTGTTACGAAGTCATTTCCTCGTGAAGCACTTAGTGAGAAAGCATGGATAACGGAGAGTGACGAAGGCAACACTGTGATCTTGGTCAAGCCTGAATATGCGCCACTGTCTTACGTGGGACTCAGACAAGCGGTCATACATTGGTTTGAGACAAGACAGCTCCTGAATTCTAGGGATGCAGAGGTTACCGAAGCAGAGAAAGTGGTAGCCGCGCTCACTGCATGGGTTAATGGAGAGCAATTCCAAGATGCCATACGGTTCCTAGATAAGGTCGAAAAGGAAGCAGAAAAAACTCGTACAGGCCTACATCAAATACAGAACTACCTAAGCACAAAATTGACTGATGCGTCAAGATGCCAAGATGCAATAATCGAGAGTGTCATACATGCAAAAGCTCTAGTCGGGGGGCTCAGAGAGCTACTTGAAAGCCCCCCCTCTGGGGCGGCCGACCAACATGAGATCAAAACCAGCATTAATGCATATAATATACCCCGTCGAAGATCACGACGAATGTCTGTGGAGGGAGAGGCTTGAGCAAAGAACTCGAGCCCCTTTCATTTAGGTTCAGCGGCAGAGTAGCCAAACTTCTAGGAAGAGAGTCTGTTTCAAACGCGATCGTAGCACTGTCAGAGCTTGTCAAAAATGCTTACGATGCTGATTCCACAAAGGTCGAAGTGATATTTGAAAATACTACAACTGCGCAAGGCAGAATTCGTGTGCGCGATGACGGTGTAGCAATGACCTACGATGATTTCAAGAATAAGTGGATGGTCGTCGGGACAGATACTAAAGAAAGGACAACGCATTCACCAAGCGGAAAGCGCCGCGTAGTAGGAGAAAAGGGGATTGGCAGATTCTCAGTTGAACGGCTTGCTGAGAAGGTAACACTCGTATCTAATCCCAAAGACCGAAATGATACAATAACACTTCATATCGACTGGAGTCAATATGCAAAGAATGGTGCAATATTTGACGAAGTAAAAAATAAAGTAACTTCTTCACCAAAAAAGAAAAAGACTGAGCAGGGACTTGAGATCATTCTCGAGAATCTAAGGGACAAATGGACTGCCGATGAAGTTGAGGAGCTGGAAAAACAACTTAGTATGCTCATCCCTCCTGGCCAAATCAAAGGATTTGAAATTCAAGTCTATGCACCTGAATACAAGAAATACGGAATAAAGATCGAAAGCAAGCTGCTTAGAGAGGCGATGTATGAATTTACGTCTTCGCTGAAAAAAGACCGCATACATTATGTAATAAGAAAAGACGGAAGGATTGTCCATGATGATTCAATTAAGACTGAAAGCATAGAATGTGGCCCGATAAAGTTTGAAATGTATTTCTTTCCCCTTGATAGGAAGGACGAAAAATGGACATATAAGGTATTCAAACTTAGAGAAATAACTTCAATGCTCAAGGAATTTGGTGGACTGAAAATATACCGAGATGGATTCCGAGTCAAGCCATATGGCGATCCAGGCGATGACTGGCTTGGACTTAACTTCAAACGCCTCCAGCGATTCGGACGAAAAATGCCGTCAAATAATCAGATAGTGGGATTCGTCTACATCTCCAGAGACGCTAATGAATCGCTACTGGATACGACGACAAGGGAAGGCTTGATACATAATATGGCTTATCATCACATGACAGATTTTCTCAATAAATCTATTACCGCCTTTTCCCAGTTCAGACAGGAGGCTGAGAAAGAAGTCACAAAAAAAGACAAGCCAAAAACTGAGATCAACGACAATATTGACAGGCTCAAGAAAATTGTCGAAACTTCTGATATGAAAGCAGAGCACCGAAAAGCGGTTGAGGAAATCATTGCAGATGTGGCGACTGAGGTGACGCGGGTGGAACAAGAAAGTATCAGTACGATGCAAGTATATAGAAATCTGGCAGCACTTGGGATTACAGTATCTTCCATCTCGCACGAAATTGCTGCTCCCATTGCAATCATAATGCATACTTCAACGGGTCTCATACGTGACTTGGAGAGCGAAAAGATAGATCGCAAAGAGCTTACCTCCAATCTCGAAACCATCCGCTCGAACAGTGTAAAGGTTCAGGAGTTCGTTCAGTATATTCTCGGATTTGCATCCGCAACATCAAAGAAGAAAACGAACCTTGATGTCGGAGAGGTTTTCAATTTGGTAATTTCGCCGTTCCGAAGGGTCTTAGAAAAGCGAGGCATAGAGGTCATAGCGAACATCAATCCGGGACTCTCACCGATATTCATGAATCGTGCTGAACTTGACTCTATATTGGTGAATCTACTAACTAACGCCACATATTTCTTAAAAACGACTCCCAAACCAGTAATCAAGTTCACTGCTAATTCGGAAACAAACGGTTTCAATTTCACGTTTAGCGATAATGGGCAGGGAGTGCCACCCGAAAATAGAAAGATAATTTTCGAACCGTTCTTTACGACAAAGAAAGGAGGCGTTGGACTTGGCCTTACTATCGTAAAGGAGATCATAGAGGATAACGGAGGAAGTATAGAGATAATCGAAAGCGAATTTGGAACTGGCACAACTTTCAAAGTATTTCTTCCGAAAAAGGTGAATGGAACTGGCACAAAATAGAAAATGGAAAATTCTTTTTATGGATGATGATGCGGAGTCAGCAATGTCAATCATCATGAATCTGCGAGATGATTTTGATGTTGACTATTATCCGTCGGCAGCTAAGGTAATAAGAGCGATCCATGACGGAAAGGCATACGATCTGCTAATACTTGACTATGATATGTCAGTAGAAGGCACGGGAATAGAAGTACTGAGCGAGGTCAAGAAGAACATCTACTATATTCCCGCAATAATGGTAAGCGCGGTGGTTTACAGCGAAGCACAAGTGCAGGAAGCCATGAATGCAGGTTTCGCAAAATATTTTGCAAAGCACGATCCTAGACTCATAGTCAAGCTCAAGGCTGCAGTAATAGAACTTGTATCCCAGAGTCTTGATCCCATTAGCTCACTTGAGAAATGGGTAAATGCCAAACCTGGAAGGGCCCAAGAAAGGTTGTCTCTAGGACAGAGCACCTGCACGATCGGATACATTCTTGATAAGTTGCGAAATGGCAAGATAATGGATCCAAATCAAAAGATGATTCTAGTGAGGTGCATGCTGGATTATATGGTTGCAGATGAAGATAAGGGGTGAACAGCTAGTGAGAAAAAAGAATCAATCTGAATCGGCGAATCTAGCTCCTGAAGAATACTTGGAACTAAAAGAACCGCGTGTCAATTGGAGTCAAGCGACAAAAGCTGTTCTTGATCAATACGATGGTATCTTAGATGCTGTACAAAAAGAAGCTATTCAGAACGCTCATGATGCCATGACGGGCGAACCAACCGCGTGGAGAATCGAGATCAGATATCTCCCTAGCGAAAAGAGGCTTGAAATCGAGGACTTCGGAACCACTGGCATCAGAGAATGGGAATATTACAAGAGTCTATGGTTCTCAGAGAAGGCATTGCAAAAGGGAAAAGGCGGCAGCCGGGGTCAAGGAAAATTTGTCTTGGTGGCTGCAGGCCAGTATATGGTAACTGAAACAATAGCTGATGGAAAATACAGGATTGTGTACACAGATCGGAACGCCCGCTATGATGATAATACTACGAACGTCTTGAAGATTGTAAAGCGAAAACTGCATCATGCTGGCAGCTTGATAACGGTATATGGGATCAGATCAGAGTTCCATGATGAGTTTATGAACCATGCAAGTATGTTGCGTCGGATACAGCTTACATGGTGGAGGATAATAGAAAACGAAAACGCGACCATCGTGTACTGCATAGGGGACAGACAATTTCGAGTTTCTCCATTAACAAAGCCTTCATTCACGACGCATAAGCACTTTAGTGACATTCCTGTTAAGTACAGGACAAAAAGCGATGATGGCAGTGTTCTAGAGAAAACAGGAACTATAACGGATATCAACTTATATTACAACAAGGGCTTGGAACTTCCAAGTGAGTTCAAAGGCAAAATTGCCATAACTGTTAATGGCCAAACTGTGGAATGGTGGGAGCCCTCAATTCCGCCACCTCATAACAACCGATTTACTGGTACGATTGAGGCAGAATATTTGAGGGATGCCGAGCAACCGAACCATTCCAAATTCATGCGTGATCATGACGCATGGAAGATAACACGAGCACATCTAGATGAGATAGTAAACCAATTCCTGAAGCCCATGTATGAGAAAGAAACGTCTGTTGATAAACAATCTCTCCGTGAAGCGATGATGGCCGAAGAACTACTGAACAGGGCATTTCTAGAAGGGTTCGCAGATATTGATCCTTTAGGTGATGTGCCAAAGCAATCCAGAAACAGAGAGAAATATACAGATGTCTACATCCGATTCATGCTTCTCGATCATAGAGAATATAATCGCGGTGATGCAGTCCTAGCGAAGACCGTTGTTGCCAACGGAGCCTCGGATAGAAAACAAGATTATGATGTACAATTTACGATCATGGATCCTAATGGTTCATTGATCTGTGAAATAGAACACACGGGTCTGCTCTTCAAATCAAAAGCTGAAAAGGAATTTGAATTCAAATGTGAACTTGCCAATAACGCTACAAAGGGCGCATATATAGCAGGCGTCTTTGTAAAAAATGCCTCCGGTGATGTGGTACATCAGAATACTAAGAAATTCTTCGTAGAATCCGAGATTGCCGATATTCCAGAAAAGAAACTAACCGATTCATCCGAAAAGAAAAATGAAAGTTCTAAAAAAGTGCCAATACGTGTAAATCTGAAGCTTGGCGTCTTCGAGGATGGTAGACTAGTCAGATATTTTCCGCCACCAGTTAATGTAATTTATGTGAATTATAAGCACGGCACAATAGATTACATAAGAAGAACGTCGCCCAAGGCCCTCGTATACCATCTTGTGGTTGCTGCAGGAGAAGAGCTCATTAGGATCAAGTACAGGAACATGGTTGATGCCTCAGAAGAGGCAGGTGAAGAATTGTCCTCTGAGAGAGTAAAACAAACTGTAGATGAAATACTCGCCAGGAGTCACGACTTGGGAAGATGGACAGGTAGGAAACTAATAGAGATGGTGAAATGAAGAAAAAGATCCTAAAGGATGCCGATGGAAATGATATTGCGGTCACTGAGCTTGAATCCTTTTCTAACGTCGAAGATCTCATGGCAGATCCGGAAGACTTTGTTCGACGGGCGGAACGTGAAGAAGAGGACGACAGAAGATTAGATGATCTGTGCTCAAAGATAATGCCGCTCTATGAAATTGCAAAGACAACTGGTAGAACGGTAAACTACTGGCAGATAGGTGCTACAATCAATGTATTTGAAGGGACCCTTCCTCGTAGAGACAGGCGTGAACGGTGGCTTATGAAATCAAATATTCTTCAGCGTCTCGCTCAAAAAATAGATCGAAAGGGACTTTCTCGCCGCCATCTTGAGGAGATGATATACTTTCAAGAAAATTGGAGCCTTGATGAGATAGACGCTAGGATACCTTGGAGCTTTTACGCTGAACTAGCCATAAAAGCGAATCGCTTGCCCCGGAACAAAATCCGGGCACTTGAACGTCTAATCATTTCAGGCCAAATCACAGATCATAAAAAACTCCGAGAGAGAATCGAAAAATGCGGTACCACTATGTAAGTGATGAACACGACTATGTGCCAATCATAGGTCCATATATTGAAGATACCTTTTCGACTGTGCTGCAAGCAACAAAGCAAAACACCATTCGCTTGTCTGCTGGGACAATACTACATGCAAAACGTTCTAAGAATTACTCTGTCATAGAAGGCAAGAGAAAATTTTGGTATGGGTTAGATAAGCACATTTTCGAAGAATTCATGACAGCTCCGACCGTATATCTTCTCCTTCGCTGCTATGGCTCTACTAATCTTGCCAGAAACGTCTAAGATTAAAGGTGTCAAGAGCTTTTGCGTTTCTTCATAGGGTTTTCCGGCACATTGCCCTGCAATTTTGCCGATAAAATCCAAGCAGTATGTAAGGTCGATTTGTTCCTTGGACATGATTCGAAGTATTGCGCCCATTTCATTAACCTTCTGTGCCCATTGAGATGGCTGTGCATTGATACTCTAGAATAAGTGCCCACTACATTGCCCATTAATCGGGCTGCGCAGTTATAGGTCTGTTAGCTTTGAGCCGTCGCATTGCGGTTGTTTAGAAACTCGTGTGCTTGTTCAGAAACAAATCCATTTGTTTAGAAAGTGCATCATAGTCACCGTTTTTAAACAAGGCCAAGTGATCTGCAAAGTTATGGTACTGGTTACAGAAAAAATAGTTGGAAGGGTTTACCCTTCCACTTTTACCTTACCAACCATGTTCGGGTGTATCTGGCAGAAATAGTCAAACTCGCCGGCGCTGTTGAACACGTGTGAGAATGTCCTGTGCGGCCCCAAGTAGCCAGAATCGAAGCTATCGCCTGCGTTGTTGTCGCCGGGCTTGCCCGAGGTTATGGTGTGCGGGTCAAGGTCGTTGTTTATCCATGTCACTTTGTCGCCAGTGTGTATTGTAATTGGGTTTGGATCAAACGCCGTTTCGTTCATGCCTGCCGCACCCATCGATATAGTCACCTTGTTGTCAGCCTGTACGGTCTGGTTGGATATCGCAGAATCAAAGCTGTTCATCATGTCCGGCTTGTCCAGCGTCGCGTGTATCGTGTACGATATCAGGAACTGCTGTCCATCTAGGCGTCCTACTGAAAGCCCGCTGCCGGCAAACTGCACCGTTGCAGAGAATATTTTGGGCAAGGGTATGTCAGAATGCAGCTCATCTTTTGTGGTATAGTTTGGCATGATGGGCGCCGGCGCAATCATCGTCCCGTTTGGCCCACCGGGGAATACGAGTAGGTCTCCAACTTGAGGTATGAGAGTTTCATTACCAACTGCATAGTTTTGCAGCGGCGCGACAAGTATTGGCTTGGTGGCGGTAAAGGATATGATTCCGCTGTACACTTTGCCGTCAGGCCTTGGGGGCAGGAGGTCAATTATCTGGAAGGGGTTATCTTTGCCGCCGGGCGATGAAGCAGTGCCCTGAACTACTATTGTCTTTTTGTCAAGGGCTGGTGGAATCGGCGGCTGTTGCTCTGCTGTTGTTGTCGTGCCGGTAGAATTAACACTGGCAGTGCTTGTCACATTTGAAGTTGTATTATCTTCAGTCTTTTTGAGAGCCTCTTCTTCAAACGTAGTCATTTGGCTGTTGTCAGTTCCTGTTGTATTTTTGGGGGATGTGGTATTGCTGTTCACACTCTGGTTGCTTTGCGCTGCTGCCAGTCCTGCCATGCCGGCCAAGGGCGTGAAGCTGAGCCCGAGCAGCAGAGCTGCTGCAACAAGCGCAATGCCTGCGGTTAAAACAAGTCTTTTCATTGCGTGCTAACGTTATTCAATAAATTTATGCAGTATAGACAATGCGACAGTCATTGTTTTCTGAAATGACAATCATGAATATTGTACATCAAATCTGCTTTGACTTTTTGCGCGCTGCTTCCCTGCGCGGGTCACCCTCTCGGTACGGCTCCGGCCTTGGTTCCTCGCCCAGCTGCCCAGAGGTGGCGTCGTTTAGAGCCTGATCGCGCTTGAACGGGTTCTTTCGCTCCGTGCTCATGTGAAGTAGATTGGCATCCATTGCTAATATGACTTCACTAAAAATTCAATAGACAGTGTCTACAACAATGGCTAATGGATTTTGACAAGCTTTGCGAGCAAGTGTTTGCGCTGAACGACGACATCAGGTACGCCGGCGTGCTGGATAACGCCGGGGCCCTAGTGGCAGGGGGGATGCGCATGGGCATCAACTCTATAGTGACAGAGACTGACGAGGAATTGTTCCTCACCCAGACAGCTTTGCGCAAGTCGATGAGAGAGCGCTTTGACACGGCCATGGGAAGGGCAAGGTTTGCCTACGTCGAGCGTGAAAACATTTCGATCCTGACATTCTACATCGGCGACAAGATCCTGCTAGTCACGCTAGAGCCAAACATCGACTCGCACACTGCCATGGACATCGCAGACGACACGATGGAACTGCTAAACGGCAAATCTGACGGATCCAAATCCTGACTGCAATAAAGGGCAACGCTGAATCTGCGGTTATTTCTTTAGCTCGACTTCAGATCTTCGAAGCTTCATTACCTTGTCAAGCAAGTCTTGCACTTCGTCATGGGTGAGATCCCAGTCATCTAATTTTTTTCTATCATTAGCAGCTGACTTTAACTCTTCATATACTCTGTTTCCTTCTATTATTTCGACAAGAACGTCAGGATCAAAAGGTTTTTGCAGTAGTTCCACAAACATTTTTAGCTGCTTTACCGAATCGGCAAGAGTTTCTTCCGTGTAGGCTGAAGCAAAGATTATCCTTTGATCAGGTCTTAGTTTTAGGATTTCTCTTGCAACAGCAAGGCCGTCAAGCCCGGGCATCCTGTAATCAAGCACAACCACATCATAATACGGGACATGCGACCTGGCATTTTCGGTCTTTGGAATGTTGGAGCGATATTTTTCCAGACACTCCTTGCCATTAGTTGTAATGGTTACTTCGTGACCTCTGTCCTCCAGAAATAACTTGTAAGTAAGGGAAATATTTTCTTCATCCTCTGCTATCAGAATCCGCATTTACTGGAGTGGATACTAGAGGCGGAATTATATCGAGATGCGTGTTATTAGATATTACACCAATTGAGAATGCCGGCTAAGTTCCAGATTTGGAGCATTTTGTGCTTGTTGAAAGTATCCAGAATAGGTCACGTGATTTTTAGCAGGATCTTGCCCGCGTGCAGATCTGCTTCCATCCTCTTTTGCGCTTCTTTAGCATCCTTTAGCTGAAAGATAGAGTCTATTACAGGCCGTATCTTTTTCCTATTCACGAAATTGGCGAGCTCTACGAGCTGCGACTTGCTCCCAAGCATCGCCCCTGTCATGATTATCTGCTTTGAATAAAACATCCGCACAGGAACCGTTGCCTCGTTGCCGGATGTCATGCCGCACACCGCCATCCTTCCCCCGTGTTTGAGCGCCGCTATGCTAGTAGGCCAAGTAGCCGCGCCCACATGATCTATTACGATATCGACGCCTTTGCCTTCAGTTATCCTTCCTGTTTCTTCGACAATGTTCTGAGCCGTCCTGTCTATTATGTGGTGTGCGCCCAGCTTTTTTGCAAAGTTGTGCTTTTCCTTGCCAGACACCGTGGTTATAACCTCTGACCCAAGCGCCTTTGCGAGCTGGACCGTTGCCATCCCAACGCCGCTGGTGGCGCCATAAACGAGGATTGTTTTTCCCCTCCCTGCGCCATTTGTGCGCAGCATGTTCCAAGCAACAAGGTACGACACCGAAAGCGCTGCAGCTGTTTCGCTCTTCATCGAGCTTGGCAGCTTTATGAGGTTCTTGAGCGGAACTGCCACCTGTTTCGCGTACCCGCCATCGTGGTCGCTCATGCCCCCGACTATCGCAAACTGCCGGCAGAGGTTTTCCTGGCCTGCCCTGCAATGCGAACATTTGCCGCAAGAGACGCCGGGGTAGACCATCGCCCTCTTGCCCCTGAAAGTGCCCACGATGTCGCAGCCGCAGATGTGTGGCAGCTTTATCTTTTTGCCGGCTATTCCCTGTCTTGTCCAGATGTCAAGGTGGTTTACGCCGCAGTACTCTACGTCAACTATTACATCGCCTTTGCCCGCCTTTGGGTCCGGAAAATCTTCCACATACTGCAAAAAATCTATAGATCCATGCTCAAAGAACGGGACGGCCTTCATGTCAGGTTGTGCATTTCCTTCAAATCTTGCTTGAATGGCTCGAGCTCTGGTGGCACCGGGATGGATATCGGGTCTTTTAGCGAGAGTGGCTTGCCGGTCTCTTTTGAAATAGTCTCTTTTTTCTTGTTCCACACAAGCGAGTTGAAATCGGTTATCTGCTTTGTGTATTTCAGAATCTCTGGATCCGCCTTTTCACCCCTGTACATGTTCTGGAGATGGACGCTCTTGTCAGAGTATATCTTTGTCCACAGCTCTTCTGTGATAAAGGGCATTATTGGAGCGGCCAGGAGCAAGATGCCAGTGAAGCACCAGTGCAGCGTGTATAGCGCAGATTTTTTGCCTGCGTCGTCGCCTGTAGCATAGGCGCGGCCCTTCACCATCTCAATATAGTGTGCTGCAAAGAGGTTCCAAGTAAAGTCGCGGATCGCGTTTGCCGGCACGAAAAAGTTGTACTCGTCGTAGCCTTTCTTGCATTCCTGTTCCAGCTTGGCAAGCTCGGCAAGCATCCACCTGTCGGATGCTTCAAGGTGCGCCGGCTCTTCCTGCACCACTTCAAACGACGACAGGAACCTGCCGACGTTCCAAAGTTTTGAGAGGAACTTTTGGCTGCCCGCGATCCTCTGCTCGGAGCAGCGAAAGTCGTAGCCAAGGTTGGCCTCGCTTGCAGACCAGAAACGGAAGGTATCGGCACCGTACTTTTGCATCACAGGAAATGGGTCAATGACGTTGCCTTTGCTCTTGCTCATCTTTTCCCCCTTTTCGTCTACCCCGTAGCCCATTATCCACGCGTCGGTCCATGGCATCCTGCCTGTAAGCTGCACGCACCGGAGCATCGTGTAGTGGAGCCAGGTGCGGATGATGTCCTTGGCCTGCGGGCGCACTGCGGCAGGATAGGCATAGTCTAACATTTTCTGGTCTCTGCCAAATTTTGTCACGTAGAGCGGGCTGATGCTTGAATCCATCCAGGTATCAAACGTTCTGTCTTCGCCTGTGAATTCAGTTCCTTCGCATTTTTCGCACTTTGCAAACGGCGGCCCTTCCTTCCACGGCCTGTAGTATTTCCCCGGCGGCGGAAGGTTTGGCGCCTTGCAGTTGTTGCAGTACCATATCGGGATCTCGGTGCCATAGAACCTGCGCCTCGAAACTGGCCAGTCTATAGCGATAGAGTCGAGCCAGTTGAGCAGTATCTGCCGGTGCATGTCAGGGTGGAACTTTAGCTTGTACGCCAGCTCCCGGAGATGGGGCACGAATTCAAGCTGCTTTACGTAATAATCATGCAATGGTATTATCTCGATTGGCGTCTTGCTACGCTCACAGAGCGGCGTTCTGTGCATGATGCTCTCTTCCTTTTCCATCAGGCCGGCACCCTGGAGATCCTCGATCACCTTTGTCCTTGCCTGGTTTACGCGAAGGCCGGCGTATGGTCCTGCTGCTTCTGTGGTAAAGCCATTTTCGTTCAGGGCCACTATTTCCTTCAACCCCAGTTCGCGGAAAACCTGCACGTCGTTCTGGTCGCCGTAGCTGCACACCATCACTGCGCCGGAGCCAAATTCCTGCTTGGCAGAGTGGTGCGGCCTGATCTCTACTTCCCTGTTGAATAGAGGCAATATTGCATGAAAGCCCTGCAAGCCCTTGTAGCGCTCGTCTTCAGGGTTGACGATGACAGCTTGGCACGCGAACAAGAGTTCCGGCCGTGTTGACGCGATGATGAGAATGTTGCCTGTCTCCTTTACCTTGAACTTCATGTAGACAAGTTTTGTCGGTATTTCGTTGTAAATGATCTCGGCATCAGCGATGGTTGTGCCGCAGTCAGGGCAGTAGTTGTTTGGCCGGTTTGCAAGGTAGACCAGCCCGCGCTTCCAAAGCTCTATGAACGTGCTTTGTGTCAGTGCGCGGTACTCGTCAGAATCCGTGCGGTAGTATTCCTTGAAATTGCCTGACAGGCCCATGCCCTTCATTATCTGGATCATTTCGGCTTCCAGATCGTCAAGGGCAACCCTGCAGAGGTCAAGGAACTTTTGCCTGTCCATCTGGCGCATCCGCACCTTGTGCTTCTTCTCGGTATAGATCTCGACAGGCAGGCCGTTTCTGTCGATGCCAATCGGGAACAGGACGTTTCTGCCAGTCATCCTAGCCGCCCGGGCTATCATATCGATTTGCGCGTAGTGCGCTGCGGCACCGATGTGCCAAGGCCGGCCTGACGGGTATGGCGGCGGCGTGTCAATCACAAACGCCGGCTTTTCATTTATCGCAAAGCGGTAGACATCCTCTTCTTCCCATTTTTTGAGGATTGCCTTTTCTATTTCCGGGTTCCATGACGTTGACTGGATTTTTGGCTCCATTATTTTTGTGTTCGTCATGACTAGCCGATATACCGTTATTAACGTTAGCGCGCTTATTTTCTGCCTGCGCCAAACACTCCGGTGACGCTGCTTACTACCATGCCAAGAGTGTAGGCCGAGCCGTACTCCTGCAGCTC
>Ga0070741_10010967_pt1 | contig 16909 bp, 15 predicted proteins | sample Coa_R1_4_FD_66440 | JGI IMG/M metagenome (GOLD analysis project Ga0070741, IMG submission 66440) | Surface soil microbial communities from Centralia Pennsylvania, which are recovering from an underground coalmine fire - Coalmine... | ecosystem: Environmental > Terrestrial > Soil > Unclassified ...
GATGCGCGGGCCGAAGAACCACCACTCGTCGCCGCCGAACAGCATGTGCGAACCCGGGATCGTGCCCTGGATCGCCGGTGTGGCGCCGTGACCCACGTCGCAGCAGATTGTGAACGACTGCGGCGCGACGAAGCGTCCGAACAGGCTCGCTTCGGCGAACGGCCGCGAGATGTAGAGCGGGTTGGGATTCTGCATCCCCTGCGCCCAGCGGCGGATGTCGGTGATCGAAACCGGTTCCTCCAACTGACCGCCGCCGACCGGCTGGCCGACCCAGCGATCGACGTCGGTCGTGTCCAGCTCCTGCAGCTCGCCAACCTGCTCAACCACGTCCACCTGCTCCGTTCAAAACTCGGTGAACCGCCCGATCAGCCGCTCGCTGCGTGGGCAGGCGGCGAGCGCCCTCACGGTCCCTGATTTTCTAAACAAAACCAGATGGGCTGTCAAGGTTGCGTTCCGCAATCATTGACAGCCTTGCAACATGGTGATAGAACGCGCTAAGCCGGTTCGGCGGGCCACGCCCGCACCGCCAGCGTTCGTATCCGAACCGCAACGGCGCCGCGCCCCGCGCACCCAGACCGGCTCGCGTACCAGTGCCCGAGGAGGTGTGCCGGCGGCCCGTGGGCAGCCTCTGGCCGCTTCGCGCTATGCCGGCTCCCGCCGGCGTCGGCAGGGCGGCGAAGCGCTCGGGCTCACGAGATACCAGCTTCCGAGTGCAGCGAACACGGAACGACGTTACGGACCTCGACCGCCGTTGCGGGCCGTTGCCGTATGGCCGGCATCTACGTTCCGCAGCCGCATCGCGGCCTGTGTGGTGAGCGCGGTCCTGGGTGAGCGGAGGGCAGCATGGGGGCGCAACGCTACAACGTGATCACCGGCGCTCGCCTGAGCCGGCGCGCGGCGCTACGCGGCGCGGCCGTCACGGGGCTCGGCGGCGCGGCGGCGTGGCTGGTGGCCTGTAGCAGCAGTAACAACAAGAGCGCGGCCACGGCAACCAGGGCGGCCGCTACGGTCGCCAGTGCCACCTCGGCAACGACCGCTGCCGGAACCGCCGTCGCGACCCGGGCCGCCACGAGCGCCCCCGCCAGGGCCGCGACTGCCGCGGTCCCGGCCGCGGGCACAGCGCCGAAGATCGCCGACTTCGGCTGGACCAACAACGCACCGGATCTCAAGGCCACGCCGAAAAAGGGCGGGACGTTCCGCTTCAGCACCCACGTCGTCCCGCCGGGGCTCGACCCGGTGAAATCGGCATCGTATGAGAGCGCGAACATCTATACGCCGGTGTACAACCGGCTGATCCGCGCCCAGTACGGCACCGAGCTGCAGCCCTATAACCCCTGGCGGCTGATGATTACGATGGATCTGGCCGCCTCGATGGAACATCCCGACCCAATGACCTACACGTTCAAGCTGAAGCCGAACGTGAAGTTTCAAAACGTCGATCCGGTAAAGGGCCGGGCCTTCACCGCCGACGATGCGAAGTACAGTCTGAACGCCTTCCTCGCCAACCCGGAAACCGCCACCTATCTCGCCTCGGTCAAGGTCGATGCGCCGGACCCGCAGACGGTGAAGCTGACGCTCACCAAACCCGCGAACTACGTCCTGCAGGCGCTGGCCGACCCGCGCATCGTGATGCTCGCGCACGAAGTAGCCGACGCCGATGGAGACTTCTCCAAACGCGCGATCGGAACTGGCCCATTCATCCTGGACAACTTCCAGCCGAACGTCTCGGCGCGGTACAAGCGTAACCCGGACTACTACCGCAGCGATCGGCCGTACTTCGACGCGATGCAGTTCGACAACTTTAAGGACAACGCCTCGTCCAAGGCGGCCTTCATCAGCGGACAGTACGAGTACGCCCAGTATGCGTTGCTGAACGCCCAGGACGACATCAAGGACATCCTTGCGGCGCAGAAGGGCACAGTGGTACTCAAGCTCCAGAGCCGCTGGCAGTCAAACGTCTTCGCCATGGGTTTTCCGGCGGACAAAGCGCCGTGGAACGATCAACGCGTGCGTACCGGTATCTCCAAGGGCTGGGATCGCTCCGTATACGGCAAGAAGGCGTATGGCGGCGATTATAACGTGCTGGGCGCCTACGCCTGGATCGACGAGTTCGACTCGCCGCCGGACCTGGGCGACGCCTATAAGTTCGACCAGAAAGCGGCGAAGGATATGCTGAGCGCGGCCGGCCAGTCAAACTTGACCGTGCCGTTCGACTATTTCCCCTACGGCGGTGACGCAGACGACCAGCTTCAGACGATCCAGGGCCAGCTCAAGGAGATCGGCGTCGATCTCAAGCTGAACAAGCTCGACGCCACGGCCTTCTTCACCAAGTACTACGGACAGAAGGCCGACGGGCCGATCTCCAGCTTCGTGCCAACCACGCCGCGCTGGGCGCCGCTCTCGATGCTGGTGCTCTGGCACTCCGGCTCGCCGAAGAACTACCTCCGGCTCAGCTCGCCCGATTTTGACGCCGCGGTCGACAAGCTGACGACGACCGAAGACCCGAACGAACAGAAGAAGGCGTACCAGGACGCCTTCAACAAGCTACATCAGCCGGCGTACTTCGTCTCCTGGGCGGAAGCGCCGACCTACTTCGTGCACTCGCCGAAGCTGCACGGCTTTCTGCCGAATATGTACAACGACCCGGCCGGCTGGGGAAACCAGGCGATGGAGGATTGGTGGCTGGATACGTAGGGTGTTCGGCCCTCTATCCCCCGTCCCCTTTCTCCCAATCGTTATCATCGCGCGGAGCGCGATCTGCAGTGGAAAAGGCGCGGTCCCATCTCGGGCGCTCCGATTGGCATGCGGTAAACCAGGTACGGTCTCGGCATGGCGATGCCGAACCCCCTCTCCCAAGATCGGGAGCAGGGGATATCCCGGGTGTGAGGGCCAAGTGGCCCGCTACATCGCACGACGGCTGCTTTTGGCGGTGCCCGTGCTGGTCGGGGTGAGCCTGCTCGTCTTCTTCATGGCCCGGGTGTTGCCCGGCGACGTGTTCACCGCCCAGTCCGGCACCGCGGGCCTGACCGCGCAACAGCGGGTGAAGCTGCGGCACGATGCCGGGCTGGACCGGCCGATCGCCGTCCAGTATCTCGACTGGGCCGGGCACGCCGCGCTGTTGGACTTCGGGAATAGCCTCTGGAACCAGCGCAGCGTCAACAGGGAGCTACGCCGCGCCGTGCCGGTCACGCTGGAGCTGACCGTGCTCGGCACGCTGATCGGCCTGCTGATCGCCGTGCCGCTCGGCGTGCTCAGCGCCGCGACGCGCGGCTCCCCGGTCGATTACCTTGCCCGGCTGTTCGGCGTGCTCGGCCTCTCGATCCCCAGCTACGTGCTCGGCACCCTGGCGATCACCTACCTCGCCGTCTGGTTCCACTGGACGCCGCCCGCCGGCGGCATCGCCTTCTTCAGCGATCCCTGGCGCAACCTGCAGCAGTTTCTCATCCCCTCGGCGATCCTCGGCGCCGGCTTCTCCGCCGCCGTGGTACGGATGACCCGCTCCAGCGTGCTCGGCGCCCTGCACGAGGACTACGTGCGCACAGCCTGGGCGAAGGGGCTGCGGGCACGGCTGGTGCTGCTGCGCCACGTGCTGCGCAACGCGCTGATCCCGGTGCTCACCCTTTCCGGCGCGCAGGTTGGCTACCTGCTGGGCGGCACCGTGATCGTCGAGTCGATCTTCACCCTCTCCGGCGTCGGCTCGATGGCGTTCGACGCGATCACCAACCGCGACTACTTCGTGCTGCAGGCGGTGACGCTGCTCGCGGCTGCGGCGTTCACGCTGGTAAACCTGCTGGTCGACATCTCCTACGTCTGGCTGGACCCGAGGATCCGCCTGCAATGACCGCCGTGAGCCGCAGCGACGCCCTGGCGCTGACGTGGGAGCTGCCTGCCCCGCGCGGGCGCTGGCGTGCGGCGCTGCGGCTGGCGCGGCAGAACCCGGTCGGCACCGTGGCGCTCGCCGTGCTCGTGCTGCTCTGCCTCGCCGCCCTGTTCGCGCCGCTGGTCGCGCCGTATTCGCCGACCGCGCAGCCAGGCGGACGGCTGGAAGCGCCCTCCGGTCACTACTGGTTCGGCACAGACCGCATCGGCCGCGACGTGTTTAGCCGGCTGCTCTACGGCGGGCGCATCTCGCTGCTCGTCGGCTTCGTCGCCGTGGGAAGCGGCACGCTGATCGGCAGCGCGATCGGCCTGATCAGCGGCTTTGTCGGCGGCTGGGCCGATCTCATCGTGCAGCGGTGCATGGACGTGGTGATGTCGATTCCGGCGCTGTTGCTGGCGATGGTGATCGTCGCCAGCTTCGGCCGTGGCGTCGCGAACGCGCTGATCGCGATCGCAATCGTGCTGATCCCCACCGCGGCGCGGGTCATGCGCAGCGTGGTGCTGCAGATCCAGGCGCGGGCGTACGTCGAGGCGGCCCAGGCCTCGGGCGCCAGCGGACGGCGTGTCCTGCTGCGGCACGTGGTGCCGAACGCGATCGACGAGGTGCTGATCCTCGCCTCGATCGCCCTTGCGGCGGCCGTGATCATCGAAGCGGCGCTGAGCTTCCTCGGCCTCGGCGCGCAGCCGCCGACTTCGAGCTGGGGGCAGATGCTGGCAGAGGGCCGGCAGAACTACCTGCGGGCGCCGCACATGGTCTGGGCGCCGTCGCTGGCGATCTGCCTCACCGTGCTCAGCGTCACCCTCGTGGGCGATACGTTGCGCGACGTGATCGATCCGCGCACGCGCGGCTCGCGCGCGGCGCATTTCTGAGCCGATCAACGTCCCCTCAGAACGAGAGCGTGGCCTCTGCGTACGCGACCGCCTGCTGCCAGGGGCGGCCGTCCTCGAAGTCCCAGCAGGCGTCGAGTACGGCGTGCACAAGGCACCAGTCCTTGACCCGCCGGCGCTCCAGCGCCAGCTCATGGCAAAAGATGTTGAGCCTGCGCGTGATGACGGCGAGCGGTACCCCCCGTGGCAGCGGGTTGCGAAAGAACTGGCAGACGTCGAAGCAGCGGTCGCCGGCTAACCCCTTCGGGTCGATCGCCAACCACTGCTCGTCTTCCGGTAGCGCCGCACGCCTCCCCGCCTGCCGCGGTCGATGAAGCAGCACGTTGAAATGGTGCAGGTCGCCGTGCAGCACGGTGTCCTCGCTCGTCGAGGCGAGCAGGTCGTCGCACAGCGCGTCGGCCCGCTGGAACAGCGCAGCAGGGAAGCCTCCGGCGCCGCGCGCGAGCGCATCACGGTTGCGGTCATAGGCGCCGAGCCAGCTCGCCAGCGGGCGCAGGCCGTCGCCGGCGCGGGCCGGCCGCCAGAGCCGGCGTAGCACCGAGGCGGCGATCCGGGTCGCCGTATCGTCGCGCTCCTCTGCGACCGCGGTGAGCATCGTGCCCGGCTGCAGCCGCTCGAGCAGCAGCGCCCCGCGTTCGGGCTCGGCGGCGATGAGGCGCGCGGCTCCCTCACCGTTCCACAACTGCAGCGCCGCGATCTCGTTGCGCGTCTCGTCGACGTGACGGCTGACCTTCAGGATGCAGCGCGTGCCGTCGGCGCGGGTGGCCGGCGCCACGTAGTTGTAGATGATGCCCGGCACGTGCGTTCCGACCCGTATCGCCCAGCGCTCCGCCAGCTCGGTCAGCAGCGCCGGCAGTGCCGCCAGCCAGGCCGGGTCGGCCAGGTTCTTCTCCAGAAACGCGGGCGGCAGGTCGAGCCGCTGGGGACTGCCTGCGCTCATCGGCCGCGCACACCCGCGGGCCAGCGCCCCTGCGTGGAGGCACTGCGGACAGATGAAGCCCCCCTTCCTGCCCCGGACCCGCGCAGCGGCGGTCTCGGCCGCGCGGCGCATGCCCGCGTTCGTCCGGCCGGGGTGGGGTGCGGCGCACGTGCCGCGGTCGGTTGCCGGGCAGGCTGTGCTATCATCGCCTCTTGAAGCCGGGCGGCTTTCGGGCGCCGGCGTCCGCTTCACCCTACCAGCGGGAGGAGCCCATTGCCACCAGCGGCGCGGCCGCTGCACGCTCCGCCGTGCGGTCGCTGGCTTCTGTGCCTTCTGCTTGGCACCATCGCGCTCGTCGGGATCTCTCGTCGCCCGGCCGACGCCCAGTCCACACCGTCGGGACGGATCAGCTTTCTCCACCTCTCTGCCGATGCGCCGGCGCTGGATATCTACGTCGACGGAGGGCGCGCGATCACCGGCCTCGGCTTCGGCGAAACATCCGAGTATCTGGGCCTCGCGCCGGGCGGACATCAGGTTCAGGTCACGCCCTCGGGCCGGCTCGACCAGTTGCTGAACGACACGGCCCGCATCGAGGCGGGTAGCAGCTACACCTGGGTGATCGCCGGCATCGTTTCCGCCGCGGACGTCGCGATCCCCCTGTCGCCTGACTTGCAGGTGGGCCGGCACGTGCAGCTCAGCGACAACGCTGGTGCCTCGAGCGACGGCCTGCCGCGCCTGCGCATCGTTAACGCCTCGCCGGGTTCGGGAAGCCTGGACGTGCGCACCGACGGCGACAGCGGCGTGCCCCTGGCGAAGAGCCTGAGCTACAGTAACGCCAGTGCCTATACACCGCTGCAGCCCGGCACGTATACGGTGAACGTCTTCGCCGCCGATGGGCAGGCGCCGATCGCTTCGATCGGGTCGCTGACGCTGCAAGGGCAGAACGCCTATTCGCTGGTGCTGGGCGGACTGCTGCCATCCGTGATCGCACAAAGCCCGCCCGTGCCGGTGCAAAGTTTCACCTCGGTTCGGCTCACCGACCAGAACTCGCTGCGATCGGCGCCGCTCACGCGCGGCTGCAATCAGGTGATCTTCAACCTGCCCGCCGGCACCCCGATCATCAATCTCCTGCCACGGGTCGACGACCCGTCCGCGGTGATGTCGATCTGGCGGTTCGACAACGGCCTGAAAACGCTGCGCGCCGGCTACTTTAGCGATCCGGCCGCGCCCGTCGACTATTCGACCACGATCGGAGCGCCCGAGGCGTCGTTTATCTGCGTGAGCAGCAACACGAGCTGGAATCCGACGCCGTAGCCGGTCCGCGGGTACACGCGCAGGCCCCTGCTGAGCGGCACAGCCTGCCGGCGCCGCGAGCCTAAATCACCCCCTGCTCGCGCAGTCGCGGCAGGTCGGCCGGATCGACGCCAAGTTCGCCGCAGAGCACCTCCGCCGTGTGCTCGCCCAGCAGGGGTGCGCGGCGCGCCGGTGGCCGCGGGCTCTCGCCCATGATGAACGGCCGGCCCGGATAGACGAGCGGGCCGGTATGCGGGTGGTCGATCGTCTCCCATACCCCACGCTCGTTGAAGGCGGCGTCGTGCACGATGTCGGCCACGGTGTTAACGGGCGCCGCCAGGAGCTTGTGCCGCTGCGCCGTCATCGCGGCGTCGAGCTTGGTGTGTTCGGAGAGCCAGCCCAGATAGCTGGCCTCGACCTCCTGCACCAGCTCCGGCTCGCCCACCAACGCCAGCGGCGAAAGTCCAGCGGCGCGCTCCAGCAGATCCTCGCGGCCGATCAGCCGCAGCAGTGTGCCGAAGCGCGCGGCGTTGGAGGCGTGCAGATTGACGTAGCCGTCGGCGCAGGGCCGCACGCCGACGCCCGGCCGCGAGCCGGGGAGCGAGCGTTTGGCGATGTCGCCGGTGTAGGCGTGGCCCGTGAGGTTGATCGCGCGGCGGTCGCGGAAGCCTGCCTGCGTCTCGTAAATGGAGACGTCGATCTGGTCGCCGGTGGGCGGATCGCCGGCGTCGGCCGCCTCCTCGGCGGCGTAGAGTGCGAGCAGCGTCGCGTAGGCGGCCACCGAGCCCGCGTGGTACTGCACAATGTTGCCTGCCAGCTTCAGCGGCTCGCGTTCGCGGTGGCCGGTCACGTTCATCGGCCCGCCCATCGCCGAGAGCGTGATTTCGCTGGCCGGCAGATTGCGGTACGGTCCGTCCTGTCCGAAGTTCGAGATCGACGTGAGGACGATACCAGGACGGAGCGCCTTCAAGGTCTCGTAGCCGAGGCCGAGCCGCGCCAGCGTGCCCGGCTTGAAGTTTTCGACGACGGCGTCGACGCGGCGTACCAGCGCCCGCGCCAGCTCCTGCCCTTTGGCCGTTTTCAGGTTCAGCGTAACGCTGCGCTTGTTCGTGTTGAGGTGCAGAAAGGTGCCGCTCGCCTCCGGGTCGGGCAGGTCGTGCGGAAAGGGACCGAGTCTGCGGGCCGGATCGCCGGCGGGCGGCCGCTCGATCTTAGTCACGTCCGCGCCGAAGTCGGCGAGCAGCATGGTGCAGCGAGGGCCGGCCAGGCGCTGCGTGAGGTCGAGCACGCGCAGACCGGCCAGCGGCCCCCCGTAGGTTCGAGACCGGTCGTCATCGTTCATCCGCGCGCCTCTTCGTGTGCCCTGCGCCGCAGTGCGCGGCCGATGCAGGGGTGGACCTACTCCCGCTGGCAGCGGCTCGGAGTAGCTGCCCTCCCGCCAGAGCATGGCCAAGTTTAGCCGGCGGCGCAATGGATAATCTGCCTCGCAGTGCGATGCTTGGAACAGATCACGCCCGCCAACGGTCGTTTGGCGGCGCAGGAGGCATGCCATGAACAGCAACCCCACGGGGATCGCCCTGAGCCCGGAGGAGGCGACGATGGTCGCCGACCTGGTGCGCCAGAATCTGGGCAACCTGCGCGAGGAGATCTACAAGACGGAAAACTACGAGTTTCGCCAGGAGCTGCATCAGCGCGAGGCGATTCTTAAGGGGTTGCTGGCACGCCTCGGCGGCGGCGATTAGCGAAGCTCCAGATCCCCGCCGGGTGTTGCCCCGGCTCCGCCCGAACAGAGCGTCACCGCGCCGCCGGCTGGTGCCTCGTTGGCGGCGGCTGTCCGGCGGCCGCCGCTCGCTCCGACGTGCTTGGGTTGCCGCATCCGGGCGGCCGTCCGTTCGAGTCCCCATAGCCGCTACCCAATCTTGCACACCAAACCTCAGCCGATCCCTGACCTCTCCTCCCCATCCCCCAGCCGGTAGCGGCGCAGCTCGGGCATGCCGGCGGCGACCGCGGCCACCACGGCGAGCACACCTGCGCCGCCGCTGACTACGGAGAACGTCGCGCTGGTGACCGCGGCGACGAAGCCCGACTCGATCGCGCCTACCTGGTTCGAGGCGCCGATGAAGATCGAGCTGACGGCGCTCACCCGCCCCCGCAACGCATCCGGCGTGGCGAGCTGGATCGTCGTCTGGCGCATAATCACGCTCACCTGGTCGGCCGCGCCGGTGAGCGCGTAGGCCACCAGCGACAACGGGAACGAGCGGGACACGCCGAACAGCATCGTCGTCAGTCCGAACCCGGCGACGGCGATCAGCAGCCCGCGCCCGGCACGCTGGACGGGCGGCAGCGCCACCAGCAGGACCGACATCAGCGCAGCACCAACCGGCAGGGCCGCCGTCAGCAGCCCGTACCCATCGGCGCCAACCTTGAGCACGCTTTCAGCGTAGACGGGCAGCAGCGCCGTGGCGCCGCCGAAGATGACGGCGAAGAGGTCGAGCGTCATCGCTCCGAGCAGCACCTGGCGGTGCCAGACGAACTCCACGCCCTCGCGCATCGCCGCCAGGCTGATCGCCCGCTTCGGCGTGGCGACCTGTGCCGGCCGCAGCGGGATCAGGCTGAGCGCCGTCGCGGCGTACAGCGCCGCGGCGACGGTGTAAGCGCCCGGCAATCCGGTCGTCGCGATCAGCAGGCCGCCGAGCGCGGGACCCAGGACGAACGCAAACTGCTGCACCGTGGTGGCGACCGCGACGGCGTTGGCGAACGTCTCGCGGCTCACGAGCTGCGGCAGCAGCGCCTGTCGCGCCGGGTTCTCGAAGGCGGAGGCCAGCGCGATCAGAAAGGTGAGCGCAAAGATCAGCGCGAGCCCGCCGTGGTCGCCGGAGCTGGTCGCCGCGAGCAGCAGCGAGCAGGCCAGCGGTGGCAGTTGCGCGAGCAGCGTTACCCGGCGGCGGTCAAAGCTGTCTGCAACCGCCCCGCCGAGCAGCCCGGCGAGCAGCGCCGGCAGGAAGCGAACCAGACCCAGCACACCGAGCGCCAGCGCCGAATTGGAGATGCGGTAGACCTGCCAGGCGATCGCCGCGCTCTGCAACGTGGTGGCGGTGGCCGAGAAGAGCCGCCCGACCAGGTAGTAACGGAAGTTGGGCTGGCGGGCGGCAGCGAACGGATCGTGCCGTGGCGGCGTCGCACCGGTGTCTGTCGTGGCCAGGGTGCGGACCTCCGGCGGCCGCGCATCCGGCGCCGACGCTCAGCGTACAGGATGCGCACTCCGGGGGCCATGCATGGCGCAGGGTACCGCCGGCCTCGGGCAGGACGTCTGCCCGACGCATGGCGCTCCCGTGCAACGCAATACGTATCACCGCCGCTCGGTTTGGCGCCCGCTCTGCCGGCCGGGTCGCATCAAGGCGCTCGGCGACGAGTGAACCTGCGCCGTGCATGCGGCCTGCTGCCGAACGGCCGGCGTCAGGCCTCCGTTCCCTACAGGAGGGCGCCGTACAGCGCCTCGCCGCGGTCGGCCAGCCCCAGGCTGTTGAGGTGCAGCAGCTCGATCGCGCGGTTCGTCTGGTCGTTGAGCGTCGCGGCGTAAACGATCGCCAGCTCGGAGCCGGCCGGATCCCAGATCGCGTGGTCGATCTCGAAGCGGATCCGCTCCAGGCGCTGAAGGCCGGCCAGCCAGTAGGCGCGCAGGGCGGCCTTGCCCTCCACCGTCGCCGTGCCGACGGTCGCGGCAGCCTTGGGGCTCGTGAAGCTGACGTTGTCGGCGAAGTGCGCGAGAACGGCCTCCACATCCCTGCGGTTCCACTCCTCGGCCCAGCGCCGCGCAAACGCCTGCGCCCGTTCGTAGGTCATCGTCTCGGTCGTGCCAGTGGTCATGCTCGTTGCCTCCGTGGCCGGCAGTGGGCGTCGCCGGCCAACCAGTTCAGTCTGGTCCACCCCGAACAGTGTTCCGGATGACGTGTGCGCTGAGCACGGCGGTTGGCCACTGAAGTGGCTGTGAGCAAGCGTTCGATGCGATGATCGGACGCCACCACCGACTGTTCGGCGCCGGGTATCGCCGAGCGGGGACTCAACAACCGGCGTTCGCCGTCCGCTCCGCCACGATCCAGAGAAAGGTCGTTGGCTGACCGTGCTCCTCGGCGGTCTCCTCGCGCGCGGTGAGGATGCGAAGTCCGGCGTCCTGTACCAGCGTTCGGTTCGTCTCGGCGTCGAAGTGGCTCCAGTACATCGGCGCACCGAGCCAGTCGGCTTCGTACCCTGCCTCGGTCGCATGGGCGCCCATCGTCGCGACCAGCAGCCCGCCGGGACGCAGCCAGGCCGCAATGCGCCGGAGCAGCCCGGCGTGCTCGGTCCGCGGTAGATGGATGATCGAGTAGAACGCGACGACCGCATCGAAGCTTGCGGGCGGAAACTCTACAGCCGCCATGTCGGCGTGGATGAACGTCGCAGCGGGAATGCGCCGGCGAATCAGCTCGATCTGCCGCTCGGAGAGATCGACGCCGGTGAGCCGGAACCGCGCCGCCAGGCGCTGCGTCGTCGTCGAACCCGAGCCACACCCAAGCTCCAGTACGCTGGCGCCGGCCGGGAGCCGTTCGAACACGGCGGCCGCGTAGCGTGCCTTCTCGCCCTTGCGTGCGCCGGCGCCCCATTCGTGATGGCGGGCGCCGATGCGGTCGTAGCCCTGCTCAACCAGCCGCTTTGGGTCCATCCGCCGAACTCTCTCGTGCCTGTTTTCCCACGACTCAAGCGCGTTTTGGCTGCTCTGTCACGTGCTCAGCCGAGACGGACACTCGCCCGAACGAGGAGAACGCCGCTACCGGGCCGGTGTCATAGCCATGCGCGTGTCCCAGCGATCGGTGCTCCACGCCGCCGACACTTCCGGATCTCAGGCGCCGCCGCGGACCACCGGATTGCGCAGCGTGCCGATCGCTTCGATCTCGATCTCGACCACGTCGCCGGGCTTGAGGAACTCGCCGCGCGGCAGCCCGACGCCGGCCGGAGTGCCGGTGGCGATCACGTCGCCCGGCACAACGCCGCAGAGCCGAGAGAGGTGGCTGATGAGCTGGGCCGTGCTGTAGATCATTTGCGCCGTGTTTGAATCCTGTTTCGTTACGCCGTTCACTCGCGTGCGCAGCGCCAGCTTCTGTGGGTCGGGCACGAACTGCGCCGGCACGATCGCCGGGCCCATCGGCTTGAAGCCGGCGCGGCCCTTCGCCGCCAGCCAGTCGGGCCGGCCGCCGTTGTCGCCGCGCCGGGCCTCCGCGCCGCGAATGCTGACGTCGTGCACGATCGTGTAGCCCGTCACGCAGTCGAGCGCCTCAGCGGGCGAGAGGTCGCGGGCGGTGCGCCCGATCACGGCGCCCAGCTCGCCCTCCCAGTCCAGCCGCACGACCCCTGGCGGCGCCGGTATCGGCTCCTCCGGCCCGATCACGGCGTTCGCCGGCACCTGGAAGAGGAAGGCGTCCTCGATTTCCGGGTTCGCCGGCGTGCCGCCCATCTCGCGCATGTGGTCGACGTAGTTGGCGAAGGCGCAGTAGAGATTGGCCGGCCGCGGCAGCGGCGCGAGCAGCCGCGTCCCTGCGAGCGGCCGCGTCTCAATCGCACCCGCTGCCGCCCGTTCGGCCAGCCCCGCCAGCCGCGGCACCGCCGCATCCCACCGCTCGAGCAGCGCCAGCATTGTGCCGGCGCCCGTGAGCGCCGTCGCGTCTGCCACCCGCTCCGCGACGAGCACGCCGACGCGCGGTCCGCCCTCAGCGGCGTAGGTGACGAGGGCGAACGGCTTCGAAGCTGGCATGGTCCTTCTCCAGGTGCGAACCCGGCGCAGAGCAGGGCGATAGGCCGTCCTGCTGTATCATACGGCCTCCACCGGCTGTCCCCGACACGGCCGCCGCTGGCTGATCGCCGTGCCGAGCCGGGATTTCCGGCCGCGGCGCGACGCAGATTGCGCGACGAGATGGCGCCGACCGAGGCCCAGGTCCGCAGGATGGCGTCGGCGTGCGGCCGCGCTCCGCCTCACGCCGTCCGGTCTGCGGAACGACGGTACGGCGCGGCCAGGTTCCTCGGGGCCCGGGCACGCCGCAGCAGCTCCTCGGTCGGTTCAGCAGCATCCGTCGCCCCGGCGCGCGGCACTCGGCCGCAGCGCGTCGCCTCCCTCGCGACGATGGGCGGCGTCCGGCAGCCAAAGGCCGTTCGGCAACCGGTGCGCGCGGTTGGCGAGCGGGCCGCCCAGCAAGCCGTGCGTGCCCCACTGGCTAACCTGCGCGAAGTGAAGCGCCGTGCGCCGTCATCGTGGAGCGCGCCGATCAGGTGGGCAGATCCAGCCAGCGGCCGAGTCGCGCGCCGCCGCTCTGCTGCGCCGGTGGCGGCAGCGGCGCAGCGGCTACCTCCCAGCGCACGCCGAAGCGATCAGCGAAGACGAGCAGGTCAGCTCGCTGGTCCGCTACCCGACAGCGCTGCGCTTCGAGCCGCCCGCGCAGCGCGTCAAGCTCCGCCGGCTCGACGGTGAGCCCAACGTGCGAGAGCGTGCCCTGCTCCACGGCGGGGCCGGCTTCCAGCGCAAGTACCAGACCACCACCGTGCAGCACGCTCAGTCCGGGCGCATGGCCCGCGGCCGTGGCCTCCGGCCAGCCGGTGCCGGGACGTAACGTTCGCCAGCCGTCGCCGCACTCGACCTCGCGGAACGCGACCGAGAGGCCGAACAGCGCCGCGTAGTACGTTTCGGCCTCGGCCAGCGCCGGAACCGTCAAGGCGATGTGGCTGATGCCCACTGGTGGCATTGCGCCGCTCCTCCACCGCGCGCAAATCGTACGCCTAGCGCTGCGCGGGTGGCGCCGTGGCGGATTGACGGGATGCAGGCCAGCTCGCCAGTAGCGCGGCCTCGCGCTCAGGCGCCATCCCGGCACGCGGCTGCTCGCGGGCTTCCGCAGGAAGGGCGGCGTCCCAGGCGAGCGTCTCGCGCACCGTCTCCGCGAGCGGCCGGAAGCGCAGGCCGGCGGCGATCGCCCGGCGGCAATCGACCTCCATGAAGCCGGCGAAGCGCTCGTTCTCCGGCACCCAGAGCGGCAACTCCAGCCACGGGCCGGCGCCGGCCTCCAGCAGCCACTCGTCGGGAATCCAGGTGAACTCGGCCGCCGTGGCGGCCACGTCCCGGCAGGTCTCCAGGACCTCACGCATCGTGAGCACACGCTCGGGGCCGGTGGCGTTGTAGGCGCCTTGGCCGCCGGCTTCCGCCACGCGCAGCATCCACGCCGCCAGGTCGCGCGCGTCGACGATCTGCACCGGCCGTTCCGGCCGGCCCGGCGCCAGCACCTCGCCACCTCGTGCCAGCCTGCGCGGCCAGTAGGTAAAGCGGTCGGACTGGTCGTCGGCGCCGACGATCAGCCCCGCGCGCACGCTGATCGCGCGACCGGGCAACGCGGCCTCGACCTCGCGCTCGCACAGCGCCTTCAGCGCCCCATAGGTCTCGCCGGTGACCTCCTCAACGGACTCGTCGGCGATCGTGGCGAGCCTGGCGTGCTCGTCGATGCCCGGCCGGCGCTCGGCGTAGACGGAGATGCTGGAAACGAAGACGTACCGTTCCACCGCGTCCGCCAGCAGGCGCGCGGACTGCCGTACCGCGCGCGGCAGGTAGCCGGAGGTGTCGACCGCCACATCCCAGCGGCGGCCGGCGAGCGGCGCCAGACCGCCGTCGCGGTCGCCATGCAACTGCTCTACCCGGCCGGTCCCGGCGAAGAGACCAGGATTGCTCTTGCCCCGATTGAACAGTGTGACCTCGTGGCCCGCGGCGAGCGCCGCCTCGACCACCCGCCGTCCGAGGAACACCGTGCCGCCCAGCACCAGCACCTTCACAACGATCGCCGCCTCTCGCGCCCGACTCCGCCACCCGGCACGCGGGTGGAACCGGCGCGTCGCCCCTTCAGCTTACAAAACGGCCCGTGGCCACGGCGCCCGCAACCCGCGATATCCGGGCGATTCCTGATGCATCGCGACGGGCGTTGTGATACAGTTCCGAAACAGAAACGCAACCTCTAGGCTGCGAGGAGTGTGCGGTGGCCCATCTGGCGGTGTGGTCCCTGCGCGGGGCGCGCACCCTGGTCCTGATCATCTCTGCCCTTTTCGCCTCCGGCGGTTTCCTCCACGCAAGCAGCACCGGTCTGCCGGGTTCCTTCGATCCGTATATCCACCGTGCCGGCGGCGAAGCAGCCGATCCGATCAATCTGATCTTCCGCGGCGCTGACGCCGACACAGCCGCGCGGATCGCGCAGCAGTTGCTCGGCTGGCCGGTGGTGGCGGGCAGTCCCATGGACTTCTTCGACGAGGGCCATGCGCATCCGACGGCGTGGCAGCTCGGCGGCGACCTCGGCCACGGGTCGCGGTATCACCTGCGGATCGAGGCGACCGGTGCCACGGACGGCCAATCGTACACGCTGGCGGCGGTGCACCGCGACGACAGCGTCGCCTGCGGTCACGTGGGCCGCGCCTTCGACCAGGTGCGGGACATCGTGGCGCACGCCTTTGCCGACGCCGGCTATCGGGTCACGATGGTGTGGCTCGGCAACACGAACGACGGACCGCAGTGCGATGGCAGCCGCACAGCCGGCGGTGGTGAGGCCGCGATCATCGACCTCGGCAGCAGCTAGATCTCGCCCGCCGGATCTGGAGGCCCCTTGTGGCCCCCATCCCCGGCCCATGAGAAGTCTCTGACGGTAGCGCTGCGCTCTGCCCCCCGATAGCAGGGGAGGGGCGATCTGCGATCCGGCGAGCGGGTCTAAAGGCGAGTCCAATACAATTACCGCAGACTCCCCCTCTCCATTCCATGGAGAGGGGGCCGGGGGTGAGGCCCCGTCGATCGTCCGCGATCCCCTAAGATTGCACCGTTGCACATGGCAGGGGGACGGGAACGACGATGACGATTGCGGAACCGCCGGGCGTACGGGACGGCTTCGTACAGGCGAACGGCGTGCGGCTACACTACGCCGACTACGGCGGCGCCGGCGAGCCGTTGCTGCTTTTGCACGGAACGGGGCTGTGCGCACGCATCTGGGACGAGCTTGCGCCGGCATTTCGCACACGCTACCGCGTGATGGCGCTCGACCGGCGAGGTCACGGCGACAGCGAGAAGCCGGATTCCGGCTACCAGCTTGAGGACTTCGCTGAAGACGTAGCCGCCTTCTGTGCCGCGCTGGAGCTGCACCGTCTCGACGCGGTCGGGCACTCTTCGGGCGCCGCCTTGCTGGGCGTGGTTGCCGCGCGGCGGCCGAGGCTGGTGCGCCGTGCCGTGCTGGTTGATCCGATCCTCTTCGGTGCCAGGCGATCGGGCATGGCCGGCCATATTAGCGGTATCGCCGAGCGAATCGGCCGGAGGCGGGCGCAGTGGCCGGATCGGCGGGCGATGTTCGACGCGCTACGCAGCCGGCCGCCGCACAGCACCTGGTCCGAGCCGACGCTCTGGGCGTTCGTCAACCACGGCGCCCGCGCGCTACCCGACGGCACGGTCGAGTTGAAGTGCCCGCCGACGATCGAGGCGCAGATGTACCAGCACGACCCGACGCTGGATCTGATCGCCGCCTTCATCAGCGCGGACGCCTCGTTTCGTGCCATCCGCGCGGCGCAGAGCGACCGCTTCAACCCGGCAGCAGCGGAACGGCTCTGCGCCAAGGCGCGGGACTTCCGCCTGCAGACCATGCCAGGCGTGAGTCACTTCGCGCCGATGGAACGGCCGCGCGAGATCGCACGGCTGGCGCTAGAGCTGCTGTTGGGAGAGACGTTTGGGTCTTAGAACGTACGGCCGAGGGCCTGGTCCCAGGGCTGGGGGGCCGCGACCTTATCGATCTCGTCTTCCATGTCTCGGCAGTACAGGTAGAGCTGCGCAAAGAACTCGTACTCGGGCAGCGGATACACCGGGTTGATGCAGAGGAAGTCGTAGTACCAGGGCGACCG
>Ga0070741_10010968_pt1 | contig 16906 bp, 16 predicted proteins | sample Coa_R1_4_FD_66440 | JGI IMG/M metagenome (GOLD analysis project Ga0070741, IMG submission 66440) | Surface soil microbial communities from Centralia Pennsylvania, which are recovering from an underground coalmine fire - Coalmine... | ecosystem: Environmental > Terrestrial > Soil > Unclassified ...
CACCGAATGGTGCATCCACTCATAGCCCTCGCGGTAGACGTCCTCCTGGGTGCCGAACGGCCGCTTGTCGAGCACCATCTTGGCGCGCTGATAGACCAGCGCGCGGGTGTCGCGCGAGAACGGCATGCCGTCCTTCTCGCTCTCGAAGAAATACTGCCGCATCTCCGGCCTGATCTCCTCGAGCAGGAACCGCATATGCGCCGCGATCGGATAGTTGCGCAAAATCGCGTGGTTCTTCTGCAGGAGATCGCGGAGACCGAGCAAGGTCAGCGCGCCGAAGATGATGATCGGAATGAGGACGACGTCGAACAGCTTGTGATCGAAGGTGCCGAGCCCGAGCAGCAAGGCCGTGACCACGGCGCAAATCGTGAGCACGATGAACCGCGGCGAGAACGGAAGCATCAGCGTTTCCATGGCACCCTCGGGCAAACCCTGCCTGTTATTGTTGTCGGCGACCGAACGGCCCTGAACAAGCTAGCTGGTCGTGCCGTCATGGTTATGACAGCACCTTGTTTTTGAAGCTAGCGCCGCCGGCTGCGCAGAATCAATCCGTTCCATCGTAACTCTTTTTGCAGTGCAATGGCCGCCCAGTGCCACCGATCTGAAGTCCCTGACTCACGCGCGGTAAGATCGGGTTCAGGGACTTCAGATCGAAAGCGGCACTAGAATCATAGGTTTGCTAGTGCCCATGACTTTCCGAAGTTCGTGAAGGCGTTTGCGGCAATGGAACACGAACTTCGGAAAGAGGGCACTAGTGATCGTGCGGCCGCAACTCGTGGGGAATTTCGCTCTGCTGCAGGCCTTTGCCGGCCAGCCACGCGTCGGTGGTGTCGATCGCCCGCGCAATGTGCTCGGCGGTGCGCGAGAAATCATAGGGCGAACCGACCAGCGGACAGAGCGGCGGCACCACGTAATATTCGATGTCGGGGCCGAGATTTTCCAGTTCGTCGACCATTTGCCGCGAGATCAGCAGGGTCAGCGCGTGCAGCGCATTGGCGACCGCGCCGACCGGCGGCGCCTGGTTGGCGCAGGCATGTCCTGTGGGCAGGATGATCAGCCGCCTGGCGCCCTTCTTCACGGCGATCCGCACCGGCGTGTTGGAGGAGACCGCGCCGTCGGCGAGATAGTAATCCCCGTAATGAATCGGCGCGAACGCGCCGGGAATCGCGGTCGACGCCACGATGGCGTCCGCGGTCGGTCCGTCCGACAGCACCACGCTCTCGCCGCTGATGATGTCGGTGGTCACGATATGCACCGGCAGCTTCGCTTCTTCGAGGTTGCGGTAGGGGATGTGATCGTCGATCAGCTTGCGAATGCCGTCATGGGGGATCAGGAAGTCGCGGCGCCAGAGGAAGCCGAGCAATGTCCGCACCGAGATCGGAAACACGTCGTGGCGCTTCAGCCCGCGCCAGATCGAGGCGAGCCGCTTGATGCCGTCGAGGGTGGGATCGCCGGCATAGAAGGCGCCGTTGAGCGCACCGACGCTGGAGCCGACCACCATGTCGGCGCTGACGCCGTGGCTTGCCAGCGACTGCATCATGCCGACTTGTATGGCGCCGAAACTGCCGCCGCCGGCGAACACGAACGCGGTTTTCGGTTGCCCGGAGTTGCCGGAGTCGGACACGGTTTGCTCCCACAGCCGGCGCCTTTCGCGCGCGCCGTTGGGGAGCTTCTAGCAAGGGGAAATAGCCCGCGCCACTATCACGCTGTCGTCCCGGCGAACGCCGGGACCCATACCGCGTGATCTATCGGTGACGCGCCGGTGGGAGACGATCCGGTGAACAACGGCTACCGGTGGTTATAGGTCCCGGCTCGCGCTCGCTCTGGACAACGCTTCGTATCGCCAGGAGCTCGCTTGGCCGAGACGACGGCTACTACCGCTCCACGAACGCCTTTTCGATCACGAAATGGCCGGGCGCACTGTTGGAGCCCTCGAGGAAGCCGCGCGCCTCGAACATCTGCTTCAGCTCGTCCAGCATCGCCGGGCTGCCGCACATCATGACGCGGTCGGTGGCGATATCGAGCGGGCCCTGCCCGATGTCGTCGAAAATCTGCCTTGACGTAATCAGATCGGTGATGCGGCCGCGATTGCGGAACGGCTCGCGGGTCACGGTCGGATAATAGACCAGCTTCTCCGACAGCAGCGGCCCGAACAGATCGTCGTCGCGAAGCCTCGCGACCAGCTCCTCGCCATAGGCGAGCTCGGAGACCTGGCGGCAGCCATGCACCAGCACGATGCTCTCGAAGCGATCGTAGACATCGGGGTCCTTGATCAGGCTGGCAAAGGGCGCCAGCCCCGTGCCGGTCGACAGCAAGAGCAGGCGATTGCCCGGCAAGAGATTGTCGGTGACCAGCGTGCCGGTCGCCTTGCGGCCGACCAGGACGGTGTCGCCTTGCTGAATCTTCTGCAAACGCGAGGTGAGCGGGCCGTCCTGCACCTTGATCGAGAAGAACTCGAGCTCTTCCTCGTGATTGGCGCTCGCCATGCTGTAGGCCCGCATCAAGGGCCGGCCCTCGATCTCGAGCCCGATCATCGCGAACTGCCCGTTCTGGAATCGGAAACCGGAATCGCGGGTGGCGCGGAAACTGAACAGCGTGTCGGTCCAGTGGCGAACGGAAAGAACCTTCTCTCGATAGAACGCGCTCATGGTCGTTTATTTTTCCTCGCGAGGGGACATTGGAAGAAATCGGGTTTTGCCTGGGAAGCGGCTAAAAGCCCTGATAAACCTGCACTTTTCGCCCGGTCATCTACTGCAATTGGCGCGATAATCAACCCTCGCTGACGCGGTCTTGAGGACTTCCAAATGCATGTCGATGATTTCTCGTAAACGGTTCGATCCATGCTAATTCGAGACCGAAACAAGCAATTAACTTTCGGCCTCGGCGCGCGATGCAGCACGATATTTCAGTGTAGGGAGCAACGGTTCAGCAATGCCGGGCGGCAACCGCATTTTCGTCGACGCGATAACGAAATATTGCGCGAGCCGCGGCATCGCCTGCGAGGTGAAGTCGCAGGGCTGGCTGATCGTCATGCGAAGCGGCGACAAGCGCCGTTTCGCGCTCGGCTACGATCTCGGACTGAACAGCGCGATCTCCCATCGCATCGCCAGCGACAAGGCGGCGACATCGGACATTCTCGCGATGTCGGGCATCCCCTGTATCGCGCATACGCAGTTTTCCAATCCGGTGCTGGCGGACTACGCGCCGACAACAGGCCTGCGAGAAGCAATGCGCGACCTGCTGCGGCAACATCCGCAAGGCGTCGTGGTCAAGCCGAACGAGGGCACGTCGGGCCGGCTGGTGTTCAACGTCATGAACGAAGCGGAGCTCGACGAGGCCGCGCGAAGAATCTTTGCGGCGCATCTTTCGCTCGCAATCTCGCCCTTTGTCGAGATCGCGGAGGAAGTGCGCGTGGTCCTGATCGACGACACGCCGCTTGCGGTCTACGCCAAGCAGCGAACTGCGGACTGGCGGCACAATCTCGATCTCGGCGCGCGGCCCGTTCTCTTGCCGACGGGCGAGGCGCGCGACGCCTGCGTGGCGCTTGCGATCAGAGCGGCGCAGGCGATCGGCATCCGCTTCGCCTCGGTCGACATCGTGCGTACGGCCGATGAGTGGAAGGTGCTCGAAATCAATTCGGGCGTGATGATGGAGACGCTCGGCCGGCATCATCCCGAGCTGGCGCTAGCTGCCTACGCCACGGCGCTGGACAAGGTGTTTGGCTGAACCCTCAAGCAGCCTTCACTGAGGCTGCCCTGATGTTCGAACGCTTCACGTGGTCCAGATTCCTGCCCTCAATGCGCACCAGCTTCGTGAGCCCGTCTCGCTTCGGCGAATGGACTACACCGACGTCATAGAAGTGGCTGTCGCCCGGCTTCAGGACATAAGTCTTTGCCGGCTCGACCAAGGTCGGCTCGTCACCTTCACCCTTCTTGACGATGCGCCAGTCGGTCATCTCGGTATCGCCGACGGCCAAGCCGTAGATTGCCCAACTGGAGCCGTGATCGTGCGGCGCGCCGTGAGCGGCGTTCTCGTAAACATGTCCGCAAACGCAAAAGCCGAGCTCCGGATCCTCGTACAACACCTTGCGCGGGCGGCATTGCTCGGCGGTCAGGTGCCGAGCGACGAATTCCTGATCGAGCAGCGCCTTCGACACGAGTTTGCACACCGACTGCTTGCCGGCCACCCCGGAATCCGCCTTGAGGGTCTCGCGGATGTCGGCGCTCAATTGCTCAAGGGTATAGGCCATTCGCTCCCTCCTTCATGTCTGCAGCCGTCGCGAATGACGAGCAGGCTGGCTCGTCAACTCAGGCTACCAGGATAGTCCTTCCAGATACTTGGTTCCAGCTTGAGATGTGTCGCCGCCGGATATTTCGAAATCCAGTAGTCGGCACAATCCCGACTGACGGCATTCCACACATCAGGCTGCGATCGCACAAAATCGAGGAACTGGTCGAGCAGGTACAAACGATTGCACCAACCGACGTTTCCGGGATGCAATGTCATGTTGAAGAAGCGACCGCGTTTGTACTGCGCGGCAAACTCCGCCCTCCAGTTGCGAAACAGGTGGTCCGGGTTCTCCAGCCCCGATCCCTGGCGCGGATACAACATGAAGAACTGATCGTCGAAATGATAGTAGTACGGCATCGCGACAATTGCGCCCGCAGTTGCGAAGTCGGTGACGCTATAGTGGGGGGCGTCGTCGGCCGGGCAGTTTCCCATGTAGGTGTAACCTTCCTCGACCAGAAGCTTCGTGGTGTTTGGACTGATCGCTCCCACGGCAAACTTGTCCTTGCGACGGGGAAGATCGTACCAGCCTGCCGGTCGCGAACCGACAGCTTCGGTCAGCATGCCGGTCGCGGCCTTCATTCTCGCGCGCTCCTCCTCCAACGAAAGCCGGGAGACGTCTTCGTGGAACAGGCCTTCGGCGGCAATCTCGTGGCCCTGCTTCAGAACCGCTTCGATGGCGTCCGGATAGATCTTCACCATCGCAGCAGGCACCGCGAACGTCGCGACGATCCTGTGTGAGGTCAGGACGTCGAGAAGACCCGCCAGACCGCCGCCCATCGCAAATACCGAATCGGCAGTCGTGAGATCGGAAGGCGACAGGCCTTCCGGACCGCTCGCCAGACTGAGGTCGACAACGACGTTGAAGCAACATCGATTGCCACCCGGCCAGACGATGCCTTTGTCCGAAAGACCTATCTCATCCGAGATCGTATAGTTGGTTTTCCACGGCATGGGTTTGATCCGGAAGCAGGAAGAAACGCGGCCATCATGAGGTCAAGCGCCGCGCCGGAAAATGCTTCAGGCACCAGGTCGCGGTCTCCTCGCAGGTGGAGAACCATACTCCCGGCAACCTCTTCATGCGGCGGATCAGCCGATCGAGCATTTCGATGCGCAACGCTCGGCCCGACACATAGGGATGGAGGCAAACATTCAGATAGCCTCCCTTGTTGTATTGCTGAAGGAATGCGGCCCACCACATCTCGAGCACACGATCGGGATCGCTCATGCGCTGCGCAGGGCCGTCACTGCCAAGCCAGCCAAAGGTGTAGAATTGCGCATCGTCGATCGCATAATGAAACGGAAGATTGAGGAGGGTATTTTTTCCGGTCTTGTCCGCCACGTAGTGGGGTAAATGACCCGCCGAATTGTCGCTTTTGTAAAGAATGCCGGATTGCTTGAGCAGGCTGTTGGTGTGGCCGCTTCGCGTGCCGGAAACCGGCTTGCCGCGAATTGCGGTGAGCGCCGCCAGCGCTTTTTGCAGGTGGTCGGCTTCGAGAGCTGCCTCGCGTGGAACCCGATGCTCCCACATATGGTCGGCAAGTTCATGATCGCTGGCGACAGCCTGTCGGAGTGCTCGAGGATAAAGCTCGCAAATCCGGCCGGGCGTGAAGATGGTCGCCTTGATGGCGTGCGAGTCGAAAAGTTCGATCAACCGCCAGATTCCGACACGCCCGCCGAACTCGCCCTTTGCCAGTTGCAATGCGGGTTCGTTCAGGATGCGCCTGAACAGCATGGCGTCGAAATCGGCGGTGAAGTTCACGGCTATCCGGGCTCGATCGGGCCACTTCAGATCGTCGATGAATTCGTGTCGTTGCCGGTATGCGATCCCTTTCGAGACCAGGGTATCCAATCGTTCACGAGTGCCTGGATCCATCATCTGCCCCTCTCAAGAGCATGAGCCCGAATCAGCTGCCCGTCACCGCGCCGAGATTGTTGTGGAGGCGCCGCAGCAGCTCGATCAACATCTCGCGCTCGTCGGGCTTGAGACAGGATAGCAGCCGCTTCTCACGCTCCAGCGCCACGACAATGACCTTGTCATGGATGCCTCGCCCCTTCGCGGTCAGCGAGATCGAATGCGTGCGGCCGTCGTTCGGATCGGTCCGGATCGTCACCAGGCCGCGCTTCTGCATGACAGCCAGCGTGCGGCTGATCGGCCCCTTGTTGAAGCCGATGACCTGGCAAATGCGCGAGGCCGGAATACCCGGCTCCAGCGCGAGCTGGGTCATGATCCGCCATTCGGTGACGTTGATGCCGAAATTGCGCTGGTAGACGGCGGTGGCGCTGTTCGACAGCTTGTTGGCGATGAAGGTGAAGAAGGCCGGAACGTAGCGGTCGAGATCGAGCGTCGGGCCATCGGCCGTCCGTTCGACGGACGGCTTTCGCCGCAGTCGGCCGGCTGGCGCGCTCACCGTTTCCACCGCATACGCGCCAACGCCATCCTGTCTCGATTGAGCATGATCTTTTCGGAAAACCGGTGCCCACTTTTCCGGATCATGCTCAGTTATTCCCGCTCGGGGAATCGTCCATCGCCTTGAAGGCATCCTCGAGCTGCGGCGAGATTCCGACGTTCAAGCGCTCGCCGGTCGGTAGCCGCGACACGAACCACTTGTTGTAGAGCGGGATCAGGTCATGGTTGGAGGCGAGCTTGCGGAAGGTGCGCTCGACCACCGCGGTCAGCTGCGGCTCGCCCTTGCGGAACATGATGCCGTAGGGATCGTAGGACAGGTAATCGCCGGTGACGCGGAACTTGTCCTGCGACTTGTGGCGCGCGATCAGGCCGTAGAGCAGGATGTCGTCGGTCGCGAACGCGTCCGCCTTGCCGTCCACCAGCATCTGGTAAGACTGCTCGTGATCGGGCGAGGCGACGATGTTGAGCCCCAGCGAGAACTTCTTGTCGACATTGTGCATCGCCTGCTCGTTGGTGGTGCCCTTGGTCACCACCACGGTCTTGCCCTTCAGGTCGGTGACGGCGGAGATGCTGGATGCCTTCGGCACCATCAGCTTGGTGCCGGCGACGAACATCAGCGGCGAGAACGCCACCTGCTTGGCGCGCTCGGCATTGGCCGTGGTCGATCCGCATTCGAGATCGATCTTGTTCTGCAGCACTGCGGCAATGCGGTCGTCGGAGGTCACCATGACGTATTCGATCCTGAGATTGGCGTCGTCGACTTCGGCGCCGATCTCCTCGACCACGGCCTCGCACAGTTCGAGGCTGTAGCCGATCGGCCGGTTGGACTGGTCGAGGAAGGAGAACGGCGGCGAGCTCTCGCGATAGCCGAGATGCACGACCCGGCTCTTCTTGATCGCGGCAAGCGTGGGACTGAGCCCCTCGCCGCCGCCGCTCTGCGCGGATGCCGCATTTGCCAGCAGCATCGCTGCCAGCAAGGTGACGCCCGCCGCGATGACGGGATGACGCATGGACGCCTCCTCAATGCGCCGGCACGGGATCGCCAGCCACCGCGTCGGCCGGAACGGCGTCGTCGGGACCGAGCTCATGCTCGGCCTTCAGCTCGCCCTCCCACTTCGCCACCACGGATGTCGCCAGCGAGTTGCCGATCACATTGGTGGCGCTGCGTCCCATATCGAGGAAGGTGTCGATGCCCATGATCATCAACAGGCCCGCCTCGGGGATGCCGAACTGCGACAGCGTCGAAGCGATCACCACCAGCGAAGCGCGCGGCACGCCGGCGACGCCCTTCGAGGTGATCATCAACGTCGCCAGCATCGCGAGCTGCGTCGCGAGCGACATCTCGATGTGGTAGGTCTGCGCGATGAAGATGCTGGCGAAGGTGCAGTACATCATCGTGCCGTCGAGATTGAAGGAGTAGCCGAGCGGCAGCACGAAGGCCGAAATCCGCGAGGAGGCGCCGAACCGATTGAGGCCCTCCAGCGTCTTGGGATAGGCGGCCTCCGACGACGCGGTCGAGAACGCGATCATCAGCGGCTCGCGGATCAGCCGCAGCAGATGCGAGTAGCGCGGTCCTATCACGATGAAGCCGACCACGACCAGGATCGCCCACAGGATCATCAGCGAGAGATAGAAGCCGCCCATGAACACGATGAGCTTCCACAGCACCAGCAGGCCGTTCTTCGCAACCGTCGCCGTGATCGCCGCCCACACCGCGAGCGGCGCAAACAGCATCACATAGCTCGTCACCTTCAGCATGATATGGGCGAGATCGTCGATCAGGCCCATGATCGGCTTGGCGCGCTCGGGGGCGGCGCCGAGTGCCACCGCAAAGAACACCGCGAACACCACGATCTGCAGGATCTCGTTCTGCGCCATCGCGTCCGCGATCGACGTCGGAATCAGATGGGTCAGGAATTTCTCGACGGAGAACGCCGACACCGGCAGGCCGGTCGCCTGTCCCTTGTCGGGCAGCGTGCCCGGGAAGTTGGCGCCGGGCTGCAGCAGATTGACCATCAAGAGGCCGAGCAGCAGCGACACAAAGGACGCGCTGACGAACCAGCCCATGGTCTTGGCGAACACGCGGCCGAGCTTGGCGCCGCTGCCCATATGGGAGATGCCGCCGACCAGGGTCGCGAACACCAGCGGCGCGATGATCATCTTGATCAGGCGCAGGAACAGCATGGCGATCAGGTTGATGTCTGCAGCAAGCTCGACCCTCTGGTCGGGCAGGAAATTGAAGATCAGCGCGCCCATCACGACGCCAAGCGCCATCGCGATCAGAATGTATTGCGTAAACCTGTTCGACATTGCTTACCCCCGTAAGTCCGCTCGTCCGGCGAACGATCAGTTTGGCAGATTTCAAGGACCGCGCAACCGCCGGGCACCTTCTGCGTGTTTGCCAAAATGTTCCCGTTGTGGATTGGACACACCGTCGCTAGCGTCTGAAGCCAGCGTTCCACGCAACGCACAATGCATGCAGCTGCACCTTTCCTGCGCGTGGCTTGCATCAATATTCGTCAGGAGGGAGCGATGAGCGCGAACGTCAATCGGCAGATTCTGCTGGTGGAGAAGCCTTCCGGCAAACTCGGCCCGGAACATTTCAAGCTGATCAATGGCGCAATGCCGGAGCCCAAGGACGGCGAAGCCCTGTTGCGCGTGCGTTACATCTCGCTCGACGCCGCCAATCGCGCCTGGATGCACGGCGCCACCTATCGTTCCGCGGTCGAAGCCAACAGCGTGATGGCCGGCGGCGGCATTGCCGAAGTCGTGGCATCCAAAACACCAGGACTTGCGCCCGGCGATCTCGTGTGGGGCGATACCGGCTGGCAGGAGTATGCCGCGGTCTCCGGAAAACATCTCAACAAGGTGCCGAAGCTGGAGCCGATGACCAATCTGCTCAGCGTCTACGGCGTTGCCGGGCTGACGGCCTATTTCGGCTTGCTGGAGGTCGGCAAGCCGAAGGCCGGCGAAACCGTGGTGGTCTCCGCCGCGGCAGGCTCGGTTGGCTCGATCGTCGGCCAGATCGCCAAGATCAAGGGGTGCCATGTCGTCGGCATCGCCGGCGGCAAGGACAAGTGCCACTGGCTCACAAGCGAGCTCGGCTTCGATGCCGCGGTCGACTACAAGGACGGAGCCACCTTCAAGGCACTGCGATCCGCCGCGCCTGATGGCATCGACGTCTACTTCGACAATGTCGGCGGCGACATTCTCGAAGCCTGCCTTTTCCAGATGAACAATCGCGGACGCATCGCCTGCTGCGGCGCGGTCTCGCAATATGACGGCGACCCGTCGGCGCATGGCCCGCGCGGCGTGCCCGGGCTGATCGTGGTGAAGCGTCTCATTATGCAGGGTTTCATCGTCACCGATTTCATGGCGGAGCGCGACAAGGCGCTGGCCGACCTGCAGTCGTGGGTCGCGTCCGGCAAATTGAAAGTGCAGGAGGACGTGATCGAGGGGCTGGAGAACACGCCCAAGGCGCTGATCGGGCTGCTCGCCGGCGAAAACCGCGGCAAGCGCATGGTCAAGGTGTGACATCGCTGCCGGACTCAATAATCGGCTTGCTGTGCGGCGCGAAAGCGGACGAATATCGTCCCGCTTTCATGGATGAACCTCTCACGTTTTGGCATCACCCGAAGCGGCGCTTCGGACAAAGCAGGGTTTGATGGAAATGACACAGGTGACAAAGACGGCCTCGCTGCTGCTGGCCGCCACGTTCGCGTTCGTAAGCCAGGCCTTGGCGCAAGCGCCGAGCGAGGCGCAGCGCGCGGCGATCAAGTCGAACTGCCGCTCCGATTACATGGCGCACTGCTCCAGCGTCCCTCCCGGCGGCGCGGCCTCGCTGGAATGCCTGCAGAAGAACATGTCGAGCCTGTCGGCGTCTTGCGCGACGGCGGTGCGCGCCGTCGAAGCGCCGGCCGCGCCGCCGAAAACCGCAGAAGAGCCCAAGGCTGAGCCCAAGGCAGAACCAAAGGCAGAACCCAAGGCAGAACCCAAAGGCGAGACAAAGACCGAGACAAAGGCGGAGCCGGCGCCGGCCGCGAAGGAAGCCAACCCTGCCGCCGCCGAGCCGAAGGCGGCAAGCGCTGCCAAGAAGCCGAGCCAGGCGCAGATCTCTGCGATCAAGTCGAGCTGCCGCTCCGACTATCCGAAGGTTTGCGCGGGCGTGCCGACCGGCGGCGAAGCGGCGCTGCAATGCCTGGAAAAGAACAAGGCCAAGGTATCGGCGGCCTGCGCCAAGGCGGTTGCCGCTGTCGGCGGCGGTGCTCCGGCAGAGGGTGCGCCAGCAGCAGCCGCCGGCGGTGCAGGCCCGGGAAGCGCACCTGCCGCAGCAGCCGCGTCGGCCGCACCTGCAGTCATCGTGCTCCGCCCGATGCTGCCGCGCGAACAGCTGTTCGTGCTGCGCTCGACCTGCGGCGGCGATGTCCGCACGCTGTGCGGCGGCGTCCCTGCCGGCGGCGGGCGGATCGTGCAATGCCTGGCGTCGCAGGCAGGCGCATTGTCGCCAGCCTGCAAGGACGTTCTGAGCCAGTTCGCGCGGTAAGTCCGACATTTTCGACCTAGCGCGGCGAAGCGTGCGGGATTAGAGTAGCGCAAATTGTCAGTATACTGTCGATTTGGGAGGAGAGCGTGCGCATCGCCGTGATCGGCGGAGGCCCCGGTGGCCTCTACTTCGCCTATCTCTGGAAACGGCGCCATCCCGAGGCGCACGTCGCGCTGTTCGAACAGAACCCGCAAGGCGCGACCTGGGGATTCGGCGTCGTGTTCTCGGAAGCGGCGCTGGAATTTTTGCGCGCCGACGACCCCGATACCGTCGACGCCATCGCCCCGCGCATGCAGAGCTGGACAAACATCACGCTCAATCTGCGTGGGCAAAGCGTCGAGATCGACGGCGTCGGCTTCTCCGCGATCGGCCGGCTCGAGCTGCTGAAGATATTGCAAGCACGCGCCCGCGACGCCGGCGTTGATGCGCACTATGAGACGGCCCTCACCTCGCTCGATCAATTCGCCGGCTACGATTTGATCGTCGCCGCCGACGGATTGAATTCTCTGGTGCGCCGTTTGTTCGAAGGCGATTTCGGTTTCTCTGTCTCCTACTCCACCAATAAATTCGCCTGGTACGGCACCACAAAAACCTTCGCGACGCTGTCGCAGACCTTCGTGGAAACCGAGCGCGGCGCCTTCAATGCGCATCACTACCGCTATTCGCCGTCCATGAGCACATTTCTCGTCGAATGCGACCGTGCGACCTGGCGGGCCTATGACTTCGCCAACAAGTCGGTCGAGCAATCGCAGGCGATCTGCGAAGGGGTGTTCGCCGACGCGCTCGATGGTCACAGGCTGATCTCCAACAAGTCGGTGTGGCGCAATTTTCCCTGGGTCTGGAACGAGCACTGGTCGCACAAGAACATGGTGCTGATCGGCGACGCCCTGCATTCGGCGCATTTCTCCATCGGCTCCGGCACGCGGCTTGCGATCGAGGACGCGATTGCGCTGGTCAAGGCGCTGGAAGCTGAGAAGGACATCCCTGCTGCGCTCGCGCGCTACCAGAATGAGCGGAAGCCGATCGTGAAAAAGCTGGTCACGGCGGCGCGCGCCAGCGCCGACTGGTATGAGAGATTTCCGGAGCACATGAGGCTTGGCCTGATGGATTTCGCCTTTGGCTACATCACCCGCTCCGGGCGGATCGACGATGCGCGGCTGCGCGCGGCCTCGCCCGCCTTCATGGCGCGCTATGAAGCCTCGCGGAAGGAGGCCCGGCATGGCACATGAGATCGCCGACGGCGTCCCCCGCGACAATCCCGGCGCGCGCGAGATCGGCTTTCAGATTCCCGAGCTCTACAACGCCAGCCGCGTGCTGTTCGACAATCTCGGCAAGGGCAACGGCGACAGAACGGCGCTGATCGGTCCTGCGGGTTCGCGCAGCTATCGCGAACTCTGCGCTGACGCCTGCCGCTGGGGCAACGGCTTCGTCTCGCTGGGATTGAAACGCGGCGACCGCATCCTGCTGTTCCTCGACGACACGCCGGCCTATCCGGCCGCGTTCTTCGGCGCGGTGCGCGCCGGGTTCGTGCCGCTCCTGATCAACACGCTGACGCCGCCGGACCTCTTGCAATTCTATCTCTCCGATAGCGGCGCGACGGTCGCGGTCGTCGATGCCGAATTCTGCTCGCGTTTCGACGCGGAGGCCTACAAGGACACCGCGCTCGCCACCCTGATCGTGGTCAATGGCGACGCCGGCGCCAACGCGGCACCAAAGGCGTTCGCCGCCGGCCCGTGGCTGAAGGACTTCGCCGCCGATCTCACCGAGGCCGACACCCATCGCGACGAGATGGCGTTCTGGATGTATTCGTCCGGCTCGACCGGGCGGCCCAAGGGCATCGTGCACCTGCAGCACGACATGCCCTATAGCGATGAGGCCTTCGCGAAGAACGTGCTGAGGCTGACGCCGGACGACATCTGCTTTTCCGTGCCGAAGATTTTCTTCGCCTATGGTTTCGGCAATTCCATCACCTTCCCGTTTTCCGCCGGTGCAGCGACGCTGCTGCTGCCGGGCCAGCCGAAGCCGGCTGCGATCTTCGAGGCGATCGCGCGCTATCGCCCGACCGTGTTCTTCGGACTGCCGACGCTCTACACCTTGCTGACCAAGGCGGAAGGAGCCGACAAGGCCGACTTCTCCTCGCTGCGAATGTCGCTCTCGGCCGCCGAAGTGCTGTCCAGCGAGGTCTTCAACGGCTGGAAGACGCTCACCGGCATCGAGATCATGGAAGGCCTCGGCTCGACCGAGGTACTGCACATCTACCTCTCCAACATGCCGGACAAGAAGAAGCCGGGCGCGGCGGGCAAGCGCGTGCCAGGCTACGAGGTCGTGCTGAAGGACAAGGATGGCCGCGAAATCCACGGCAGCGAGGAAGGCATCATGTGGGTGCGTGGCGATTCCGCGACGCCAAAGTACTGGAACAGGCCGGACAAATCCGCCGAGACGATTCGCGACGAGGGGTGGATCTACACCGGCGACCGCTTCCAGCGCGACGACGAAGGTTTTTACTTCTTCCGCGGCCGCGCCGACGATCTCGTGAAGATTTCCGGCCAATGGGTCTATCCGCTCGAGGTCGAGCTGTGCCTCGCCGAACACCCCGAGATCAGGGAATGCGCGGTCTATGCCGCCGAGCTGCCGGATCGCCGCATGACCTTGCGCGCGGTCGTGGTGATGAACAGCGGCGCGGTCGACGAAACCACAGCAACGCGCCGGCTGCAGGACTACGTCAAGGAAAAGCTCTTGCCCTACAAATATCCGCGCGAAGTGAAGTTCGTCAGTGAATTGCCGAAGACCGGGACGGGCAAGATCGACCGGCAGGCCGTGATGCGGATGTAATCTCGCCTCACAACAGCTGTCATCGCCCGGCTTGACCGGGCGATCCAGTACGCCGCGGCCTCTCATTTCAGCACTGCTGTCTCTGGAATACTGGATCACCCGCCTCCGCGGGTGATGACAGCAGAGTAAGAGGCGCGAGATCGCCTCTAACTTCCCAACCCCGTCCCGCCATAGAGCCACGCCAGATCGCGGCACCACTCCTCCTGCGATTTCGCGCCCATGATGGCGTTGCGCAGGCGCGCGTGCTCGCCGTCCGGATGATAGATGTGCTCGCCGATCGCGCGGGACAGCAGCTGCACCCGCGCGGTGCGCGGGAAACGCTGCGCGCGGTACGCCTCGAGCGCAGTGGCGTAGTCGTCATGCTGCGCCAGCATGTGCGACAGGCACACCGCGTCCTCCATCGCCTGGCAGGCGCCTTGCGCGAAATATTGCAGCATCGGATGCGCGGCGTCGCCGAGCAGCGCGACGCGCCCGTCGATCCAGCGCCCGGTCGGATCGCGGTCGCACAACACCCAGAGCCGCCAGTTCCTGCCATGGCGGATGATCTCCTGCGCGCGCTCATGGACGTGGCGAAAGCCCTGCATCACCTCGTCTTCGCTCACCGGCTGGCCGGCGACGGGCTCGGGCGCATCGTTGTGATAGGTGACGACGAGGTTGAACACCTTCCAGCCCGACAGCGGGTAATGCACGATGTGGCATTTCGGGCCCGCCCACAGCGTCGCCGCGTTCCAGCGCAAATCCTCCGGCATCTGGTCGGTCGGGATCACCGAACGATAGGTGGTGTGGCCGGAGACGCGCGGCGGCCCGTCCGCAGTCACCTGCTTGCGCACATTCGACCACAGCCCATCGGCGCCGATCAGCAGCGAACCGGTGACGCCTTCGCCGCCCGCAAGATGCGCAGTCACCGACGAAGCATCCTGGTCGTAACCCACGACTTCGCTGGAGACGCGCAGATCGATCAGCGCACTGTCGCGGCAGGCCTTGAGGAACACGCCGTGCAGGTCGCCGCGATGCACGACCGCATACGGGTTGCCGAACCGCGCGCGAAAGGATTCGCCGAGATCGACATGGGTGATCTCGTCGGCGGTCAGCGCGTCCATCAGCCGGAGCTGATCGATGTAGACGGCCATGCCGCGCGCGGCTTCGCCGACGCCGAGATAGTCGAAGGCATGAAACGCGTTCGGCCCGAGCTGGATGCCGGCCCCGATCTCGCCGAGCGCGGCCGCCTTTTCCAGCAAGATGGAGCGGATGCCTTTTTGCGCGAGGCCGAGCGCAGTGGCCAGCCCGCCGATGCCGCCGCCCGCGATCAGCACTGGCAGCTTGCTGCTCAATTCGACTTGCCCATGTGCTCGAGCGCGTCTTCTGCGCGCAGCGGCACGCGCGAGGCCTCGTTGTTGAGATCGACGAGCTGCGTCAGCAGCGCCATCAGCGTCTTGCGGTCGGCGGGCTTCAGCGGCTGCAGCATGCGCGCCTGCGCGCGATCGACCGAGGCCATGATATCGCGCAACAATGCGACTCCGGATTTGGTGAGGTGGAGCAGCTTGACGCGCTTGTCCTCGCCGGACGGCTTGCGCTCGATCAGCCGCTTCGCTTCCAGCCGCTCGATCACGTTGCCGAGGGTGGAACGATCGAACGCGATCACCGCCGACAGCCGCGTCGCGTCGATGCCGGGATGGGTGTGGATCGCGATCAGCGCCGCATATTGCACCGGCGTCAGGTCGAACGCCTTGCATTCCTCGACGAAGATCGCGACCGCGATCTGCTGCATGCGGCGGAACAGATAGCCGGGCGCGGTGTAGACCGCGTCCATGGTGATCGGCTTATTCGGCATCGGGCTGCCTGTCCGGCGCGGCATCGGCAAAGGCCTGCATCGCTTTGGCCGCCGTCTCCGCTTTCAGCAATCGCGGAAAGATGGACACGTCGACGCCGAAGCGCCGCGCATTGCCAAGCTGCGGCACCAGGCAGAGATCGGCGAGCGTCGGCTTGTCGCCGAAGCAGAACGGCCCCGCCTCGTTGGCGGCGAGCTTCTCGCAGGCCGTGAGCCCCTCGCGGTTGGCCCAGGCCGCCCATTCCGTGACCTTGTCCTCGGGCAGGCCGAGCTCGCGCAGCCGCGCCAGCACCTTCAGGTTCTGCACGGGATGGGTATCGCAGGCGAGCGCCTGCGCAAAGGCGCGGACCTTGGCGCGGCGCAGCGGATCATCAGGCAGCAGCGGCGGCTCGGGATGGATCTCGTCGAGCCATTCGATGATGGCGAGCGACTGGATCAGGACCTCGCCGGCGTCGCTTTCCAGCGCGGGCACCAGACCCTGCGGGTTGATGGCGAGAAAGGCGGGCGCGCGCTGCTCGCCCTTGCGTAAGTGATGCGACAGATGCTCGGCACGCAAACCCTTCAGGTTCAAGGCTATTCTGACCCGGTAGGACGCGCTGCTGCGGAAATAGCCATGCAGCTTCACCGGAACCTCCCTCGTTTATTGTTCGTTTTTGATCGTCATTCCGGGGCGATGCGCAGCATCGAACCCGGAATCTCGAACTACCGGGTCCGGTGCTTCGCACCATCCCGGAATGACACCAACACACGTTGACGCTAGCCATATTGTAAGTATACTGTCAATCAAATTGAGCCAGAGAACACCGGAGGCCGCCATGGAAGCCGTGCAAAAGACGCCGGAGCGCGAGGCGTTCTACAAGAAGATCGAAGGCGAGAGTCTCGCGGCGCTGTGGAACGTGATGAGCGACATCATCACGCCGGAGCCGAGGAGCGCCTGCCGCCCGCATCTGTGGAAGTTCGACACGATCCGCGACTACATGACGGAAGCGGGCAAGCTGATCACGGC
>Ga0070741_10010969_pt1 | contig 16904 bp, 6 predicted proteins | sample Coa_R1_4_FD_66440 | JGI IMG/M metagenome (GOLD analysis project Ga0070741, IMG submission 66440) | Surface soil microbial communities from Centralia Pennsylvania, which are recovering from an underground coalmine fire - Coalmine... | ecosystem: Environmental > Terrestrial > Soil > Unclassified ...
AATAACATCATCCCCACCAGTCGCCTCAGCCAGCCCGCCGTGAACTTCCTGAACGCGTTCGTGCCGCTGCCCAATGCGCCGAACAATGTCTACACATTTCCCAACGAATCCGAGACCGTGGACGATCAGGCCGTGGTCAAGATCGATCACACTCTGCGATCCAACAACCAGCTCTCGGGCCGTTTCATCTACGAACGGAACAATACCAACCAGGTGCCGAACAATCTGGACCTGCCGGGCTTCTGGGCGATCATCGATTACTCCAACTGGAACGTGGCGGTGAATGACATTCACACGTTCTCACCGAACCTGGTCAACTCCTTCACATTCGGCTTCAACGACATTACCCGTAACCAGCTTCCGCACATTCCCGCGCAGAAGTCGCTGGTGGATCTCGGCACCGGATTTATCCGCTCGGCGCCCGGCCCGATCGCCTACGACACCGAAGTGGCGGCATACTTCCAGGGTTTCTCCCGTTACCTGCTCAATCAGTACCGTAAGTTCGTGCAATATACGGATGGCCTGAACTGGACTCGCGGTTCGCATAGCTTGAAGTTCGGCGCCGACGTGCGGCAGAGCATCTGCGACCAGAGCCAAAACTTCCAGACCGATCCGCAGGTGCTGTTCACGGCGAATTTCACCGGCCTTGCCATCGCCGATTTCCTGCTGGGCCGGCCGAACTCATTCAACCAGGGCTCGCCCAACGGCGGCGGTCCGCGGACGCTCGAGTTCGCCGCCTATGCGCAGGACGACTGGAAAATCTCCAAGCGTCTGACGCTGAACCTCGGCTTGCGCTGGGATCCGTGGCTGCCCTACAAAGACGTCCAGCACGCCATCTCGCAGTTCCGGCCTGGCATGCAGTCCACCGTGTTCCCCACCGCGCCTCTGGGGTACGTATTCCCGGGGGACCCCGGCGTCTCCGAAACCAGTCTCCACTCACGCTATAACAACTGGGGCCCGCGCCTCGGCTTCGCTTACGATCTGTTCGGCAACGGCAAGACCAGTCTGCGCGGCGGCTGGGGTTTGTTCTACTCCGACGTGCGTCAGCAGTCGCTGAATAATCTGTCTTCCAACGAGCCGTTCGGACTCTCGATGGCTGTCACGCAACCCTCCGGCGGCCTTTCCAATCCCTACTCGGATACCGGAAATCCGTTCCCGTTCCAGCCGCCCAAGACCCAGCAGGAACGGCAGAATTTCAAATTCATTCTGCCCCTGACCACCGTCTCGGAGTTCGATCCCGACTTCCGCGACGCCATCGTCCAGCAGTGGAACATCAGCATCCAGCAGCAGGTCTTTTCCGACTGGATTCTGACCGCCGCATACGCGGGCTCTTCTGGCAACCACCTGTTCATCCAGGACCAGCTCAATCCGGCGATCTTCGGAAAGCCCGGGTCCACCGTGAATGCCCGCCGCCTTTACGCGCCGAACTACAGCTCGATCGTGGACTACCTCAGTGTCGGCAATTCGAACTACAACAGCCTCCAACTGAGTGCCAACAAGCGCTTCCATCACGGCCTGACAATCCTGGCGAATTACACCTGGAGCAAGTCGATCGATGAAGGCTCGAACGATGGCGATGCGCCGTCGAATCCATTCAATATTCGGAATGAGCGCGGGGTCTCGAATTACAATATCCCGCACAAGTTCGTCGCTTCGTTCGTCTGGCAACTTCCAGGATCCGGACTGCACAGCGCACTGGCAAGGCACGCGATCGGAGGGTGGGAACTGAACGGCATCTTCAATTTCCAGAGCGGCACCCCGTTCAGCATCACTTCGGGCGTGGACAATGCGCAAAGCGGAGTAAATGCCGATCGCGCGGACGTGGTCGGCGATTGGCATATCTCCGGCGACCGTTCGAAGGCGCAGATGCTCCAGCAATACTTCAACAAAGCGGCGTTCAAAGTCAATGCTGTCGGCACATTCGGCAACGCCGGCCGGAACGTCCTGATCGGCCCCGGGATCGAAAACATCGATTTCGGCGCGATCAAGACGTTCAGCATCACCGAACGTTACAAGGTGCAGTTCCGTGCCGAAGCCTTCAATTTGTTCAACCACGCGAACTTCGCCAACCCGAACGGAAACGTGTCGGCCGGAACGTTCGGCACGATTACCGGCACGAATGCGACGGCGGGCGCGCCGCGCGTATTGCAACTGGCCCTGAAAGCGACGTTCTGACAGCGAAGTCGGAACGACGTCGCGGGTGGGGCGCACTGCAAAGCGGGACAGGCGCGACGTCTGGAAGTGAAAGATTGGATCGGCTGCCAGTCAATCGGGTAGCAGCATTTCGGAGCCAGCACGCGCAGCAATACGGGGACTGACGACACGTCTGAAAACCGTGGAAAATTGGATCGGCCGCCAGTCAATCGGGTAGCAGCGTTTCGGAGCCAGCACGCGCCGCAATGCGGGGACTGACGAGACATTTCCGTGCCGCATTTGCGCGGAAATGTTCCGTCTGTCCCCGTATTGCCCCGACAGACCACTCCGGACGGCAGCACTCCGTAGTGCACCACACCGGACTGTAATTTTCACACCTTCCCGTCCGCGTTTTGCCCACAACTTTATTCCGCGAAGCTCGGTACCCACACCGCTATAACCGAATGGCGAGCCGCCAGCACCGCGCAACGAGTTTTCATGCGCCTCAAGATCCCACACAGCAGTCCGATGAGACCTATGGAGGTTGGTGTCCGAATTGCCCGCCGAGCAACTGTCAGCCAAACAGCGGCTGCGCCTGTGTGTCGAGAGAATCGTCCAGCGCGAGGGTGTGCCGCCCTTCTGTAAACACGCCGGCGACGTCCTCACCCGCACCCTCGACCCCGACAGTAACTCCACCGACCTGGAGCGCATCGTCCTCAAAGATCTCGGGCTGGTTTCGCTTCTCCTCCGCGTAGCCAACTCGGCCCGCTACAATCGCTCCGGCCGGCCTGTGATGAGTGTCGCGCATGCCATTATCCTGCTCGGCTGGGACACGGTGCGCAACCTCGTCAGCACAGTCCGCTACGTCGAGTACTTCGCAGGCCGCGGCGCGGGCGCGCGCGAGGTGCTGATGCTCTCGGTGATCAGTGCCGTGCATTGCCGGGATATCGCCGCCGTGGTCGGATATCCAGCGCCGGAGGAAGCCCACATCACAGGATTGTTCCGCAACCTGGGCGAAATCGTAATCTGCTGCCATTATCCGCAGGAATACGCTTCCGTCATCCTGAAAATGCATACGGAGAAAATCGACGAACGGGCCGCATCCGTGCGCGTACTTGGCTTCGGATGGGACGATGTCGGAGGCGCTGTCTGCGATACCTGGAATTTGCCCACGAATCTCGTCCGGTCCGTAGGTGGATCGGCGCGCGCCGCCGCGACGTCGCGCGAGCGCTCCCTCGCCTCCATCGCCGATTACGCCCGCGATCTTACTCACGCGCTCTACCGCCACGGGGCCGGTCTCGAATCCGTGCATCTCCGCTGTCTGGACGACATGGAAGGCCGGCGCGTCCTGGTCACACTCCGCGATTTAAGCCGCATCGTGGAGAATGCGCGGCAGGAGACCCGGTCAATTTTTGAGGCATTGAATATTCCGGCCGTCCAACTGCGCATGGACCACCAGGCGCAACGCGCTCGCTCCGTTCTCGCAGCTACCCAGGCCTTCGATGCCGCGGCCGTAACGGCTCTGGAGGCCGCCGCTGAGGGAGCAGGACGCGCCTTACGCCAGGGCGATCGCGACCTCAACGCCGTAATCAGCGGTATGCTCGAAGCCCTGGTAGCTGCCGGCTTTGATCGTGCCATCTTTGGGTTGGTCAGCGAAGACCACAAGGCCATTCGCGGCCGATTGGCGAGCGCCACCGTCAATGACGAACTGCTGCGGCGCTTTCAAGTCGGCGTCGAGCACCGGACCGACCTGGTCGTGGACCGCAGGCGCGACGCCCGCTATGACGGCACGGACCTCGTCCGCACACTGCGACCCGAAGTCTTTGTTTTGTTGCCCGTTATCGTCAACGACAAACTCGCCGGATGCATCTACGCCGACCGCCGCGATGCCGCGCCGGGAATCGATTCCATGCTCTACCCGCTATCGCGCCTTCGTGACGTAGTGGCCTCCGGGCTGCGCCGCCGCGTTTCACGGCTGGCATCCTAACTCGAATGGGAGGTTCAAGTCGGCCCATTTGACACGCCTGCTACGCCGGCGGCGAAAACACCTGCCCCACCACGGCCGTACCTCAGCTCATCTCGATTCCCGGACATCACGACGTCTGATGCTCTACTGATCGCCCGAAACCGGCAAGCCATCGTCGGGCACATCCTGAACCTTGCGCGCCATGGTGTCCCGCCACGCGCCCTGCACCGAATCAGGAAAGGTCGGGAGCAGACCCAGAATGTGGGCCCGAATATCGGCGACAATCTCCGGATGGGAAGCCGCACAATCGTAGCTCTCCTGAAAATCCTTCTCCAGATCGTAGAGTTCCGGCTTCGGCAAAGGCAGATTCACCTTGCCCCCCGGCGGCACCGGAGACCAGGCTTTGGTGTTATACCGCGATACGTGCAGCTTCCACCGCCCCAGGCGGGCACATTGAATGAAGACATCGTCAAAGTACAGAAACACGTCGCGATCAACCTGGTCCTGCCTACCGGTCAGCAGCGGCCAGATGTCTACACCGTCCAGCCGATTGGATGGCAGCGGCGCGTTACAAAGGCGCGCCAAAGTGGGGAAGACATCCATGGTCGTCGCCACCCCCGGGCACACCGTGCCGGCGGGAATGAGCCCTGGGAAGCGAGCAATCAGAGGCTCCCGCATGCCTCCTTCGTAGGTCTCGCCTTTGCGGCCGCGCAACCGGCCCTGGCTTCCCTGCCACCACGGCCCATTGTCGCTGGAAAACAGCACGAGCGTATTGTCGTCGAGGCCGTTGTCTTTGACGGCTTGCAGCACCTGCCCAACGCTCCAGTCGAGCTCCTGGATCACGTCCGCGTAAAGCCCCTGTCCCGATTTCCCCTGAAATCGCGGCGAGGCCGCCAGCGGGACGTGCGGGTACGTGTGCGGCATATAAAGGAAGAACGGTTGCCGCGCGCTGCCGATGAACTTGACCGCCTCGTCCGTATACCGCGGCGTCAGCGTTTCCAATGTCGCAGGCTGCTCGATCACGTCGTTGTCGCGCATCAGCGGACGGGGCCACATGTCGTTGCTGTACGGAATCCCGAAATACGCGTCGAACCCGCGATCCAGCGGCAGGTAAGGATGATGATCGCCCAGGTGCCACTTGCCGATGCACATCGTCCGATAGCCGGCTGCCTGCAGCATCTGGCCCATCGTCGTTTCCGAGTCCGGCAAGCCGCCGTCGTCGCCGGGGCCAAGCACACGCGGAACATTCACCCGCGCAGGATATCGGCCCGTCATCAGCGCCGCTCGTGAAGGTGAGCAGACCGCGCTAGCCGAATAGAAGTTCAGGAACCTGGCGCCGTCGGCCGCCATCTGGTCGAGATTCGGCGTGGTGATGGCGGAGCCGTAGCAGCCGAGATCCCCGTAGCCAAGGTCATCCGCGTAGATCAGGATGATATTCGGTTGCGCGCTTTGTGCGCGCGCCGAAGCCAGTAAAGCTCCGGCGGAGGCTTGCAGAAGTGTGCGCCTGCTGATTGACATTTTGCAATACCTTACTAAGGTGAATAGAGATCGCGCATGCGAAAAGTACGGTACTCGGGACCACTCGTCCGCAATCCGTATACGAGCTTTCCGCTCGCATCAACCTCCAGAGATTGCGCGCTGACGTCGGGCAGATACCCGTTGTCAAAATGAAAATCGCCGTTGGGAAGCAACTGGGCCGAGCCAAGCGCGAAGGAGTAGCCCCCCAAATCGACATTCAGAAGCAGCGTAGCCGTACGGGCCGCCTCGTCCAAACGGATCACTTGCCCGCGGGTGTGCGCCGCCGGATCCAGGTCGTGGCGCGTGTTGCCGTTATCGAGCAGGGTCAGGATCGTCTCGTCGCCCGATAGTATCTTCGGGTCGTGCTGATGCGAAAACCAGGGGTACGGATCGGTCGAGTCGATCCGAAAATCGCCATCTTTCCCAAGCCGCCAAATCACATCCCCGGCGCCCTCCCCGTTCGAATAGTCGATCTTGATCACCCAATCCTGATCGCGCACCGATACCAGCAGGTTTCCGTCGGGCGTCTGCTGCACCGAATTGATATGCAGCCAGTCGTTGGCAGTCTGGGCCAGCCGCAGCGGAGGACACACACCGGGCGCGCACATATCGTCGAGCGTCGCTTTGCGGGTGACGTCCAGGTGATCGAACGCATCCCAGGTCCACACGACCTGCATGTTCTGATCCAGCACGATGATCATGTCGCCCAGGATGTCGACAGGCCCCGGTCCCTGCACGTCGCTGAGGATCTGTTCCACTCCGCCCAGCACCAGGATCCTGCCGTCGGGCAGCAGCCGCGCCTCATGGTGGAATGAGTTGATTTGGCGCCGGCCCAGCGCGGCCAATTGTTCGTTGATGCGCGCAGCGTTGGTTTCCCGCACCGTCCTGCCGGCCACGTCGAATTCGCGCATCACCTGCAGCGAAGGATCGGCCGAAAGGGCCTGCACGATGCCGAAAAAGTAGCCGCCCGGTTCGGGCCGCGTCAGAAACGAAAGCAGCTCCGGATAGTACCAGATGATATTCCCTTCCAGGTCCGTGGCGAAAATATTCGTCTGCAGAATCCCGTGCAGGATTACCCCTTCGCTGTCTTCTTCCGGCGGAGCTTTCAGCAGCGCCCGGTCCGGCAGGTCCACATCCAGCGGCCCCGTTTGCAGCGACAGCACCGGACCGTCCTCGAACGCCGACCCGGTGTCGATCGTGTGGTAGACAAAATACTCCGTATCCGGACGCATACCGGCCAGGTAAAAGTTCATGCTCAAGCCCAACGCGCAGGCCTGGTACGGTGTGCGTTGCACCACACCCTCCGGAGACTGAAACTGCACTCTCATCCGGCCCTCCGGCTCGCAGGGCGGAGCGCTGTATAGAAACACGAGCGGATGCGGAGTGGCGCTCAGCACAGGATCGCCTTCGGTGACCAGGGAGAGCATCGTGAAAGGCTGTCTGTCTACGGCGATCTCTCCAGTGTTGGTGTTCCGCACCGCGACCTCGATCTCGAAGTTCCCCTCGTGATCCGCGGCAGTCCAAATCAGAAAATTCGAAGGGCCGTAATCCTTCACCACATGAAAGTCCTCTCCGATGCGGCGCACGCGAAAACGGTACCGGGAGGATCCCTGACTGGCTGTAGGAACGTCCGCCGTCCACGTAATGGGCGTACCAACAGGTTCCGGAGACGGAAGGGATGCAACCAGCGCCACACTGACCTGCGCAGCTGCGGGAAACACACACAAGGCGGCCAGGCATAAAACCCGAATCACACTCACCCCTCGCCATATTGTCCTTCGTTCTCGCATGTCAGTTCGGAGCAGCCGAGTCGAAAGATGGGCCGGCCGCGTCGCGCGCCGTCCCCCACGCTATGTTCGGAGTGTCGCTCAGGGTGAATCCGAGATCAGCCCCGGCAGCCACGTCAGGCCATGAGATCCATGGACTGTTATGATCCTGGCCGTTCAATGTGAGACTCACGACGTACGGCCTCTCCCCCGACGCCTCGGGCGCGCTGATCCGGATCACATTGCCGTTGGCGAGGTGCAGCGTGACCCGCGGAAACAGCGGGCTGCCTACGGCAAAGCCGCCCACTCCCGGAATCTGCGGATAGATGCCGATCGCCGCAAATACCGCCCATGAGCTGAGCACGCCGCCATCGTCATTCCCGGGCAAACCGCCCGGCGAGTTCGTGAACTGCTGCAAAAGAATGCCGCGTACCACTTCCTGCGTACGCCACGGCGCGCCCGCGAAATCGTAGCACCAGGGCGTCTTGAGTTCGGGCTCGTTGCCGATGAACGCGTAGGCGCTGCCCGGACCCGCATTGAACTGCTGAAAATGCTGGTCCAGTCGCGCCACCGCGGCGCCGGTACCGCCCATTGCATCAAACAGGCCACTCAGGTTAAACGGCACCATCCAGACGTACTGGGCCGGACTGCCCTCGATGAAATCGTTGCAGCAGTCCTCCGGCGTAATCGACGCGAAGCTGCCGTCCGGATTCCGCGGCACGATGTATCCGTCGTGAAACAGCAGGCGCCAGTTCTGTGCCCGCTTCAGATAGGACCTGTATCTGGCCTGGTCGCCCAGAGCTTTGGCAAATTGTGCAATCGAGAAATCGTCGGTCGCATACTCCAGCGTCAATGATGCGGAACCGCTATACGCCGTCGATACGTAACCGAGTTGCAGGTAATCCGCCAGCCCGGGGCGCACCAGTTGGCCGGCCGACGTCGTGCCCACCTGCGAGGCGCCTTTGTCCATCGCGGCCAGCGCAGCCGCCGCATCGAAATCTCGAGTGCCGAACGCGTAAACACCCGCGATCACGGCATCCGGACCATCGCCCGCCATGCCGCCCGAATTTGTATTCGCGTGTTCCCACCTGGGCAGGCCGCCGCTGGGATCCTCCAGGGCATCGTTGACCAACGATTGCATCATACTGCCCGCCTCCGAAGCCAGGATCGCCAGCAGCGGCATCAACGAACGATACATATCCCAGGTGGGAAAGTTATGATACTGCGTGTAATTGCCGGCCGAGTGGATCTTCCCGTCGAATCCAAGGTACTCACCGTTGCTGTCGCTGAATGTGCTGGGATGAATGAAAGAATGATAAAGAGCGGTATAAAAGACGGTCTTCTGCGTATCGGTTCCCCCTTCTACTTGAACCGCATTCAACCGATCGTTCCAAACCGACTGCACCTGTTTCCGGACGCTGTCGAAATCCCAAGCCGGATTCTCGTTACATAAGTTAATTTCGGCGTTGGCGGAGCTCACAAACGAGAGTCCAACCCTCACCTGCACGGTTCGGAACTCAGTGGTATCGAACCTTAAGTACATCCCGGTCGTGGCGCCCCTGGCAACCGTCACATGCGGGTTTACAGCGTCGCCGTTCCAGGTTCCGAAATCGGCGAGCGGCCGGTCGAATTGCAGTGCGAAGTATATTTTGTAAGTGAACCAACCGCCACAATTACCGCTTACGGCCGATCCGATGACCTCGTTCGAGGTCACAAGTTCCACGCCCGTCCCTGCGTCGCGGTTCCCATTCGCACTGCCGCCAACATTGATCAGCAGGCTGCCGCTCGACCCTGGCGGAAAACTAAAGCGTCCGAAGCCGGTTCGGGTAGTGGCAGTCAGTTCAGTAGTCACACCGCTGTCGAAAGTCACCGAGTAGTATCCGGGACTGACTCGCTCATTTCCGTGCGAGAAAATCGCGGAGTAATCACCCCAGTGAGTGCCGGGCGAGACACTCAACGGCCCGCTCAGCGGCAGAATCGGAATATCCTGGTAACAGGAGATCCCGCGTCCGCTGAAGTGAGTCAGGCTGAAGCCCTGGATAGCGGAATGCGAGTAGCGATATCCTCCGGCGAGAGTCGTGGTATCCGGACTCCAGAAGACCATGCCGAATGGCGCGACGGCTCCAGGCGGAGTGTCACCGGCGGCATTGCCGAGATTGTAGTCGGGAGCGCCGGCTCCTGTTCCGATCCACGGATTGACATACCGGATCAAATCATCGGCGGCGTAAGTACAAAAGCATACAGGCAACAGCAGCAGAAGCAGCTTTCCAGTCATCCTAACCCTGTGTGCATCAATACGCCGAGCTGCGCACGAAGAAGGCCGCCAGGGGCCGAACATCGCCGACGCGGCTCGGCGTCAGGCGCTACCTAACTTTATGGCTGGAGAGATGTCAGAGCAATACAACAGATTCCGTAGTGGATTGCGCCGGAAATAACGTGGCGGACAATGTAGGGACAGGAAGCTGTGAAAAATCGCAGAGGCGACACAGCCGTTCGGATTGCCCTTGTCGGGCAATACGGGGACAGACGGAATATCTCCGCGCAACTGCGGCGCGGAAATATCTCGTCAGTCCCCGCATTGCAGATTGTGCAGCTGGCCTTGCAGCCGGATTCGATTCTTTCACAGTTTCCAGACGGATCGCGGAAATGCCTCGTCAGTCCTCGTCAGTTCCCGCAGTGCAGCTGCGCGGTGACTCCGAAACGCTGCCACCGGATTGACCGTTGCGCACGATTCGACCAACAGCCGATCCAATTTTTGCCCGGCGCGACTTAACCGCCCAATCGAGCGCGCTATGCCAGCAGAGCCTTCACCACTGTCGCCTTCTCAACACCGGTCAGCTTCTGGTCCAGTCCCTGATAACGATAAGTGAACCGCTCGTTGTCGATGCCGAACTGATGCAGCAAGGTAGCCTGCAGATCGCGCACGTGCACGCCGTCGCGCACGATGTTGTAGCAGAAGTCGTCCGTCTCACCGTGTACAACCCCGCCTTTGATCCCGCCGCCGGCCAGCCACATCGTGAAGCAGCGCGGATGGTGGTCGCGCCCGTAATTCTTGTCCGTCAGCTTGCCCTGCGAATACACGGTGCGGCCGAATTCCCCGCCCCAGATCACCAGCGTGTCGTCCAGCAGTCCGCGCGACTTCAGATCCTGGATCAGCCCGTAACAACCCTGGTCGATATCCTTGCACTGCGCGGCCAGCGTCTCCGGCAGCAGATTGTGCTGGTCCCACCCTCTCTGGTAGACCTGCACGAAACGCACGCCGCGCTCGATCAGCCGGCGCGCCATTACGCACGTGTTTGCGAACGATCCCGCGGTGCGCGCCTCCTCGCCGTACAGCTTGTACGTGCTCGGCGGCTCTTTCGAGAGGTCCGTCAACTCCGGCACCGAGGATTGCATCCGAAAAGCCATCTCGAACTGCGCGATACGCGCCTGCGTCTCGGGATCGCCCACCTCTTTGTACTCCATCTGGTTCAGTTCGCTCAGGGTATCGAGCATGCGCCGCCGCACCTGCTGATCCACGCCGCTGGGATTGCTGATGTAGAGCACCGGATCGCCCTTGGAGCGCAGACCCACACCCGCGTACTTCGCCGAGAGAAAGCCCGCGCTCCACAGCTTCGCCGAAATCGCCTGGACGCCGGCCTTGGGATGCGTGTGCGCCGCGTTCAACACCACGAACGTCGGCAGGTCCTGATTCATCGAGCCGAGCCCGTAGGCCATCCACGCGCCGATGCACGGCTTGCCCGCAATCATCGATCCCGTCTGGATAAACGTGATGGCCGGCTCGTGATTGATCGCCTCGGTGTGCATCGTGCGCACGATCGCCAGGTCGTCGACCATCTTCGCCGTCCACGGCAGCAACTCGGATACCCACGCCCCATTGCTGCCATATTGCGCGAACTTGAAGATGGACGGCGCGATCGGAAACCGGCTCTGCTCGCTGGTCATGGTGGTGAGGCGCTGCCCGTTACGAACCGATTCGGGCAGATCCTTGTCGAAGAATTCCTTCATCTTCGGCTTGTAATCGTAGATGTCCATCTGCGAGGGACCGCCCACCATGTGCAGATAGATAGCGCGCTTCGCCTTGGGCGCGAAGTGCGGCAGGCCCGGCAATCCGCCGGTCGATTCCAGTTTCACCGGAGCCGCGCTCAACGATTTGCCAAACAGCGTAGCCAGCGCCGCAACGCCCAAACCTCGCGCGCCCTGGGCAAAAAACTGGCGGCGCGTTTCCACACGCACGCATTCGTCGATGGGATGCATCATTTGTTTAAAGCCTCGTCAAGATTGAAAACGGCGTTGGCCACCATAGTCCACGCAGCCAATTCCGCCGCCGGCACCGAACCGTCGCGCTTCGACTCGCCAACCGAGATCAGCTTCGCCGCCTGATCCGGTTGCGAGTCGTAGTGCGCCAGCAGATCTTTTAGCTCGCCCTTAACGGACGCTCGCTCCCGCTGGTTGAACGGCCGGGCAATCACGCGGGAGGTGATGTAATCGAGCCGCCGATCGGCATCGCCGCCGCTTTTGATAGCCCGCTCCGCCAGGTTCCGCGACGCCTCCACGAACTGCGGATCGTTCATCGTGACCAGCGCCTGCAGCGGCGTATCCGTGCGCTCGCGCCGCACTGTGCAGGTCTCGCGCGTGGGCGCGTTGAAAATCTCCATCGACGGCGGCGGCGCGGCCCGTTTCCAGAATGTGTACAGGCTGCGCCGATACAGCTTGTCGCCGTGCTCCTGCTTGTAGAACCGCGTGTTGCTGCCCTTCATCGCGACCGTCTCCCAGATGCCTTCCGGCTGATACGGTTTTACGCTCGGGCCGCCGATCTTATCCACCAGCAGCCCGCTCGAAGTGAGCGCGAGATCGCGCACCATTTCGCCGTCCATGCGAAAACGCGGCCCGCGCGAAAGCAGCCGGTTCTCGGGATCCGCCTTCAGCTTGTCCTCGGTGGTCTTCGCCGACTGCCTGTACGTAGCGGAGGTGACCATCAGCCGCATCAGCTTTTTCACGTCCCAGCCCGATTCCCGGAACTCCACCGCCAGCCAATCCAGCAGTTCGGGATGTGACGGCGCTTCACCCTGCGATCCGAAATCTTCCGCCGTGCGCACGATTCCATTCCCGAAGATCTCCTGCCAGATGCGATTCACCGTCACCCGCGCCGTGAGCGGATTCCCCGGATCCACGATCCACTGCGCCAACCCCAGCCGGTTGCGCGGCATCGACGCCGTCATCGGCGGCAGAACGGAAGGGACTCCAGGCGTCACCTCTTCGCGCGGCTGATCGTACTGGCCGCGGTAGAGCACCTTCGCCATTGGCTGGCTGTCCGTCTTTTCCTGCATGACCAGCGTGGTCGAACCACGGCGGCGAATGGCGTTGCGCTCGGCATCGAGTGCCTCCACTTTGTCGCCGGCCTCCATATAAGCGCGATCCATTCGGTTCAGATAGTAAGTCTCGAGGGCGTCCTTCTCGGCTTTGGAAAGCGCGGCGGTATCCTTTGCGGCGGCCGCGCGGATGGTGTTCCACGATGCGAGCAGTTTCGCCTCATCAGGACGGATCGCACGATCGTACACCCGAAAATCGGCCACCGCGTTGCCGCCGATGCGCAGCGGCGCGGAGTTGTGAAATTCGCCCTTCAGCTCCGCATTTTCCGTGGCGCGCTGCGGCTGTACGCGCTTGCCGTTAACGTACATGACCAGCCCGTTCTGCCCGCGGCTGCCGTCATAGGTGAACACCAGGTGCGCCCACGTCTTCGGCTGCAGGCGTCCGGCGCTATTGGCGCGCACGCCAATCGAGCTTTTGCCCGCCGTGAGACGGAACTGCGGCAGGCTCGAGCTGACGTCGATCTTCAGTCCGGCCGTGTTGCCCGGCGCATCGGCATCGTCGTCGTCGCTGACCTTGATGCTCTTATCCGTGCTCACCTGGTTGACCAGCGCCAGCGGTTGTTCCGATCCTGCCACCAGCACCCAGGTCGAGATCGTGAACGGCCTGTCCGAGGCAAGGTGTGCCGGCGCCGGCACATTCAGTACTGACTTGCCCGAAAAGTAAATGCCCCGTACGTCCGCGGCGGGCCCGTCGCCCACCGTGACTCCGTTGGGCAGATCGGCAGGCGGAGCCGTGATCGACAGAGTCTCGGCGCTTTTGTCGAGCGGGTTCTGATCGATACTGCGCTGCCGCAGCCATTCCGCGAACGGCGTCCGCGCCGCCTCACGCTCGTGGAGCACCGCGGCACGAGCAGCGGCGATCTCCGCCGAGATGTCGTTCCACCGCTCCGCATCGTTCTTGCTCGGGATCACCACCACCGGTGGGGTGTCCGGCACGTTGCCGTCGAGCGGCGCCTGCGTCGTATTCCGGAAAAATGCGGCGAACTGATAAAACTCTTTCTGCTTGATCGGGTCGAACTTGTGATCGTGGCAGGTCGCGCACCCGATCGTCAGACCGAGCCAGACCGCGCCGGTGGTCTCCACGCGATCCTTGGCGTACATCGCCGCCACTTCCTCTGGAATCGAGCCGCCTTCACTCGTCGTCGGGTTGCAGCGATGGAACCCGGTGGCAATCTGCTGATCGGCCGTATGGTTGGGCAGCAGATCTCCGGCAAGCTGCTCGACGGTGAAGCGGTCGAACGGCATGTTTTTGTTGTACGCGGCGATCACCCAGTCCCGATAAGGCCACATCTCGCGGAAATTGTCGATGTGGATCCCGTGCGTGTCCGCATAGCGCGCCGCATCCAGCCAGTAGCGCGCACGATGCTCGCCGTAATGCGGCGACGCGAGCAACCGGTCGACCAGCTTCTCATAGGCATCGGCCGATTTGTCGGACACGAAAGCTTCCACCTCGGCAGGCGTGGGCGGAAGTCCGGTGAGGTCGAGAGACACGCGCCGGATGAGTGTGTGTCGGTCGGCTTCCGTTGCAGGACTGAGCCCGGCAGTCTCCAGCTTCGCCAGGATGAAATTGTCGATCGGATTGTGCACCCAACCCGCGTTCTTCACCGCAGGCACGGCGGGACGCACGGGCGCCTGAAAGGCCCAATGCTCCTTGAACGGCGCGCCCTGCTCGATCCACCGGCGCAACGTTTCCTTCTGCTGTTCGGTAAGCGTCTTGTGCGCATAGGCCGGCGGCATACGCATCGCGACCTTCTCGTGCGTGATGCGCTGATAAAGCAGGCTCGCCCCCGGATCGCCCGGCACGACCACAACGCCCGCCGCGCGTTTGGAAGACAAGCCCTCGCGCGTGTCCAGCCGCAGGTTCACCATCCGCGTACTCTTGTCCGGACCGTGGCACTGGAAGCAGTTTTCGGAAAGGATCGGCCTGACTTCGCGCTGGAAATCGACCGCGCCGGGAACGCCTTGCACTAGGCTTACACCGGCGAGCAAAATGACACATGGAACCCAGTATGGACATCGCATCGCTATCTTCACATTTTATACTGACTCCGATCTAAATGGGCGCAGGTCGGCTCAGAAGTTGAACCGGCCTTACGATTCCGGGGGCAAAATTAGACCCAGTCAAACGCCATCTGTTATCCTGGCCACAATATGCAAAAAAGGGTTAGTCGTACGGCGGTATTCGTGTTTTCCATCGTATCGGCCTTTGCGCAAGGCACCACTTCGCGCGTTTTGGGGACAGTGGAAGATGCCAGCGGGGCCGTCGTGCCCGGCGCCAGCGTCAAACTCGTGAATGAAGGTACCCGCGTCACGTTCGAGACCAAAACTTCGACTGCGGGCGCGTATTTCTTCGAAGCGGTCCAGCCCGGCTCGTATGAGCTCGACGTAACAGCGAACGGCTTCCGCACCTACGCCGCGCATAATAACGTGGTGACGATCGGACAGCCCACCACGATCAACGTGCATCTGGAAGTCGGCGCGGCAACCGAGGCCCTTACAGTCGAGGGCGCGGCCGACCTGGTCCAGACCAGTTCGTCGGGCAACTACGGCAACGTGGTCTCCGAACAGTCCGTGCAGGACTTGCCCATCGTCGGCACCCGCGGACGCAACCCGCTCGACCTGATCTTCGCGCAGCCCGGTGTGGTCAACGGCGCACCCACTGGCGGCACGTATTACGTGCACGGCGCGCGCGATCGCGCCTGGAACTACACGCTGGACGGCATCGACGTCAACGATTCCAGCCAGGGCGGATCGAACACCACGTCGTTCCGCGTCAACCCCGACATGCTGGAGGAGTTCAAAGTGCTGACCGGCAACAACACGGCCGAATACGGACGCAACAGCGGCGGCCAGGTAGCCATGGTCACGCGCTCGGGCACCAACGAATATCACGGCGACGGCTTCTGGTTCTACCGCACCCCGCGGCTGAACGCGAACGAGTGGCAAAATAATCTCGACAATCTGGGCAAGGCGCAACTCCAGCAGAATATCTACGGCGGCGGCGTGGGCGGCCCCATCCTCAAGAATCGAACCTTCTTCTTCGCCGAGATTCAGGCGTTGCGCGCGCGCTCGAGTTCGCTCACCAGCCGCACGGTCTTCACAGAACAGGCGCGGCAGGGGATCCTGCGCTACGTCAGAGGCGGACAAAACCGGCCGGCCGGCGTCGCTAATGCCAGCGTCGATGCGAACGGCAATCCGCTGCCGGGCCTGAACATCGGTACCTATAATGTGATTACCTCCGACCCGCAGCACCTGGGCCTCGATCCGCAGATTCTGCAAGAGATGAAGAACGAGCCGCTGCCCAACAACTTCCAATATGCGGGCACGACGGCCTCTCCCACCGACGGGCTCAATACCGCCGGCTATATCTTCCCCGCCCTGGCCAGCGAGCGGCAGCACGATCAGACCATCAAGATCGACCAGGTGATCAACACCAAAAACACGGCCTACGCGCGCTTCGCCTGGGGCAATGACGACAGCAATTGCGATATCACCAACACCGGCCAGCCCGTGTTTCCGGGCACGCCGTGCCTGGTGAACACACAGCGCCGCCCGCGCAATTACGCCTTCAACTGGCGCACGACACCCACATCGCGCATGACCAATGAGTTCGTGTTCGGCTATAACAAGTATCCGGCGCTGTTCGCGCAGCCGTCCTCGCTCGACAAGGTCTCCATCGCCACCGCTCCCGTGGACAATACCTGGCAATACTATTTCGGCAACCAGCGCACGGTCAGCACCTTGCAGTTTGTCGACAACTTCGCCTACTTCCGCAACAATCACAACTTCAAATTCGGATTTAACCTGCGGCGCGTACGCGAGGAGGATCAGCGCGGTTCGGTGGCGGGCAAAAACGCCGCCGAAGAGATCGACTTCAGCCCGACGATCAACACGGTCGATCCAGCCACGTTCGGGCTGCCCTCCGACCTGAATACCACGATCGACCGCCCCAACTTCCAGAACTTCATCAACTTCATGCTGGGCCGCGTGGGCACGATCGATCGCGGCTTCGTCAACCAGGGCGGGCAGTTCGTGAAGAACATCTTCCAGTTCGACACCCGCTACCCCGAGTACGAGTTTTACGGGCAGGACACCTGGAAGGTGCGCCGCAATCTGACGGTGGACATCGGCCTCCGCTGGGAACTGCGC
>Ga0070741_10010970_pt1 | contig 16903 bp, 14 predicted proteins | sample Coa_R1_4_FD_66440 | JGI IMG/M metagenome (GOLD analysis project Ga0070741, IMG submission 66440) | Surface soil microbial communities from Centralia Pennsylvania, which are recovering from an underground coalmine fire - Coalmine... | ecosystem: Environmental > Terrestrial > Soil > Unclassified ...
GGCGGCGGGTCAAAAATGCCTTCCAAAATCAAGACCAGCATGAGCGCGAGTCCGAACCCAATCAATGCCCCTGCCAGCAGCCCGCTCACTCCAATCAGTCCCGCTTCCGCAATCACAAACGCGGAGACTTGGCGTCCCGTTGCACCGAGCGCGCGCATCGTCGCAAATTCGCGCCGCCGCGCCGCAAGCAGTGCCGCGAGAAAGACTGCCAAGCCCACCGAACTAATCAAGACTGTATAAGCGAACTCTATACTCACCAAGCCATTTAGATTCAGCGCGGTGAGTGAAGTTGTCAGAGTTGCGGCAACACTCGCCACACTTGCCGTTTGTACCACATCGGGACCCAAGCGCGCTTGGATCGCTTGCGCGACTGTCGCAGGGTCGCCATTCGTCTTGAGTAAGAAAAAATTGATGTGAGAATCGCCGGTGGCTTGCACCAGCGCAGGTTGATTGACCACCAAAAACGCATCCTTGGGCGCGGTCGGAAATTCGAGCGCGACGCCGACGACAGTGAAATGTGCGTCTTGATAGGTTTTGGATGGCTCATTGAAAATGCGAAGCGTGATGTGGTCGCCGTTGACAATGCTGTAATCACGCGCCATCTCATCGGAAATGAGAATGCCGTCGGGCGTCGCCGCGAGCCGATTCATGGTGTCCGCAGCACTTGCATCCCGAAAGAACGCGTCCGAAAAATTTGTGGCAGTGCGAAATGTTGCCACATCAATTCCAAAAATATTTTGAATCTCTGTCCCAACATACGCGACGTTTGATTGGAATGGCGTCGCAGCGCTCACGCCGGGCATCTGCGCGAGGGTAGAGGCAAAAGTTTCTGTTTGCGGATGCCCTTTCATCGGCGTCACTTGCACATCCGAACCGAGCGTCAGTTCCGCATCCACGCGCTGCTGCTGCGCGTACGTGCTGTTGAAAATGCTGATGGCATAGCCAAAGGACAGCGCGAGCGCAATGACAATGAACGCGGCACTCATCGCGCTTACGCGCCGCGCTGTTGTCGCAGCGGCGTAGGAGCCCACCTCACCGAACAGCGTTTTCAATAGCTCACCCAGCCCGCGTGCAAACTGCCGTAATAACGCGTGGGCAACGCGAATTAGCAGCAAGACTGCCCCGAGCCAAAACAGCAGCGGCGCGAGAAACGTGTAATACGACAACGATAAGGTTGGATTTCCTTCCGCGTTCAGAACGGGATGAAAGCCATTGGTACGTGTGACCCAAAAAACAGCCGCCGCGACAATGAGCGCGAACACGTCCAAATAGAGCCGCGCCCACAAAGGCGCACGCCCGCGCGGCGCGACGGCTTGGGCAGTAATCACTTCCGAATGCAGCAAGTGGCGAGCAGGGAACAAGGTGCTGACTGCCGAAATCAAAAGTCCCGCGAGCAGACCCCAAAGCAGCGTGATAGCCCACAGTCGCCAGTTAGAGACGGCAAACACGTCTAGCCCAAAGAGCGCGACAATGGTGACGACGCTGACGACCAAGCCGAGCACCGAGCCTATGAGTCCAATCGCAGTACTCATCGCCGCGACAATGCCCAACACCTGCCGATTGGAGGCACCGCGCGCTCGCAGTAAAGCAAATTCGCGCTGCTGCTCTTGCACCAACGCTTGCGCCGTATAGACCGAAAGATACGCGGCGAGCAAAATTCCCGGAATCGCTAAAAACACAAAGAGGACCTGTGCCCACGGGACATCAGTTTTTACCGAGTCAATGGCGGCGAACAACTCATCGGATACACGCAGTTGATTCGGATACAATTTTTCGAGCGCAAGCTGCAGCTGTGTCGTCTGGAGCTGCGCCTGTGTCGGGTCGCCCACTAACGTGGCGCGATCAATTTTGAGGTGAATCTGTCGCTGCACTGGCAGCGCATCGCTTTGCACAACGGTATTCGTTGTGCCGGGCGAATTGGCTTCCGCAGGTGGCGGCGCATTTTTCAAATGCGGAAAAAACTGCGCGTCGAAGAGGGCGCGCGGCATAACGACCACATTGGTCGGCGGATTGAACGCCACCCCTTGCAAACGCGGGTCGGTGGGCGCAAAGAGTGGGTCTGCGTCGTGCAAATCCGCAATACCAGTGACCGTCATCTGCAAGGTGCTGCCGTCCGCGAGTTGGACATTGATCGTGTCGCCGACGCGCGCCGCAAGATTCGTCGCCATATCCTGATTCAACAGAATCCCGGAAGGGTCGAGCTGACCTTGCGCTATATGAATGGCAGGAAACGCGGTCAAATAGCTCGGATCAATCGCAACAATTGTACCTGCGCCGGTTGTGAATGTTTTGTTATCGCGCGTAAAGGAACTCGCGGTTAAATGTGCGAGTGTCAAAAATTGCGCGTCAACGATTCCTTTTTGTTGTAACAGTGTGTTGTGAACTGTGTTGAGGTCGAGGTCATAGGTCAACGCTTCTGCGCGGAAATCTACCGGCACATTCTGCAACGTGCGCTGCGTCATTTCGCGCGCCGACGCGCTGACAAAGAGCAGCACGCTGCTGAGCAAACCAATTGCAAGCAGGGTGCCAAACACACCGGTTAAGAGGCGGCGCGGGGAACGCAACAGCGCGCGGGCGGCGTAGGCGAAAATCATTGGACGGACTCGCTTGAAACGACGCGTCCATCGCGCAGCCGCACAATGCGGTCGGCTCGCGCCGCCGCGTCCGCGTCATGTGTCACCATGACGATGGTTGTTTCGTACATTCGATTCGCCTGACGGAGCAAGTCAATCACCTCGCGCGCCGTGAGCGTGTCGAGGCTGCCGGTTGGCTCATCCGCCAAGATGACGCGCGGATGATTTGCCAACGCCCGCGCAATCGCCACGCGCTGCTTTTGCCCGCCGGAAAGTTCATCCGGCAGCGCGTCACGCTTGCCGCTCAAGCCCAACTCGGTGAGCAGTTCACCCGCCCGTGCCCGACGATTCACTTGGGGCAAACCTGCAACCGCGAGCGGAAACTCAACATTCTGCTGCGCGGTAAGCAGCGGAAGTAAATCAAACAGTTGAAACACGAACCCAATCTTTTCTCGGCGCAGCCGTGCCAGTTCCGCTTCGCCCAGCCTGCCGAGTGGATGACCTTCGAGATAAATCTCGCCGCGCGTCGCTCCGTCCAAGCCGCCCAAGAGATGGAGTAAGGTAGACTTGCCCGAACCGGACGGCCCCATAATAGCAACAAATTCCTTTTCAAAGATCTCCAAATCCACTCCGCGCAATGCCTGAACTTGTGCGCCTTGTAGCAGAAATGTTTTGTGAACATTTTCCGCGCGGAGAATGGGCTGCCGAGTTTCAAGCATGGGGTTCCTCCGCGATGACGCCATCCTGAATATGGAGGATACGTTGCGCGCGCGCGGCGACCTGCCGATTGTGCGTGACGACGAAAAACGCGGTATCCTCCGAACGATGAATACTTTCAATGAGGTCAAGCACGGCGGCAGCGGTGACGGAATCCAGCTCGCCCGTGAGCTCATCCGCCAGCACGAGCGCAGGATGATTGGCGAGCGCACACGCGATGCCTGCACGCTGCGCTTCGCCGCCCGAAAGCTGCGCGAGCCGATGGTCTTGCCGTTCCGCCAGCCCCACCTGCGTCAACAGTTCTTGGGAACGCTCACGCGCGACAGTTGCATGGACGCCACCGAGCGCAAGCGGCAGCTGCACATTTTCGCGCGCCGATAAAAAAGGAATGAGGTTGTCGGTCTGGAAAACAAAACCAAGCATCCGTCGGCGTACGGCGGCACGCGCTTCGGGGTCGAGGCGCGTGATTTCGTGTTCGCCCAACCAAATGCGTCCCGCGCTCGGTTGGTCAATGCCTGCGATTAAATTAAGCAGCGTGCTTTTACCGCTGCCACTTTTACCCAGCAGCGCGACGAATTCGCCTGCGCGCAGTTCCAGCGATGCGCCGCGCAGTGCCACCGTTTCGACCGCGCCCTCTTTATAAATCTTGAAAACATCTTCCACGCGCAGAATCGGCAGAGGCGTAGCAGTGCGCGGCGCAGTCCGCGTTTCGCTTGCTGCAATCAATGTCCACTCCATGTCAAGCTCTGCGCGATTTGTGCGAACGAGTCCACATTGTCCACGCCGTTCGGTGTGGCTTCTGTCAAGATTGCCAGAGCTTTTGGTCCCGCAATGTAATAGCGGTTCACATCTAACGTGACCCGCGTGCCTGTCACGGGGTCGGGCGCAGACAAAGCTTGAAAGGTAAGCAGCGCGGCTTGTCCCGCCGGCAGCGTTACGGTTTTAACGGCCGTCTTTTTGAATTGTTCAAATTCTTTCGTGGTGTCCGCAGTGCCTTGGGTCGAAGCATAGTCGAGCACCGTTCCTGAGGGCACGGGTGCGAGTGCCACCGACACGAAACTATCTTTATCTACAAAGCGGACGCCATCATTCGCCAGCGCTTCACGCGCCCATCCTTCCACGTATTGCAGACTGTACTTGGGTGCCTGATACACGAGATAGGTTGCGTTGTCGGGGATGTCGCCGCTCGGACTGGCATCACTGGCGGGCTGGTCGGCGGCTGTTGCAAAAACACCAGAGGACGATTTGGCTGAGGTCGGGACGACGGCGGTTGGCACGACTTGAGTGACGGAGCGGACGGCAGTGGGCGGTACGTTGACCGTCGGCGCGGTGGTCGCCGCCTTGCGACTGCACGCCGCGCTCAGGACAATCAAAGCGAAAAGAAATAATAGTGAATAGCGCTTCATAAATTTATTCCAAACGAGACAGGCGCGCTGCACCAATTGCAGCGCGCCTGTCTCTCATCATTGTGCGGGAGCTGCGTCGGGTGTTTCGTTGGGTTCGGCTTGTTCGTTGGTCTCGTCGTCCTTGCACGCGGTACTCGTTTGCGCCGTCGTCTGCTTTTGTGTATTGGTAGCATTTTCAAAGGCACACTTGACCTTGGAGGCAAGCGCGTTTACGGGCACTCCAACCGGCGTTTGCGCGAGGACCCCGCGCATTTGTGAAAACGCGAGATGCGTTTTCACAAATAAGGTATGGCAGAACGATTAAAGTTAGCGCGGTTTGAAGATAAGAATTTTCTCATCTTTTTATAACGTGTTTCGGAAGGGTATACAAAAAATCATTGCGCGTGGCACGAACGACGTGCCACGCGCAATGACATAACACTATCAGCCGCGTTTATTGAGAGTGAGTTTGATTCTGTGCGCTGCTATTCGGCTGCCCATCCGCAGTTCCGCCTTGCTTGGTGTCATCGTTCGTTTCGCCCTGTTCATTGACATCTTTCGTTTTCACCTGATTCCCCGCTTTACCTTGCTTGCCGGGTTCATTGGCTTCGGGTGTACCGTTGACTTCGTCCGGACCGTTTTGGTCGCCACACTGCTGGTCAACATTATCGGTATCGGTTGCCGATTTTGTTTCTTGTTGGTCGGGCGTGTCGTTAGCACAGTCAGCGGATGTTGTGGGGGTCACGGTGGCAGCGGCTTGGTGGGACTTGACCTGCGGTTGTCCCGCCGCAACCGGCAGCAAGGAGCCATTCGCAAGCACACCGCGCAGCGGTAGGGCGACTGCGAGCGCAATCACAATCATCGCGCCCGCAATCAGAATTTTGATCTTCATCTGCACCTCCTAAAGGTTGACCTCAAGCGGGGTGATCGCTTGGTCAGGTGCAGGATAACGGGGAAAGATTAAAAGGAACGCGGAATGAGGATTAACTTGAGGAGGTGTGCATTTGCACCGTAAATGTAGCCCCTTTTGGGGGAGTAGTGGTCACCTCCAGGGTGCCATCCTGTGCCAGCACGAGCGCACGCGCAATTGCCAGTCCCAAACCTGTGCCCGGCGCACGCCCATTCGTCCCGCGATAAAAGCGATCAAAGATATGCGGCAGTGCCTCAGGCGCAATGCCCGGACCTTGGTCACTGACATAAAGATTCAAGAGATTGCCTTCACGTTCCGCGCTGAGGGTAATGGTTGTGCCGCTCGGTGAAAATTTCAGGGCATTGTCCAGCAGATTAAAAAGCACGCGCAGCATTTTCGGCTCATCCCCACGAAAGACGATGTCCGGTGCGGCGCGCACCTCCAGCGTAATCTTTTTTGCGTCTGCCACCGGGCGCAATTCCTCCGCTACAGTTTCCAGCAGCTGTTCGGCATTCAATTTTTCGCGTGTGACGGCGAGCTGATGCACGTCCGCGAGGGCAAGCGTCAAAAGGTCTTCGGCGACGCGCGTTAAGCGTTCGACATCCGTACCCAGCTCGCGCAACACCTGTTCGTATTCGGAAACCTCACGCCGACGCTCAAGCACAATATCAATCTCGCCGCGCATGACGGTGAGCGGCGTACGTAATTCGTGCGAAGCGTTGGCGGTGAACTCGCGCTCGCGTTGAAACGACTCGTCGAGCCGTGCGAGCATGGCATCAAAGGTGCGCGCCAGCCGCCCCACTTCGTCCTCCGGCAAATTCATATTCAACCGCTGGCTCAAATCGTGCGCGCTGATTTGCTGCGCGGCGCGGGTAATCTGATCAATCGGCATCAGGGCGCGCCGCGCGTACCAGATTCCGCCGAAGGAAGCGACGAGCAGCGTGAGTGGGACAATCAGCGCCAGCGCCAGCAGCAGTTGCTGTAAAGTGGACCCTACTCCTTCCAAACTTTGCCCGATCTGCAAAGCACCAAGCACTTGCCCGTTGTCTTGAATCGAGGCGGTATAAAGGCGATATAGCTCGCCCTTGCTTGACACAGTCTCAAAAGTATCAGAGTTCGGCAATACGCTGCCCGAAGCGGAATTTGCAGATTGCACATTCGAGTTTGCCGCGTTCGTAGCAAGGACTTTGGCGTTCTGATCAAGCACGCGAACAATATAACCGCTGTTTCGCATTGCCTCCAGATCGCCAGGATTACTTTCGGTATTTGGATCCAGCTGTCCATTTTCAATATTAAAGCCGCTGATGAGCTGGTGGGCATTGAGCGCGAGCGAATCATCCACCTGTTGATAAAGCGCGCGTGACACGACGAAATAGAGCGCGCCGCTAAAGCCCAGCAGGATGAGCGTCAGCAGCGCGATATACCAGAGCGTTAAACGGAGGCGGATTGTTCCGAGCGACGCCAGTGAAAATTTTCTAAACACGCGTCGCCTCGAATTTGTAGCCCGCGCCGCGCACGGTCTGAATCAATTTGGGCTCGAAGGGATCATCCACTTTGCGCCGCAGATACCGAATATACACATCCACCACATTCGAGTGGGCATCAAAATCATAGCCCCATACCTGTTCCGCAATCTGTAAGCGCGTCAGCACCTGGCCGGGATGGCGCATAAAGAGTTCCAGCATCCGATATTCGCGTGCTGTGAGCTCAATCGGTTGTCCCTCGCGCTCCACCTGATGCGTGCGTGTGTCCAACATAAGATTCTCTGCGGTCAAAATGGGTTCTTGTACGACCGGCGGACGCCGTGCCAGCGCGCGGAGCCGTGCAAGCAGCTCCTTAAAGAAAAATGGTTTGACCAAATAATCATCCGCGCCGGCATCGAGCCCGCGCACGCGGTCATCTACTGTATCGCGCGCTGTCAGCATCAAAATCGGGGTCGTATCTCCTCGGGCACGCAGTTCGCGGCACACGGCAATCCCATCCCGCACCGGTAGACGCACGTCGAGAATAATTAGGTCATACTCAGCAACCAGCGCGAGGTCCAACCCCTCGCCGCCATCGCGCGCCACATCCACCGCGTAGAGTTCTTCCATTAGACCTTTGCGAATGAAGGCCGCAATCCGTTCTTCGTCTTCAACCAGCAGAATTCGCATAGTGGAGTGTCCTGCGCTCATCTTAACAGTTCCCAATTAAAGTGAGATTAAAGTGGATACCCATCCATTTCACAAAAGCAACGGCCCCTGCAAACTGTCCGACAATTGAGCCTCGCAACCAAGGTTCGGATGTTTTCCAAACTTTAGACGGCTCTCACGATGCTTTCAAGTACGCCAAGTAGAATGAAAAGGACTCTGCAAATCAGGAATAGGAGAAATAAAATGTTCAAGCGTTCTAGTGTTATTCTTTTCATAAACATAGTTGCTCTGGCGATAGGAATGGTTGGCGATGGTTTGCTTGGCGGCGTCGCGGGATATTCGCTCGCCGCAACCCGAGCCGCAGGAGTGCAATCGGCGGTGAGCGCGCAGCTCATTTCAGCTCAAGTGCCATGCCAAGCTCCCGCTGTTAGCAATACGAGCGCACGGCACGTTCTTTCAGCTCCCAGCTGTACTGTTTCATTCCTTTCTTGCCAGCCATAAGAAAAGCACCTCCTGGTGATTGTACCACGAGGTGCTTTCTTTTCCTGTCTATTCTTTGGGGGCAGTGCATTTTGACTGGTTTCGCTCTCTTATCCGTATTTGCGCGTTATCCTCTCGTCTGCCCCAGACGATACAAATACTCTCCTGCACGCGGCACGACCAATACGCCGTCTTTCTCCCGCGCGCTCCATGCGTCAACATCAATTTCCGCAGGGTTACAATAACCCAGATTCATGGCGCGGCACACGTCTTCGGGGATTTGCGTCGCCAACGTAACCTGAATGCGCGGAGATTCCACGCCGTCTTGATACGTGCCAATGCCGCGCAGATGCGTCGAATGAGCGAGAACGCCCCATGGCATATCCTTGAATCGCTCCCATTGTTTCACAAAATAATCGCGCACGTGATAGCCAATCGCGCGAATGCGCTCACCATGCACCACGCTAATTTCGCGCAGATGGGGCGCATACAAAATGACTTGGCCGCCCTCCGCCACAATCGGCTCCGTCTTGTACATCCCTTTCGCGCCGACCCACAGCTCGTTATACATTTCGGGCAGAACCGCCAGTACTTGCCCATAGGGTTTGTCCAGCCAATGAATATGCACCTGCGCCGAAAGCGCTGCTGCCGCCGACCACGCTTCTTCGGGCGTACCAAAATACAAACCTGCGACGCCGTCATGTGTGACCACGCTGCAAAACGCATGACGCGAGCGCGGAATCAGCGCCGCCGCACGGTCAATCACACGGCGCACCGGTGTCGCGCGCGTGCCAATAATTTCATACGAAGTAATCAGCGCGCCGAGCCAGTGCGTGAAATCAATAATGTCCTGCCCCGCAATTCCCGGAAAAAAGTATTTATTCCCACCGCTAAATCCAACCACCTCATGCGGAAACACCGGCCCGCAAATCAAGAGCTCGTCATAGTCCAGAATCATTCGATTCAAGCGAACGGGGACTGCCTGATGAAACAATCCGCCGCTCAAGTCCGCGATTTCATCCGCCGAAATTTCGCCGAGCGTCACCAGCGCATTCGCGTCTTGCCACGCGTGATTGAGAATCAGGATGTCGCCATATTCGTTCGCGCGTTCCGTTGCTGCCAGACCGAGCAATTTCAAGAGCGCGTTTTCAGGCAGAGGGGGATGCGTGCCCAGCGCGATGAGAAACGTAATCGCCGCTACGCGCGGGCGGAGATACTTGATCAGCAATCGAAAAAACAGAGGTAAAGGAATCGTCCGCGTGCTGTCAGGAATTAGAATCAGCACGCGCTTGCCATTCAGCGGCAGACTTGCCAATCCCTCTCCGACAATAGATTCAATTTCCTGATTCGTAAGAATCTTCTGCATGGGTTCTAGCGCAGAAAGCGCAGAAAACGCGGAGAAAAGTTCTATTAAAAATACTCTGCGTGCTCGCGCCTGTCGTCACTCGCACGTCGTCGTCCCTCTGTCACAGATGCGGTGACGACGTGCGAACCCTTTCTGCTCGATGTATTCGCTTCGCTTAATTGAGGGTGACGACAGGCGATTGCGTCCTCTGCGGTGAGTATTATAACGCCACCATAATCTTTGAAAACTGCTGCGGCGCGGCAGCCCAATCCACAAACGCGTGCGGCGTCTCGTCCAATGTCACAACCCGACTAATCATACTCGTAAAGGGTCGCTCGCGCGCTTCCAGCATTTTGATGACCGCTGGAAATATATGCAGCGAATTGCGTGAGCCGCGCACGTCCAGCTCTTTGCGAACAATGAGTGGCGTCGGCAAGCTCATTTCCTCTTTCGCCCAACCAATCAAGACCACGCGCCCAACAGCCGCCGTCAATTCAATCGCCAGATGCGTTGTTTCCGGCAGTCCCGCCGCTTCAATCGCCGCGCTTATGCCTTCACCGTTCGTCAGTTCATCCACCACCGCTTTTGGATTTTCGCGCGCCGAATGAATCGTATGCTTTGCGCCAAACAGTTTCGCCTGTTCCAATTTCGCGTCGTCAATATCCAATCCGATGACGGTCGCGCCTTTGCGCGCGGATGCCGCAATCGCGCCCAGGCCCACCGCGCCGCAGCCCAGCACCAGCACCGTATCCGTTTCCCGAACCTCGCCGCGATTCGTCGCATGATACCCGACGCCCAACGGTTCCACCAGCGCGAGTTCCTGCAATGACAGAATGTTACTCGCATAAACTTTGCTGTAATGCAGCGCGACCAATTCCGTCATGCCGCCTTCGCGCTGCACGCCCATCGTCTCGTTGAATTGACACGTATTGACGCGTCCGACGCGACACGCGGGGCAGCGTCCACAGTGTTGATACGGGTCGAGCATCACCGCCATATTTTCTCGAATATATGCGGGAACGTATTTGCCCTTGGCAATGACGACGCCGCTGACTTCGTGACCGAGAATCGTGGGATAGTTGGTCAAGAGCATTGTGCCGCGATACGAGGCGAGGTCTGTACCGCAGCAGCCAATATAACGCGGCGCGACGAGAACTTGCTCATCTCTCAATTCCGGCGGCTCGCGCTTCACAAATTCAAAATGACGCGGCTCAACCAGCGACAACGCCTTCATCGGCTATCCTTAATCGGCACACATTTTACCGCCGAGGACGCCGAGGACGCGGAGAAATATATAATTCCATAAAATCCTCTGTGCCCTCGGCGTCCTCGGCAGTAAATTCAACTTGGTTAATTATTCTCTGGGCGTCCGCTCTGCCAGATGAGGTTATGAATCGGCGCGAGAATTCGCTCCACGTCCGCCAAGAGTTGCGAATCAATCGGCGTGTCCGCCCACTCTATATCGGTCTCAATTTCACGCGGGTCTGCCGAACCCACAATCGTCGAAGCAATATCGGGATTCGCAATCGCAAACTGAATTGCCAATTGCACGATATTCGCGCCGCGCGCCGTGCAGTACGCGGCAGCTTGCGCGCACGCGCGTTTAATTTCGGGCTGCGCCAGATGCCAGGGCTGCGGTCCTTGTTTCGTCAATAACCCCATTGCGGTGGGCGCGGCATTCAAAATGCCGACTCCTTTTGATTTCAGAAAGGGAATCAAATCGGCGAGCGCGCTGTTTTGCAAATTATAGTGACAGTAGGAAAGAATCACATCGAGCGGCGCGCGTTCGAGGACATACCGAAAAATTTTCAGCGGCAAACCCGAAATGCCAATAAACCGCGCCTTGCCTGATGCGCGCACTTTTTCTAGCGCGGGCAGCGTTTCCGCAACAATATAGTCCAACGACGCGAATTCGACATCGTGAACAAACAGCAAATCTACATAGTCTATGTGCAATCGGGCGAGACTTTCCTCAATACTCGCTTTGACCCGCGCCGGAGAAAAATCAAAATTGTTCAGACCATAGCGCCCCAGCTTGGTCGAGAGATAATAGCGGTCGCGCGGAATTTCTTGCAGCGCCTTGCCTAAAACCGTTTCCGCGCGTGTCTCTCCATAATACGGCGAAACATCAATCAAGTTGATGCCATGCGCCACCGCCGTATGCACCGCGCGGATGCCCGTCGCTTGATCTATCGTCCCATACACATCGCCGAGCGCCGCCGCGCCATAACTCAACTCCGAAACGCGCAATCCCGTCTTCCCCAATTCCCGATACTTCATAATCCGCTACGTAGTAACGTGCGATATAGTGCATCGCCTTATTCGTTGGATTTCGCTCACCACCAAATGACCGAATTCAGCATCACGCGGGGATGCACAAGGCAATTCATAACCGATAAAACACGGCAGCATTATCATGCCACAACTTTTGCTTGTCCTTGTCCGAAAGCTCGCGCGTCAGCTCTTGCAAGGCATGAACCCATTGCTCGTATGTGCCCGCGAGATACAACACAGGCGCGTCGCTGCCAAACATCACGCGGCCAATTCCAAAGACCTCCAGCACGCGTTCCACATATGGACGCAATGCCGCCGTCGTCCAATTCTCCACGTCCGCTTCCGTCACCATCCCTGACAGTTTACACAGCACATTCGGCAGCTTTGCCAACTCGCCCATCTGCGCGCTCCACCGTTCAAAGACGCCCTGCTTGATATTGGGCTTGCCCACATGGTCGAGCACAAAATGCACGTCAGGACATTGTTCCACCAGTTGAATCGCATCGGGCAGCTGCGCGTGACGGATACAAATATCAAAGCTCAAGCCATACTCTGCCAGCAAACGCACACCCTCCACAAAACTAGGTTGAACCGCGAATCCAAGCGGTTCATCCTGAATCAAACGCCGCACGCCTTTGACCAATCGCTTGCGTTTCAGCGCATCAAGGTGCGGACGAACTGGGTTTCCCTGTTCGAGCGGCGCGAACGCAACAATCCCCCGCACGCGTGAATCTTTTTCCGCGAGCGATGTCACCCAATCTACCTCATCCAGCCCTTGCTCTGGTGCGCAGTCCGCTTGTATAAAGACGATGCCCTCCACATTCCAACCGTTCACTTGGGAGGGCACATGCTCGGTCAAAAACGCGCGATTGAGTTTGGGTAGATCATTCAGCCACGCATACCGCAGCTGCGTTGGGTTCCAAAAGTGAACATGACTATCAATAATTTGCACAAACAAATCATCCTTTCACCGCGCCGACTAACAATCCCTTGGCCATATACCGTTCCAACAAAATCGCCATAATAATCACAGGCAAAATCATAATCAGCACCAGCACCGACATATACCACCACTGTGGGCCACGCGTCGCGTTCTGCGCGGCAATAGATACAGGAAGCGTTTGCGCGTTGGCATTCGTCAAAAAGAGCGCGAACAAATACTCGTTCCACGCAAACACGAGAACAAATAAAAAGGTAGCGACCAAGCCAGGCACCGCCAGCGGCAACACGATAGACCAAAACGTGCGATAGCGCGACGCGCCATCAATCGCCGCGCATTCTTCCAGCTCAATCGGAATCGTCAAAAAATAATCGCGCATCAACCACACGACAATCGGCAGATTCGCCGCGACATACGTAATAATCAGCGCAGGCCAGGTATCCAACAGTTTTAATTGTTGGAACATGATGTAAATAGGAATCACAACTGCGACTGGCGGCAGAACGCGCTGCGACACCATCCAAAACGCAATATCATTATTGCCGAGCGAGCGATGAAAGCGTTTCACAATCGTCAACATCGCAATCACAAACAGCGCGACGCCAATCAGAATTCCGAACTGCACGGGCACGCGCAAGATGGCAAGCACCACCGTAAGCAAGACGCACAGGATAAACGCGACGATCATGCCCAGACGCGGGCGATAGTGAAACCGCGCCAAGCCATACGCGGCGGCCGACCCAATCAACATCACTAGAATTGTACTGGTCGTGGCCACGACGACCGTATTGAGATACTGCCGCCGCGTATCATTCGCCAGATCGCCAAACAAAATATACTGCCACGCGTGCAGCGACGGTTGAAAATCCACAAAGGGAATATAAAACGGTCCGCTGTCCACCTGAATGGGCAGCTTGAACGACGTGACGAACATCCAGTACAGCGGAAACAGCACAACCACCGTCCAAAAAATCAGGACAATGTACGTAATCAACATCCCGACCGGACGTGGCGTATAAAGCGAAGCATTACTCACTCGAAACAGTCTCATTGATTACCTAACCGTTGACCGCCGACGGACGACCACCACCTCTATCCGCTGGCAGCCGGCGTCCGTCCACCGTCGTCTTTAATACTCCACTTCCACGCGCCGCCGCACCAATACCCCGTACGCGGTGGCAACCATCGTAACCACGAACAGTAACAAGTACGCGACAGCGGCAGAGCCGCCTACATCCAGCGCGCGCCAGACAAAGTACGATTCGAGCGTCATAGATTCCGTTGCCGTGCCAGGACCACCGCTCGTCAAGATATTTGGCAAATCAATAATCTTGAACGCTTCAATCATCCGAATCAAAATCAACGTCGTTGAAACAGGGAGCAACGCGGGGAGCGTGATTTCACGGAAAATTTGCCATTTATTCGCGCCGTCCACCACCGCCGCTTCAATCGGTTCCGTCGGCAAACTTTCCAACGCCGCCAGCAGCACGATGAACATGAACGGCGTCCACTCCCAAATATCGCTCACCAAGATCGCGCCGCGCGCTGTCCAGGGATTATTCACCCATGACACATCGCGCAAGCCCAACACGACCCAGAGCGGCGCGAGTGGCCCAACCGACGTATCCACCATCATGCGAAACATATACGCCACGCCGACCGGCGTGATCATCATCGGCAGCAAAAAGACCACGCGGAAAAAACGCCGTCCCGGAATATGCTGCGCGCACAGATACGCGAGTAACAAGCCAAGCGCATACTGCACCGCAATCCCCACGTACACATAAAAGAGCGTGACCCAGAGCGTGCCGGGGCGTCCGCCGTCGGCTAACGTCAACACGGTCAGCAGGGCAAGACTCATCGCAAAAACGGCAAGGATGAGTCGTCCCGCCAAACCAATGGCGGTTACGCGGGTCGTCCGAATGTACTGGACAATCCAATAGGCGAGTCCCAGCGCGACAAGTCCCAACACCAACCAGCCGAAAATATTCGGCGTGCCAAATTTTCCAAGAAAGCGCGTTTGGTCTATCCCGACCAATAACTTGGCGTAATTGGCGAGTCCGACGAAATTCAGTTCAACACCGCCTCTGGCGAACTGCAAGCGCGACATAGAAACGTACAGCGAAACGAGCAGGGGAAAGATAGACAGAAAGAGGATAATCAGAACGGCAGGCAGAATAAAGGATGCCGTAGAGAATTGGTCCGTGCGGGCGCGGCGCGGCACGACCTGCACTTGCGCTACACTGGTAGTTTTTGCGACATCCATAAATCCAACTAAACCTTCGAGGTCTTACAGACCTCGAAGGTTTATACAGGCACTTTAACCCTTACCGCTGTACACCCAACGACGCCTTGTACGCGGCGAGCTGCTTGTCCCGTCCCAGCTCGTCGGTCTTGGCATTCCAGGCGTCCTCGATTTGCTTCATCGTTTGCTCTTCTGTTAATTCTCCGGCGAGATACTGCGACACGGCTTGATCGAGCACGACCTGTTGATAGTATTGATTCTGCGGAATGCGGAGGTCGAGCACCATATTCGGGCTGTTGAGCGAATCCTCAATCGCGCCCAAATAGTTCGACGCGGCTTTTGGACTCATCCCGGCTTTGACCCACTCTTCGCGGTTCAGAAACTGCGACGTGCGATATGGGTTAAAGCCCGTCTTGCCGATGGTCACATCCACATTCGACTGCGCGGGTTGGCTCATGTACGAGATAAACGCATACGCGGCATCTTTGACTTTGCTGTTCGCATTGACCGCACCCGACCAACCACCATACGCCGCGAACGGCGCGTGATTCACACCATTGATCGCGTACGGGCAGGTCTTGGCATCGCACGGCACCAGCTTGCCCGTGGACCAGTCGAGAACTTCTTTCGAGCCGGGCAGAATCGCCGCGCCCACTTTGTCTTGCACCTTTGAGGTCGCCGGGTCAATCGCCAGCGAGCCAATATCGCCCCAGTCAATGCTCAACGCGCAGCGGCCCGAAGTAAACAGACCGCGCGTGTTGCCCACGTCCAGATTCAATTCATCCGGCGGTCCGTACTTGCCAGTTTCTTTGTAGAGCTGGAGCGCCTTCTTGAATGCATCATTGTTCACGAGCGGTTGCATGTTATCCGTGTTAAAGAACGCGCCTTGTCCAGTGCCCTGGCTCTGAATCATGGACGCCGCAAAATCGGTAATAGTCCAGTACGACTGCGCCGCTTTCTTCTTGAACAAGCACGAGCCGTAATCTGGCTGCCCGTCGCCGTTCAAATCCTGCCCGTTGTACTTGGCAGCGATGGTTAGATAGTCGTCCCACGTTTCCGGCGGCTTCAGTCCGTCTTTTTCCAAAAGGTCGCTGCGATAGTAAAGCATGTGGAAATCGCCGTCAAGAGGAATCGCATAGACCTTGCCGTTATACGTCGCCGAAAAATCGCGGAAGAACGGCGCAACATCATCCCACTGCAAATCTTTGTCATTCTTGACCTTGTCGGTCAAATCTTCGACAAAACCGGCATTCACAAAATCGCCCATCCACTGCGGGTCAAACACCCACGCATCGTACGAGTTCGTGCCAGTGGATGCATCCGTCAATACCTTTTGATACAGGTCGGCGAACGGCACGGTCACGACGTTTACATGCGCGCCCGTCAGCTTTTCAAAGTCCGGCGCGCGCCGCTGCAATGGCTCGGCAATCTGCGGCCCCGTGAACGTGATGATGTTCACCGTCTGTCCGGCATAAGGGAGCGCAGCGGCGGTGGGCTGTACGACGACGGTTTGTTGGGCAACGACCGTTTGCGGCACTGCAACCGTCTGCGGTACCGCAACGGTTTGCGGCACCGCGACCGTCTGCTGCACCACGACGGTTTGCACAACCGGCGGCTGGGCGGCAGGTGCCGCGCACGCCGCTAACATCAATACCGCCACGCCAAACGCGGCGAGAATGCTCAAAGCGAGCTTGCTCAAAGCGAGCTTACGTTTCATGGAATTTCCTCCTCCTCGCTCCTTCATTGGATTGTGAGACACCGACGAAAAATTTTGTTGTCAAAACTGGGCGCTTCACCTCCTTTTTATTACAACGCATTTCAAAAAGGGAACTTGACACGATTCCCGTGACGAAATCAATTGGAATAGCGAGAATTTCACATTGTCAGGGGCTTTTTGAAATG
>Ga0070741_10010971_pt1 | contig 16901 bp, 13 predicted proteins | sample Coa_R1_4_FD_66440 | JGI IMG/M metagenome (GOLD analysis project Ga0070741, IMG submission 66440) | Surface soil microbial communities from Centralia Pennsylvania, which are recovering from an underground coalmine fire - Coalmine... | ecosystem: Environmental > Terrestrial > Soil > Unclassified ...
ATCTGGACGCTCGTCGAGACATCGGCCCTCGTGGCCGTCGTCACCCTGGTGCTGGGCCTGGTCTACTTCCAGCAGGTCGAGCGGACGTTCGTCGACGTCGTTTGACGTGACCGACGCCATCGCGGTCGCTAACGTGACGAAGGAATACGTGCTCGGCGGCGCGTTGGTGAACCGCGAGTACATGACCCTGCGCGATGCCATCAGCGGCCTGTTCCAGAAAAAGGCGAAGTCGCGGCGATTCAAGGCCCTCGATGACGTCTCCTTTTCCGTCCCCGAAGGCGCCACGATCGGGATCGTCGGTCGAAACGGGGCGGGGAAGAGCACGCTGCTCAAAGCCCTGAGCCGCATCACCGAGCCCACGTCAGGCACGATCACCATTCGCGGCCGCGTATCGAGCCTCCTCGAGGTGGGAACCGGCTTCCACCCCGAGCTCACGGGCCGAGAGAATATTTATCTCAACGGCTCGCTGCTCGGCATGCGACGCGCCGAGATCATTCAACGATTCGACGAGATCGTCGCGTTTTCCGAGGTCGAGCAATTCCTGGACACGCCGGTCAAACGCTACTCGTCCGGCATGTACGTGCGCTTGGCCTTCGCGGTGGCGGCGCACCTCGAGCCCGAGATTCTGATCGTCGACGAAGTGCTGGCGGTCGGCGACGTGGCCTTTCAGAAGAAGTGCCTCGGCAAGATGGAGGATATTGGACACAGCGGGCGAACGGTCCTGTTTGTCAGCCACAACATGGCGGCGATCACACGACTGTGTCCGCGCGTGGTGTTGCTGCGGCAGGGCAAGCTGGTCGGCGACGGGCCGGCGTTGGATGTCGTCAAGCAGTATCTCAGCGATGGCAGCAGCGGCCAGGGGCTGGTCACCGACCTGTTGAACGAAGCACGCCGCAGCGACTACTATGGCGGCGTCGCGCGTGTGTCATCCCTGGAGCTCCGGCCATCGGCGCCGGCACCGGAATTCAAGGTCGGGGAAGACCTGCGCCTGCGCATCCGATTCCGCTCGATCGCGCCGATCCACCACGCCGGGGTCGGCGTTGGCATCGACGACATGTACGGCAGCCGACTCATGACGTTCAACAGCGATGAGTCGGGCGTGACCCTTACGACCGAACGCGGCGGCGACTACATGTTCGATCTCTGCGTGCCGCGCCCCTGCCTGAATCCGGGACGATACTCACTGTCCTGCGCCGTGCTGTCGGGCGGCCAGGTCCTCGACTACATCGCGAATGCGACCGCGTTCGATGTCCTGCCGCTCGACGATGCGTCGGGTGCGCACATCGAACCCACGGAAGGCGCCGGACCGATCCGGCTGCCGTGCTCGTGGACGGTCTGATGCCAGACGTCGCCTTCGTCATCGAGCATCCGTACATCGACGCACTCGCCTGCTTTCGTGAGCCGATCAAAGCGCTGGCGGACCGTGGCTATAACGTGGATGTCTATCTCCGGTTCACGGCATGGCATCCCGTGCCGACGTTCACGAGTCCCCGTATTCGCTTCATTCCGATCGATCTCACCTACCCGGGCGCCGCGGAGCTCGTCACGCGATTGATCGTTCGGCGTCCGCGATACGCGGTGATGTTTACCGTGCCGCAGTGGAGCTTGCATTGGACCACCGTGGCGTCGCGGATCACCGGGACACCGGTCGCCTATATCTCGGACGAGTTGCGGACCGATGAGACGCGGCAAAAAGCCCGCGAGCGGCGTGAGCACCAGCGATGTGCCTTCACGGTCGCGTTGTCCGAAGACCGTGCCGCCTATATCCGTCAACTCAATCGCCTGAGCGGCGATCACGCTATCTACGTCGTACCAAACGCCTCGCCGGGCGCGTCCGCGAGGGCCGTTAGCCACTATTACCAAGACCTGTTTGGTATTGACCACGAGCGATTGGTGCTGCTCCATGCCGGCTCAATGGGATGGAGCCCGATCGCCGGACTGGCGCGAGACGCGGCGGCGTGGGGACCGGACCAACCGGCGCTCGTGTTTCAGGGGCGGCTCCCGACGGAGATGACCGCGTTCGCATCCCGTGGGTCGGTCTGGTTCAGCCAGACCAGCCTGCCGGCCGACTTGCTCAATTACGCGACCTCGTCCGCGCACATCGGGCTGGCGCTCTATGATGACAAGAAGGCCAACGACCGTCTGATGGGCGTGGCCTCGGGCAAGCTCTGTCTCTACTTGCGGAACGCGCTGCCGGTGATCACGACGCGGCTCGACTGCTTCGAGTGGGTGGAGCGCGAATGCTGCGGCGTCCGCGTCGGGTCGGTGACCGAGATTCCCGACGCGGCCCGCGCGATCGCGCGCGAGTATGAGTCGTATGTCGGGAACGTGCGCCGGTACTACGCCGAGCACCTCGACTTCCGTCGGACGTTCGAGCCGGTGGCCCTCGCGGTGGACCGGTTAGCGGCGCGCTGACCGCTTATCTTTGCTGCCATGAGCGACAGGACCATCACCGGCCGCCGCATCCTGATCACCGGCGGCACTGGGTCGTTCGGCAACCGGGTCGCGTCGTATCTCGTGCGCTTCGACCCGCAGCGGATCGTCATCTATAGCCGCGACGAAAAGAAACAGTGGGAGATGGCCCAGCGCTGGCCGGATTTCGAGTACATCATCGGCGATGTCCGCGACTCCACGCGCCTCGCCGAGGCCATGCGTGGCATCGACATCGTCTTTCATGCCGCCGCCCTCAAGCAGGTCCCCTCGTGCGAGACGTATCCGTTCGAGGCCGTGCTGACCAACACGGTCGGCTCCCAACTCGTCTGCGAAGCCGCGCTGGCGGCCGGGGTCGAGACCCTGGTGGCCTTGTCGACGGACAAAGCCGTCAAGCCCGTGAACGCGATGGGCACGTCCAAGGCGATGATGGAAAAGTTGGTCTGCGCGAAAAATCGCGTGAAGCTGGAGACGGTCTTCTGCTGCGTCCGATACGGCAACGTCATGGGCAGCCGGGGATCAGTCATTCCACTCTTCCGAAAGCAGATCGAGGCCGGCGGTCCCGTGACCGTGACCGTCCCGCAGATGACGCGCTTTCTCATGACCCTCGATGAGTCGGTCGATCTCGTCGTTCACGCCATGACGCACGCGGACGGCGGCGAGATTTTTGTCCGGAAGGCGCCGGCGGCGGCGGTCGGCGATCTCGCGAGGGCCATGATCGCCAAGTACGGCAATGGCGTCGACGTGCCCATCAAAGTCATGGGGATTCGTCCTGGCGAGAAGCTCGATGAAGTGCTCGTGAACGAGTACGAGATGCAGCGCGCCGCCGAAGGGCGGGAGTATTTCACGATCTATCCCGAGTATCGCCCGGTCAATCCGGTATCGGATGTGCCATTGGGCACCGAGTATACCTCGGCCAACACCCGCCGCCTGACGGATCCGGCGGCCATCAGCGCGCTGCTCGACCGCATGGGTCACGTCGAGTACTACGTGTGATGCGGGTGTTCGTCGTCGGTCACCGCGGCATGCTGGGCCACGTCGTCGCCCGGGCGGTGGCTGAGCGTGGCCATACGGTGGTGACGTCGTCCGCGCGCTATGGGGGATCGCCCGTCGATCCGCTCATCGAGGCCATCGGCTCGTCGGGCTGCGCCGCCATACTCAATTGTCTGGGATCGGTGAAGCGTCGCGAGAGTGACCTGACCGAGCTCACGACCTCGAACGTCATGTTCCCCGTGCATCTGGCCATGCGCCTGCGGGCCGACCAGCACCTCGTGCACGCGTCGACGGACTGCGTCTTCGACGGCCGCCGCGGCGGATACAGCGCCGAGGAGGCGACCTCCGCCATCGACCCGTACGGTTTCTCGAAGCGGCTCGGGGAAGTGATCGCGGCACGTTCCAACGTCACGGTCATGCGGGTCTCAGTGATAGGGTCCGATGAGCGCCCCGAAGGCACGGGACTGCTGCAGTGGTTTCTGCGGCAACCCACGGATGTCGAGATCCCGGGATACACGAACTGGCGATGGAACGGCATCACGACGCTCGAGTGGGCGTCGGCCGCTCTCGACCTCATCGAGCGTCGCCAGCACGGCGAGTTCGTCCCGCCCATCGTGCAGCCGGGGACCGCCCCGATCAGCAAGTACGAGCTCCTGCTCGTCTTTCGCGAGGCGTATCAGACCGAGCACCGGATCGTGCCGGTCGAGGCGTCGACGGCGATCGACCGGACGCTCGTGCCCTTCGAGCCGCGCCCGCCGATCTTTCAGCAGGTGACCCGCATGCGCGAATGGTACCGGACACCGGTCGCGTGCTGACCGGTGCGCGGCGTCGCGTCGTCGTGTTGACCGAGGACTCGAAGCCGGCCCTCGGCGGGATCGCCGAGTACCTCCACCAACTCGCGCTGGCGCTGAGCGCGACCCACGATGTCGTCATCCTCAGCAGCATCCGCGGCGCCGCGCGTGTGCGGACGCCCGCGGGCATGCCGGTCGATTATCGCGAGTGGCGATGGCATCGCTCGGAAACGCGCTGGATCGGGGATCGTTTCCCGCCCGTTCGTCGCCTGAACACGCTCATGATCAACGCGACGATGGCCTCGCGCGTTCGTCGGCAACTGGCGGCGCTCCTCAAAGGTCACCCGGATACGACCGTGGTGCTGGGCCGTCTGAGCGATGTGACCCATGTCTGGTGTGAGGCATGCCGGAGCCTCGGCATCCCGTATCAGGCGATCGGCTACGGCCTCGAGTTTCTGGAACCCGTCCATCCCCGCGGGGCCTCGCAGCGTCAGGCCGATGTCCTCGGCGCGCGGCACTGGTTCGTCTGCAGCCGGGAGACCGGTGTGATCCTGGCCGCGATGGGCGTGGACCGCGAGCGCCAGACGGTGCTGACGCCCGGTGTCGATCCGACGACCGTCTCACCGCCGGACGATGTCACGCGCGCCGCGGTGCGCGCGCGGCTGGGTCTTGGCGACGCGCCGTTCCTGTTCACGATCTGCATGCTGCGTCCGCGCAAGGGGGTCGATCTCTCGATGCGCGCATTCGCGGCGGTGGCCGGTGAGTACCCCGCTCTCAAGTACGTCATCGCGGGCGGCGGCCCCGAGGAGCCGGCGCTCAAGCGCCTGGCCCGAGAGATCGGCCTCGAGGACCGCGTGGTGTTCGCCGGGGCGGTTGACGACCCGACCCGCAACACGCTGTTCGCCGAGTGCGAGGGCTTCGTGATGGCGAACCGGCGGCTCCTGCAGGATGTCGAAGGGTTCGGCATCGTCTTCCTCGAGGCGGCCCTCCATGGAAAACCCACCATTGGCGGCCGGAACGGCGGCGTGCCGGATGCGATCGCGGACGGTGAGACGGGTTGGCTCGCGAACACGGACGACGGTGCTGACGATGTCGCGCGCGCCATGCGCTGTCTGCTCGCCGACCCCGCGCGCGCGCGGGCATTCGGGGCGCGTGGACGGGCGAGGGCGCTGCACGATTTCGATTGGCCGTCGCGCGCGCGGACGTTCGCCTCGACGATCGATGAGTTGGCCCAGCGCGCCCGTCCGACGCCATACGCCAGCGTGCCAGTCACCGCCGAAGCCCGGGTGTTCACGGGACGCCTTCGCCTGGCCGCGGGCCACTGGCGCGGCCTCGCGGCTCGAGGGCAACTGTCGCGCGGGCTGCGCCGTGGGCCGGCGCCCGCGGATTTGGGGACGGCGGCGGGAGCGCTCCTCACGTGGGTGCATCGCGCGTTCGAGGCCGGCGGTGGCGGGGGTGCTGCGGCGTCCTATCATCCGGTACGTGGCTGGGCGCCTCCGTATCCCGAGATCACCGGTTATTTCATCCCGACGCTCATCGATCGCGGGCACGACTCGCTGGCGTACCGCGCTGGCGAGTGGCTCGCCTCGACGCGCTTGGCGAATGGCGCGATCTGTCGCAAGCAGTGGTACAAGGGCAACATCACGCCGAGTGTGTTCAACACCGGTCAGGTGATCGATGGGTGGTGCACGTTGGCGGAGCGGACTGGCGAACCGCGGTGGCGCGACCTCGCGCGCGCGGCGGCGGATTGGCTGCTGGCGAACCAACAGCAGGACGGCAGCTGGCTCCGGTGGACGTATAACCAGCTCGCGCAGACCTATTACACGCGTGTGGCGGGGGCGCTGGCGCGGTTGGCGGTGGCGCTCGACGATCGCCGCTACGCCGAGGCGGCCCGGCGCAACGCGTCGTGGGCCGCGCGGCTGCAGGCGCCCGATGGGTGGATTCACCGGGCGGGGTTCGCGGAGGGGGAAGCGCCGACTACACATACGATCGGGTATGTCATCGAAGGCTGGGTCGTGACCGGCCTCGCGCTTCGGGAGAGCCGGTACATCGAGGCCGCCGACCGCGCCGCGCGGGCGTTGCGCCAGTCGTTCGAGCGCAAGGGATATCTGGCCGGGCGCTTTCGCACCGGGTGGCGGACCGCGGCGCGCTGGCGCTGTGTCACCGGCGACGCGCAGGTGGGGTTGGTCTGGCAGCGGCTCGCCGGCGCGACGGGTGACACGCGCTATCTCGACGCGGCGCGGCAGATCGCCGATCAGGTGCGGCGGACGATCGAGATCCGGTCCGACTGGCCCGAGATCTCGGGCGCCGTGCCGGGTTCGTGGCCGCGGTGGGGCGACTACGATTCGTACGGCTATCCCACGCACGCCGCGAAATTCGCGCTCGATCTCCTGACGGGCCTCGGCGCGTGAGCGTCGCGATCGTCGTGCTCAACTGGAATGGCATCCCGCATCTCGAGTTGTTGATGCCGTCGTTGGCGGTCGCGGTGGCACGCTACGGGGAGCCGGTCCCGATCGTGGTCGTCGACAATCGGAGTACGACGGGTGATGTGGCATGGCTGCGGGCGCATCATCCGGAAGCGGAAGTCGTCGTCGCCGAGCGGAATGACTACCTCTTCTCACTGAACCCCATCGTCGCCGCGCGCCGGGAGGATGTCGTGGTCATTCTGAACAACGACATGCGAGTCGACCCCGATTTTCTCGCGCCGCTCGTCGTCCGTTTCGCGGATCCCACGGTATTTGGTGCCACCGCCCGAGTGCTCGATTGGGAAGGAACCCAGCAGACGACTGGCCAGCGGCGCATCGCCATCCGGAATTGCTGGTACTACCAGTGGTGGGACCTGACGGTCGATCGGCCCGTCTACACGCTCGACGCCGGTGGGGGCTGCGCGGCATTTCGCCGGGAGTTCTTCGTCGAGCTCGGCGGATTCGACCCCCTCTACCGGCCGGCGTACTTCGAAGACGTCGACCTGTCGTATCGCGCGTGGATGCGCGGCTGGCGCATCGTGTTCGAGCCGAAGAGCATCATCTATCACCGCGAGGGCGCGACGTTGCGGGATCCCGCGCGCGAAGCGCGGTTTCGGACATCGCTCGCGCGCAATCAGGCGCTGTTCACGATGAAGAACGTCGGCGAGTGGGGCTTCCTCGCGGGATACCTCGCGCTCATTCCGTGGCGCATCCTGCGCGGCTTCCTGCGTGGCGATCCGTATACGGCCCGGGGACTGCTCGCGTCGCTACCCCGTGCGCCCCGCGCGATCGCGGCGCGATTCGGCCGCCGCCGACCGGCCCTGTCGCCGCGCGCGATTGCCGAGGCCGCGAGTCTCACCCTCGCCTGACGTGAAAGCCACACCGCTCCGCGTGGTGTTCCTGGCGTTCGAGTTTCCGCCGCTCTCCGCGGGCGGAGTCCATCGTGCCCTCGCGTTTGCCGAGCATCTGGCCGCGTCGGATATCGCCCTCGAGGTCGTGACCGTCCGGCCCGATGACTACCGCCCGTGGTCGCCGGCCCCGTTGGATGAGGGGCTCACCGCCCGCATCCCTCCGACCGTGCGCGTGCATCGGATTTCGAGTGGGTTCCCAGCCTGGTACTGGCGCGCGCTCGGGTCGAAGCTCGCGTTTCGGGCGATGCAGTATGCGTATTGGGGCGATCCGCTCGCGCACTTCTGGCGCGGGCCGTTGGTCGCGGCCCTGGATCGCCTAGTCGCCGAGCGGCGCCCCGACGTGATGCTGGCGACTATGCCTCCATTCGGCGTCGGCGTTTTGGCGAACGCGCTCTCTCGGCGCTACCGACTGCCTTGGGTGGGTGACTGGCGCGATCCATGGACGCTGTGGCGAATGACGCCGTTTCCGAGCTACGCCCATTATCGCTATGTAAGGCACGCCGAGGGCTCGGCCCTGGCCTCCGCGAACGTCTCGGTGGCGACGTCGCATGTCACCCGCGAAGACTGGTTGGCGCAGTTTCCTTCGCTGGATCCATCGCGCGTGGTCACGATCTACAATGGCTACGACCCCGACATCCTGTCCCGGGTCGACGCTCCGCCGTCCGACACCCGTTCGATCGCCTACGTCGGAACGTTTTACTATGATCCCGTCGCACGAATCAACATGTTGTCCTCCCTGTGGCGACGCCCGCCGCAGCGGTGGCTATTCTACACGCCGCGCCGCGAAGATTGGTTGTATCGATCGCCGTACTTCTTTCTGAGAGGGTTACGCCGATTCGTTGATCGAGGTGGGCCGAGCATACGGGTAGACTTCGCGGGCCCGATTCCGGCCTGGCTGCCCGGCATGCTGCGCGACACAGGGACGGAAGGTTTGGTGCGACTCCACGGCCCCGTGACACACGAGCAAGCGATCCGTCTCCAGAAGAGCGCGGACGCGGTCCTGCTGACCTCGGCCAAGGTCCTCGGCGGACGCGATTATAGCATTGCCGGCAAGCTGTTCGAGTACATTGGCCTCAGGCGTCCGATCCTCGGAGTGCTCACGGACGGAGCCATGCGCGACATCGTTGCCCAAACCGGACTCGGCATACTCGCGGATCCAGACGACGTGGAGGCCGTCGCGGATGCCATTGCGCGTATCGCCGTCGGCGTGTCTCCGAATAATGATGTGGTGGCTCAATTCGAGCGCCGCGAGACGGTTCGCGCGATGGCCGACTGTCTGCATCGTGCGGCCGCGGAAGGCTACCGCGGATGAAGCAGGTGGTCATCGTCGCGCCGAGCTTCGCGCCCGCGAGTAATCCGCCGACACAACGCGTGCGGTTCTTTGGCCGCCACCTGCCGAAGTTCGGCTGGCGTCCGACGGTCCTGACCGTCGATCCACGATTCTACGAGGATCGGCTGGATCCGGAGATCAGCGCGCTTGTCCCCCCCGATCTCGAGGTGAGGCGGACCTCCGCATGGCCGGCCCAACTCACGCGGCGACTCGGCATTGGGGATCTCGGCATTCGAGCCTACTGGCCCATGCGCCGTGTCCTCCGGACGATGCGTCCCGACCTCGTGTTCATTCCGGGACCGCCATGGCACACGTTTCTGCTCGGTCCCGCGATGGGCGTCCCGTACGTCCTCGACTACATCGACCCGTGGGTCAGCTCCGCCGGCGCCGACGGGCGTTGGTGGACAAAAGCGTTCTGGTATCGTCAGATGGCGCTGGCGCTCGAGCCGCGCGCGGTGCGCCATGCGGCGCACATTACCGCGGTATCAGACGGTACGAACGACGGAGTCCGCGCGCAGTACCCGTGGCTCGCGGCCGACCGCTGCACCGGTATCCCATACGGCATCGAGCCCTCGGACTTCGACGCGCTTCGCGCCAGGCCCCGGCCGCAGCACATCTGGGATGCTGGCGACGGCCACCTCCATCTCGTCTCGGTCGGGGCGATGCTGCCCAACGGCTACGAGACGCTGCGCGCGTTGTTGGCCGGCCTGCGTGGGGAGCCGCGGATCCGGTTGCATTTCGTGGGAACGACGTATGAGGCGAATCCCCGCGCGAAGCTCGTGGAGCCGATCGCGAAGGCGATGGGCCTCGGCGACATCGTCACGGAGCACCCCGCCCGCGTCCCCTATCTCGACGCCCTGAACTTATTGACGTCGGCGGATGGCATCGTCGCCCTGGGCAGCTCCGAGGCGCATTATACGGCGTCCAAAATATTTCCCTCGATCTTCGCACGACGACCACTCCTGGCGATCTATCACGAAGCCAGTAGCGTGTGTGACATCGTTCGGCGGTCACGAGGTGGGACGCTGGTGACATACTCGGACACCCATCGGGCCGAGTCGCGGACACCGGAGATCGCGAAGGGCCTCCACGACATGTTCGCGTATGATCCCGCGGACGTGTGTTGGGACATCTTCAACGAGTACACCGCCGAACGGATGACCGAACGCCTCGCCGCCGTCTTCGACCGATGCGTATCGTCATAACCAACGATCCGATCATTCCGGTCCCGCCGTCCGGCTACGGCGGCATCGAGCGCATCGTCGATTTCGTCGTTCGCGGTCTCGTCGCTCATGGCCACGAGGTGACGCTCCTCGCGCATCCGTCGAGCCAGACGCCGGCGACCCTCGTTCCCTATGGCGTCCCGCCCCACACGGGCGCCCGTGCCCGCGCGACCGAGCTGTGGCAGGTCGCGTCGCATCTGGTTCGCCACCGCCATCGCTACGACATCATTCACAGCTTCGGCCGACTCGCCGCACTCGTACCGGTGCTGCCGATGCGCGGCATCCCCAAGATCCAGAGCTACCAGCGCCCGGTGCCGTGGCGCAGCGTGCGGATCGCCGCCCGGATCGCCGGAGATTCCGTGCGGTTCACCGGTTGCTCGACCAGTCTGTGGGAGCACGGTCGACCGGGAGCCAGTCGCTGGAGGACGGTGTTCAATGGCGCCCCCATGGCCCCCTACACGCCGGTGCTCCGGGTTCCGGACGATGCACCACTCATCTTTCTTGGGCGTCTCGACCCCATCAAAGGCGTGCATCACGCCATCGCCATCGCCAAGGGCGCCGGCCGGCGCCTCGTCATCGCGGGACCGCGCCAGTCGAACGACCGCGGCTACTTCGAGCGCGAGATTGCGCCGCATCTCTCGTCCGACGTGACCTACATCGGCGAGCTGGACGATCGTGGCAAAAATGCCCTCCTCGGAACGGGCGCCGCGTTCCTCATGCCCATCGAATGGGATGAGCCGTTCGGCATCGTGATGGCCGAGGCGCTCGCCTGCGGCACACCAGTGATCGGCTTCCGTCGCGGCAGCGTGCCCGAGGTCGTGCGGGACGGTCGCAACGGCTACGTATGCGACACGGTCGCCGACGCGGTCGCCAAGGTCGCCTGCCTCTCGGCGATCGACCGCGCCGCCGTGCGCGCGGACTTCGAGGCGAGGTTCAGTGACCGGGCGCTGGTGGCGGCGTATGAGGCGCTCTACGCCGAGATGGTGGCGTGACGCGGGTCTGTCTGGTGAGCGGCGGCAACGTCAGCACGAATCCGCGTTTGGTGAGCGCGGCAGATGCGCTCCACGCTGCGGGGCATCAGATTCGCGTGGTCGCCGTCGATGCGCTGCCGGACAACGCGGAGCGGGACGCCGCGGTCATGCGGACGCGACCGTGGCGGCTGGATCGCGTCAATATCCGGCATGGCGATATCGTCGGCACGATGCAGCGCGTCGCGGCGCGGGTCGAGCGGGCGCTGTCGCGGTCGCCCGAGCTGGCGCGGTCGCCCTACCTCGATCTTTTGACCAGAGCCGTGACGGCCGAGCCGGCGGATGTCGTCCTGGGCTACACGTTCGGGGCGCTTCCGGTCGCGGTGCGTGGGGCTGAGCGGCTCGGCGCGCTCGCCGGGTTCGACATCGAGGATCTGCACGCCGGCGAGTTGCCCGATGCCCCACAGTACGCGGCGGCGCAACAGGTGACGGCGGACATCGAGCGACGATATCTGCCTCGGTGTCGAACGCTCACCGCGGCGTCCGAGGGCATCGCTGACGCGATCGTCGCCGCGTACGGTGTGGCGCGTCCCACGGTCATCTTGAACACGTTCCCACTCTCCGACCGTCCGCTCACCCCGCCGGGGCCGCGTCGTGGACGTCCGTCACTGTATTGGTATTCGGCGGTGGTTGGCACCGACCGAGGTATTGAAGATGCCGTGTCGGCTCTTCGTGAAGTCCCGGCGGACCTGCATCTCCGTGGGACTATCACGCCGGAATACGCCGCCCGTCTCAAGGCACGTGCCGCGGAGCTTGGCGTCGCCGACCGTCTCTACCTCTTGCCTCAAGCCCCGCCTCCCGATCTCGTCGCGCTGGCGGCCGAACATGACATCGGTCTCGCGTTGGAGCTCGGGGCAACGCGAAGCCGGTGTGTGGCGGTGACGAACAAGCTCCTGGTGTACTTGCTGGCAGGTCTAGCCGTGGCAGCAACGGATATCCCGGGTCAGCGCGCCATACTCGATGGTGCATCGGGCGCCGGGTTCCTCTATCCGCCGGGCGATGTCGATGCTTTGGTGGCCGGGTTGCGGGCATTACTGGCGGATCTGCCGAGGGCGAAGGCGGCATCGCGCGCGGCCGGCGAGCGCCGGTTCAACTGGGAGATGGAAGCCCCGCGTCTCGTGCGCTATCTCGAGGATGCGTGGCGGTGACCAAACGCCTCGGGATTCTCGCGACGCACCCGATCCAGTACTATGCGCCACTCTATCGGATGCTCGCGGGTCAGACGGATCTCACGGTGTATTTCGCCTACATTCCAACCCCAGAACAGCAGGGCGTTGGCTTCGGTGTGCCATTCACCTGGGATACCGATCTGATGGGTGGCTATGATCATGTGGTGCTCGGAGAGGGGGAAGGGGACATCGCCCACGAGATTCGCCGCCGACGATTCGATGCATTCCTTGTCCATGGGTGGAACGCCCGGTGTTACTGGGAGGCGATCCGCGCCTGTTGGGCGACGGGTACCCCGGTATGCGTCCGCGGTGACTCGCAGTTGAGCGACGACCGGTCGCCGCTCAAGCGAGCGGTCAAGCGCCTGACCTATCCCCGCTTCATGGGCCGGTTCGCCGCCTGCCTGGCGGTGGGGACCCGGAGCGAAGCCTACTTTCGCTACTACGGCGCCCGTCGAATCTTTCGGTCGCCACACTTCGTGGACAACCCCGCATTCGCGGCCGGCGCCGAGCGCGCGCGAGGAGATCGCGCCGCACGTCGAGCCGCGTGGAGCCTCCCGCCGCATTCGATGGTCGCGCTGTACGTAGGCAAGCTGGTCGAGAAAAAGCGTCCGCTCGACCTCATCGACGCGGTGTCCCGCGGCTCGGGGGCGCACGCCCTGTTCGTCGGCGATGGACCGTTGCGCGGCGAGGCGGAGCGCGCCGCCGCCGGGCAGCCGGTGACGTTCGCCGGGTTCCGCAACCAATCCGAGATGCCGGAAGCCTACGCGGTCGCGGATGTGCTCGTCTTGCCTTCGGACCGGCGCGAGACCTGGGGCCTTGCCGTCAACGAAGCGATGGCGTGCGGACTGCCAGCGATCGTATCCGACGCGGTCGGCTGCGCGCCCGATCTGATCGTTGAAGGGGTGACCGGGTCGACCTATCCAGCCGGCAACTGCTCGGCGCTCGCGGATGCGCTGGCGAGGCTCACCATGGACCCACCTCGCACACACGCCATGGGCGTCGCCGCCGCCGCTCACGTGGCCGGCTATTCCGTGGAATGCGCCGCCCACGGGGTGCGACAGGCGATGGAGGCGGTGCCGTGACGGAAGGCCGGCTCTCGGGACCTATTACCTCATTCGATGGGCCCGTACGGGTCGCGACTGCCCCCGTGCCGCGACGGTGGTACCTGCGGACCGACCAATGGTCAATCGTGATCTACGTCTCCGCGGTGGGTGCCTTTTCGTTGGTCTCGCTCTACGAAAAGGATTCGCCCTGGATCGGCATCGGCCTGTTCGCCGCGATCGCGGTCGCCCTCCACACGTTTTTGGTCGCGCGCGATGTTCCGTGGATCCCCGGCATGGTGGCCATGGTCGCGCTCATCCAATGGGTGATCGCGCCCTGGATCGCATACTATGTCCCGCCCGACGCCGCCGTCTTCGAGATGGCGCTGCGGCCGGATGAGTATTTCAACTACGCGGTGCCGGCCACGCTGCTGTTCGTGGTCGGCTTGTATCTGCCCACGTGGCGGAAGGGACGGGTGCTCCATCGGCGCCGGAACATCAGCGAGCCGCAGACGTTCCGCGCGACGTGCGACACGATGATCGTCCTTGGCACCGTCGCCTACCTGCTGCTCCCGCATGTGCCGGCGGTGCTTCGGTATTCGATGGAGCTGGCGACCTACCTCGCGTTCGTCGGCGCCTACGGCCTGATGCTCGTCAACCGGAAAGGCTGGCGGTGGCGTCTCTTGTTCGTGCTCGGCATCCGGATGGCCATGTCCACCGGCTCCGGCCTCTTTCACGAGTTCATGCTGTGGCTCACCTACTCCGGGGCGCTGTACATCTACTCGCAGCGGCTGCGGCCCCGGACGGTGTTTCTGCTCCTCGTCGCGGGCGGATTCTTCGTCGGGGTGCTCGATGAGGCGAAGCTGGCATTCCGCAAACAAATCGCGCTGGCGCCCGACATGTCGCTCAGCGATCGCTTCGCCACTCTGGGCACCGCGCTCGGCAGCCAGGCCCAAGACCCGGTGGCCACCTTCACGGGCTCGGCGTTGAGCCACTTCGTGACGCGCTTGAACCAGGGGTGGATCATCGCCCGCGTCATGTACTGGGTGCCCGTCCAGGAGCCCTATGCCGACGGCGAGACCTTGGTCAATGCGTTCCGGGCCGCGCTCATCCCGCGCGTGATCGATCCTGGAAAGTACGAAGCCGGCGGCGGCATTTATTTCGAGCGATTTACGGGCTTCACGCTCCACGATACGAGCATGAACTTGAGCGTCGCCGGCGAGATGTACGCCAACTTCGGCCCGATCGGCGCCATGGTGGGGTGTTTCTTCTTCGGGTTCGGGTTGGGCTACATCTATCGACTGTTCGCCAGGTCGTCGGAGCATTCGATCTTGTGGTGGGCGTGGGCGCCGTACGTCATGCTGTACGCGATGATGGCGGAGAACGGCATCGGCGAAGGGGTGAACCAGATCGCCAAGTCGTTTCTCATCATGATCGCGGCCGTGACGCTCATTCCGGCGTGGAACGCCTTGTTGTTCCAGCGCGACGCGTGAGTGGCATGCGTGTGCTCCATGCGATGCCGAACCTGACGCGTCCCTTTGGTGGTCCGATCGAAGCCCTCGTCGGCTTCGTGCACGCCGCCCGGAACGAGGCGACCACGACGATCGTCGGGCCGCCGTGTCCGGACGCGGAACGCGACTGGCTGGCGTCGCAGCTTCCACCCGATACCCGCATCGTCTTCGGCTCCGCGCGCGATCTCGTTCGTCACGCGGACGTCGTGCATGTGCACGGGTTGCTGAACCCTCACAGCTCATCGGCGGCTCGCGCCACGCTCGCGGCACGCCGGCCGCTCGTGCTCGGGCCCTTCGGTACCCTATCTCGCTACACGTTCACGCATCGGCGCCGCTTACTGAAGCGGCTGTATTTCGCCGTGGTCGATGCGCCCGCGGTGCGCCGCGCGCAGGCGATGCACTTCACCACTGAGGCCGAGCGCGAGGACGCCGCTTGGCACGGCATCGACTTCACCGGCCGTGCGCACATCGTTCCGCCGCCGTGGCGCGCACGCGTGCCTCCGTCTCGTCCCCACGATGGCAACACGGTGCTCTTTCTCGGCCGGCTCCATGCCAAAAAAGGTTTGGATGTGTTGCTCGACGCGTGGCCGACCGTGAGGGCGAGCCGCCAAGGGGCGCGCTTAATTGTCGCCGGGTCAGGCGACATCCGTTTCGACGCGCGGCGAGGTGTCGAGTACAAGGGATTCGTGACTGGCGAGGCGAAGGCGGCGTGCTTGCGAGCGGCCGACGTGTTCGTGCTCCCCTCGCACAACGAGAACTTCGGCATTGCCGTTCTCGAAGCTATAGCCGCCGGCGTCCCGGTCGTCGTGAGCCCAGGCGTGCAACTCGCCCCGTGGGTGGCCGAGCGACAATTCGGCGTCGTGGCGGATCGAACGCCGTCCGCGGTCGCCGATGCGATCATGCGGGTGCTCGGTGACGCCGAGCTGCGTTCCCGCGTCGCCCGGGGTGGGGCCGAGGCCGTCCAGCGCGACTTCGGAGTCCAACGCGTGGCACCCGCTCTCCTCGACATGTATCGAAGCGCGATATCGCGATGTACGTCTTAGGCATCAACGCATACCACGGCGACGTCTCGGCCGCGCTCCTGCGCGACGGCGTCCTCATCTCGGCCGTCGAAGAGGAACGGTTCCGGCGCATCAAGCATTACGCCGGGTTTCCGACGATGGCGGTCAAATCCGTCCTCGCCGAGGCGGGCATTCGTGGCGCGGATGTGGATCACGTGGCGATCAGCCGGTCGCCGCGGGCGCACCTGCTGCGCAAGGCGCTGTTCACGCTCACGCACCAGCCCAACTTGGCGCTGGTTCGGGATCGGCTCAGCAATCGGCGTAAGGTTGCCGATGTCCGCGTGCCGCTGACTGAAGCCCTCGGCGCCGAGCCGAAGACACTGCATTTCGTCGAACACCATCCCGCGCACTTGGCGAGCACGTTCTTCGTTTCGCCATTCAAAGAAGCCGCCTGCTGCGCGGTCGATGGATTCGGTGATTTCGTGTCGACGTCCATGGCCATGGGGCGAGACAACCAGCTCGATGTGCTGCGGCACGTGTTCTTTCCCCACTCATTGGGGATGATGTACACGGCCGTCACGCAGTATCTCGGTTTTCCCGGGTTCGGCGACGAATTCAAGGTGATGGGGCTCGCGCCCTATGGAAAACCCACGGCGGTCGCGGAGATTCGGAAGCTGGTGCGGCTGACATCGGGTGGCCGCTTCGAGCTCGACTTGTGCTATTTCCGCCACTGGTCCGATGGCGTGACGATGGAGTGGGACAATGGGTATCCAACACTCGGTACCGTCTACACGAAGGATTTAGAGTCGCTCCTTGGCCCGGCACGGAAGCCCGACGAGCCGCTGACCAGCCGACAGGAAGACCTCGCCCATTCGCTCCAAGTGGTCTACGAAGAATGCTTCACGCACGTGCTCGAGGGCCTCTGGGAGCTCACCCACACGCCGCAGCTCTGTCTCGCCGGCGGCTGCGCGATGAACAGCGTCGCGAATGGCAAGATTCGCCAACGCAC
>Ga0070741_10010972_pt1 | contig 16899 bp, 16 predicted proteins | sample Coa_R1_4_FD_66440 | JGI IMG/M metagenome (GOLD analysis project Ga0070741, IMG submission 66440) | Surface soil microbial communities from Centralia Pennsylvania, which are recovering from an underground coalmine fire - Coalmine... | ecosystem: Environmental > Terrestrial > Soil > Unclassified ...
TCGAGAGCATGCGCCCGGTATCGGCGATCATTTCCATCAGGAGGTGCGCTTCGCGGTACGTGCCGCCGCCCCGGATCGGCGTGCCGACGCCGGGAGCCTCGGCGGGGTCCACGTAATCCATATCCAGACTGACGTGGAATCCAGCCGTCCGTTCCAAGGCGATCGCAATGGCCTCCTCCATCACCGCACGCAGTCCGCGCTCATCGATGTGGCGCATTGTGAACGCGCGAACTCCCGAGCAGCGCACGTGCGGCTTCTCAAGGGCGTCCACGTCGCGCACTCCGATCAGAGCGACGTTGGAAGCGTGGACCAGCGGGGCATAACCGGCCAAGCGGGTCAGCTCGCGAGGGCCCAGCCCCACGCAGCACGCCAGGGGCATGCCGTGGATATTCCCGCTCGGGCTGGTTTCCGGAGTATTCATGTCGGCGTGGGCGTCAATCCAGATCAGGCCCACGCGTTGCTTGCGATCCCGGTAATACCGGCTCACGCCGGCCATCGTGCCGATAGCGATCGAATGATCTCCGCCGAGTACGAGCGGCGCAAATCCGGCGCGCAGGGCTTTCGTGACCTCGCGCGCCACGCGCTTGCAGGTTTCGCCAATCGGCTTCAGGTACTTGGCATGACGGCTGCCGTAATGCAGCGTCTCGGGAATCACCACGTCGACGTTGCCGGCATCCTCGACTTCGTAGCCCAGGGAGCGCAGGCGCGCGTTGAGGTTGGCCACCCGGATCGCAGACGGTCCCATATCCACCCCGCGCCGATCCTGTCCGAGATCCAGGGGCACTCCAATGGCCTTGATCTTAGTGATTGGCATTGATCGCGCGCCGGGGGCCCGATTGCGAGCGGAAGTTGGCGGCCATATTTTTATGATAAATCTACGGCCGGAGCCGGTATAGCATCCTGGGGAAGGCGATTGTCTCCCGCACGTGCTCGAGACCGCAGATCCACGCCACACAGCGCTCGACGCCCATGCCGAAGCCGGCGTGCGGGACGCTCCCGTATTTACGCAGATCGAGATACCAGTTGAACGCCTCTTTCGGGAGCTTGTGTTCTTCGATGCGGCGAAGCAGCAGGTTCAGATCATGAATGCGCTCTCCCCCGCCGATGATCTCCCCGTATCCCTCGGGTGCGAGCACGTCCAAGCCCAAGGCCACCTCCGGCCTGTGCGGATCGGGCTGCATGTAGAACGCTTTCACTGCGGCCGGGTAGCGGTGAACCATGACGGGCCGGTCGAAGTCTTCGCTGAGCAGAGTTTCGTCCGTGCCGCCGAAATCCCCGCCCCACTGGATCTCGCTTCCTTTTTTCTTGAGCCGTTCCACGGCTTCGTCATAGCTGATGCGTGGAAACGGCGGCTTGACGTTTTGGAGCTTCGTCGTGTCCCGCTCGAGCGTCTTCAGCTCGGATTTCTTTTCCTGAAGAACGCGCTGCACCACCGAGCTGATAAAGTCCTCGGCAAGATCCATAACATCATCGATGGTTGCAAACGCCATTTCCGGTTCGACCATCCAGAATTCGGTCAGGTGGCGGCGCGTCTTCGACCGCTCGGCGCGGAAAGTCGGACCGAAACAGTAGACTTTGCCGAAGGCCATCGCCGTGGCTTCGTTGTAAAGCTGGCCGGATTGCGTGAGATAGGCCTTTTCCTCGTCAAAGTAAGGCACCTCGAACAGGGTTGTGGTGCCCTCGCAAGCGGCGGGCGTGAGAATGGGGGTGTCAACCAGAGTGAATCCGTGGTTGTCGAAATAATCGCGCACGGCGCGGATCACCGCGTGGCGCACTCGCAGGATTGCGTGCTGGCGCGAGCTGCGCAGCCAAAGATGGCGGTGATCCATCAGGAACTCGATGCCGTGTTCCTTGGGGGTGATCGGATACGGATCGTCCACGGGAATTTTTTGCAGCACTTGCACATCGGCAACGTCAAGCTCGTAGCCGCCGGGAGCGCGCGGCTCCCCCCGCACCCTGCCCGTCACCACCACCGAAGACTCCTGCGTCAACTCCTTCACGCGCTCGAAGACTTCTGCCGACACGTCCGTCTTGACCACCACTCCCTGCATCAGGCCGGTGCCGTCGCGAAAGATCGGGAACAGAATTTTGCCGGATTTGCGCAGATTATAAAGCCAGCCGTGAAGTTCTACGATCTGGCCCTCATGGCGGGCGGCCTGGTCAATGGTCACAGACTCTCCAAACGATCGAACACCGAGCGGATCTCATTGAGCGGATGCTCCATATCGGGAACTTCCCGCAATTCCAGCAGCAAAGGGTATTGATCCTGGCGGGATCGCAGCAGATGCATCGTTTCTTTCCATTTGATGCCGCCGGGCCGGTCCTTGCTGGGGAACAAATGCGAGTCCTGCTCTCCATCGTTGTCGTGGACATGCGTGGAACGAATCCGCGCCTGCATCATTTGAAAGGCCGGCTCGACGCCTCCCATGATGTGAGCGTGCCCGGTGTCGAAGACAAAATCGATCGGCAGATGCGTGCTGTTGAGGAACGCGACCAGCCGTTCCGGCGTAGAAAGCGCATTCGGGATGTTTTCGACGAGCAGGGCCACGCCCCGGTGGCCGGCGAAGATGGATAGCTCTTCGAGACTCGTGAAGGCAGCGTCCATCTTCCGGTCGTGATACTCCTCTTGCCCGACGCCAATGTGCTGGATGAGGTAGCGGAACGGGATCAGTTCCGCGATTTCCAAAGCCCGCTTGATTTCATCCGTCGCCGCGATCCGGCGCACCTTTTCTGTTTCCGTTATCGAAATGACCGAATGAGGCCCGCTGCGGCCCCAGATGGTATCACGATACATTGGGGAGTGCATCGAATGTACTTTCAAATCCGAGTCGCGAAACCAGTGGGCTAGTTCCTCAATCTGCGCGCGATTTTGATAGTCCAGGTGCTGCCGCGCGCAGAATATCTCAATTTCGGAGATACCTGCTTTGGCGATCCGGTCGAGCAACGCCACAGTCAGGCGGTGCTGGACAAAGACATGGGTGGAGAGAACGTGGCGCATTTTCAAAAATCCAAATCAATAGCCGCGAGCGGTGGCTTCGGTGCGAGAGTCAGGCGCTCCCAGGATCCATCCGTCTTTGCATTCGATGGCCGCTACGTCGCCCTGGTAGCCGGAGATGCGCAGCTTGTGGCCGCGCCGCCGCAGCAGTTCCACTGTGTCGGGCGAAAAGCCGCTCTCCTCGAGGCGCAATTCGTCAGGCATCCACTGATGGTGGAACCGGGGCCAATCAACCGCCTGCTGAACATCCATTCCGAAATCGATGACGTTCAGAGTCACCAACAGCACGGTGGAAATAATGGTGGGCCCGCCCGGTGAACCCAAGATCAGAAATGGCTTGCCATCCCGCGTGACGATAGTGGGCGTCATGGCCGATAGCGGACGCTTGCCGGGCGCAATGGCGTTCGCCTGGCTCTGCAACAGGCCGAACATGTTGGGGACGCCCGGCTTTGCCGTGAAATCGTCCATCTCGTTATTTAGGAGGAAGCCAAGACCCGCCGCCGTGACGCCGGAACCGAAACGCGCGTTGAGCGTATAGGTGACCGCGACCGCATTTCCTTCGGCGTCCAGAATGGAATAGTGGGTCGTTTCCCCGCTTTCATATCCCTGCAGATCCCCCGGCCCGAGCTGCGCGCTGGGCGTGGCCCTTTCGGGATCGATGCTGCGGCGCCGCTCCTCAGCGTAATGCCGCGAGAGTAACTCTCTCAGGGGAATCTTCACAAAATCGGGGTCGCCGAAATATTTCGAGCGGTCGGCGAAAAAGCGGCGCATGACTTCGGCTATGTAATGGATTGTCGCTGCGGACCCCGCGCCGGTTTTTTCGTAACCGCTGCCGTCCAACATATTCAGCATCTGAATCATGCCGGCCCCGCCGGAACTCGGCGGCGGCGCGGTGAGAATCCCGTAGCCGCGGTAGGATCCATCCAGTGGCCTGCGCTCGACGACCTGGTACTGCTGGAGGTCCTGCAAACCGATCAGACCACCGTGCCGCGCCATATCCGCCGCCAGCCGCTGCGCGGTCTCGCCGGCGTAGAAATCGCGCGAGCCGAATTTGGAAATTCTCTCCAGGGTGGCCGCCAGCTCCGGCTGGATCAATATTTCTCCCGGCTCAAAGTATTTCCCATTGCGCTGGAAGATGCGGCGCGACTCCGAATTCCGCTCCAATGCCTCGCTGGAACGGAGCGAATTCGCAAGATCATAGCTGACTGGAAAACCGTTCTTCGCCAATTCGATTGCCGGCGCCAGCAGGTCCGCCCACATCCGCCGCCCATATTTCTTCGATGCGTATTCCAACCCGCGGACGGTTCCAGGAACCCCCGAGGCCCGGTAACCGAACAGGCGGTCGCCGGTCACATTTCCTACGCTGTCCAGGTACATGCCGGGAGTGGCTCTGCGCGGGGCCCGCTCGCGAAAATCGATGAATGTGGAGCGGCCGTCAGCCAGCCGCACCAGCATGAAACCGCCGCCGCCAATGTTTCCCGCGGCTGGATGGGTGACAGCCAGCGCAAAGCCAACGGCGACGGCCGCGTCAATGGCGTTGCCGCCTTGCTCGAGAACGCGCAGCCCGGCCTGGGTCGCGTGGTCCTCATGTGTCACGACCATCGCTTTGCGCGCACGCACCGGTTCCCGGCTGGCGCCGGCGAGGGCGCAGGCGAAGAGCAGCCAGGCGGCGCAAAGCTTCTTCATACGAAACAAATTGTACCAATTCGAGGGGGCCCTCCCCGACCGAAGGTCCCCGCCGCGCCGCCACAGCCGAAGGGGACGGGGCCAGAATTTCAGGCATGTTAGAATTGCGGGTTGTGATGGAATCGAGCCGCGCGGCTGTCGAAGCGAACCTATCCCCGCCCGCCCGGGCGCACACCAGCCTGACCTCGATCGTCCTGGTGTTTCTCTGCACACTGACGGGCGCCGCGGCCCAGATCTTGATGAAGCAGGGGGCCGATCATACAACCGGAGCCGGTTTAGCCGGACTTCTGACCAACCTGCCATTGTTTCTCGGTTACTGCATCTACGGCGTAAACACGATTCTGGTCGTGCTGGCGCTGCGCCAGGGGCACCTGTCAGTGCTTTACCCCATTATCGCTTTGTCTTATGTCTGGGTGACAATGCTGTCGCCGAGATACTTTCCCGGCGATCACCTGAACGGCTTTAAAATCGCCGGCGTCTTCATGATTGTGGCAGGTGTTTCCATGATCGGAATCGGGAGCCGCCAGTGACCACTCCCCTTTCTTCCATACTGCTCGTATTCGCCGCCAGCGTCATCGGCTCAGCCGGAATGGTGGCCTTGAAAGCAGGCGCAAACCGCTTGCCTCCGGGCTTGTTGGGGATCTTATTTAGTTGGCGCGTAGCGATAGGCGTGGCGCTGTTCCTTCTTTCCTCCGTCTTTTACGTGCTCGGGATCCGGCACGGCAGCCTCACGGTGCTGTTCCCGATGGTTTCTTTGAGTTACGTCTGGGGCGTTCTGCTGGCCCGCCTGCTATTCCATGAGCCGCTGAACCGGTCCAAGATCATGGGATTGCTGCTGCTGCTGACCGGTGTGGTCTTCATCGGCCTTGGGAATCGTCCTTAGCCGGTCGATTTTCGGCGGAAACAGAATTTCCGCCTTTGTGTACAAGGTCGCCGGACAAAAGAAATTAGCCGCGGCGGTCTCCCGCGGCAAATGGCGAACGGCGTTCCTCTTGCGCAAGAAGCGCTTAAGATCACGGGCAGACAGCGACTCGAGGTCTATGGATCGCCTGCTTCTGCGGGCTGGAATTGATAAAATCTATTTTGATGGCCGAAGCGCGCACTCTCTTTCGAAAAATCTGGGATTCCCACGTAGTAGCTGAAGAGCCGGGATGTCCGGCGGTTCTTTACATCGATTTGCATCTGGTCCATGAAGTCACCTCGCCGCAAGCGTTTCAGGCACTGCGCGAAAAAGCCTTAAAGGTTCGCCGGCCGCTTCAAACGCTGGCCACTATGGATCACAGTATTCCGACGACCGATCCGGCGTTGCCGATACTGGACCCGGTGGCGGCCAGGCAAGTCGAGCAGCTTGCCATCAACTGCCAGGAATTCGGAGTGCCGCTCTACGACCGGAAGAACAAGCACCAGGGCATTGTTCACGTGATCGGCCCCGAACTGGGCGCCACGCAGCCCGGAATGACCATTGTTTGCGGCGACAGCCATACCTCGACGCACGGCGCTCTGGGCGCGCTGGCCTTCGGCATCGGAACCACCGAAGTGGAGCACGTGCTGGCCACGCAGTGTCTGCTGCAAACGCGGCCCAAGACGTTTGAGGTCCGCGTGGACGGCAGGCTGAAGCCCGGGGTGACGGCGAAGGACGTCATTCTGGCCCTGATCGCCAAAATCGGCGTCGGCGGAGGTACGGGACACGTTTTCGAATACACCGGCAGCGCGATCCGGTCGCTCACCATCGAAGGCCGCATGACGGTCTGCAACATGTCTATCGAAGGGGGCGCGCGCGCGGGACTGGTGGCGCCTGACGATGCCACGATCCAGTACCTTGCCGGCCGGCCCTTTGCGCCGAAAGGCGCGGCTTGGGACGCGGCGGTGGCCGCGTGGCGCAGGCTGCCCAGCGATGAGGGGGCCGCCTACGATCAGAGAGTGGAGATCGACGCGAATCAACTCGAGCCCATGATCACGTACGGCACCAATCCGGGGATGGGCGTTCCCATTACGGCCCCCGTGCCCGACCCGGCATCGATTCCCGAGCCGTCTCATCGCTCGACTCTGGCTAAAGCACTGGAGTACATGGGGCTTCAGCCAGGGCGTCCGCTGCTGGGCCACGCCATTGACGTTGTATTTATTGGAAGCTGCACAAACTCTCGTATTTCCGATTTGCGGCTGGCCGCGCAATTGCTAAAGGGACGCAAAGTTAACCCGAGGCTTCGGGTTATGGTCGTGCCCGGCTCGCAGCAAGTCAAGGCGCAAGCCGAGGCCGAAGGGCTGCCTGAGATCTTTCGGGCTGCCGGCTGCGAGTGGCGGGAGCCGGGTTGCAGCATGTGCATAGCAATGAATGGGGATGAGCTGAAGCCGGGCCAGTACTGCGTCTCGACATCGAACCGGAACTTTGAAGGCAGGCAGGGGAAAGGCGGGCGTACTTTCCTCGCCAGTCCCCTTACCGCCGCCGCCAGCGCTCTCACAGGGGTGGTTACAGACGTGAGAACGTTCTTCTAGATGTGTCTTCCACGCTTCCGGCGACCGTCCCACGGGCTGGAAGCGAGACGCCTACTGAAGAGGGATCTGGAGATCTCGAGAATTATGAACCCGATAACGTCTTTTTCCTCGCGGATTGCGCCGTTGCCCATTGACAACATCGACACCGACCAGATCATTCCCGCCCGCTTCCTGAAAACCACCGATAAATCCGGCCTTGGCAGGAATCTCTTTTGTGACTGGCGCTACGATGCGGAGGGAAACCCCCGGCCCGACTTCATCTTGAATCAGCCGCGCGCCGCCGGAGCCGCCGTCTTGCTGGCCGGCGATAACTTTGGATGTGGCAGTTCGCGGGAGCACGCCCCCTGGGCGTTGCTGGCATTTGGGTTCCGCGCCATTATCAGCACATCGTTCGCCGATATATTCCGGAACAACTGCCTGAAAAACGGCCTGCTCCCGATCGTTGTGGACGCTGGCACGCACGCCGAGCTTTTGGAAATCGCCGGGAGCAACCCGGCAGCCGAGGTTCATGTGGATTTAGCCACTCAGTCTCTTCGCCTCCCCAGCGGCCGCACCGTCCAGTTTCCGATCGACAGCTTCTCTAAGCACTGCCTGCTCAACGGCGTCGATCAACTCGGGTATTTGCTCCAGAAAGAGGCGCTGATAGCGGCATACGAGCGGGCTTATCCACCTCGTATCACGACATATACACGGGAATAGGAAACGAGGTACCGACGTACTCACCCAAATTGAATCCGGGGAGCTATTGGTTCAATTCTGGGTCTCGGGCAAGATCGGTGTATGCATGAGCGCGAGTTGAACGAAATCCACCAGATAGCCCGCGAGATGGTGCACCTGGCGGTGCAATCCGTCCAGGACTCGGAAGAGTTTGTGTGCCTCATCGAAGGCGGGGGAGTTTGTCTGGGCAACTCGTTTTCCGAATGGAATGCGGCGGAGAAGTGGATTCGCAGCATGTTTGGGCGGCTGTTCCCCGATCACCGCTGCGGCCTCGGCTGCATCCGCATGCCGCACGCCGAGTTCTGCGCCGACGACGAAGTCCTTGCCGAGTTGGCAGGCTGAAGCGGCGTTCCTGAAAGATCCCCGATCGAAGGCTCTGCCTGTTTCCCCGTTCTGGGGTATCATAGTCCCATCGCCAAAGTGCCGGAGGACCAGCGGTGAACTCCAAACCCACACACGCGGACGCCCAGCTTTTGCTCCAACTCTACGACCTGCGCCGCGAGCGGAGATTGCGGCGCGCCCGCGACTTCGTTCAGAACGACTGTAAGTTTAAAGATTACAAAGATTTCGAAAAGAAATATCCGCTGGGAAGCAAAGAGAGAAACTACGTCGGCATGGTGCTGGGCTACTGGGACATGGCTTGCACGCTGGTCACGAACGGCCTGCTGAACGAGGACTTGTTCAACGCCATGAACTTCGAGCACGTGGGCGTATGGTTCAAACTGAAACCGGTGGCGCAAGCTTACCGCGAGAAGTACCATTACAACGCCATCATGCAATCGCTCGAAACTGTAGCCAGCCGTCATCCGGGTGCGGCTATGTACCAATCTGACGGGACGAGAGCTGCATCCCAGGCCAAGAGCCGGCGGGCCCGATAAGTTCGGGAGTAGGAAAACGGGGGAATTTATGATTTCGCAGAGGCTGCTCCGGTTGGTGCAGCAGAACGCGGACCGGCTTACCAACGACCTGATCGCGGAATTGCAACGTGACCCGCGAACATCGGCGTATCACAAACTATCCGAACAGGATTTGCACGAGCGGGCGCTCGACCTGTTTCACAACCTCGGCCAGTGGCTGAGCGCGCGCACCGAGTTCGCCGTGCAGACTCGGTACGAAGCCTTTGGGAGACGGCGTTATCAGGAGAACATCCCCTTCAGCCAGGCTCTGTTCGCTCTTACGACCGCGAAAAGCATGCTGCTGAATTTCATCCGGGGCGCGGCCGCGGCGGAGTCGGCGGCGGAACTGCCGCTCGAATACGAGTTGGCCACTGCGATTTCCCAATTTTTTGACAAAGCTCTCTACCATGCGGCAGCAGGTTATGAGGACGCGGCCCGGGCCGCCGCTCGCACCCCGCTGCGGACGCCGGAGCCGGTGCTGGCGCACACCACCCCTGCCGATATGGTTCGGAAGCCTCTCAGCCGGGAAGCGAGCGCCGAGAGCCGTGATCTTGGGCTGGAGGTGAGCCGCTCCGGGGATATCGGCGAATCCGGCGGCTGATTGCTACTTTTCGGAAGGGCCTGCCGGTTCGATGATGGCGGACATCGAACCCTTGCTGCGTTCCAGCCGCCAATCCGCGCCGTACGCATGAATCTGTTCCCTCTTGGCCTGCACCTCTTCGAGCGGGGCGGTCAACAGGAGGGTCCTGCCTTCCGTATCCACCTCCACGGCGTGACGAAAAGCCACTGTTTCGCTGAACCCAAAAATCTTTACGAGCATCTCGACCACATAATCGTAGGTGTGATCGTCGTCGTCCAGGAGGATCAAATTGTAGAGGGGCTCGAGGCGGTCGAGTATCTCGTCATCAATTTCCGGCAATGCCACCGTGGCCATGCTCTTATGCTAACAAGTCTTCAGCGCAACTTAAGTTCGGTGGTAACGGGCGTGGCAGAGCCGCGCCAACCGGCTTGCTAGCGCCGTATCCGCCGCTTGCCGCCACAAGACTTTTGTTCGTCATCCGGCCTTCTGGCTCCCCGCCCGCCGATTACAAAACCGCAGCGTCAAAACTCGGCTTGACAGCGTTTACCTCCGGGGCCTGTCTTTTCCGGGATTAGAAAGGCCGCGGCAGCGGCGCGGAGCGAGATCACGCAGTTGTCCGGACCCGTTGAGGCTCGGTCGTTCGCGTTCTGATAGCCGCCTCCAAGCGGGCGGGCGCCGCGGTGCGAAATTGGCCTTCGAAAACATCGCGCATTTTCCACAATTCCGCCTTGCTTTTTCAAGAACACCGATATACATTATTTTTCACGCAAAATGATTTCCCGCAGCTTCGTGCGGGGCCTCCTGGCAGTCCTGTTTGCCATTTCAGGCAGAGCCCAGTTCGAGATTCGAGGTTCCCGGCTTTATATTGATGGAAACGCCTTTCCGGTGCACGGTGTTTCTTACAACCCGACGCCGATCGGGCAGACCGCCGGAGCCGTCTTGCAGCTTTCCGGCTGCCTCTACGCTAGGGATTTTCCTTTAATGCCGCTCGCCGGCATCAACACCGTCCGGCTGTACGGCCGTGTACCGGCCGGTGAAAGCGTACTGTGGCGGGAGTTGCAAGACAATCATCTTTACGTGCTGGCGGGGTTTCCTCTGGATGCTTATTACGATCCACAAGCCACGCTTTCAGCGGACGACGACGCCGGCCGAACCCTGCGCTCCAAAATTATTGAAGATTTCCGGCAGTATGCCCGGCAATTACAAAATTCAAAACTGGTAATTGCCTTGATTTTCGGCAACGAAGTAACTGCTAATTACCATACGCATTTCGCCGGCAACCCGCGCGATTTTTACACACTAGTTCAGGAGGCGGCAAACATGCTTCAGTCCGAGTTTGGTTCTGCGGCGCCGCTCCTGACAACGGCGGTCGCCGATAACGGCGATATCGGGCAACCTGCTTTGGCGGCACGCGACAGCGACCTGCCCGGGCTCGCCTTTTGGTCCGTCAATGTGTTTCGGGGCCAGAGCTTCCGGGGACTCTTCGATGAATTGCGCGGCAAAACCGCCAAGCCGGTTCTTATTGCCGCGTTTGGAATCGATGCCTTTGACAACACGCTGCAACGGGAGGACGCCGATAGCCAGGCTGCTGCCGTGCACAGCCTGGCTCGTGAACTGGCCCGCGAGATGGCGCGGCCTGATTCCCGGGCGTTGGGCGGTGTTTGGTTCAGTTGGAGCGATGAGTGGTGGCGAGGCGGTCCCGACGCTTCTCGCCATGGCACGGCTGGTAGCCTGCAAGACGGTTTTCCAGATGGGGTAATCAACCCCGGGTGGTTCGGCTTATTCGGCTTGGTAGCAACAGGCCAGCCTGGTCTGGATTCCCTACGCCCCCGCTCTGCGTTCGCGGCTCTGGCTCAGGAGTGGGGAGGCGCCTTGCCCGCGGCCTGGCCGGCTCCGATGCCTGAGCTCAGCCCGCAGGGTGTGGTCAATGCGGGGAGTCTGCAAGCCACGATCGCTCCGGGCAGCCTGATGTCGCTGTTCGGCCAAAACCTGGCTCCGGCGCTTACTAGCGGCTCTGCATCGTCGCCGCCCTTTCATATGGGACTTACATCGGCATGCCTGGCGGGTCAGGCAATCCCGCTACTCGCTGCGGGGCCGTCGCAAATCAATGGACAGGCGCCGTGGGCTTCGCCCACAGGCACCGCAGCGGCGGTCATCGCCTACCGCGCCGGCATCGCGAGCAATTCAGTAACAGTGAACGTGCAGGCGTTTGCGCCGGGAATCCTGGACCGCGGCGTCCTCCCGGCGGGAAGGCCCTGTCCAGTCAGCACGGTGAACGGAGTGCGTCCCGGCGCGTACCTGGAAATCTACGGAACCGGATTAGGCAGTGCGAGGGACGCGCCGCCGACCGGCTTTGCCCCGGAGACTCCCGTGGCGCTCGGTAATCCGCCTCGGGTTTTCCTGAGTGGCCAGGAATTGCGCGTGCTTTACAGCGGCTTGGTCCCGGGCGTCGTCGGCCTATACCAAACGGACGTCCAGGTGTCGGCTGATTTTTCTCCCTCCTCCTCGGCGGGCTTGCAGCTTCTAGCGGGCGGAGTGCTGAGCAATCCGTATCCGATCAGCGTGATCAACGGCCTGGAGCAGCCCGGCTATACGCTCGGCGGAGACACCCTGAATTTTCTGGTGCAGGCCGGGGGACCCCCGCAGACGGCGTTTCTTTCTATCGACGGCTACAACGGCTTTTGCGAGTTGGTTCGATTTTCGGTGTCCGGATTGCCGGCGGGGATCTCGGCGTCGCTGCCGGTGGGCTTTCCAGGACAGCGCATTCCAGTGAGCGTGCAAGCGGCGCCGCAAGCGCCGGGAATCTCGAACGCCGGGGGCGTCATTCAGGGTGATTCACTCGCCCCGCAAAATCCGTCAATTCCCTTGCAAGTTTCCGTGCTGCCGAGCCAAGGCGACATCACGTTTCGCGTGACCTCGGGCGGCGGCCGCGCGGGCCTTGTTGCGCGTTTCGAGATGGCCGGACGCCTGCTCGCGGAAGTTCACGGGGGCGGCCCGGGCCGCGGTTTCAATTTTCTGACGCTCGACGGAACAACGGGCTTGTTGGGAACGCCATACAACTTCGATACTTGGCTGAACGAGCAGGCCTCTGAAGACATGGCCGATTACCTTGCTTCTCTGCCGCCCGGAACCGTAGTGCTGGGGGCTATCGCCGACGAAGGGACGCTCCACCTTACCCCGCGCGGCCGCGCTGCTTTGCAACACGTTTTGCACGCCCAAACCATCGACTTGCTGCAATATCAGGATTCCTGGGCCATCATTTCCCGTGTGGGATCGTCACTGCCGTTTGCCGAGGATCGCGCCGGAGACCGGCAGGTCCTCCTGCAAAGCGTGTTGACGTTCCCCATGCCATAAGCCTTCGGCTGCCTCGCACGGAAGTCACCCGACACGCGCAGTTCCCACTGCGAGGTTATAGAATGGCCTTGGCCAGGATCGCGTGTTTCCACTGTTCCGATTTGTTCCGTCTCCGATTCTCCGAAGGCTCAGCGCGATTCGGACGATCCGGCGGGCCTATGCGGCTTTGCTGCCAGGCGATGCCCGAATCGTCGATCATGGGCGGGCGGGATTGAAGCTTTTCATTGTTCCGAGAAAGAACAAGGCCGAATGGGCTGCCGGGGGATTCAAAAGATATGAACCCGAGCAAGTGGCTTGCTTCGAAAAGCTGATCCATCCCGGCGACTGCATCTTCGACGTCGGCGCCAACGTTGGATTCTACGCCATTTGGTTCAGCCGACTTGCCGTCGCGGGCCGTGTCGTTGCCTTCGAACCCGACCCGGCCAATGTAGAACTGCTGCGCAGAAATTTGGAACTCAATAAGGTTTGCAATGTGGCCGTCGAGCCTTGCGCGGTTTCCGACTACGCAGGAGAACGCCGCTTTGCTGTGGATTCAGCCACCGGAAGCACCGGAACCCTGGAATCCCACCAAACATACGGCTCACGCCTGGAGGGCGGCCCACAGATGTTCGCCACAGTGCGGACCACGACCTTGGACGAGGCTGCACGCGAGTACGGCTATCCTGCCTTGATGAAGATTGACGTGGAAGGCCACGAGCTCGCCGTGCTGAAGGGGGCCCGGCAGGTGCTCGGCTCGCCCTGTTTGCGAGCTCTGGCTGTCGAAGTATCGAACGCTTCTACCAGGACCAGCGTCTACGCCCTATTGCGGGAACACGGCTTTCAGCTGCGCGATATCGAGAGAAATTATGCGGAAGCTGGCGAGCGTTGCTACGCGCTTCTGGCCGCCCGGCAAGAACTAACGCCCTAACCGGCACGGCGAAGCCCCAGCCAGCGCGGAATTTAGGACCGCCGCCGGCGCCCAACCCCGCTCTCGCCGCGCTTGCGGCGGCGCCGGCTGGGGCGTCACGCCGCAAAGCCTTCGGGCTCATTCCTGCCAGGCTAAGGTTGCATTGGCTCCGGAACGGCCGATCCATCGGCTCGCGGGTCGGAAGCCGCATAGTTGGTCTTGGTCTTCGAATTGTGCAAAATGGCCTGGCCCCGCCCCATGGTCTGCGTGTATTCCCGCGCGATCCGAATTTCATGTCCGCGCTCGGAGAGCTGTTGGAGCGTGGCCGGAGGGACGCGAACCTCGATAGTCACGTCGCATCCGCTGGCACTGCGCTTGGTGAATCGCGGCGCCTCCATAGCGGCCTGCACGTTCATTCCATAATCCACAATATTGGAAACAAATTGCGCATGGGCGAGGGGCTGGTTGAAGCCGCCCATAATGCCAAAGCCGATGTGCAGATCGCCCTTTTCCATAAAAGCGGGAATAATGGTGTGCAGCGGGCGCTTGCCGCCGGCCAGCACGTTCGGATGTTTGGGGTCGAGAGTGAAATATTCGCCGCGATTGTGCAGTAGAAAGCCCATGCCTTCCACAGTGATGCCGCATCCAAATGCAGCCGAGAGGCTTTGAATCCAACTGGCGATGTTGCCTTCCTTGTCCACGACGGTCAAGTACGTCGTATCGCTGCCGATTGCTTCTCCGGGCGGCGCCGAACAATTCGCCCTTTTCGGATTGATCAGGGCGGCGCGTTTGCGCGCATAGCCCTTCGAAAGAAGGACGCCGAGCGGCACATCATAAGTGCGCGGGTCGGCGTCGTAGCGCCGCATGTCGGCGTAAGCGAGCTTCATGGCTTCGATCTTTTCGTGCATCTCATTCGCACTGAAGGGCCCTTCCGGCGCCGCGGGGGCTGTCTCCATAATGTTCAGCATCTCAAGAGCGGCCATGCCCTGCCCGTTGGGCGGCAGCTCGTAAATGCGCCAGCCCCGGTAGTCAGTGGAAATCGGCTGGACCCATTCCGGTGAAAACGAGGCCAGATCTTCGGCCGTCATCGTCCCGCCCAGCCGCTGTGAGGTTTTAAGAATCGCCGCCGCAATTTCGCCCTTGTAGAAAGCCTCAGGGCCTTGGTTCGCCACCAGATGTAAAGCGCGCGCCATCTCCGGATTCCGGAAGACATCACCCGGTTGGGGCGGCTGGCCTCCCGGCAGAAATACGCGCGCCGATTCGGCGTGCGCCTTTAATTTTTTGACAGAGCCGGCGGAAACCCACGCTTCATCGATCGCCTCGGCGACAGGAAAGCCCCGCTCCGCATAAGCGATCGCCGGCCCGAAAAGATCCTTCCACGGCAGTTTGCCGTAGCGCTCATGGATCACCGCCCATCCTCTAACTGCGCCAGGCACCGTGACGGTATGAATTCCTTCACTGGGCATCTGTTGGAAGCCCTTCTTTCGCAAAAACTCAGCCGAGAGGCCGGCCGGGGCCGGGCCGGAGGCGTTCAAACCGGTCAGCTTGCCTGTCTTCGCCTCCCAATACATCACAAAAAGGTCGCCCCCGATGCCGTTCATCATGGGCTCCATAACTCCCAAGACGGCGTTGGCGGCGATTGCGGCATCCACGGCCGACCCGCCTTTGGCCAGGATGTATGCTCCCGCTTGGGAAGCGAGCGTTTGGCTGGTGGCGACGATTCCCTGTTGCGAGATCACCATGGACCGCCCGTAATTGCGGCCTTGGGCGTGGAGGAACGCCCGTGGAAAAAGAAACATGACAGCAAAAAGTGGGGTTGCACAGCGAACAGCCTTCCCTGCGACCTTCAGCATTCTTTTTTTCGGCCTCCTGGGGATCGCGTAAATGATAGCAGGCAGAAATGGCTTGGACCGCAGCGGCGGTCTACAAAAAACAACCAAGTGCGGCGTATGCCGGTTTGGAGCCTCAAGAGCGCGGATGATCGGCGCGCGGAGCTGCGGTTAGAAAGGCCATCGCCCGCTGAGAAGCCGGCACAGGCTCCGCCGGCCGCCGCCCGGCATTACGCCATCGGCGTTCCGGGCCGCGCATTTCGTTTAGGAGAAATCCAGCATGATTTCGTCCACGTAGCACCATCCCCAAGACTCTCCCGGCTCAATCGACCGGATAATCGGATGCCGCATTTGGTGAAAATGTTTGGGGGCATGTTTATTTTTGGATGAATCGCAGCAACCCACATGGCCACAGTTCAGGCAGAGGCGCAAATGAACCCACGCGTCGCCTGACTGAAGGCACTCCTGGCAGCCGCGAGTGGGGGGGCTTACGTCCCGAATTGCTTTCGAATGCTGGCGCACGGTCATACCGAATTCTCCTTTTGCCGGGTTTCGGGGACCATCAAGTCCAGCATACGCGCTTTCCTGGCGCTCTTGCGCGCCCGCGATTCCGGAGCTTGCCTGTGATATCCTTTCGCTGAGCGCCCTTGTCAACCGAGCTGATCGAGTTTGACTGCGAAAATCCCGACTCTGGCGTAGTTCAATACGCCGCGAAGGCCATCCAGCAGGGAAAGGTAGTAGCGATTCCTACCGACGCCCTGTATGTGCTGGCGGCCGATCCGTTCAATCTCCGGGCGGTGGGACAGGTATTTCAAGCCAAGGGGCGCGAGATCCATCGCTCGCTGCCTTTGCTGGTGGACTCCGTACTTATGGCCGAGGACTTGAGCACCAACCTTTCCTCGCGCTTTTACCTGCTCGCCCGGCACTTCTGGCCCGGACCGCTCACGCTTATCGTGCCGGCATCGGCCAAGGTTCCGCTCAAGGTAACCGGCAATACCGGCCGGCTGGCGGTGCGGCAGGCTCGGTGCGCGGTCGCCAACCGGATCATTGAATTGCTTGAGATGCCGATCATCGCTACCAGCGCCAACATCTCCGGCCAGCCCACGTGCCGCAGCGGCATCGAGGTTTTCGGCTTCATGGATAACCGGGTAGACCTGATTCTCGACGGCGGCACGGTGGGCGGAGCCGGCGCCACCACCGTGGATATTACCGAGCCATACTGGCGCATGATTCGGGAAGGCTCGATCAGCGAAGCCGAAATCGCCGAGTGCTTGAAAGGGTAGCCTTCTCCCCTTTCTCCCGGCCGAAGCCCGCAGACATCCCCAAGGATCACCGACACTGCGCCCCCGCTCGGCGATGCCGGCCCGACGCTACTCCCCGGTTGGAAGGCGAGAGCGCTACCAGCTCAACCTCAGCGCGAGCCGGACAGCACGTTGCTCAGTACCCTCGCGTCCGGTATTGGC
>Ga0070741_10010973_pt1 | contig 16899 bp, 13 predicted proteins | sample Coa_R1_4_FD_66440 | JGI IMG/M metagenome (GOLD analysis project Ga0070741, IMG submission 66440) | Surface soil microbial communities from Centralia Pennsylvania, which are recovering from an underground coalmine fire - Coalmine... | ecosystem: Environmental > Terrestrial > Soil > Unclassified ...
GTGGAGCGTGCGGGCTGCGGCAATTTGCCGCCGCGCGCAGTTTCGCAGGGCGCGTCTGCGCGACCGAGAATGTTTGAGCACGGCGGCAAATTGCCGCAGTCCGCGCGCGGAACGCAGCGCGCTCGATCGAGCATCGACGAGCGAGCTATGGGTTGGCGACGAGGCTGTAGCTGCCGGCGATGAGGTGCAGCTTGAAGTTGCCCGAAGAGTCGGTGACGGCGCCGAATGGAGCGCCGCCCTCGGCGCGGAAGCGCTGGTTGGCGAACGCGGCGGGCGTGAGCGACGACGAGCGCGCCGACACCGTGTAGCTCGGCAGCGGATTGCCGAGCGCGTCGGTGAGGCTGCCGAGCACGGTCACCGTCGCGATCGTCGGCACGCCGGCGGCGCCGACGGCGTTGGTGCCGCCGACGACGTTGATGAGCGTCGCCTTGTTGGGGTCGGGCAGATCGAGTAGCCCGTCGGAGTTTTCGTTGACCGCGGTCGCCGAGACGATCACCGGCGCGGCGGTGTACGGCGCGCACGAGCCGCCCGGCCGATACGGCGTCGAGAACGACGTCAAATAGTAGACGCTGGTGAACTCGCCGTAGATGTCGTTGCCGGGCGCGAAGCAGTTGAACGCGGCGTAGTAGCCGCTGTCGCGATCGGCCGACGCGCCGAGCGAGCCGCTGATGGTTCCCATGGTGGGAATCGCCAGGCTGTAGACCGTCTGGCCGGCGATCGCGGGCACGAACGCCACGCGCGTCTGGAAGTAGCCGTCGCCGGGCGCGGTGTCGTAGCCGGTGACGCGGCCGAGCACGTACGGCGTCATCGCCACCGCCATCGGCAGCGGCATGGTGATCGCCGCGGTCGTGGTCGCGCTCGGGATGGCGAGCTGGCTGCCCTCGGCGAAGTAGAGCTGCTGCGCGTCGTGCATCTCGACGATGGCGTCGAACGAGCCCGACGGCGACGTGCCGAAGTTGTTCAGCGCGCTGACGTTCACCGTCGCGACCACCACCGTGCCGAAGCTCGGCACCGTGACGTTCTGCGTGTGATCGCCGCAGATGACGACGTTGGAGATGATGTCCTGCCGCCCGAGGAACGAGCTGCCGACGTACTTGACGGTGAAGCCCCAGTTGAAGTCGTAGGTGCCGGCGGGCAGCACGGCGTCGTAGCTGACGGCGTTGGCGCTCGAGGCGGTGACGGTGGCGTCGAAGCGCGCGCCGCTGGTGGTGTCGACGAAGATGGCGAAGCAGTCGACGGCGTCGAGGCTGGAGCCGGCGGGCAGCGTCGGCAGGGTCAGCGTGCCGCGCGCGTGGTAGCCGGCGGCGACGGCGAACGTGAGCACCGAGTTGCTCGTGAACGTGCCGTTGGTGTAGCCGACCGTCGGCTGCGCGGTGGTGGCGCCGCAGCCGGGCGCGAGATCCTGCGGCGCGCTCGTCAGGTCGGTGTTGGTCTTGAGGTCGCTCGACGCGCCGGTCATGTCGCTCGCCGCCGCGGTCATGTCGCTCGCCGCCGCGCTCAGATCTTCGCCGGCGAGGTCGCGAGACGTCCCGGCGAGATCGGCGCCGACCGTCGACAGGTCCCCTCCGCCCGTCGACAGATCGGCGCCGACCGACGCCAGGTCGTCCCCGCCCGTGGCGAGATCGCTCCGCGCCCCCTGTGCGAGATCGGCTCCGCCGCCGTCGGGCAGCACGGTCTGCGTCCCGGAGCACGCCGCTCCGATGACCCCGCACCACAGCACGATCGCCCAACGCGAAAGCCGGTCACGCATGCGCAAGCTCCTCGCCACGGCTGATGACTACGGCCGCGCGCGGAGCTTCTTCCGACGAGAAGTTTACTGGACGTCGGGCGGAGGATTGTCGGAGCGGCGCAGGATCACGAACTCGACGCGGCGGTTCTTCGACCAGCACGACTCGTTGTGCTGCGGGCACACCGGCTTGGTCTCGCCGTAGCCGTGCGACTGGAGGCGGTCGGCCTCGACGCCGTGCTCGGTCAGGTACGTCTTGACCGCGGCGGCGCGATCCTCGGTGAGCCGCATGTTGTAGTCGTCGTCGCCGCGCTCGTCGGCGTGGCCCTGCACCTCGAGCAACAGGATCTGCGGGTTGCCCTTCAGCGTGGCGACGATCGCGTTCAAGATCGGGTACGAGATCGGCTTGATGATCGCCTTGGCCGTCTCGAAGTAGATCTTGTCGAGGATCTCCAGCTTGCCGCGGCGGAGCAGCACGCGCCCCTTGTCCGGGCAGCCGTCCTCGTCCTCGAAGCCGTTGTACGTCTCCGGCTCGTTCGGGCACTTGTCGTCCTTGTCGAGGATCCGGTCCTTGTCATTGTCAGGATCGGGGCAGCCGTCCTGATCCTCGAACCCGTCCTTGTCCTCCGGGTCATTCGGGCAGAGGTCGTCGACGTCGGGGATCCCGTCCTTGTCATTGTCAGGATCGGGGCAGCCGTCCTCGTCCTCGAAGCCGTCCTTGTCTTCCGGATCGTCGGGGCACTTGTCGATGCGGTCCGGGATCCCGTCGCCGTCGCGGTCGAGGTCGAGCGAGTCGGGGCAGCCGTCCTCGTCCTCGAAGCCGTTCTTGGTCTCGGGCTCGTTCGGGCACTTGTCGTCTTTGTCCGGAATGCCGTCGCGATCGTTGTCGGGATCGGGGCAGCCGTCCTCGTCCTCGAAGTCGTCGAAGTCTTCCGGATCGTCGGGGCACTTGTCGACGTCGTCCTTGATGCCGTCGCCGTCGCGGTCGCCGATCGACGGCTCGAAGATGAAGCCGATGAACACGCGGAACTGCGACGAGCCGGTCATCCCCGGGATCACGCCCGCGCCGGCGCCGAACTCGAAGTACGACTTGGACGCGAGGTAGACCTTGCCGCCGCCGATCAGCTCGAGCGGGAAGCCTTTCGACGAGCCGGTGACGTCGGCGTAGCCGTACGCCTCGGCGAGCAGATCGAATTTTTGCGGAACCACGGCGCCCGAGATGCCGAGGCCGTAGGTGAGCTGCGTGCCGAGCGAGCGCTGATCCTGCGAGCCGCACGTGTACTGCGGCTGGCCTGAGAACATGCCGCCGGTGGTCGGCGTGACCGGGCCGGGGAAGCAGAAGTTCATGCCGCCGTTCACCGTCGGTACGCCGGTGAGCGTGGCGCCGCGATCCTGGAAGGTGTTCTTCGACGGGCGGATGAGCGCGCCGACGTTGAGCGCCATGCGGAAGCGGCGGGTGAAGCCGAACTCCTTGTCGAGGATGATCTCGGGGCGGATCGTCACCTGGCCTTCGCCGGTGAAGTTGTTGCCCTTGCCCGACGGCGCATAGATCGAGACCAGGGCGCCGAGGCCGACCGGGTGCTTCGAGGTGTTGAGGAAGCGCGCCTTGATGTGCCCGCCGATGTCGCCGATGAACTGCGCGCCCCACGTCAGGTCGTTGTTGAAGTTGGGATTGCCGTCGGGAGACTTGAACACCGGGCTGCGGGCGCCGAAGATGATCTGGATCGGCAGAGACACGCCGAGCTCGATCCACTTGAACAAGCCGAGGGCGGCCTGCACCTGCGGCGTCACCATGTCCGAGACGTGGAACTGGGTCTTGCCGTCGGCCGACGACAAGTTGAACGGATAGCGGTTGTAGGTGGCCACCAGGCCGACGGAGAAGTCCAGGTGCCCGAGGATCTGCGAGGCGTTGACGGTGAAGTAGCCCTTGGAGTCGACCGCCGGCCGGAAAAGCTGCAGCCCGAACGCGTTGCCGCCCGCCTCCTGCGCCTCGACGCGCGACGCCGAAACGAGGAGCGCCGCGGCGGCCAACAGTCCCAACACCCCTCGGACCTTCAAGCTATTCCTCCGCTAAATGGTATCCCGTATACGACGGAAAACCGCGTGTTGTCAATGAAACGCCCCGACGAGAAGATGCTCGCATGAGCGTAGTGCTCTCGACCGTGTTCACACACGCCACCTCATTCGCGGAGGCGTTCGCGCCGGAAAAGATCGTCGACGCGCTCGAGCGATCGGGCGCGGGCGGCGTGGTGCTCGATGCCGGTCTCGACGCCGCGCGCTTCGAGGCGCTGGCGCGCGAGCTGGCGATGCGTCCCGCGCTGCCGGTGATCGCGCTCGAGTCGCCGTGCCCGCGCTCGGTCGAGTCGAACGCGATGCTGGCGTCGATCGATCGCGAGGAGAGCGAGGTGGCGGCGCGCGCGGCGGAGGCGACGCTCGAGCGCGCGGGCGAGCTGCGCGCGCGCTTCGTGATCGTGCGGCTCGGCGCGGTGCGCTCGGTCGAGCGCGACTGGACGTTCGCGCGCGAAAAGTTTTTGCGCGGGCAGCTCGACGAGGAGCTGGCGCGGCGGCTGTTCGAGGCGCGCGAGGACTCGGCCGATCGCACGCTCGACGCCGCCCGGCGCGCGCTCGATCGCCTGGCGCGCGCGGCGGAGCGCGCGGGCGTGGTGTTGTGCGTCAAGAACGGCCGCCGGTACATCGACCTTCCACTGACGCGCGAGCTCGACGTTCTGTTAGCAGACTGCGCGGGCGCGCCGGTGGCGCCGCTTTGCGACGTGCCCGCGGCGCACCTGCAAGACGTGATGGGATTTCAGCCGCTGGCGCTCACGCTGGCGGCGTTCGGCGAACGCGCGCCGCTGGTCTACGCCGGCGACGCGTGCGGCCCGCTAGGCGCGCTCGCGCCCGGCCGCGGCGAGATCGATCTGCCGTCGGCGATGGCGAAGATCGCCAAAGACGCGCAGCTCGCGTTCAGCCCGTGGACCGGGCTCACCGTCGAGGAAGTGGTGGAAGCGACGCCGCTGATTGATCGCTTGCGCGCTTGATCACGGGATCGTGATCGCCTGGCGCGAGCACACGTACTTGAGGAAGTTGCGCCCCTGACCGTCGAGCTTGTTGAACGCCGCCACCGCGCCCGCGCGATCCTTCAAGAAGCAGCTCGACGCGCCGATGATGCGCCACGCGCGCGACGGCTGGCCCTTGACCGCGCTCTTGGCGAGATCGATCGCCGTCGCATACTGCCCGTGCACGTACGCGTCCTGCGCGTCCTGCAGCTTCTTCTCGAGCGCCGCGTTCTGCATCGGCGGCGTGTCCGAGGTCTCGGGCTCGTTCTTCGGCTCTTTCTGCGTCTTCGGCTCTTTCTGCGTCTTCGGCTCTTTTTGCGCCTTCGGCTCGTTCTTGGCCACGTGCACCGCGCCGCACGACTTGAGGATGTCCTGCCCCTCGGTGTTGCCCTCGTCGACGGTCATCGCCGCCTCGACGTGCTGGCGCGCCTCTTCGCACTTGTTGCTCGCCTTGGCCTTGCGCGCGGCGTCGAGGTGATTGCGCAGGTACTGCTTCTTCGCCTGCGCGTACTTCTCGGCCGCCTTGCCGCGGTACACCGAGTCCTCGCTGATGTCGCCGTACGAGGCGATCGCCATGTCGTAGTCGCCGCTGGCCGCCGCCTTCATGAACGTGTCGTAGGCCTTCTTGTTCTTCTGCTCGGCCTCGGCCTTCTGCCGCTTGTCGCGCGCCAGCTCCTGCGTCGAGTCGAGCTTGAGCGCCTCGTCGCACTTGGTGATCGCCTGCTCCCAGTCTTCGCTCTTCATGGCGCGATCGGCGTCGAGCAGCAGCTTGGCCACCTGCGACTCTTTCTCCGCCGGCGTGAGCTGACCGCCGCCGTTCTCGCCGCCCTTGCCGCCGCTCACCAACTTGTAGACGACCACGCCGCCGCCGATCAGCACCACCAGCGCGACCGCGCCGAGGATCAGCCCCATCTTCGATTTCTTGGCGCCGCCGACGTCGACCACCTGCGCGTCGCGATCGAAGATGAAGTCTTCGTTGGGCGCGACGAAGCGCAGGCGCACGTGGCCGAGATCGATGTGGTCGCCCTTGCGCAGCTCGACCTTGCCGTACTCCTCGCCGTTCACGCGCACGCCGTTGGCGCTCTGCAGATCGACGATGTGATAGTGGCCGTTCTCGCGCACGATCTTGGCGTGGTGCCGCGAGATCGATCGGTGGTTGATCACCACGTCGTTCTCGTCGGTGCGGCCGATGACCACCGCCGCCTTGTCGAGCTGAAATTCCTGTCCGGCGAAATTCGAGGAGACCACCACCAGGCGCGCCGGCGCTTCCTGCCCCGCCGGGACGATCGGGTTCTGCACCGTCGGCGTCATCTCCAGCATCGCCGTCGGAGTCGAGCCGTTCTCTTTTATGAACGGCGTGGTCTTCTCGTCGCGGATCTCCTGCGTCGGCTGCGCGCCCGCCTGCGCCTGCTTGTCGAGCTTGAGCGCGAGCTGGTAGTCGCCGATCTGGATGCGATCGCCTTCGTTCACCGGCGCGCGCCCGGCGATGCGATCGCCGTTCACCTTGATGCCGTTGTACGAGGTCAGGTCCTCGATGAAGACCGTGCCATTCTGCTTGAGCAGCTTGGCGTGTTTGCGGGAGACGTTCCGCTCGGTCAAACGAATCGTGTTCCCCTCTTTACGTCCGATCGTGATCTCGTCACGAATCAGGGGGACTACCGTCGTCTTTCCCTCGTCGTCCTCTATGATGAGCTTGTACATGCCCCTTACGCGACGGTGACGTCGATGATGACGGCGGTAAACAGTTTATTTTGCCGCCACTTTAACGTCAAGCGCTTTACCTTCCAGCCGTCGTCGTCGGCGGCGCGGAGCCCCCCATGGGCTTCGAGAAGATCTGCCAGGCCTTGAGGTAATCGAACGCGGTCTTCAATTGATAATCATCGCCGATCGCGGTCGCGATCGCCGCGTTTTTTCCGCGCGGCGGACGATTTTGGGCCTCTTGCTGCGTATTCCGCAGGTGGCCCTGGAGGTCGCGCTCCTTCTGCTGCGGCTCGTCGCCGTGCTGCGGCTTGAGATCGGCCATCTTGACCTGTTCGACTAGTACGTCGGGCGTGATGCCTTTTTCCTGGATCGATCGACCCGACGGCGTGTAGTAGCGCGCGATCGTCAGCTTGAGCGCCGAGCCGTCGTCGAGCTCGATCACCGTCTGCACCGAGCCCTTGCCGAACGTCTGCGTGCCCATGATCGCCGCGCGCCCGTGATCCTGCAGCGCGCCGGCGACGATCTCCGACGCCGACGCCGAGCCGCCGTTGACGAGGCAGATGATCGGGAAGCCGAGGCGCGTGCCGCGCTGGTGCGCCTTCTCCTCGTCGATGACGCGGCCGTCTTTGCCCTCGGTGCGCACGATCAGGCCGTTGTCGATGAACTGGTCGGCGATGCGCACCGCCTGGTCGAGCAGCCCGCCCGGGTTGTTGCGCAGGTCGAGCACCAGACCGAGCAGGTGGCCCGACGGAGAATCTTTTTCCAGACGATCGAGCGCCTGCTCGAGATCGTGATCCGAGTTCTCGGAAAATTGTTTGAGCCGCACGTAGCCGTAGCCCGGCTCGAGCGTGCGCGCGACCACGTTGTCGATCTTGATGATCTCGCGCATGAGCGTGAAGGTGCGCGGCTCCTTCCAGCCTTTCCCCGGAGCGCCCGGCGCGCCCGGCCGCTCGACGGTGAGCGTGACCGGCGTGCCCTTCTTGCCGCGCATCTTCTGGACCGCGTCGTCCATGCGCATGTTGCGCGTGAGCATGTCGTCGATCTTCACGATCTGATCGCCGGTGGTGAGCCCGGCCTTGGCGGCCGGCGTGCCCTCGATCGCCGACATCACCGTCAGCACGTTGTCGCGCGCGGAGTCGGCCGTCGGGCCCGGCGTCGAGCGCATCTCGACTTCGATGCCCACGCCGCCGAACTCGCCCTGCGTGTCGATCTTCATCTCTTTGTATTGATCGGGCTTGAGGAAGCTGGTGTGCGGATCGAGCGTCTCCAGCATGCCCTTGATGGCGCCGTAGATCAGCTCGTCGTGGTCTACGTTCTCGACGTAGTTGTTCTCCACGTACGACAGCACGCGCGTGAAGATGTTGAGCTTGTGGTAGGGCGAATATTTTTTCGGCAGCGCGGCGGCCACGCCTCCGACGACGGCGATGCCGGCGAAGGTGGAGAGCGCGGCGATGAGGATGACCGAGGGGGTAGAGCGGACTCGCATGGGCCTCAGTTTAGCCGGGCCCCGTCGGAGCAGCAAACGTCTACTGGCTTTGTCAGCGGGAAAGCCACGGCGCGGGATCGATGGGCGTGCCGTCCTGCGCGAGCTCCATATATAATGTGGGGCCGGCTGCTTCTCCGACGGGCGCTCCCTCGGCCAGCAGCTCGCCCGGCGTGAGGCGCGTGGAGGCGAGGCGCGCGGTGATGGTGAGGTAACCGTCGCCGTGATCGATGGCGAGGCCGCGGCCGAGGCCGGGCACGTCGCCGACCCAGCGCACCTGGCCGGCGGCGATGGCGCGCACCGTCTGGCCGGCGTGCGTGCGCAGCTCGACGCCGCGGCGCGAGCGCTCGAGGCCCAGCTCGGGATCGCGAAACGCGCCGAACGCGCCGACGATCGGCCCCGGCACCGGCCGCGACAATTTTCCCGCGCGCGCCTCGAGGCCCGTCGGTGGCTCTTCGCTGGCGAGGCGCAGCTCGTGGCCGAGCGCCACCGCGCGCGCCAGCTGATCCACGCGGCGCGCTTGATCGGCGTCGAGCGCGGCCGCCTCTTCGCGCACCGCCAAGAGCTCCTCGAGATCGCGCGACAGCACGCGGCCGATCGCCTGGTGGCGCGTGCCCAGCTCCGCCGCCGACTCCGCGCCGGCGAGCAGGCGCAGGTAGCCGCCCGACGACAACTTGTAGAGCGCGCGGATGCGCTGGCGCAATCGATCCTGGCGCAGCGCCGCCTGCTCGTCGAGCGCGTGGGCGCGGCGCTCGAGATCGCGCACCTCGGCCTCGGCCGCCTGGCGATCGGCCTCCAGCGCTTGCGTCGGGCGATTGGCGCTCGCGTCGACGGCAAATCCGAAGACGAGCGCGGCCGCGAGCGCGCGCGCGGTCATACCTTCACGTAGCGGCCGAGCGCGAGCGCGCTGCCGGCGAGCCCGAGCAGCGCGCCGGCGGCGACGGCGAGGACGAGCTCGCGCGGCTGAAAAAAAGTCAGCGGGCTGGCCGCGAGCAGACTGCCGAGCGCCGACTCGACGCGCGGCTGCGCCAGGCGGAACAGCCCGTAGAGCAGCCCGCCCGCGAGCGCGGTGCCGAGCGCGCCCTGCAGCGCGCCCTCGACGAGAAACGGCCCTTTGACGAAACCATTGGTCGCGCCGACCAGCTTGAGGATCTCGATCTCGTCGCGGCGCGCGAACACACCCAGGCGGATCGTCGATCCGACGATGTATAAGCAGGCGCAGAGCACCAGCAGCCCGACCGCGAGGCCCGCCTGGCGCAGCAGCGTCTCCATCGCGCGCAGCCGCGCCGACCAGTCGCCCATCAGGTCCACGTCCTCGACGCCGGCGGTGTGGCGCAGCCGCTCGAACGCCGGGTGCGCGCGGATCACGTCGGCGACGCCCGGCTTGAGCGCCACCTCGATCGACGCCGGCAGGAAGCTGTCTTCGACGCCGTCGAGCAGCGCGGCGCGCGCGCCGAGGCTGCGGCGCAGGCGCTGGTACGCCTCGCGCGAATCGACGCTGGCGACGCGCTCGACGCCGGGCAACTTTCCCAGCGCGGCGGCGATCTGCTGCGCGCGCGCCGGCGCGATGCCGTCCTCGAGGTACACGGTCATCTGCACGTCGCCGCCCCAACCGGACGCGAGGCGCGCCACGTTCGACGCCGCCAGCTCGACGGTGCCGACCAAGAGCAGCGACAGCGCGATGGTGCCGACCGCGATCAGCTGGATCATCGGATTGCGCCGCACGCCCGCGACTCCTCGACGGAGCGTACGCAGGAGGCGAATCATTCGCCGACCGCCGGGCGGATGCGCACGACGTTGGTGGCGTCGGGCGCGGCGCGATCGGCGAAGCCGGCGGTCTCCTCGTCGAGCCGCGCCGGGCGCGCCACCGGAAGATCCACGTCGAGCAATTCGCCGTCGACGAGGCGGGCGCGGCGCCAGCCGGCGGCGACGCCGAAGTCGACCACCTGCGGATCGTGCGTGGCGATCAAGATCGTGGTGCCGCGGCGATGAATGTCGTCGAGCAGCGCCAGCAGATCGTGCGAGCGCTCGGGATCGAGATTTCCCGTCGGCTCGTCGCACAGCAGGATCGCCGGCTCGCCGACGATGGCGCGCGCGACGGCGACGCGCTGCTGCTCGCCGCCCGAGAGCGAGCCGCAGCGGGCCTGCGCGCGCGCCGCCAATCCGACGGCGCCGAGCGCCTGCAGCGAGCGCAGCTCGACGTCGCGGCGCGGGAGATCGAGGATCTCGACGGCGACGGCGACGTTCTCGAGCGCGCTGCGATCGGGTAGCAGCTTGAAGTCTTGAAACACCACGCCGATGTTTCGCCGCACGTAGGGGATCGACGACGCGCGCAGGCGCGCGAGGCTGCGGCCGGCGACGGAGAGCTCGCCGCGATCGGCGCGCTCGGCGGCGAAGATGAGACGCAACAGCGTCGTCTTGCCCGCGCCCGACGGACCGGTGAGCAGCACCGCGTCGCCCGCCGCCACCGACAGCGAAACGCCGCGCAGCGCCGGCGCGCCGGCGAACGACTTCCACACGCCGTCGAGAACGATCATGGAACCCCCAGCCTCGCCCATCGTCGATCGACCGCTACCATGCAACCCTGATCGGCGCAAAAAACCGCGCGCGCGAAGATACCGATCAGAAACTTTGATCTCAGTCGAGTCGCCAGGTTATAAATTCGTTATTGCAACGTAATGCAGTTGCCATATACTGCAACACCTGGGAGCCTGTCGGCCATGCACAGAACTGAGGCAGACACGGAGATTCTCGCGGTATTGGGTTGCCCGCCCACAGAAAACCCACAGATCGTAACAGGTAATTCACAGACTTATCCACAGCAAGTATTTGAAACTATTATGATTTTGTCGTTGACACGCACGTCACACGCAAGTAGCTTCGCCAGCACTCCGACATCCTGAATTCAATCCACGCGGGCGGTGGTCGCCAGGCGTGGAGTGCTTTTTGTTGACCGGCGCGGGAGGGACGCATGATTTCGAAGACAGACGCGCGCAATGGCCACGGCAACGGGAAAAAAGAGAAGTTCGCGGCGAATCCCCGGCGGCGCAAAGGGGACCGTCACGCTCCGGTGAACGCGAGGGGGATGACCGTGCCGCGCTTCTTCACGCGCGCCGGCGTGCACCCGTTCGATGAAGTGCAGTGGGAGCTGCGCACCGCCGCGATCACGGGCGAAGGCGGGCAGGTGTTCTTCGAGCAGAAGGACGTCGAGGTGCCGGCCGGCTGGTCGCAGATGGCGACCAACGTCGTCGTGCAGAAATATTTCCGCGGCGCCATCGGCACGCCCGCGCGCGAGCGCTCGGTGCGCCAGCTGATCGGCCGCGTCGTCGACACCATCACCGGCTGGGGCACCAAACAAAAATATTTCGCCACCGACCGCGACGCCGAGGCGTTCTCCGCCGAGCTGAGCCACCTGCTGGTCGAGCAGAAGATGTCGTTCAACTCGCCGGTCTGGTTCAACGTCGGCGTCGAGGCGCAGCCGCAGTGCTCGGCGTGCTTCATCAACTCCGTCGACGATTCGATGGAGTCGATCCTCGGCCTGGCCAAGACCGAGGGCATGCTCTTCAAGTACGGCTCGGGCACCGGCACCAACCTGTCGCCGATCCGCTCGTCGAAGGAGCTGCTCAACGGCGGCGGCACCGCGTCCGGCCCCGTCTCCTTCATGAAGGGGTTCGACGCCTTCGCCGGCGTGATCAAGTCCGGCGGCAAGACGCGCCGCGCGGCCAAGATGGTCATCCTCAACGCCGACCACCCCGACGTGGTCGAGTTCATCGACTGCAAATCGTCCGAGGAGAAAAAAGCCTGGGCGCTGATCGACGCCGGCTACGACGGCTCGTTCACCGGCGAGGCGTACGGCTCGGTGTTCTTCCAGAACTCGAACAACTCGGTGCGCGTCACCGACGAGTTCATGGACGCGGTTCGCCACGATCGCGTGTGGCACACCCGCGCGGTGCTCACCGGCGCGATCGTCGAGACGCATCGCGCGCGCGACCTGTGGCGCAAGATCGCCGAGGCGGCGTGGCAGTGCGGCGATCCCGGCCTGCAGTTCGACACCACGGTCAACGACTGGCACACGTCGCGGAACACGGCGCGCATCAACGCGTCCAATCCGTGCAGCGAGTACATGTACCTCGACGACAGCGCGTGCAACCTGGCGTCGCTGAACCTGCGCAAGTTCCAGAAAGCCGACGGTGAGCTCGACATCGAGGCGTACAAGCGCGCCGTCGAGATCACCATCCTCGCGCAGGAGATCATCGTCGACAACGCCAAGTACCCGTCGGAGAAGATCGCGGCCAACTCGCACGCGTTCCGTCCGCTCGGGCTCGGCTACGCCAACCTCGGCGCGCTCCTCATGTCGCGCGGCCTGCCCTACGACTCGGACGCCGGCCGCGCGTACGCCGGCGCGGTGACGTCGCTGATGTGCGGCCACGCGTATGCCACGTCGGCGAAGATCGCGCGCGACGTCACCGGGCCGTTCGACGGCTACCCGGTGAACAAGGAGCCGTTCCTCGGCGTGATGGAGAAGCATCGCCGCCACGTCGACAAGATCGATCACGCGCTGGTGCCGTACGAGCTGATGAACGCGGCGCGCGACGCGTGGGACGAGACGCTCACCGTCGGCCGCGAGTTCGGCTTCCGCAACGGGCAGGTCACGGTGCTCGCGCCCACCGGCACCATCGGCTTCATGATGGACTGCGACACCACCGGCATCGAGCCCGACATCGCGCTGGTCAAGTACAAGCGGCTCGTCGGCGGCGGCATGCTCAAGATCGTCAACGGCACCGTGCCCGAGGCGCTCGGCAAGCTCGGCTACACCGAGGACGAGACCAAGCGGATCCTCGACTACATCAACGAGAAGGAAACCATCGAGGGCGCGCCCGGGCTCAAAGAGGAGCACCTGCCGGTGTTCGACTGCGCGTTCCGCGCGCAGAACGGCAAGCGCTCGATCCATCACATGGGCCACCTGAAGATGATGGCGGCCGCGCAGCCGTTCCTCTCCGGCGCGATCTCGAAGACCGTCAACCTGCCGAACGAGTGCAGCGTCGAGGACATCGAGAGCGCGTACCTCGAGGCGTGGCGGCTCGGGCTCAAGGCGGTGGCGGTGTATCGCGACGGCTGCAAGCGTTCGCAGCCGCTGTCGACGACGCGCAAGACCAACACCGACGGCACTATCGGCGGGCAAGCGGCGGCGCTGCTGCAGTTCGAAGCGGGGCTGACGCCGGAGGAGCTGGTGCTCAAGGTCGCGGCGCAGGCGAACCCGAAGGGCGCGCCGGTGGCCGTGCGGCGCAAGCTGCCCGACGAGCGCAACTCGAAGACGCACAAATTCTCCATCGCCGGCCACGACGGCTACATCCACGTCGGCATGTACGAGGACGGCACGCCGGGCGAGATCTTCGTGCGCATGGCGAAGGAGGGCTCGACGATCTCGGGGCTGATGGACAGCTTCGCGACCGCGATTTCTCTTGCGCTGCAGCATGGCGTTCCGCTGAAGCTGCTGGTCGACAAGTTCTCGCACACGCGCTTCGAGCCGTCGGGCTGGACGGGCAACCCGGACATCTCGCGCGCGTCGTCGATCATGGACTACATCTTCCGCTGGCTCGGCTCGAAGTTCCTGCCGAACCGGCCGGCCGAGCAGCTCCCGCTGCCGGCGGTGGATCCGGATGCGCCGCAGCTCAAAGCGGCGACGCCGGTGTCCTCGTCCATCGACCCGACGGTGAACACGCACGGCGCGTGGGCCGCGGAGACCGACGCGCCCGCGTGTCACGAGTGCGGGACGATCATGGTGCGCTCGGGCGCCTGCTACAAGTGCGGCAACTGCGGCGCCACCAGCGGGTGCTCGTAGGCCGCGTCATGCGTGACTGCGAAGCGGTTCATCGCCTTCTTCTAGACTGCGGATTTCGCGACGCGCCGTGGCCTCCTCGGGGGCCACGGCGTTGGAGCGTCATCGGCGTCCTCGAGCAAGGCTTTGGAATGGTCGTGGCGTGCGTCGCGGAGAAGAGCGGCTTCTACCTGCGCGTGCCGTCGGAGAGCGCCCGTGAGTGGCTCGCCGACGTGCTGGCGCAGAACGGCGCCGGCGAAGTTTCAGTGCGCGCCGATTCCGAGACCGAGAAGAGCCAGGCGCGTGGTCCCTGGCTCGCGCTCGGTCTCGGGATCGGTGCGGTCGCGCTGTTCGCCTGGTCGCTGATCAATTGAGCCGGCGCTCGGCCACCGTCGAGTCCTCCTGCTGCCGCTGCCGCTCGTCGTCCTCCATCGCCAGCTGAACCAGCGTCTGTAACTTCGCGCGCGCCTGCGCCTCGTCGCGCAGCGGCACCAGCTGCGCGTGCAGCGAGCGCGCGCCCGCCGGCCGCCGCCCCGGATCGGGATCGAGCGCCGCCGCGATCACCTGCCGCAGCGCCTCGGGCGCCCGCTCGAGCGCGCGGCTGCGCTGCAATTCGCCGGCGACGATGTCGCGCAGCATCGTCTGCTCCGAGTCGCCCTCGAACGGCCGCGCGCCGGTCACCAATTCGTAGAGCACCACGCCCACCGCGTAGAGATCCACCTGCTGCCCATACGCCAGCCCCTGGATCTGCTCGGGCGCCATGTACGAGAGCTTGCCCTTGAGCACGCCGGTCGCCGTGTGCACCGTGTGCAGCGCCGAGCGCGCGATGCCGAAGTCGGCGAGCTTGACGTGCCCGTCGACGGTGAGCAGCACATTCTGCGGCGAGACGTCGCGATGGATCAGCTCGAGCGATCGCCCGTCTTCGCCCACCGCCGCGTGCGCGTAGGCGAGCGCGTCGGCGAGCCGCACGCCGATCTCCGCCGCCACGTCGGGATCGATCGGCCGCCGCCGCGCGCGCGAGACCTTGAGCAGCCGCGACAGCGTCGGCCCGTCGACGAGCTCCATCGCCAGATACAATTCGCCGCGGCTCTGCCCGACGTCGTGCAGCGTGACGATGTTGGGATGCGACAGCCGCGCGACGATGCGCGCCTCGTCGAGGAACATGTGCACGAACGCCGGATCGTCGTTGAACTCGGGACGCAGCCGCTTGAGCGCCACGCGCCGCATGACGCGCTTGACGTCGCCCGAGCCGATGCGCCGCGCCGCGAACACGTCGGCCATCCCGCCGCCGCCGATGCGCCGCTCGACGAGGTAGTGCCCCACCAGCGAGCCGCCGTGCGCCAGCGCGCGAAACCGCTCGGCTAGAACGAACGCGCCGACCAATCCGGCGAGGGCGGTGAAATAGCCGCCGAGCGGGATCGACGGCCCGACGCCGAACGCGACCAGGATCTCGTGCACCGCCACCAGCGGCGCGAGCAGGATCGGCACCGCCACCATGCGCCGCTCGCCGCGCCGCGGCCCGCGCCGGAGGAGCAGCGGCCCGAGCAGCACCAGGTTGGCCAGCGAGAACGCCTGCAGCGCGAGATAGCCCGACACCGTCACCGCGCACACCGTCGAGCGCACGCCCCACAATTCGGGCGTGCGCGTCGCGCCGTGATCGAACGCGCCCGAGAACAGCGACGCCTCGATCGCCGCCGCCCAGATCGCGTACACGATCACGCCGCGCGCCCACCAGCGCCGCTCGCCGCGCGACAGCACGTCGGGCCCGTAGGTGTCGTGCAGCCCGATGACGATCGTCAGGTACAAGATGATCATCAGCCCGAGATAGCCGCGCGCCCACCACAGCGACGGGTGCGTGACCAGCAGCATCTCGACGAGCGCGCCCGAGCCGGTGAGCGTGAAGATGCTCGAAAACCAGAAGTCCGAGCGCGCGCCCGGCACGCGCAGCGCCGAGAGGGCAAACGCCAGCGCCATGGCCAGCGAGAACGCGGCCGTGAACAGGTGCCCGTTGACGTAAAGCGCGGCGAACATTCCCCCGCGCTCGATTTGGCGCGCACTCGCGCCCGAGGTCAACAGCGGTTCAGAAGTGGTCGTTCTTGCAGTCGGTGACCTGCTGCAGGCACTGGTGGCACTCGGGGGCGTTGGGCGGATTGCACGTCGCGGTCATCGAGAGCTGCGCGTTGGCGAGGCACTGCTTGCACGCGGCGGAGCGCATGTTGTTGTTGTCGAGCGCGCAGATCGCCATGCCGAGATCGTTCTGCTGCGGGCAGTATTGATTGAAGCACTGCTGCACCGCTTGATCCTTCATCTGCGCCGACGGCGTGGCGTTGTTGTGGCAGGCGGTCTGGCAGAGCTGGTTCTGGCAGAGCGGATCGCTCTCGCACGCGTTGAGCTGGGCGCAGTTGTAGTCGCCGGCGAAGTCGATGCCGAACAGGTCGGCGTTCGGCGGGCGCATGTCGACCACCGCCGAGAGATCGGGCGGGCCGCCGCCGCCCGAGTCCGAGCAGCCGGCGGCGAGGAGCGCTGCGATGACGAGCGCGCGCATCACCGTCGAGATTACTACATCGTGAGGTCGTTGGCGCAGGTGATGAGCGGATCGACGCACAGCCCGCAGACCGGGTCGGACGACGTCGAGCACGCGCCGTTCACCTGGCCCGACGGGCTGCGGCCCGACTGCGTGTTCATCACGCACGTGTTGCAGCCGTTGCGATCGCCGAGCGCGCACGGGCCCATGCCGCCGTCGGGCGCGGTGGCGCAAAGCCCGCTGATGCAGTCGAACAGGATCGTGTGCAGCATCTTGGCCTGCGCCGTCGCCATGCTCTCGCACTTGGTGAGGCACGCCTGCGTCTTGCACATGTTGTCGCAGAGGATCAGGTCCATGCAGCCGATGAGCAGCATCGACTGATCGCCGCCGCCGAGATCGATCGCGCCCTGGTCGCCCGTCGAGAAATCGAACCCCGACGTCTCGCCGTTGCCGCACCCGGCGAACGCGAGCGCGGCGACCAGGGCGAGGAGCCAGACGCGCATGGAGGCGATTTTACATCACGCGCGGCTACATCGTGAGGTCGTTGGCGCACGCGATGAGCTGATCGACGCAGAAGCCGCAGACCGGATC
>Ga0070741_10010974_pt1 | contig 16899 bp, 11 predicted proteins | sample Coa_R1_4_FD_66440 | JGI IMG/M metagenome (GOLD analysis project Ga0070741, IMG submission 66440) | Surface soil microbial communities from Centralia Pennsylvania, which are recovering from an underground coalmine fire - Coalmine... | ecosystem: Environmental > Terrestrial > Soil > Unclassified ...
AGGGGCCGACCTGTGTCGCCGTCCACCACTTGTCCAGTTAGCACGCCAGCTTTATCTTCCAATCTAATCTCAATCTTCGCCTCAGGCTGGGCACCAAACAACTGCACTGCTTCCGCATGGAAGTCCGCAGAACGATAAAAAGGCAAACGCCGATCTGGATAATCATCCTTTTCGCTTCGCGCGTAGACATCGTAGATTCCGTGCTTGAGGGTGGCTCCGGAATCAAAGTGTCCATGCGAATCTGTCTTGACCTGAAGCGGATAGGCATTGGTCAGTGACGATTCGCTCTGCTGCAGGAGCAAAACGGTGGCATCAGAGATCCGCTTGTTGTCCGCGCCGAGAACCGTTCCACTGATTCGGCCATCGAAAGGGGTGGGATCAGGAGTCTGGGAAAATACAAAACCGCTGAACAGAATACTAACGAGCAACAGATGTTTCATGACGTACTCTTGTCACGGAGAATTATTGCACCGAACTCGAAATAGCACTCAGCTAGGGAATCTCGACAACTCTCACCATCCCGTGGTGCCAACAGTCTGTACCGAGCGCCATCCGCCACGCCAACCCAGACCTGCCGCAGGACATCTTCTTCCCTCAAACACTTCCGATTTCCTGGAAACCATTTTTATGAAGATGCCCACACGCCACTTCTCACTCGTCTGCCTGCTTGCCATCGCGGCAGTGCTGCTTGCTTTTACCTTCGTCTCCGTCGGCTGCGGAAGTAGCGGCAACTCGGCCGGCAACTCGCAACCCGCATCGCCTGCGCCATCCGGCTCGCAACCACCGGCTTCGGGAGGCTCCGGCGGCACGGGCGGTGGAAGCGGATCGGGAGGCAGCGGCGGATCAACCGGCGGGACTTCAGGCGGAAGCGGCGGCGGTGGCACCAGCTCCGGCGGTGGCGGGGGAACCGGAACCGCGGGTGGCGCATCCACTACGGCTGCACTGGCCTATGTCGCCGGCAACAGCTCGTTCTCCGGCATTCGCGTTGACAGCTCGCAAAATGTCAGTGCCGTTTCGGGATCGCCATACAGCGTCACCGGCAACGTGCTCGGATTCGCTACCTCGGGCAAATTGCTGTTCGTCTCCAGCGTGGCGTCTAACTTTGCCAACGCCACCGTCACCAGCTACCGGGCCGACGATAATGGCGCGCTTACGCAGCTGGTCACCACGACCGTCCAGAGCAACGGTGGAATGAGAATCGCCGCCGACTCGACCGGCAAGTTCCTTTATGGAACTGGCGAAGCCACACCGTCCGGACAGTCAGGAAATGAGCCGGCGATCTTCGGCTTCTCCATCGATGCCAGTTCGGGAACGATCGCCCCTCTTCCCGGCTCGCCCTACTTTCTCCAGGGAGGCATGGGACCGGCGATGAATCCGGTGGTGACTCCCAATGGATCGTGGGTGTGCGTCTCCATGGAGATGGCGCGCACCAATGAAGGAGCCCAGTGCTATCCGCGCCATGCCGACGGCTCCATCGACGGCACAAACTTCGTCTTTCCCGCAGGCAGCGATACCGGCATTCAAGGCCTCGCCGCTACCAACGACAGCGCCATGCTCCTGTTTACCGACGGAGAGCAGAACCACGTGCTGGCCACCATGATCGGCAAGACCCAGAACGTCCAGACGTATTCGAGCGGCGGATCGTTCTCGAACGGCATCGCCGTCTCTCCCACCGCGCACTGGGCGGTGGTAGCGAACCGCGACTCAGGCGATCTTGCGGTCCTCGAAACCGGCACAGGCGGCCTGGCGCCCACGCAGAACCACGCCAAGGCCGGCAGCAACGCGAATCGCGTGGCCTTTTCCCATTCCGGGACATACGTCTTCGTGACCACCACCGACGGCACCCTGGTCTATTCCGAGGACGCCAATACCGGGGCTCTGACGCCGCTCAATGCTGTGCATCCCGCCCCCGGCAACGGCACCGAGATTGGCACGATGTAGAGGCAGATGGGCGAGCGGCATTGAGGAACTCCTAGCTTCTAGCTGCTAGCTAAATAAACTGCAACACCAAAGGCGGCAGTCAGCAGTCAGCACTCAGCAGTCAGCACTCGGCAGTCGGCACTCGGCAGTCGGCACTCGGCAGTCGGCAGTCGGCAGTCGGCCACCACAGATACAGGCAGCGGGGATAGGCGCAGTTCGGCAGTAGTTGATTCCTCGGAATTGCCGGCTTTTCACCGAATCGGTTATAGCGCCGGATGACGATCGTAGGGGCGAAATGGATGCTGGGCTCCATTGCAGCAAGATGTTCATGCAGCCCTATTTCCTTGGTAACCGAAGCAACTTTTGCCCAAGATTGACATCTCTATTCCATAGAGATTATATTCCATAGGTGTCATGGGACGTCGAGTTCACCGACGAGTTCGAGCAGTGGTGGGCAGGCCTGAGCGAAGAAGAGCAGGAGGAAATCAGCGCGAAGGTCGAACTTCTGGAGGAGCATGGCCCTACGCTTCCAAGACCACACGCGGATGTGATTACCAGCTCGAAACATTCCAACATGAAGGAGCTTCGGGGCAAAGTTCGAGAAGCCAATCTCAGAGTGTTGTATGCATTCGATCCCAGGCGTACAGCGCTGCTGCTGATCGGAGGAGATAAAACGGGGAATCCGAAGTGGTATCAGCAATTTGTTCCGGTTGCCGATGATCTGTTTGACAAACATCTCGGACAACTGAGAAAGCAGGCAAAACGTGGCAAAAGACTTTCATGAACTACGCGCGAAAATGTCTGGGGAATCCCGCGCGCGGTCCCACGAAAAAGCTGAGCAATACCGCAAAGAAATGGCACTCGATGAGCTGAGAGAAGCGCAGAACATGACGCAGGAGCACCTTGCCAAAGTCCTGAATGTGAAACAATCGGCAATCTCCAAAATGGAACGCCGTGCAGATATGTATGTGAGCACGCTTCAGTCGTTTGTAAAGGCAATGGGCGGAGAGTTGCGCATCGAGGCAGTATTCCCGCAGGGTGGCCGAGTGGAAATCAACCAATTCCGCCGACGCGCGAAAAAGTCCATTGCCGCTGGCTAGCCTTTTTGGGGCCCAGCGCGTGGTGGCGTGCGAAAGCCAGACCCGGACCACACGGAACTGTGTAACCCTCCCGCCCGCGACGAGTATTCACCTATCGGAAAACCTTCAGAAGCGTCTAACAGGTCTCCGGAGGCGCAATGCTTAACCTGCTCGGCAATCTTCGCTACACCTTGCGGCAGTTCCGGCAGTCGCCGGTTTTCACTGTCGCGGCTGTACTCACGCTGGCTTTGGGTATCGGCGGCACGACTGCGATCTTCACGCTGGTCAACGCGGTCATGTTGCGCTCGCTGCCGGTCTCCGATCCTGCGCGCCTTTATCGCGTGGGTGAGGGCGATGATTGCTGTGTCGAAGGAGGTCCGCAGGACCGCTGGGGCTTCTATCCGTATTCGTTCTACAAGCAAATGCTCACGGCTATGCCGGAGTTCGAGGAGGTCACCGCTTTCCAGGCCGGCGGCGGACGCATGGCCGTTCGCCGCGAGCACCTGGAGAGGGCCGCGCGGCCTCTGCGCTCGGAGTACGTAACCGGAAGTTATTTTTCCACCTTGGGAGTTCAGCCTTTTGGCGGGCGGTTGTTGACTGCGGCGGATGACACGCCCTCGTCTCCTCCCGTTGCCGTGCTCAGCCATCACGTGTGGCAGACGGTCTATGGCTCCGACCCGGCGGTAGTCGGCTCAACCTTCATGATCGAAGGACATCCGTTCACCGTGATTGGCATTGCGCCTCCGGGATTCTTTGGCGAAACGCTGCGCAGCGATCCGCCCGAGATCTGGCTTCCGCTGCAGCAGGAGCCAATGATCAGTGGCAATGGCGGGCTGCTGAACTCGCCATTCTCGGCGTGGCTGCGCGTGATCGGACGCGTGCGTCCGGGAGCTTCGATCGCGGCCATGGGCCCACGCCTTACTGCGATGCTGCGCCAATGGATGCTGAATGACTCCCAGTATCCGGTGGACTGGATGCCCGAGATCAAGCGTCATCTTCCGAATCAGGTGATCAACGTCGTGCCCGCCGGAGCAGGCGTTGCCGAGATGAAGGAAGAGTACGGACGCAGCCTGCAGATTCTCTTCGCCGTTTGCGGCGTCGTACTGCTGATCGCATGTGCGAACGTCGCCAATCTGCTGTTGGCGCGGGCGGTGGCGCGTCGCGGGCAAACCGCCGTGCGCCTGGCGATCGGCGCTGCACGCAGACAGATCATTGCGCAGGCGCTTACGGAAAGCATCCTGCTGGCGGTGGCCGGAGGCGTGCTCGGACTCGTGGTGTCGGTGGGAGCAGCGCGGCTTCTGCTGTCGCTGGCTTTTCATAGCGCACATTTCCTGCCGATCAGCACGGCGCCGTCTCTCCTCGTTCTGGGTTTCGCATTTCTCGTTGCGCTGTTGACGGGGATCATCTTCGGCGCGGCTCCAGCGTGGTTCGCCACGCGGACGAATCCGGCCGATGCTCTGCGCGGATCGGCGCGCAGCACCGGCGACCACTCGTCGTTCGCGCGTAAAGCCTTGCTGATCCTGCAGGCCACGCTCTCGGTTGTGCTCGTCTCCGGCGCTACCATGCTGGCGCGCAGTCTCAACCGACTTGAAAACCAGGATTTTGGATATCAAGTGCCCGGGCGCGTCCTCGTGTCACTGGACTCGCTGCCGCCCACCTACACGCCCGAGAAGCGGGCCGCGCTGTATCGCGAGATGGAGCAGCGCCTCCTGAGTATTCCCGGAGTTAGCGGCGGAGGGCTCGCGATGTACAACCCGCTCACCAATAACTGGGGCGAGCTCATCATGGTGGAAGGACATGAAGCTCCGAAATTCAACGAGAACGCCGGCGCATCGTGGGATCGAGTAAGCGCGAATTATCTGCAGAGCCTCGGCGTGCGCCTGGTGCGTGGCCGCATGTTCAGCGAGGCCGACAATGAAACCAGTGAGAACGTCGCCCTTGTGAACGAAGCCTTCGTGAAGCGCTTCTTCAAGAGCGGCGAGGAACCTCTTGATCATCACTTCGGGCTCGATGTGCCGCAGAATGCCTCCACGTACCGAATCGTGGGAATTGTGCACGACGCCAAGTTTGCCGGGTTTGCACTGCACCGCCCCGCCCGTCCGATGTTCTACGTGCCCATGACCCAGTACGTTCACTATCCCGACACCATGATGCAGAGGCTCGAAACGGCATCGCACAACATGAATGCAGCCATGCTTGTGACCAACGCCTCACCGGGAGCCCTGGAACCGCAGCTCACGCGGCTTTTAACCGACATCGATCCCAATTTGACGCTCGTGAACGTGAGAACTCTGCAGCAGCAGGTAGATATGTCGTTCGAACAGGAGCGAGCGGTCGCCGGTCTCGCAGGATTGTTTGGGATCGTCGCGCTTGTGCTCGCGGCAGTGGGTCTGTACGGAGTGACGGCCTACACGGTCGCGCAGCGCACGAATGAGATCGGAGTGCGCATGGCGCTCGGCGCAGATCGGATGAACGTGGTGGAGCTGGTGTTGCGCGGAGCGTTCAGTCGTGTGGGTCTGGGACTGATTCTGGGAATCCCGTTGGCAATCGTGGCCGGCCGACTCATTTCGACGCAGCTCTATGGCATATCGTTCTGGGATCCGATGGCCCTGAGCGTGGCCGCAGGAGCACTCGCCGTCTGCGCCTTCTTCGCGGCAATCATTCCAGCTGGACGTGCAGCTTCGATTTCTCCAATGAGCGCTCTCAGGACAGAATAGCGACTGTCAGGATACGAGAGCAGTGATGTTAACCGTTGGCAATCATCTGTTTAAAGAAGGCGGCAGCATACAGTCACAATTTGTGACACAAATTCCCTGCTCGATTCCCTGTTCGCTTGCGGGTGCATCACCGCCGAGAGGTGCAAGTGCGCTGATTTCAATCGAGTAGGAGGGAATTCCCTAGAATCGCTGATAATTCGCTGGTGAAACGGCAAATTTGCAGATTTGGGCAGAATTCGAGGTTTTTTCGCCGTCAATTTTTCAATTCGCTGTTTAATTCGCTGTTAACAGAAATGGGCCGCCGCATTTTGTCCGATCGACACCGACCTTACCTGCCCTCTTCTTCCAGAAACTTCTCCACCTCCATAGCCGCCATGCAGCCTGTGCCCGCGGCTGAGATTGCCTGGCGGTAGCGGCGGTCCTGGACGTCGCCGCAGGCGAAGACGCCGGGGACTTTGGTGAAGACGTAGTTCTTGGTCAGCAGATAGCCGTCGGGATCGGTGTCTAGCTGGCCCTTGACCCATTTTGCGTTGGGTTCGTGGCCGATGCCTAAGAACATCGCGCTGGTGGGGAAATCCCATTGCGCGCCGGTTTTGAGGTTGCGCAGGCGCAGGCCGGTGACTTCTTTCTTCTGCACGTCATGAACTTCATCGACGACGGTGTCGGTGAGGAATTCGATTTTGGGATGCTGGCGGGCGCGCTCGATCATGATCTTCGAGGCACGGAAGACGTCGCGGCGATGAATGATCGTCACTTTGCTGGCGAAGCGCGTCAGGAACAACGCTTCTTCCATGGCGGAGTCGCCGCCGCCGATCACCGTAATTTCTTTTCCGCTGAAGAAGAAGCCGTCGCATGTGGCGCAGGAGGAGACGCCGTGTCCAATCAATGCGTGCTCGCTCGGCAGGCCGAGCCATCGGGCTGAGGCTCCGCTGGCGATGATCAGCGTGCGCGTTAGCAACTGCTGGCTGCCTAGATTCAGCACAAACGGACGCTTGGTGAAATCGGCGCTGACTACGTGCGCCATCTGGTAGTCAGTCCCAAAACGGGCTGCCTGCTTTTTCATGTTCTCGATCAGCTCGGGGCCCTGAATGCCGTCCGGGAAGCCGGGGAAGTTCTCCACCAGGGTGGTAATGCTGAGCTGTCCGCCGGGCTCATGGCCTTCGAGCACCAGCGGGTTCAGGTTGGCGCGGGCCGCGTAAATGGCGGCCGTAAGTCCGGAGCATCCGGAGCCAAGAATCACTACGTTGCGAACGGAATTGTCCATATTTCCTGAAATTGGTCTCGAAAGATTGGATTCGGCAGACTCGAATAAGACTCAAGCCCGAGATTTTGGAACAGACATTCTATAAGGAGAGCCCATCAATGGGATGACGCCGCATCGGGTGCCCCCTTCTTTGCGGAATGCTGTATGGATGATCCGGCGCTCAGCCAGGCGATGTCGCTGGCGAGCATGCTCTTCAGGTGAAGGACGCGGCGATAGTCGGCCAGAATCGACGAGGCTTGCGAGAAGATGGCGTCGTACTTGGACTGATCGATGTTCTCGCATCTGGCCAACGCCACCGTCGTTTTTCCCGCGCGCTCTACCCGCACGCGCGAGGCCGGCGTATCGGCGCCGAGCACGCTCGAGGGTTTGCTGACGGAGCTCGAAAGCTTGTCTTCGATCGAGAGAGCCAGCAGATCTTTTACATCGCGTCCGCGGAAGACCAGCGTTTCGATCGTGTTCTCCGGATCGACGCTTAGCGAATACTGCACGGTCGCCAGCGGTGACTCGCCCTTCACCTCACGACGCAGCCGAACGTATTTCGAGCGCGTTGCTTCTTCCACCGTCGCAACGCCGCGAGAGATCTCATAGTCGCTATCGAAAGCCGGCGATTTGGGCAGCTTTGCCAGGGCCGTTTTTAATTCCTGTTGCTCATCTGCGCTCGGAGTGCAGACGTTGATCACGTTCACCTTCACCGGGGGATTTTGCTCGTTCTTAGTATTGGGCGGCGCATTTTGCGCAAGCGCGGCGCAGGAGAGCAAAACGATTGGGAGCATTAAGCGCACGAAGCGGATTGTAGAACAAGAACTGGAAGAATCGCGCTCCTCGCGAGAAGGATTCGGAGTAGCGCGCTATGGTTTAGGCGTAAGTATTTCGTGGAAGGTTTTGAGTAGGTTTTGAATGAACCTTTGGTGGAAGGTTTTGGTCGAAGATTGTGGGTGGAAGCCGCCGACTTTTAGTCGGGGTTGAGGCTTTTAAGACTCGATGCAAGGCGCAATCGAATCCGCGCTTTAGCGCTGGACCACGCGCGAAGCGCGCCTGCAGAACACGCGGCCACCATGAGCGCGCTTCGCGCGTGGGCCAGCGCTAAAGCGCTTCGCTTATCTAGGCTTTCCCGAGGCGCACGGCTTCGCCGTGCACCCCGGACTAAAGTTCGGGGGCTTCCACCCAAAAGAAAGCGGTAGCCTGACGGCTGCCGCGTCTTAAATTACTTCCCGTTTTAACGCGCGTTACTTTTCGTTTGATCCCGAATCTGGGTTTGGCGAGATCAGAACGTGATCTTCGCCGCTAGCTGCAGTACTCGTCCGACATTGGAGCCGTTGTTGTTGATCGCCGCCGCCGATGCAAGTCCGAAGGTGTTCACGCCTGCACCGTTCGCTAGCGTTTGTGGGAGTAGGCAGGTCGTTCCCGTTGGAACGGCACCGCACGCAGTGGTGCTGGTTGCATACAGCGTGTTCTTCACCGCCGTGATGTTCTGGTGGTTAAAGAGGTTGAACGCCTCGGCAATCAGTTGCAGTTTGGCGCGTTCTGTAATGGTCACATTGCGAGTTATGCGCGGATCGAACGTGTAGATCGCCGGCATGCGGAACTGGTTGCGAGCCGTTCCCGGCGCGCGCTCGTTTCGGCTGTTTCCGTCGTTGTTCAAATCGGTGTTGACGACAGCGGTGTACGGCTGCCCGCTCTGTGCATTGAAGGCTCCGGCAAGCTCCCATCCGCCGAGCAGTGCACGCTCGTAGGCATTCATTCCTTGCGTGTAGTGATCGAGCTGCCACACGCCGCTGAGGATGAAGCGATTGCGAACGTCATCGTCGCCGGATGCACGATCCAGATTAATGTGAAGCGGATCGTAAACCATCTTGCCATCGTCGGTTCCGGGCACGACCGCAGTTGCGTCGGGACGATCGTCGATCACGTGGCTCCATGTGTAGGAAGTCAGCAATGTGAAGTTGTGCGCAAAGCGCTTGTTCAACTCCAGCGATAGTCCGTTGTAATTCGAGCCGGCATTACTCTCGAACTCGAAGATGCGGCTGAATCCCGCGATCGGACGTGCGCTCGGGAATTTGTTGTAGGTGAGCGTCGCACCTGTTCCTGCGACGACAGCGGTAGCAGGCGTTTCCGCACTGCTTAGGTTAATGTCACGCGTGCGCTGGATGTGGACACCATGTACGCCGGTGTAAGCGAGCGTGACCGATGTGTCCGCTGCGATCTGGCGCTCGACTGCCAAGTTGTACTGCTCAACGTAGGGCTGCTGATAGTTCTTGGCGAACAGCAGGATGGTGGGCGTAGCCGTCGCGAATCCGGTCGGAGGAGCGCAGCCTGAGTTTGCCTGCGGAGCTCCGCAAAGAGTATTCGGATACGAAACCGGAAGCTGTGGAACGTTCGTCGCTCCGGTGCCCACGGTGAGTGTCAGCGTTTGGACGTTGATGCCGTTGTTCGACAGTGCCGTACCGTACATGATCGACGGCGTGTTCGCGAAGAAGATGCCGTAACCTCCGCGCACGACGGTCTGAGGGTTGTCGAATGGCTGCCAGGCAAAACCGAGACGTGGAGCGATGTTGTTGTGGTCATTCGGAATCTTACTGGTGTCGAGACCTGCCGCGAGCGCGATTGGATTCTGCACGCTCGGCTGCTTCACCGTCTCAAGGTCGTAGCGGATACCGAGATTCAACGTGAGCCGGCTGCTGACGCGATAATCGTCCTGGACAAAATAAGCTTGCTGCAGCAGATCCGGATGAGTAGTTGCTCCCGTTGTTCCCGCTCCGGGAAATGCTTCGAGGAACGAGTCTCCAGCGGTCTTGGCAGGCTGTCCGAGCAAGCTGTTGCCGAAGTCGTCGAGATTGACGAATGTATACGAGCCGGAGAAGTTACCGGGGAAGAAGTTAAGGATCTTATCTACGAGTTCATCGGCGCCTAATTTGAACGAGTGGCGGCCCCACACATATGAGACTGTGTCGCCGTACTCCTGGCGATGGATCGTGGTTTCGCGAGGACTGAATGAATTGCGTCCCACGAACAGCGTTTGTCCCGAGAAGCGCACCTGCGCTTCGGGATTGATGCTATTTGCTTGTCCCGGCTCACTATCGCGCTGATAACTGAACTTGAGCACATTCACCAGTGTCGGATGAAGTGTGGAGGTGAGCTGAGCGTTGAAGCTGTCGCTGTTCACGAGTGAGGCGCCGGTATGCTCAAAGGCGCTGGTGGTTCCGCTGTTTTCTAGACCTTGCCCCGTGAATCGCTGAGCGTTGTAACGCGCCGAGAGTTGATGGCGGTCATTAATATTCCAGTCGCCTTTGCCAAGGTACACGTCCTGATTAAAGGTGCGATCGTAGTTGTTGATGCGCGAAGCAAGATAATTCACCGCAGCGGTCTGCGCCGGCCCCACAGGCGTCGGCAGCGTTACCAGAACGGGATTGCCTGTGACGTTGCGCTGTCCGTCGTAGTCGAAGAAGAAGAATAGTTTGTCCTTCTTGATCGGCCCGCCTACATTTCCGCCGAACTGATTGAAGTGATAGCCCGGCTTGAGCGGAAGGGGCTTGCCGGCGCCGGCTGCGAACGCGCGCTGGAGGCTATAGATAGGATCGTTGGCATTCAGGCCGCGATCGCGGAAGAACTCGAATGCCGTTCCGTGGAAGTTGTTGGTTCCCGATTTGGTAACTACGTTGATCACCGCTCCGCCGGCGCGTCCGAGCTCGGCTGAGTATCCGTTGGTATTGACCTGAAATTCCTGAACAGCGTCCTGGCTGAACTGGTACGGTGCTCGCCCGGAACCCGTGCGTCCCAGCGTCTGTCCGAAGAAGGTGTTGTTATTGTCGGTGCCGTCAACGGTCAGCGAGTTCAAGGTGCCGCGCTGTCCGGCGAAGCTCAGATCGCCGCCGCGGACGTCGCGTACAACGCCCGGCGTGAGCAGCGTGAAATCGAGGAAGTTGCGGCCGTTGGTGGGCAGGTTCGCAATCTGGCGATCGCCGACGGTGTCGCTCTGGCTCGTGCGCGTTGTTTCTACCACAGGAGCCTCTGCATTCACTTGGACAGTTTGCACTCCGGTTGCGAGCGGCAGTTTCAAGCTGAGGTCGATCTTAGCGCCGACGGTGATCTGCACGTTCTGAGTCAGCGTGTTAAATCCGTCGTGAGTAGCGGCGATCTTATATGGACCAACCGGCAGAAGCGGGAACACAAACAGGCCGTCGCTGTTAGTGGTTGTATTGAACGTCTCACCAGTCGCCGTGTTGGTTGCGGTGACTTTGCTGTTGGTCAGCACCGCGCCTGACGGATCAGAGGTGGTTCCGGAAAGCGTTCCCTGACTCACTTGGGCGAATGCGCCCGCGGCCAAGGCAACAAACATTAGAGAAGCCACAAGCACTCGCACGATCCGGCGGACAATGGTTGAGCCGGGATTAAAGCACGCAAAAGACATCGTATCGACCTCCATCGAGATTGAATCGTCGCGGATACGTGAACGGCTTTGAGAATCCAGCCATCGAATCTCTTCCGCAGTTTGAGAACTTCAGTGTTCTATGCCAAGAAGAACAAGAAGATGAAAACCAGGAACATTGCACACGACGCTGGGACGAGAAAACTCGAATCGCAACGCCAAAGCAGAGTAGAAGCTGTTTGAAAAAGAATACCGGAAAATCTCATCTAGCCTGCTAGGGATTTCTGCTGACTCAGAATGTGTGCAGGTGGGAAGAGGAGTCGACGCGGGACGGGCCGGAAGTGGGTCGTGCAATCGTCTTACTGGAGGGAATAGCTCCGAAACTTACGTGGCACGAAGGCTGTCGAGTAGCTCTTCGATAGTTGCGCGATCATGGTGATCGCCTGCAGCTCCAGTGCCTCCGTCTCTGATAACGACATGAATGCCCGCACTTGTGAGCAGATCGATGGCTTTCCTGTTCCAGTTAGATACGATCACCACATTACCGCTCTCGGCCGAAGCATAGTGCTCAAGGAGGTTGAGAGCCGGATCATCCGACGCGAGAGCAACCACGAGCCCGGGAATGTTTGATCTGTTCTCAACACTCTGCACCGCACCGGTGATCATGCCTGCAGCGACAGTGTTGTTGCTGTCTGGATCGATGAGAATAAAACTGCCCGTCCTGCGACTCTGCGCATAGGCATCGAAGACCAGCGGGCGGTCGGCTTCAACCCTTACCGTCCCGATGTCGTTCATGTTCAAAGACTGAGCGGAATGAGTAAGCAGCGACTGGATATCGAGCTTTGATTCCACCTCGACGCGTGCGCGGGTACTGTGCGCGGCGTGTTTGAGCAGGTACTTGCGGCTTGAATTCAGCGACTGCTCGGAAAACCAGATGATCTGCGATCGAAACATCTGCGCTATTTCGGGGGGACGGGACACTGAAACCAGGATGTCGCCACGGCTGATGTCAACGTCATCGGTAACGGTCAGAGTGATCGACTGTGGTGCACTTGCAGAATCCAACTCTCCGTCATACGTGACAATGGACCTCGCCGTGGTCCGCAGTCCGGACGGAAGTACAACGATGTCATCGCCTACCGAAACTGTGCCGGCAGCGATCTGCCCAGAGTATCCGCGGAATTGACTGGTACGCTGTACGAGCTGCACAGGCAGGCGGAACGGCTGGGAGCTCTCCGCTTTTTGCAGGTCTACAGTCTCGAGATATTCCAGCAGAGCCGGGCCTTTGAACCATGGAGTGAGGGAACTGCGATGAACTACATTGATTCCCGAATTGGCGCTGACGGGGAAACACTCGACGGTGTCAAATGCAAAATCCTGAATCGCGCTCAACAACTGTTTGCGTAAAGACAGAAATACGGCTTCAGAGTACTCGACCAGATCCATCTTGTTGATCAACACCACAAGATGGCGAATTCCAAGCAGTCCAATGATGTGTGCGTGTCGCTTCGATTGCGGCTGAATTCCGCGGCTCGCATCGACGAGCAGGATGGCGAGGTCGGCATTCGATGCTCCGGTAGCCATGTTGCGCGTGTACTGTTCATGGCCAGGAGTATCGGCGAGAATGAATTTGCGCTTTGCCGTGCTGAAATAACGGTAGGCAACGTCGATGGTGATGCCCTGCTCGCGCTCGGCCCGCAGGCCGTCGGTCAGCAGGGCCAGTTCGAGATCGCCGCGCGACGCGCGTCTTACTGCGTGTAACTGGTCTTCGTAAACACTCTGCGAGTCATAGAGCAGCCGACCGAGCAATGTAGATTTACCATCGTCTACGCTACCAGCGGTCACAAGACGCAGTAAGTCTTTCTTCTCTTCCGAGTATAGAAACTCTTCCTCAGTTAAGGCCGGACTCGCAACTGTACTCAAAAGTACCCCGCTCTCTTTTTTAGCTCCATCGAGCCATCCTGATCGTGATCAATGACGCGGTTCTCTCGTTCGGAACGCCGAAAGGAGACGAGCTCTTCGATGATCTTTGGCAGTGTGTCGGCTTCGGAGCGAATCGCGCCGGTGCACGGACTGCATCCCAGCGAGCGCATGCGGCACATTAGGAGTTGCGGTACTTCTCCGGGCAAACGCGGCACAAATGGTTGTTCAAGAGAGATCAGAGACTCGCCCCGGACCAGCACCGAGCGATGCTTAGCAAAGTACAGCGGCACGATGGGAATGTTTTCCTGATGGATGTACTGCCAGATGTCCATCTCGGTCCAGTTCGAAAGTGGGAAGACGCGTACGCTCTCTCCCGGGCCAATCCGGCTGTTGTAAAGATTCCAGGGCTCAGGACGCTGCCGCTTCGGATCCCATTGACCTTTGGGATCTCGCACCGAATAGATGCGCTCCTTCGCGCGCGATCGCTCCTCGTCACGACGAGCTCCGCCAAACGCTGCGTCGAAACCGCCTTCACGCAATGCATCGAGAAGTGACTGGGTCTTCAGAAGCTCGCAGCAACGCTGTGTGCCAACCTTGAACGGATTCGTCCCGGCATCAAGCGCAGCTTTGTTTGTGTGCACAATCAGCTTCAGGCCAAGTTGTGCCGCCTGACGATCGCGGAATTCGATCATCTCGCGGAACTTGTAGCTGGTATCGATGTGCAACAATGGGAATGGAATCCTGCCCGGATAGAAGGCCTTCTGCGCAATGCGCAGCATCACCGAAGAGTCTTTCCCAATGGAGTACAGCATCACCGGGCGTTGAAACTCCGCAACTACTTCGCGGAAGATATGAATACTCTCGGCTTCGAGCGCCTGCAGGTGAGTGAGCTTCGTAGTCATCGAGCTGCTCCTGCTGAATGCGGAACAAGCTTGGGTCCTTCTGCTGTTTCTACAAGGTGAAGTCCGCATTCTGTCTTCGCGAATCCCGACCAGCGGCCGGCGCGCGGATCTTCTCCCGGAAGCACAGCGCGCGTGCAATAGGTGCAGCCGATGCTTGGGTATCCGCGGTCGTGCAGAGGGCTATAGGGAACTTTGTGTAGATGGATGTATTCCCAAACTTCAACTTCCGTCCAATCTGCGATTGGGTTTAGCTTCACTAATCCAAATTTCGCATCCCATTCCAACTTCCGAGCGTTCGCTCGCGTCGGCGACTGCTCGCGGCGAATGCCGGTAATCCATGCGGAGCAAGCTTCGAGTCTTTGAGTCAGCGGCTCAACTTTGCGCATTTGGCAGCACAGATCCGGTTGGCGCTTCCAAAGCTCATCACCGAACTCGCGAACCTGAGACTCAGGACTCAATTTGGGACGAAGGCGTTCAATCCCGATGCGGTATTGTTGTTCTATCTTAGAGATTAGTTCGTAAGTTTCCGGAAACAGGAAATCGGTGTCGAGAGTGAATACTGCAAAAGGAGCATTGATGCGGGAGACGATATCGATCAGCACCACATCTTCAGCGCCGAAGCTGGAGGCAAAGGCAGCTTTTTCTCCAAACTCGCGCGCAGCCCAGGCAAGGAGCTCTTCCGCGCTCCATCGCTCTGCCGCGGCTTGCACTTCCATTAGGCTTTCTTCCATTCCTCACCCAGCCATTTCATGGCTTAAAACAAAACCCGCTCACTCGACGCTGCTTGCGTCTGGTGAGCGGGTTCGGAAATCTCGAAACTTGTTCGGACTCTAAAAACAGGCCTTACCAGAACGCAGCACAAGTGTCATTGCGCAACAACGACAACATGGCGCCGCGTTCTGGAGGCTGTGATTCATCCGAGAAACTATTAGTACATTGGCATTGATGACGTGTCAATGGAAACGGATGCGAAGATTGTCCGTACTTTCCATCTAGAGCATTCATCAGCAAATCAAATTCATCCCATCACTGAATTAAATTGCATCCTCCTTGACGCGTGGCGAATCTCTCCTGTACTTTGACAGGGATGTCTAGTTCGACCTTACACATGGCTTGTCGATGCGCACTGTGCATCTGTACGCCGTCGTGTGGGTCGATGGAGGCGCCGTAGTATCTAAGTAAGCGCATAGGTTTTGCCAAGGACCCACAAGCGATTGTGGGTCGTTTTGTTTTTAGGCCAATTTCCGCAGCTCACTCCAAAGGAAAGCGCCGTAGACATGGAAGTCGTTCTCGGTTTTCTGATCGCAGCGACAGTTGGCGTGACCGGCATCGGCGGCGGCAGCTTCACAACGCCCGCTCTGGTCCTGCTGATTGGACTTCCTGCGGGTGAAGCTGTCGGAACGGCGATGGTCTTCGCTGCCGTGCTACGACTGATTGCCGCGCCGTTCTACCTGGTACGCCGAAGTTTCGATGCAAAATATCTGCGCTTTTTGTTGATCGGCGCCATGCCCGGTCTTCTTCTCGGGACGCTGCTTCTCCGCTTGATGCGCACGCGAGCGTGGAGCCCGATCGCGTTGCTAATCATCGGCGTGATGCTTACGATTTCTTCTGCGCTGACATTTGTCCCGCGAATTCGCCATCCGCACCTAACGCGTGAACGCGCTCGCTGGCTTTCCCTTCTTGCGTTGCCGATCGGCGTCGAAACTGGATTTTCTTCGGCTGGAGCCGGCGCTCTGGGCAGCATTCTTCTACTCAACTTTTCAGAACTGCCCCCGGCCACCGTCGTCGGTACGGATTTGCTTTTGGGAATCGTACTGGCTGTTGTGGGCAGCATTTTTCATCTGAGCTGGGGATCTATTAGCGCCGCCTCGCTTCTGCGTTTGCTCGCCGGCGGAATTCCAGGTGTCCTCGGCGGCTGCGCTCTGGCGAAACGAGTGCCGGCGCAGAAGCTCCGCTTAGCTGTCGCCGCAGTGGCAATCGTGCTTGGGCTGCAGTTGATCTGGATCGGCGGTTGGCCGCTGGTTCGGACCGAGCAAGTGAAAACGATCGTGCACCAAGTTCCAAAATCCTCAGAAACCGTCAAGGCATCGGGATCAAGCGCGCGCCCAGTTTCTTCCGCCGGTGTGCTGCTTCAATCGTTCTATTCCCTTCCAATCGGCGTCACCTTTATTGAGCGCTGTTGTAAGTAACCAACACTCCCGCGGCATTCCTCACACCCAAAAACTTCCATTCAAGAGATTCGGAGAAAGCGCGTGTTGCGAAAGACCTATACAGTCTCACTACACCTAGTTGTGTTTGCATTCCTCGGATCCTCGCAAGTCTTGTTAGGTCAAGCGCGCAGCGCTTCCATTTCGGGAATCGTGCAGGATTCCACGGGAGCAGCGATTCCAGCAGCTCAAGTGGTAATTAAGAATGTTGACACTGGCGTGCAGCGTCAGCTGGTGACCGACGATTCCGGACGGTACTCAACGGCGTCGCTGCCGGTGGGGACGTATGAAGCGCGTGTGCAGAAGGAAGGCTTCACTCCTGCGATCAAAGGCGGAATTCAGCTTGTAGTTGGCCAAAGCGCATCCGTTGACATCACCTTGCCCGTAGGCGAGGTGCGAGAAGAGATAACAGTCGTAGAAGTCGCTCCACTGGTGAGCCTCTCAACGCAGGATACGTCGGGGTTGGTGAATCAGAAGCAGGTTAAAGAGCTTCCACTCAACGGACGCAGCTACGATCAACT
>Ga0070741_10010975_pt1 | contig 16897 bp, 11 predicted proteins | sample Coa_R1_4_FD_66440 | JGI IMG/M metagenome (GOLD analysis project Ga0070741, IMG submission 66440) | Surface soil microbial communities from Centralia Pennsylvania, which are recovering from an underground coalmine fire - Coalmine... | ecosystem: Environmental > Terrestrial > Soil > Unclassified ...
AGGCTTCGTGGAGCAATGGTTCGACAAGATTCAAGAATCCTGTTGTTTCGAAATTTCGAAAAGACTCGGGAACAGGAAGCGGATCGGTAAAGCCAGGCAGGGAAAAAGCATGTAAGAGCTTCTTTACCCAACTGCGATCGCCGGCAGGGCGGTTATGGAGAGACTCCACGGTTTCTCCCAGACAGTCGAACAGCTCCTGCTCCGTAAAGCCTTGCGCGGCGAGACGCTGGGCAAAATAAGAACCCTCAGCAAATGGGGGTTGCGAACGCCAGCCTTCCAACTCGCTCGCGGCCATCTCCTTATCCACGGCTCCGTTCGGCAAAGGGGAATTCATGGCGCGCAGTGACGCGATTCGCTCAGCCAATGTAGCGGCTCGAGACCAGGACGGGTCGTGCAACAAATCCTCGTTTTTCTTCAGTTCCTCATTCATCGCGAATCTTCTTGAATCCCAACCGCATGTCTCGCGTTTAGCTTCAACGCGTTCTCCAGCCCAGCCTTATCGCGAGTCATTGCAATTCCAGTTGCGGAACACCAGATATAGTCCTCACAAACTGCCCGAGGGGCGGGCTATCCCACCCCTCGGGTTGCAGCTCTGGTCTCTACGTTGGGCAACCCGGTGTTTTGGGCGGGTTGAAGCAAGGCAAGCAAAAAGTTCTGGTCAGCGTGAAGCCGGGACCATAACCGCCAGCTACCTTGCCCAGATCGTTTTCCGTCAGTTCAACGCTGCCGGCCGGGTTGGTGGGCAACTGCGCCCGCTCCGCCTCGCTCAGACTGAGGCGGTACTTCTTGTCTTTCCATGCGCGAACAACATCTTTATGTGACATCGGAGCTATCTCCAATCAAGAATTGACTTGTAAACATGGTCCACCCCATGGCGGACAGTGATCCCGCTACAGCGAAGGCTGGAAACGGTTGCTTCGCAGCCCATGACCGTATTGAGAATGTCGTCTGACTTCACGCTCAAGCTGTCAGCAGGGACGCACTATTATGCTGAGGCACCGCGAAATCGTAAGACAGCCAGGCCCGTTAGTTGGGCAGAAAACCGAACATAGCTGAAACGTGCAGAATTGACTTAAGGCCGATCCACTCACGACTCCCAGATCAGCGTTGGTCAGTTCAACAGCTCCCGCGGGATGCGGCGGCAACTGCGCCCGTTCCGCTTCGCTGAGACTGAGGCGATACTTCTTGTCCTTCCATGCGCGAACAACATCTTTATGTGACATCCGAGTTATCTCCTAACAAAGAATTTGAGTTGCAAACTAGGTCCACTGCATGATGCAACCGTGGTTCCCCCCTTGAGGCAAAAAGCCGAAAGCGGTTTCCCTTTCGCCCCTCACCGCAAGGGGAATGTCGTCTTACTGTCCCAGTCCAACAGGCCAGAGATGATGTGGCGCAAGATTGCAGCCACTCTGCTTTCGGATTGTGGTCACCTGAGCCACAATCCATATGTCTGCCCCAGCGAAAACATTCCGAACTCCTATTCTCCTAAGTGCGCAGTTCCGAGAAATCCATCGCTGTGGAAAAAATATTCCAAGAAGTGGACATCAATTCTGATGTTCGCAAAATCCTTGCCCAGCTAAAGATGCAAGAAGTTGTTAGATTTGTTTGTGACCGGCTGCAAATTCTTGAATGAAAACATCAGGTGTATGACGGAGCTTTCAGGAGGATTCGATAAGTAATGCAGCGCAAATTCCAACATCCAAAACAGTGCAAGTCACTGCCATCGACCGGAACCAGGCCGGGGGGATCGTTATCTGGGCTTTCTCTCCACAGAGAAGTTATAGCTGGCGATCAGTCCGTATTCTGGGGAACCATCTTTCCCCCGCAGCACGAGCAGGTAATCGCTAGGCGTCAGAATCCCGGCTTGAAGGCTGACGACGAAGAATTGCCCGTCTGCGCTCTTCTGTGGAATCAGATGCAGATCATTCATGTTCAGGACAGGATCTCCATTGCTACGCTCCAGTTGGATCTGATATTGCTGGTAGTTGACACCGGGTTCGACCATGAGTTCGAGGCGTAGCAATTTGGTGGCCGCAGTGACCACGACGTGTTTCGACTGCGCGTACTGATTTCTCAAGCCACCGGGCAGGAGTACAACAGAGGCGATCGTCCGGGAGTCGACGCTGGGGCTGCGCAATTGTTGTTGCCACTCATCATAGAGAGCGCGTTCTTGTGCGAGTTCTCTGGTGGCTTCTGCCTGTTTGCCGGTCTGTTCCGCGAGCTGTCGCTGAAGCATGGTTTCGGTTTGCAGCTGCGCTGCCAGTTGGGCCCGTAGCCGGGAGACTTCTCGTTGTGACTGAACAATCCAAAATCCGGCAAAGATAACAGCTGCAACCCCGGTTGCGAGGGCGGTTCGAACCCACGGTGCTGGCCGCTGCCAAAAACCCGGCCGTGCTGGCGGAGACCATACAAATTGCCTCTGGCTTTGTAACTGGCCTTTCTGCCTTACTCGCCTGGCGCTTTGCACCAAGGTTCGCGTTAGGTCAAGCTTGGCCTGAATTCTCGGCGATGCGAGCCATTTTTTCTCGAACGCTGCCCGTTGACTGCCTTCGAGGTGCCCTAGAACATAGTCATCCACCAGCTGATCTTCGATGGCCATGCAGCATTCGAGGAATTCCTCGTCGGTCGTCATCTGTGTTTCGATCCAGTCTCTCTCTGATTCCGAGACCTCGCCCAGCATGTACCGGGTAATGACATCTGTCTTGTTCGTCACGTCTGGTATTCACTCCTAGTGCCAGAAAACGTTGCCTTCCTGCTTTGAGCGAATGCATTCGAGGTGGCACTCACTCAACTTCTTCTTGATGCGCGAAATACGGTTGCCGAGCGCCTCCGCCTTGATATTCAGCTCCTGTGCCAGTTCTTCCCTATAGGTCTTGGAATGAAGCCCTCTCTGGTAATAGCGAATGATGAGGTCGCGCTTCTCCGGGTCCAGGGACTGCAGGCACTTCTGTCGGCACTCCTCCTCGATTTCCTTGAAGATGGTTTCCTGGAAACGTGGGTCTCCATGACCGCCTGCGGCGAAATCCTGTTCTTCCGCCGACACACACACAGCCTTCCGTTGATAAGCGCGCAGCAGGTTCTTGGCAACCGCAAAACTATAAGCTTGTATATTCTTGATGTCCTCACCGTCGGCAAGCTTTTCCGCGACGATATCGAGTGTCTTTCTGGCGAGATCGTCCGAGTCTGCTGCTCGACCAATACGATTTTCCAGAAACAAGGTCAGCACTCCGAGCAGATGATAATATTTTTCCGCTGCCCGCAGGTTCTCCGAGTCGAGGCGTTCAAGAAGAATCCGCAAGCCGTGGACTGTCTGCTCATTACCCTTTTTCATGAGTGGCCGTGCAAGAGAGAAGGTGTGCAATACCTGCCGCTCATTTTAGAACATTTGCGTCAAAAAAAGCCGGTCTCTGTTCGTGTCGAGGCCGGTTTTATGTTCCTCTATAGAAGTGTCAGGTTTTACGAAATCTGTCGCAATTAGGATTGGACCAGACCGGCCACCGATGACAACAACAGCAACAATGATTTAGTATGGGGCACTGTCTAAGTCGTGGGTGGGCGCCGTCCAATCGTGATCCTCGCTTCACGATGTCGCAACATCCTTATATTTATTTTAGCCTACGTTCCCGTCGTGGGACTCTCAGCAAACAGGAGCTATGAAACGAGCCGGTATACTTCTTTATTGGAGATTTTGGCTGTTCGGTCTTTGCGCCATGAGCATTGGCCGTGCGGCATTCGCCTTCGACCAGGAAATTGGGGGAGCGGTGGTGGAAAAAGTCGTCCAGGGGTCAGAAGCCGAGCGTGCCGGGGTACGCGAAGGAGACCATCTTCAGAGCTGGGCTCGGGGAGATGTCAGCGGAGTCATCGAGTCTCCGTTCGATCTGGTGCAGATTGAGATCGAGCAGGCTCCTCGCGGAGCTGTGACATTGAAAGGGTTGAGAGGGGACGAAACGCGAAGCTGGACTTTAGGTCCGAGTTCTTGGGAGTTGAAAACCCGCCCCAATCTATCCCGAGCACTGATCTCGAGTTATCGTGACAGTCAGGAGCTTGCCCAGGCGGGCAGACTGGAAGAAGCTGCAAGACAGTGGAAACTGGCAACCAACCAGATGCCGGTGGCGCCTTCTTCTCTACTCATCGCCTGTTGGTTCTTCGATGCGGCGCAGGACCTCGCCGATCACAAAGATTGGCATGGCAGCGACTTAGCTTTTGCCCAAGCACTGGAGGCTGCCGATAGCACGGGAACTCCCGTCAAACACCTGATCCTGCGCTCTTGGGCCGCAACATTTCGGCAGCGGTCTGATTGGATCAGTGCTGAAAAGTACTATCGCCTGGCCGTAGCGGAAAGCCAGAAAATAGATGCTAAAAGCTTGACTTTCGCAGATGCATTGGATGGGGTGGCCCTCTCAGTCTATCGGAGTGGCAACTTGGCGAGCGCGGAAAAATACTATTCCGACGCGTTACAAATTCAAGAGAAGCTGGCTCCAGACAGTCTGGCGGTCGCCAGGAGTCTTAATGGTCTTGGCACAGTTGCTCAAGGCCAAGGTGATCTGGCCAAGGCGAGGGAGTATCATCGGCAAGCTCTGGCCATCCGCGAGAAACTCTCCCCTAACAGTCTTGACGTCGCTGCCAGTCTGGGTAATCTAGGTATTTTGGAGCAGAGTCGAGGAGATCTGGGGAAGGCTGAAGATTATTTTCGTCAGGCTCTGGACATCCAACAGAAACTGGCCCCAGACAGCCTTGATGTTCCCAGGTCCCTTGGCTACCTGGGTATTTTGTCGTGGAGCCGTGGCGACCTGATGAAAGCTGAGGAATACTTTTTCCAGTCCCTTCTCCTGCGGAAAAAAATAGCCCCTGCCAGTCTCGATGTCGCTGCTAGCTTGAACAACCTGGGCATGGTGACCCTTGACCGAGGAGAACTTGCCGAGGCGGAAAATTATTTAAATCAGGCCTTGTCCATTCAGGAGAGGCTGGCTCCGGAAACGCTCCCCGTGGCTGGAAACCTCGACAATTTGGGAAACGTGGCTCGGGAGAGAGGCGATCTTGCTAAGTGCAGAAAATACTATCTTCGCTCCTTACACATCAAACAAAAACTCGCACCAAATAGTCTCGACGTGGCCTTGAGCTTCGACATTCTTGCCTTGGCGGCCGAACGGAGTAACGATCTGGCCAAGGCTGAGTATTATCTGAATCGCGCCTTGACGATCCAGAGAAAACAGGCGCCAGGCAGTCTTGCTGTAGCCGACAGCCTGGCAATTCTGGGGAATGTCTTTCGGGATGGGAAAAATTTCACGCAGGCACAGAATTACTACGAACGGGCATTGGTGATCTGGGAAAAGCTTGCGCCAGGCAACGATCAGCAAGCTGAAACGTTGGCAGCCCTGGCGCAGATCATGTTGCGAAGGGGGCGGCCCGATGCCGCGGCGCCATTATTCGAGCAGGCACTGAATGCGCTGGAGCACCAGATGGCGCACTTGGGAGGGAGGGAGGATGTTCGTCTCAGTTTTCGCGCGCAGCGAGTCTCCTATTACAAAGACTACATCGCTCTGCTCCTTGCCAGAAAGCAGCCTGAAGCGGCATTCTACGTTCTAGAGCGCTGGAGAGCGCGGTCCTTTCTGGAGATGCTGGCCGAACGCGATCTCGTGTTTGCATCTGACCTGCCGGAAGAGATCCGAGTCGCTCGAAGCGAAAATGCCGCGACATACGACCGCGTCGAAAGCCAGTTGGTTAGCCTCAATCCCGATAAGGACGCGGCCAAAGTCAGGGAATTGACGGGCCGCCTGCGAGACTTGGAAAATGAACGGGAACAGATCACGGAGCGAGTCAAGCAAACCTCGCCCCGGCTGGCCGCCTTGCAGTATCCACAGCCGCTGGATGTTCAGGCGGCGCGATCCACACTCGACCTGGGCACTGTGTTGGTGTCCTATTCTGTCGGCCGGAATTCGAGCATCGCTTTTGTGTTGCTGCCGCAGGGTATTGAACCAGGATTTGCTGCCATTCCATTGTCTGTCGGTGAGGCCAGCCTCCGTGAGCACGTTGACGTCTTGCGAGCAGCCATCGAAAGTAACGTTGCCGCCAGCCGCAGCCGCGTTCAAGCAATCGCGCAATCGCGGCAGCTTTATGACCTGTTGTTGCAACCGTTAGAAAAATTCCTGGCTCCCGCGGACCGAATTGTGATCTGTCCTGATGGCCCCTTGCACGTTCTTCCCTTTGCTGCCCTGCTGCGAAATAAAAATCAATACTTGGCGGAATGGAAGCCGCTGCACGTCGCCTTGTCGGCAACGGTCTACGCAGAGCTCAAGAAGCGAAGGCAGGAGGATTCCGGGAGTGCCTCCGGATTGGTCGCATTCGGCGACCCACAGTACCCGGTTTCCAACCGCAAGAGCCTGCCAGGTTCGGCGAACCCGGAAATGTTTTCTGCCGTCGAACATGGCTTTGCCTTGACTCCTTTGCCTTTCAGCAAAGAGGAAGTGAATGCGATTGCAAGATTTTTCCCCCAGCACAACCAGGTGTTCCTGGAAGACCAGGCGACGGAAGAGAAGGCCAAGGCCGTTGGCAAAGGCGTAAAATATTTGCACTTCGCCGCTCACGGAGTGTTCGATGAACTTCTTCCGCTGAATTCGGCTCTTGCGCTAACCATTCCAGAAAATCCTACTGAAGGACAAGAGAATGGCTTGCTTGAGGCCTGGGAGATATTTGAGCAGGTGCGCATCGATGCCAACCTGGTCACGCTTTCAGCCTGTGATACAGGTCTTGGCAAAGAAGTGGGTGGCGAGGGCTTGATCGGATTAACCCGGGCTTTTCAGTATGCCGGCGCCCACTCCGTGCTGGCTTCTTTGTGGAGCATTCCCGATTCGAGCACCGCGGAGTTTATGAGGCATTTTTACCAATACTTGACAGCCGGCAAATCCAAAGACGAGGCGCTGCGCGAGGCTCAGGTGGATTTCATTCACCTTCCTCAGTTTCACCGGCCCTTTTACTGGGCCGCATTCTCTCTGAATGGCGACTGGCAATGATGTGCCCCACGCGCGTTTTCTTTGAAAAAAGCACGTGATGTTTCTTCACGCCTTATTTGAATCCACAATCCTGCAGTCTGAATTCCATTCGTCAATCTTGACCGCCCGCTGCTCCCGTCTTAACCCTACTAAGGTTAGTCGAGGCAATCGCCACATAAAAAACGATGGCACCGATAGATTTCAGCAAATTGAGCACATCACGATAGGAGTTCTTCCACTCCTTTGGGACCTACACAAATCCCGGGCCTGAGGCATCGTCAGCAACGTTAACCAAGTTAGACCGCGATGCCTGATATGGTCCTTCAAACATGTAAGGCGCCGGCAACTACGTGCTCTATGACCAGAATGGACAGGCAGTGTGGTCCACGAATACCGGGGTAAACCCAAGGTGCTCACCTTACCGTGGGTCTCTTTGTCTGTACAACGGAAAGGAGGAGTTGATGTTAAGTCTATTGTTATGGCTTTTCAGGCGTGATCCAGATCCGCAACCGTGGTAAATCGTCGGTCCAACGAGAGCACAAGAACCTCCGTACGTCAGTGTGGCTCTTGTGCTCTTACTCTCCGCCTCAAAGAATCGAGTCTGGACAACTTTCTGTTCCTGTTCATTCCTTTCCTGAACTGGCAGTCCCTTTTTCGAGACCGCTCCCGAGTGCATTTGGGCTTACTACCGCGCCCGCCGCGAATTGTATTGACCTCGTCCCTTGAGGAGGAGTACGATTCGGCCCACACAGAAAAAATAGGAGAACGCTCATGAGACTGAGCCCGGTTGCGGTCGCCGCAATGACTTCTGTCCTGTTAATGGGCCTATGGGGTTGCTCAAAATCCAAGCCTCCTGTTCCCCAAGAAGCGGCAGCCAAGCCAACCGTCACGGGGATGACAGCGGCCAACACAGCGCCACCAACACCAACTCCAACACCAACACCAACACCAACATCAACTCCAACCCCGACGCCAACAGTCGAACCGGCAGCTATTGGCCCAGTGCAGAACATCGCGGCTGCTGAACGAGGCGGTGAGATCGAGAGCACGGGTGAGAAATGTGCTTTCAATACCAACCTTTTGATCGATAAACGTCTTGATCCGGTATGGAGCGCGCTGCCTCCGGTGCAGTTCCCACAGGAATTTGTGCTGTCATTTTTCGACCGCGAACCGGCCCTGATCACAAGCGTAGTGATCACTCAACCGAAAGATCTCAACTCAGCTCCCAAAGAAGTAGAGGTTTGGACTTCAGACCGTGTAGATTCCGGCTTCAAGCAAACGGCCTCGCAGACGCTTCCGCAAGCCGCCGGCGACCAGACGATTACATTTTCTCCTCTGCAGGCGCGTTACGTAAAACTACGTGTTCTTTCAAGCTACTCGCCAAATGCGCTGCAGATCGGCAAAGTGCAGATACTCGAAGGCGACCAGCCCGGTTACTTACAGCTCGCGACCCGCAACCCTGAGATGGTTTCGTGGGCCCAATCGCCGCGTTTCGCAGCGCAAAAGGGTGCTGATTGGCTGCAGACTGCGGCGGTGGACTGGCAGAGATCGCATACCTGCTTTGGATGTCACGTGCAATCCCAGGTCATTATGGGGTTGGCGGTTGCGGAGAAAGGTAAGTACGTGGTCAACCGCGCATGTTTGGATGAATTGGCGAAGTTCACCCAATCGATGCAGCACGATGACGGCACTTACCACGACGGACAGCATATTACTGCCACTTCGTTCGCGAGCATGGCGCTTGGCTACTACGCGGATATTGCGGCCAAAAAAGATGCCAAGTTGACCAAAGGCGCCGAGTGGTTGCTGAAGCAGCAGCAAAAATCAGGAGAGATGCCAAGCGACCATAACGAGCCGCCTATTGACCAAGGATCGCTGATGATAACAGCCAACAGCGTGTATGCCTTCATGGCAGCTTACCAGCAATCCCATGACCCACGCTTCAAGTGGGCTGCTGACAAAGGTCTGCTCTTCATCTCTTCAACTAAACCCGAAACCACGCAAGATAAGGTATTTACAATCCTCGCTTTGTCGAAATATGGCACACCCCTGCAGCGAAAACTTGTGCCCGGAGTGGTGGAACAACTCAAGAAAGAACAGCACGAGGATGGCGGCTGGGGAGAGCGCAGCGATATGCAAGCAAACGCATACGCCACCGGCCAGGTGCTCTATGCATTCAAGCAGGCGGGTGAGAGCATTGAAACCCCCGAGTTCGCACATGGTGTGCAGTTTCTGCTTACAAAGCAAAAAAATACGGGCGCGTGGCCGTCGATGAACTCACAGAGCGGGCGGCCTTCGGAGTTTGCCCCCACCATGTGGACAGTCATAGGGCTGGCCGGATCGTTCCGGCAAGCGAAGACTACGGAGGTCACGCAGGAAGCCGACCGAATCCGTATCAGCATGCAGGGGGCGATTCTGTTTGACTTTGACAAATATGACCTAAAGCCGGAAGCCGAGGCCGTATTGGAACAAATTAAGTCGAGCATCATTGATCAACACCCCAATGCCAACCTCGTGGTGGAAGGCCATACCGACGATCGCGGATCGGTTGAATACAACCTGCAACTCTCTCAACGACGAGCCGAGTCCGTGGCCAACTGGCTCGCAAAACACGGAGTGGATGCTGCGAAGCTGCAATCGAAAGGCGATGGCAAGGCTAAACCCAAGTATCCCAACGACACCGAAGAGAACCGCTCGCGGAACCGCCGAGTGGAAATCTCGGTGTTGACCGGCACGAGTCCGAGTCATTGAGGAGCAGGAACATGGCCTGTCGTCTACGCATCAGTGCGACACTGGTACTCCTGCTCTTTATAACGGGCTGCCGATCCCACGATTCATCGAAGCAAACAGTGGCTCCCCAACCGAACCAGGCGCAGCCCGTTGCCAATACGACTCCACCAGCGGCAGCCCCAATTGACCAGACATGGCAAGGTCGGCAGCTGATTTATCCGGAAGTTGAGGCCAAGGCGCGGGAACTGGGGCCAGACCTTTCGCGAATCTTACAGTTCACTACAAACGAGCTGAAGTACGATGCGTACGCTGGAGCGTTGCGCGGACCGCGTGGTGTACTGCTCGCCGGTGCGGGCAGTGCTACGGATAAATCTCTGCTCATGCGCGACCTGATCCGGACTGCTACCCCGAATACAATCCTGCGATTTGCATATTGCAGCCTGCCGAGCAACGATGCCCAGCAGTTGGTTGCACAAGCGATTGAGGAACGGGATAGCAATGCGGCGAAAGAAGCGGCTGCGCCTTCGCACGCTTCCATGGGCAGAGCGCCGGCCTCCGCGCACACAAGAATGGTTGCCCAGCAAGTGCTCACAGCCTGGCGAAAAGTTGTGCAGGATGCGCGCCATGACGCAAATTCTCTCCATGCGGTCCTGGAGCGGGCTGAAATTCCCACAGTCGCAGATTTCGATTCCCAGAAACAGCAACTGATAGCGGCAGCCACCCAGCACGTTTGGCTGCAATATCGCCAGGGCAATGACTGGGTCGATCTCGATCCGACGCTTGGCGAAATGGGAAAACACCGTTGTATACCGGAGTCAACGAGCGAGGTTCTGCCCGAAACTGCATATCACCACGTTGGCATCAGTGTGCGTGTAGAAGAGGAGATCAACAATACGCTCAAGAGCCGGTACCTGCTTCAGACCTTCTGGAGATCTGCCGAACTCAGCGGATCTAACATTACCTATACTCACGCGGAGAGTATAGGCCTCGATTCACTGGTGAAGAGCGTGCCCCCGGCTGGCTACTACCAGTTCACGCCTTTGCTCTCGATGGATGACGAATACGTGCTCGGAGATTCGTTCCTGCTGCCCGGTGCACATGCTACAAAAGGCGGAGTCCAGCGATATTCCAACGCCGTTGCCGGCGGTTTTGGAGCCCTGGGTAATGCATTGTCGGGAGTAGCGAACGCGGAGAACGGTTCTACCGCGTCTTCAACAGCACCTTCCGGCGAAGTGACGGCACTCTGGCTGCAATTTGATCTGCGTGCGCCAGATGGCACAACCAAAACGATCGACTGGCCCATTTTCGATCGCATTGGTTATGTTGCGCGCTCCTATGGTGAAGAAGACAGCACCCCTCTTGCAGCGCCCGATATGCAAGAGGGCGCCTTGGATCACCTTGCAAGCTTGTGGAACATCGCAACCTGGTCAGGCGAAACAGATGTCCCGCAGTCCCTTTCGCCGGCGACCGGCGAAACGTCCGATCTATGGGCGGCATTGGATTCGGTGGGCACGCTGCATCACGGCTACTATCCGATCCGGAGCCGGCTTTTCGATGCCATTACACCCGATCACAAGGGCCGCTACGTGGCAACTTCACCAAGCCTCAGTGTTATGACGATCCATGCGGCCGCGGACAATTCCAACGCGGTTACGACATCCATGGATAGAGTCGAGGAGGCACCGCTTTTCGTCGGCGCATCCGGCGGTCCAAATTCAGCCCTATGGGCGGCGGCATCGGTGGAAGCCGAACGGTTTACGGTAGCTTCACCTTCCCTTGTGTCGGGGGAGATGAACCCGCGGAGCGCTCTTCCGGATGCGGCATCTGTATTGCGTGCCGCCGAAGACAGAGGAATTTCGCTGCGGCTGTTGCAGCCCAAGGATGCGACACATGCTCTCGAACTGGATGCTTCCGATGAAGCGCGCACGCGCATCTATTTTGAACTTTCCGGCGGAGACAGCGTGATCATGCCGGAAAAAGCAGTACTGGCGAAGGGCGCTTCTGGTTTTGGATGGTGGACGCTCTACGCGAAATCCGGCGACCTGAATGACGAGATGGAATCAGGTAGTCATCAGGCGGCCGCGGAATACGGCGAAGAAGAGGAAGAATCCGCAGCAGAAGCGGAACAGCCCCGCCGGCTCGCAAATCGGATGTGCAAACTTATTGCCTACAGCGCTTTCGCCATCGCCTCGATCGCTGCTACCAAGAGCGGCAACCCTCTGGACATAGCCGATGCTATTAATAAAGGACTCGGACTCACGAAGAAGGAAAACGATTGCAAAGAAAAACAGAAGCGGCCCAAGGGCAAGACACCGAAGGTCAAGGGAGCAGCTCCACCGCCAAAGCCACCGAAGCCCCCACGTCGGCCACCGGGGCCACCGCCCAAAGCTCGGCCTCCCGCACCCAATCCTAAGATGCCACCACCCTTGGGCAAGGACCGCTATGGATGGGGGCCCAGGAACCCGGAACGCTGGGGAACGGGTCCTCGACGATGGAGTTGAGTATCGCGCATTGTGCAGATAGCGGCTCAAGTATTTCAGGAGTCTACCGATGCTCGCCAAGTGTGCCAATTCTTCCTGCTCTGCTGGGTTTCGATAATCTTTATGGGGAAGGCTCTCGACTAGAAATTTACCTAAACTGTGCGGTCGTCCAAAGCTAAGGCGCGTATGTGAGGCCGATCACAGCTTCCTTGGCTGAGCTGTGCCCCGGTTCGCGCGTTGTCGTTGTGATGAGTCAGCACCGAAACATCCTGGGCATACGCGTGCGCCGTCAGCAACAGCCAGCTTACCGCTGCGCCTGCCAGGCACTTTTGCAGCAATGAGACCTTTCTCAGCCATCAGCGGGATTGTAAACGTCGATAGCACGAATACCGTCTATGCCTTCAGCTCAGTTTGATTTCGTCGTATTCTCAGATTGACAATTTTTATCACTGTAGTATATATAGTGATCGGCCCTGATACTTGTTCCCCGGATTTTCCGGAAACTAACAGGAGATTTGGCCCAGAGAGTACCCCTCTCTGGGCCTTTTGCTTTTAAGGATCAAAAACGAACGAGAAATTGCAGAAACCATGGAAAGCATTCCTTACCCCCCACGCTTACTTGGCCCTGCCATGCTGCTATTGCTGTTCATGATGGCGACTGGTTTTGAGAAATTGTGTGCGCAAGACGATGACAGCAATCCTAGTCAAGCCAAATTTTCTCAGCAGGCGGCTGCAACTTTCAATAAGCGCTGCACCGCGTGCCATACCTACGGGAAGGGAATTAAGGTCGGGCCCGACCTGAAAGGGGTTACCGAGCGGCGTAAGCGGGAGTGGCTGCTGCGGTTTATTCACGGGTCTTCAGGTGTTATCAAATCGGGCGATCCGATAGCCACCGCATTATTCGCGCAGTTCAAACAGCAGCGTATGCCTGACTGGACTGACCTTTCAGAAAAACAGATCAACGACATCCTGGATTACCTTGCAGGCGGCGGCCCTGACATCAAACCATTCGACGAGCGCAACGCGGAGCTGGCCACACCTGCAGAAATCGAGACTGGACAACAGTTGTTTTACGGTCAACTGCACTTTAAGCAAGGCGCGCAACCCTGTGTTACCTGTCATAGCGCTCAAAGCTCGACATTTCGTGGTGGCAGTCTTGGTCCGGACCTGAGCGGCGTTTATTTCAAGTATCAGGATAAGGCGCTCACTTCATTCTTGAGACATCCCTGCTTTCAATGGGAGAGGGATGTCACCGCGACAAGCTACCTAACTGTAAAAGAGTCGTTTGCCTTGAAGGCCTTTCTGCGGCAGGTGGCTTATACGACGAACACTGCAAGAAGCGCGGGACATCCTGAAGGAGGCGGCAGCCGATGAAGCTCGATTACCTGTTCATTGATTGGCCCTACATTGCTTCAGCACTGTTATGCCTCGGCATCACAGGCCGGTACTTGCTAACCCGAGAGCAGATGGCTTTCGTGAAAGCCAAGCTTCCGGAGTCACGGCTGGTCTTCGGCGGCAGCAAACTTTGGCGCATCAGCCTGATTCTGCTTTTTGTTGGACATCTTGCCGGATTAGTTTTTCCACGCGAAATCCTTTTATGGAACGGCAACCCGATACGGCTTTATGTGTTGGAGAGTTTTGCTTTTGTAGTAGGAATCCTGGCGCTTGCAGGTTGGGCCGCATTGACTTGGCGACACCTGGAACAATCTACCGGCTCGGTTGCCGCCGAATTCACAGATACGATCTTTCTCGCATGTTTATTTGTGGGACTTGCTTCCGGCCTGCTCATGGCGGTGCTTTATCGCTGGGGCTCATTCTGGGGAACGATGACGCTAACTCCCTATGCCCTTTCGCTTCTTCGAGGCAAGCCTATGCCCGGATTCGCAATGCAGATGCCCTTCTTGGTGAGGCTCCACATTGTTTCTGCGTTTATGGCTGTTGCCTTGGTTCCGCTCACGCGTCTGGCGCCCTTTCTGGTGCTTGGCTTGCACCGCTGCATTGAACTGATGGGCAGGCCCGCGACTGTAATTGGCCATGCTGCCGCGGCATGGATGCAGCGCCACAATCCCGGGGCCTGGATCTGGCCGGAGGAGGACTAAGGGAATATGCGGCTGCCTTTGGTTTTCTGCGGCGTTATCGGCATGGGACTGGTGAGCGGAGTCGGTGCGTGGCAACTCTCACGGATTGGAATCCATCAAGGCTACTCGCCGGAACAGCCGATCGCTTTCCCGCACAAGGTGCATGCCGGGGATAACAAGATTCCGTGCTTGTACTGTCATTATGCCGCGCGCACCAGCCGCCATGCCGGAATTCCGCCAGCCAGCGTCTGCATGAATTGTCACACCATGTTGGAAAAGCAAACTGCGGCAATTGAAAAATTGAAGGAAGCGGTTCAACAGCAACGCCCGATTGTTTGGGTCAAGGTGCATAATCTGCCGGATTTTGTTTATTTCAACCACAGCCAACATGTTCTTTCAGGAGTCGCTTGCCAGCGCTGTCATGGGCCGGTGGAGAGCATGGAGAGGGTGACGCAAGTCGCTCCGCTGACGATGGGCTGGTGCCTGCAATGCCATCGCGAACACGCAGATATACCGACCGGAGAGTTTCAGCGGGCGGCGCTCAGTCTTTCGCATAAGCAGAAACCAGTGGCGGGTCTCGATTGCGCCAGTTGTCATTACTGAAACACCCGGAAACATGATAGCCGGGCGAAGAGGAAACAAAGATGAACCAGGATGATGAGAGCGGCGGAAGCAAAGGCTCCTGCAAGAGTTTGAAGCAGCAGTTGGTGCAGATCGGCGAGCCGGCGGCTCCTACCCATTGGAAAAGTATGGATGAGTTGCGCCACGGCCGACGAATTGGGAGCGAGTTTCCTGGAGGCTTGCCGGCCCTCTCTCACTCGCCCGCAAAGGCCGAAACCACGCGGCGCGACTTTCTTACTCTCATGGGGTTTTCGCTTGCTGTTGCTGGCCTTTCTGGATGCCGCGCGCCGGTGCAAAGCGCCATCCCTTTGCTGGTGGGTTCAGATCAAATCATTCCCGGAGTTTCAAATTGGTATGCTACGACCTGTCGTGGTTGCGCTTCTTCCTGCAGCCTGCTCGTCAAGCAGCGTGACGGCCGGCCTATCAAAATCGAGGGGAACTCTCAATCAACTCTGTTTGGTGGTGGAACCTGCGCCACGGGCCAAGCCACTGTGCTCTCGCTCTATGACGATGCACGCCTGCGTGGACCGCTCTGGCATGGACAGCCGACAAAGTGGGAGGAGGTAGACCAGCGCGTCTCCGAATTCATGGCGCAGTCGCAATCTGACAAGCGCAAGATTGTTCTCCTTTCCACAACCATTACCAGCCCTTCGACACTGGAGATCATCGGCGAATGGGGCAAACGCTATTCCAACTTCCGCCACGTGGTATATGACCCCATCTCATTGAGCGCGATGCGGACCGCCAACGCGCAGTCTTTTGGCCGCGCGGTGATTCCACATTACATGTTCGATAAGGCACGCGTGATTGTAGGACTGGAAGCAGACTTCCTGGGCACGTGGCTTTCGCCTGTGGAGTTCGCCCGGCAGTATGCCAGTAATCGCAGGCCCGAAGGCAAACCATCACTTCATGTTCAATTTGAGTCTGGACTCTCTGTCACTGGAAGCAATGCCGATGCGCGTATTGCGGCTGCTCCGTCAGATCTGGGTGTGATCGCTGCGGCTCTGCTTCGGCGCATTGCACGCCGAGCCGGTATCGCAGGCGCCCGGGAAGCGCTCGAAATGATTCTCGATCTGGAAATAGGACTGGATTCCAGGAAATTGGATGCAGTCGCAGAAGAGCTGTGGAAGCATCGTGGCCAGGGACTCGTTGTCAGCGGCTCAAATAATGTTTCAGTACAGGTGGTTGTGAATGCTTTAAATGCGTTCCTGAGCAATATCGGCAACACCATTGATCTGGAGCGGCCATCGCTGCAGCGCAGCGGTGATGATGCCGCCCTGGCCGGGTTGGTGGAAGAGATGAATCGTGGGGAGGTCCACACACTCATGCTCCATGGTGTGAATCCTGCCTATGATTATCCCAATGCCCAGGAATTCCTGAAAGGCATGGAGAAGGTGGCGCTCTCGGTTTCGTTCTCTGACCGGCTCGACGAAACCAGCTCTCGCACGCATGCCGTATGTCCCGATCATCATTTTCTCGAAGCATGGGGCGATGCTGAGCCCGTGGACTCACATTACAGCCTGGCCCAGCCTCTTATTGCGCCGCTATTTGAAACGCGCGCAGCGCAGGAAAGTTTGTTGCGGTGGCTCGGCCACACACAGACAGACCACTATGCTTATCTGCGGGAGTACTGGCAGAAAAATATATTCACGCACCAGAAGGAAATTCGGAGCTTCGATGATTTTTGGGACCATTCCCTGCAGAATGGCGTGTTTGAAATTCCTCTCAAGCGCGCATCGCATGTCCCGGCATTTCATGGCGAGTGGAGGAGTGCAGTGCGCTCGGTCGCGGACCAAATGCGGCAGGCTCGCAACGCGCAGGACGACGCTTACGAGCTTCATTTTTATGAAAGCGTAGCGCTGCGCGACGGCCGTCATGCGAATAATCCATGGCTACAGGAACTCCCCGATCCCATCAGCAAAGTAACCTGGGGAAATTACGCGGGGGTTGCTCCTCAAATAGCAGAGAAGCTGGGCCTCAGCAATGGCGATGTCATTGC
>Ga0070741_10010976_pt1 | contig 16896 bp, 15 predicted proteins | sample Coa_R1_4_FD_66440 | JGI IMG/M metagenome (GOLD analysis project Ga0070741, IMG submission 66440) | Surface soil microbial communities from Centralia Pennsylvania, which are recovering from an underground coalmine fire - Coalmine... | ecosystem: Environmental > Terrestrial > Soil > Unclassified ...
TCGCCGTGCTCCTCTCCGCCGGCAACCGGGTGTTGTCGCGTGCCCAGCTCACGGAGTTGCTGCGGGGCCGGGAGGCGGACCCCTTCGACCGTAGCATCGATGTACGGGTCAGCCGGTTGCGGCAGATCCTGGGCGATGATGCGCGTTCGCCGCAGATCATCAAGACGGTGTACGGCGAGGGTTACGTAATCGGCGTGCCGGTCGAGAGCACCTGAGCGCAGCCGGCAGCGATCATGCGCATCCCGCTCTGGCCGCAATCCCTGTTCGGCCGGCTGATCGCAGCCCTGGTCATCGCCGTCGTGTTGGCACAGGCGGCGAGCCTCTATCTCTTCGCGCACGACCGCGAGCGGTTCGTCCTCGACAGCAGCGTGCGGGAGTGGTCGCACCGCATCACCGAGATCACGCTCCTCCTCGAGCAACTTCCAACCGGGCAGCGCGCCGAGACGATTGCCCGGCTGAAGGAGCGGGGAGGCAGACTCGCTCCGCGGCACGGACTGCGGATGAGTGGACCCCGGGATGCCACATGGTCCGACGGCCCGCTCCTGATGCCGCCGTCTCACTCGAGTCCGGCGTTCGGCGCTGCACCGCGTGCCGGCGAATCCAACGCCGACATACCCGCCACGCAGGAGCGCGCCTATTCCGGCCACCACCCCATGCTGCCGCCCCACGCGCATCGATTGATGCGCGTGCTGCACCGACAAAGGGAGGAGACCTTCTGGCCGCGCATCTTCATCCAGTTGCCATTCGCCTCGAACGCGCAGGAAGTGCTGGCCGAGCAGCTGCGCGCCCAGCTCGGCAAAGACTACGAGGTGAGTGTCCAGCCGGCCGCCGCACCGGCGGCGAGCGTCATTCCGATTCCATCGCCATTCTTCGGCATGCCGGCGCAACGCCCGACCGAATCGTACGATGTCGATGTCCGTTTGCCTGACAGCTCGCTGCTCGTCTACCGCGTGACCCGCGTCTCCCCCGGGGCGCCGCTGCCGCCGAGCCTCATGGTCAACCTGATCCTGCTCGTGGCGGTGCTCGTCGTTGCGCTCTACGTGACGGCCCGCAGCATCACCCGCCCGCTGTCGCGGCTGGCGCTTGCGGCCGACAATCTCGGGCGCAGCGTCCGCCAGCCCAAGTTGGAAGAGCAGGGGGCGAGGGAGCTGCGCCGTGCGGCGCGCGCTTTCAATACCATGCAGGATCGGCTGCATCGTTATCTCGACAGTCGCACCCGGGTGCTTGCCGCCATGTCGCACGATCTGAAGACACCGCTCACCCGCCTGCGGCTGCAGGTCGAGACCCAGATCGAGGACCCGGCGCTGCAGGCGCGGTTCGGCAAGGAGCTCGATGAGATGGAGGGCATGGTGCGCGGTGCGCTCGCGCTCTTTCGCGGCTTGAACGATGAGGAGGCGCTCGAGCCGGTCGACATCAACCTGCTGCTCGAGACCGTGCGCGGCGAGTTCACGGAAATGGGCAAGGATGTGACGGTGGAGGGTCATGCGCTCGGGCCGTTGCCGGGCAAGCCCCAGGCGCTGAAGCGTTGCATCACGAACCTCGTTGGCAACGCCGTCAACTTCGGCGGCCGTGCGCGCATCCTCGTGCACGACGGGACACTCCTTACGATCAGTGTCTGCGACGAGGGTCCGGGCATCCCTCCCGAGGAGCTCGAGAAGGTGTTCGAGCCTTTCTATCGCCTGGAGTCCTCGCGCAACCGCGACACCGGCGGCACGGGCCTGGGACTGAGCATCGCGCGCGATGTCGCGCAGGCGCACGGCGGCTCCCTGGTGCTCGAAAATCGTCCCGGAGGGGGGCTGCAGGCGCGGCTCAGCCTGCCCCGCGGCCGTTGAGCCCGGCTGCAGCCGGCGTTAAAGATCGCTTACAAGTGTGAGTCGGCGCGGGGGGATGTCTTAAACATTGCTTACTGCAGGTGCCGGCGGTGAGGCTTAGAGTGACCACCTGAGCCCAACTTGGAGCATCACATGATTTCACGCAGCGTTGTCATGATGGCGATGTTGGCTGTCGCCGGTACGGCGCTCGCCCAGGCGCCCCCTTCGCCATCGCCGCAATGGCAGGGGCATCATCAGTGGAAAAGCTCCGCCGAGTGGCGGCAGAAGATGGAGCAGCGCCGCATGCAGCGGCTGACTGTCCTCCTCGACCTGACACCCGCGCAGCAGCAGCAGGTCCGCACGATCTTCTCCGACGAGCACGCCAAGATGAAGGCGGCCATGGAACCCATGCGGGAAGCGATGAAGCAGATGCGGGCCGCCCATGAGGCCGCCCACAAGGATGCGCTCCAGCGGCTGGGATCGGTGCTGAGCCCCGCGCAGATGAAGAAGCTCGATGCCCTCATGCCGCCACGGGGCATGATGCGAGGTCACTGGATGATGATGCACGGCATGGGCCACGGGGAAAAAATGGGGCCTCCTCCGGGATCGGACGAGGGCGCCGGATCGAACCCGCCGTGAGGATTCAGCGGGGGAGTGTTCGCAGCTCGTAGCGCCCGGCCTCGCACTCCAGGTAGCTACCCTGCTCATACCAGGCGCCCAGCACGATGCGCTGGACGGGTTGGCCTTCCATCAGCGTATCGTGTATGGCCGGCCTATGCGTGTGGCCGTGAATGATGCGGCGGACGCGCGCGGCTTTGAAGGCGGCTGTCACGGCTGCCGGGTTGACATCCATGATCTTCGGGATGGTCCGTGAGGTATGAGCGCGGCTGCCGGCGCGTACCCCATCGGCAAGCAGCTGTCGGTCAGACAGCGGCAGCCTGAGAAACCGTCTCTGCCACACAGGCGCTCTCACTATGCTGCGCAGCTCCTGGTACGGGTGATCATCGACGCAGAGCGCATCGCCGTGTGTCAGCAGCACCGGCTCGCCGGCTATCTCGGCAATCACCGGGTCCGGCAACAACTGACAGCCGGTCTGGAGGCTGAAGTCCTGACCGATGAGAAAGTCCCGGTTGCCGTGCAGCAGGAAGCAGGCGATTCCGCCGGTCGTCAGTGCGCGTAACGCGGCGAGCACCTCGGCTCTGTCGCTGCTGAGATCATCATCGCCGACCCAGCTCTCGAAGAGATCGCCGAGGATGTAGAGCGCGTGCGTTCGCGCAGTGGAACCGCCTACGTGTGTCTGCAGAAACTCGAGGAACTGGCGTTGTGCCTCCGGCGCCGCGGGGTCCAGATGTACGTCAGATACGAAGAGGGAACGCGTCGGCATCGAGCTCGGAGCCCGCGGTATTGCGGGGTCCGAAACCGCCGTCATATCGGCGGTGGCTGGTCCGCCTCGCCCGGCGGTGTCTGCGGCGGCGGCTTCGTACCCTGCGACTTGTCACCTGCCGGTGCCGGCGGCGTTCCTGGCGGAGGCGTTGCAGGTTGCGGGCTCGTCGATGCCGGCGCGCCCGGCTGGCCAGGCTGCGGCTGTGGGCTCGAGGCGGGAGGCTGCGAGGAGGGGGGCGATCCCGGCTGAGGTGTACCCGGCTGCGCGGATCCTGATGGCGGCGTCTGCGTCGGCGGGGTGCCTGCCGGCGGAGGGCCTGACTGCTGCGCGCCTGGCTGCGGGCTCGGCGCAGGTGTCGTGGTTTGTGCGGCGCCGACGAGCTCGACACTTTGAATGATGACCGGCTTCAGCGGCGCATCGGACTTGAAGGGACCGAAGGTCCCCGTCGGGACGACGCCGATCCGGTCGATCACGTCCATGCCCTCCACCACCTGCCCAAAGACTGCGTAGCCCCAGCGGGTGGGCAGCGGGTCGAGCTCCGGATTGTCGACCAGGTTGATGTAGAACTGGGCGTTGCCCGTGTGCGGGCCGGCGGCGCGCGCGAGGCCAACGGATCCCCGCTTGTTCTGCAGTCCGTTCCCTGACTCGTTGTCGACCGGCGGGTAGGTGGGCTTGAGCGCGTAGGGATCCGTCGCCGCGTGGCCGCCGCCCTGGACGACGAAGTTGGCGACGACCCGGTGGAAGAGGGTGTTGGAATAAAAGCCGTCGCGCACGTAGTGCAGGAAGTCGGCCACGGTGAGTGGCGCCCGATCGGGCCGCAGCTCGATGACGAAGGAGCCCATGTTCGTGGTGACCCGGACCTGAGGGTTCGGGGCGGGGGGAGCGTCCGCTGCCGCCGCCGGCCGTATGAGGAGAAGGCACGCGAGAGCGGCCGCCAGGACGAGGAGACCACCGAGACCCGCTCTCGTGATGGCGAGTCCCCCAGAAAACGGTTTCATCATCAGGGTCCGGTACCGGGCGCGCATCGGGTCTCCATCGCAGTAGGTCGTCGAAACTGGAATCTTAGCAGTGCCGGGGGCTCGGGAGCTTGCCGTGTGTCGCGACCGCGGCAAACCCCGTACCATGTCATGCATGACCGGAATGGACAGCACAGCTCCCACAGGGTTCGACGGCGGTGCGGTGACGCGCTTTGCGCCGAGCCCGACGGGGGAGTTGCACCTTGGCAATGCGCGCACGGCACTATTCAATTTTCTCCTGGCGCATCGCAGCGGCGGGCGTTTTCTGCTGCGTATCGAGGACACGGACGCGCAGCGCAGCCAGGAAGCGCACCTTGCCGTCGTGCTGGAAGACCTGCGCTGGCTGGGGTTGGACTGGGACGCCGGCCCGGACAAGGAGGATGACGGTGGACCTTACCGCCAGTCACAGCGCGGCGCGCTCTACGCGCGCTACTTTCGGGCGCTCGAGCAGCGAAACGCCGTCTACCCTTGCTTCTGCACCCCTCTCGAGCTCGAAGCCGCGCGCCGGGCGCAGCTCGCCTCGGGACGTCCACCCAGGTACGCCGGCACCTGCCGGGAGCTGTCGGCCGAGCAGCGCCGCAACAAGGAGGCCCAGGGGCTTGCTGCCAGCCTGCGCTTTCGCGTTCCCGCGGGGCGTCGCATCGAGTTCGTCGATCTCGTCCATGGCGCACAGAGCTTCCTGTCGGACGACATCGGGGACTTCGTGATCCGACGCGCAGAGGGCACCGCGTCGTTTTTCTTCTCCAATGCCGTCGATGACGCGTGCATGGGTGTCACCCAGGTATTGCGCGGCGAAGATCATCTGGCCAACACCCCGCGACAGCTTCTGATTCTCGAAGCGCTGGAGCTCCGTGCGCCGGGCTATGGCCACGTCTCCCTCATCCTCGGCCCCGACGGCGCCCCGCTTTCCAAGCGCCACGGCGCGACGAGCGTCCGCGAGTATCGCGAGAGCGGTTATCGGCCGGAGGCGCTCCGCAATCACCTCTTTCGCCTCGGGCACTCGAGCGGTGAGCACGACCTCCTCGATCTGCCGGCCATGGCGCGCGCCTTCGATCCGGGACATCTCGGGCGCGCCTCGGCGCACTTCGATGCGCAGCAGCTGCACGTGTGGCAGAAGGAGGCTGCACATCGCCTGTCGGTGGATGACGCGCTCGTCTGGCTCGCACCGGTGCTGCCCGCGGGTCTCAGCGAGCCCGCCGCGCGCGCTTTCGTCGCCGCTATCCTGCCGAACGTGGTACTGCCGCAGGATGCGCAGCCGTGGGCGCGGATCGTCTTCGGTCCGCCTCCGGAGCTCGAGGATGATGCCGGGGAGATCGTGAGCAAGGCGGGCGAGCGCTACTTTGCAGCCGCGGCACAGGCCGCGGCGCAGAGTGGTAATGACCTCCCTGCGATCGTCTCTGCGGTCCGGGCGGCGACCGGGAAGAAGGGCGCGGAGCTCTACATGCCGCTGCGTGCCGCGCTCACGGGCCGCAGCCACGGGCCGGAGCTGGCGCCTCTTTTGAAAGCCATGCCTGCCGGCACGGCTCAGGGGCGGCTCGCGCGCTTTGCTTAGATTCCCTTCACGGCTCAGCTGACATGATTCGCATCCACAACTCACTCACCGGAGAGAAGCAGCCGCTCGCGCCCGTCACCCCTGGCGAGGTCCGCATGTATGTGTGCGGCCTGACGGTGTACGACTTCATGCACATCGGGCATGCGCGCATGATGATTGTGTTCGATGTGGTCAACCGGTATTTGCGCCACCGCGGGCTTCGGGTCACGTACGTGCGCAACATCACCGACATCGATGACAAGATCATCAGGCGGGCGGCCGAGAACGGCGAGCCGATCGGCGCCCTGACGGAGCGGTTCATCGCCGCGATGCATCAGGACTGCGACGAGCTCGGGGTTGCGCGCCCCGATCACGAGCCGCGCGCCACCCAGTATGTGCCCGCCATCATCGAGATGGTGGAGCAGCTCGTCGCGCGGGACTACGCGTACGTGGCGCCGAACGGCGATGTCATGTATGCGGTCGCGAAATTCGACGGCTACGGCCGGCTCTCAGGCAAACGCCTCGCGGACTTGCGCGCCGGCGCCCGTGTCGAGATCGATGAAGCCAAGCGCGACCCGCTCGACTTCGTGCTCTGGAAGCATGCCAAGCCGGGCGAGCCCGCATGGGACTCGCCGTGGGGGAAGGGGCGGCCGGGGTGGCACATCGAGTGCTCGGCCATGTCGGTGGCGCTCCTCGGCTCGCACTTCGACATCCACGGCGGCGGCCTCGACCTCAAGTTCCCGCATCACGAGAACGAGATCGCGCAGACCTGTGCCGCTACCGGCGACCGCTTCGCCGAGATCTGGATGCACAACGGCTTCGTCAACATCGACAACGAGAAGATGTCGAAGTCGCTCGGCAATTTCTTCACCGTGCGCGAGGTGTTGGACAAGGCGGTGCGGCACCCGCAGGTGCTGCGCTACTTCGTGCTCTCGAGCCATTATCGCGGGCCGATCAATTATTCGCTCGAGCAGCTCGAGCAGGCGGATGCGGCCCTCGGCCGCATCATGACTGCGCTGCGCGACCTGCCGCAATCTTCGGCGCCGACGTCCGAATACCTCGGCCCCTTCCGGGAAGCGATGGACGATGATTTCAACACACCGGAGGCCGTTGCAGTCCTGCAGACCCTGACCCGTGAGATCAACACCGCGAAGAGCGCCGGGAACGAGATGCGCGCTGCCGCCCTCGGCGCGGAGCTGCGCTCGCTGGCGGGTGTCCTCGGGATCACGGTCACGCCGAAGGAGTGGTTTTCGCTGGGGGCGAAGCTCGTGTCCCAGGGGGGCGACCGGGTCGCTGCGGGCGCGACGACCCTCGCGGATGCCGAGATCGCGCAGCGCATCGAGGCACGCATTGCCGCGCGCAAGGCGAAGAATTGGGCGGAGTCGGACCGGATCCGCGAGGAGCTCGCGGCGGCCGGCGTGATTCTCGAGGACAAGCCGGGCGGCAAGACGGAGTGGCGGCGCGCCTGAGAAAACGGCGGCGCTGGGAGGCGGTGTGGCAGCCCTGAGAGGCCCTGAGCGGCGGCGAGTGGCGGCGCTCAGAGCGGGAGTGGCGCCCCTGAGACGTGGCGAGTGGCGGCGCTCAGAGCGGGAGTGGCGCCCCTGAGACGTGGCGAGTGGCGGCACTGAGAGCCGGCGACTGACGGCCCTCAGACGGCCGCTGAGGGGTGGCGCCTCAGCCCGCCTGCCGGCTATCTGCCCGACTCCTGGCGGCGGTGATAGGCCTCCAGGGTATTGTGCATCAGCATCGCCACGGTCATGGGCCCCACGCCTCCCGGTACTGGAGTGATCCAGCCCGCTCGCCTCCGCGCCGACTCGAACTGCACGTCACCCACGAGGTGCCCGTTCTCGAGGCGGTTCATGCCGACATCGATCACGACGGCGCCGGGTTTGATCCATTCGCCTGGGATGAGCCCGGGCTTGCCGACGGCGACGACCAGGATGTCGGCCTGCAGCACATACGTATCGAGGCCGGTCGTGAATCGATGGCAGACGGTCGTGGTTGCTCCCATGAGGAGTAGCTCGAGGGACATCGGCCTGCCGACGATGTTGGAAGCGCCGACCACGACGGCATGCTGCCCCTTGAATGGAGCACCGACGCGCTCCAGGAGCCTAATGACTCCATAGGGCGTACAGGGACGCATCAGCGGAATGCGTTGCGCCAGCCGTCCGACGTTATACGGATGGAAGCCGTCGACATCCTTTGCCGGGTCGATCTTCTCGATGACCGCGGTCTGCTGGATCTGATCCGGCAGCGGCAGTTGCACCAGAATTCCGTCGACGCTCGCATCCCGATTGAGGTCGTCGACCAGCGCGAGCAGGGCGGCCTGCGACGTCGAGTCGCTCAAGTCGTGAGCCACCGAGAGGATGCCGACCTCCTCGCACGCCTTGCGCTTGTTGCGCACATAGACCTCTGAGGCCGGATCGTCACCCACCTTGACCACGGCAAGGGCCGGGCGCCGGCTGCCACGGGCAAGGGCGGCCTCGATCCTGCCGCGGACCTGATTTTTGACCTCGGCCGCCAGCTCACGGCCATCGATCAACTGCGCCGTCATCTCTGGTGTTCCACTTCCTACCCTTTGAGGGGCGCGCATTCTCGCATATGATGCCGCGGCTGATTCCGCTGATCCGGCCGGGGCATGGCGCAGTTTGGTAGCGCATCTGCTTTGGGAGCAGAGGGTCGCCGGTTCGAGTCCGGCTGCCCCGACCACCTAAATCAAGGACTTGTGTTCTCCGATCTCCTATCGGAGTCATCCTGCTGGCACCCGAACCCGATCACTCATGCGCGAGACGATGCGGGAGCATCTGCGGCGGCGATATAGATTGGCACTTGCGGGAGTCGTCATCGGGGCAGTGTTGATGATTTCTGCCCCGGGCAGTGCCTTGACGATCGCCCTGGAGATGGCGGGAGCGGTGGTTCTCGGCAGCGCGCTCTTGATTGCCGTGCGTACCCGCTGCCCAAAGTGCAGGAGACTATTCGACAGCCGTGTCATCGCAGCGCTCGTGCGGTACTCGCAGGCGCCACCGGAGCGATGTCCCCACTGCGGGGTTGACCTCAACCAATCGCGAGCGTGAATAGCTGGACCTCGACCTTTGTCATTGAATTGCCGAAGCAGAGAAAGCCTTGACAAAGACAGCCTAGGCAAATATAGTGAGCTCCATCTCCCATCAGGGGGATTTTCTCGGAGAGCGATCTTGGCGAGCATCTACGACAGCGAAAACTACGAGCCCTGCAGGAGCGTGGCTCACCTGGTAGGCCAGGTGCGGACGGAGCTGCTGGCGGCTCTGGATCGGGAGCTGACCGCCGACAAGCACGTTGCCGACATCGGGGTGACCTCCGCGCAGTTCATCGTGATGGCGCGGCTGGCCGCGGCGGAGCGCAAGAAGTCCGCCTCGGATCTGTGCAAGGAGATGTCGTACGACGCTGGCGCCATGACTCGCATGATCGACCGGCTAGAGAGCAAGGGTCTCATTCGCCGGGCCCGCTGCCCTCAGGACCGGAGGCTCGTGTACCTCGAGATGACCGACCAGGGGCGCGCGGCGTATCCGCGTCTGCGGGAGATTTCGATGGCGATTCAGAACCGGTTTCTGCGCGGCTTCAGCCGCACGGATACCCGTCAGCTCGAGAGCTTGCTCGGGCGGATGTTGGAGAACGCCGCCTGAGGATTGCGAACGGTTTTTTGGCGAGGAAAACCTGCCTAGGCATATTTAGCCACGGCAGTGAGATAGAGAGAACTGGGAGACTGACATGACGACCCGCGAAGAAACTGCAAAGACTTCGGCCTGGAAGAGCCCAAGGGTGCGCTGGCTCGTGCTCGTTCTCGGGGGCTTCCTCGTGCTCGGCGCCGCCTGGGGCGTCTACTGGGATCGCGACCTGCGCTACTCCGTCTACACGGATGATGCGTACGTGAGCGGCAACGTCGTGCAGATCACACCGCAGATCGCCGGCACGGTGGTGGCGATCGGCGCCGACAACACGCAGTTCGTGAAGGCCGGGCAGCCGCTGGTGCGCCTGGATCCCGCGGACGCCAAGGTTGCCCTGCAGCAGTCGGAGGCAGGGCTCGCGAAGACGGTGCGCCAGGTCCGCAACCTCTTCGCAACCACCTCGGAGCTGCAGGCGAACGTGGAGGTCCGCCGGACGGACCTCGCCAAGGCGCAGAGTGATTACGACCGTCGCGCGCGCCTCGAGCGCAGTGGCGCGATTTCGCTGGAAGAGCTGCAGCACGCGGGGGATGCCGTGAAGTCCGCACAGGCGGCGTTGCTGGCCGCGCAGCAGCAGATGGCTGCCGACCAGGCCTTGATCGACGGTACGACCATCCAGAGCAACCCTGCTGTTCGAGACGCCGCGGCGGCCGTGCATGCCGCTTACCTCAACTACGCCCGTACGGTGCTGCCAGCACCTGTCTCCGGGTTCGTTGCCCGCCGCGACGTGCAGCTCGGCGAGCGCGTCAATACCGGAACGCCGCTGATGGCAGTGGTGCCGCTCAACGAGGTCTGGGTCGATGCCAACTTCAAGGAGTCGCAGCTGCAGTCCATGCGCGTCGGCCAGCCGGTCTCACTGACTTCCGACCTCTACGGCAGCGGTGTCGTGTTCCATGGCCACGTGGTCGGCTTCGGCGCCGGGACGGGCTCGGCCTTCTCGCTGCTGCCGGCTCAGAACGCTACCGGCAACTGGATCAAGATCGTGCAGCGGGTGCCGGTGCGCGTTGCGCTCGATCCACAGGAGCTGGCACAGCATCCCCTGCAGATCGGGCTCTCGATGAAGGCTTACGTCAACGTACGTGACGACAACGCCCAGCGGCTGCCCCAGGTCGCGGCCAATGACCGTGACTACTCGACGGACGTCTTCCAGTCCGTTGCGGCCCAGGCGGATGCCACGGTTCAGCAGATCATCGCGGCGAACTCCCCGCTGGCGGGGCGCTCGAGCACGGGTCACCGGTTTGCGGCGCGGCTGAATCGCGGATCGACACTCCTCGCCGTGCCTGCCCGCGCCACTCTGCCGGTTGCGCTGAGCGAATAAGCTCGCGGTCCGCGGAAGCGGTCTCACCTCAGGGGTTCCAACATGAGCGCAGTCATTCGGGAACAGCAGGACGTGCCGCCGCAGTCGAGGCCCGCGGCGGCGGCACCTGCGCCGAAGTCGGATATGCCGTGTCTGAAGGGCTCGGCTCTGGCCCTCGGCACGATCGCGCTTTCGCTCGCGACCTTCATGAACGTGCTCGACACGTCGATCGCGAACGTCGCGATTCCATCCATCGCCGGCGATCTTGGGGTCTCGCCGGATCAGGGAACGTGGGTGATCACCTCGTTCGCGGTGGCCAACGCCATCTCCATGCCGCTCACCGGCTGGCTCACGCGCCGGATTGGGCAGGTGCGCCTCTTTACCGCCTCGACACTCCTCTTCGTGGTGGCCTCGTTTCTCTGCGGACTCGCGCCCTCGATCGGAATGCTGGTGGCCTTCCGGGCCCTCCAGGGACTGGTGGCCGGTCCCATGATTCCGCTCTCGCAATCGCTGCTGCTCGCGAGCTATCCGAAGGCCAAGGCGGGCGCCGCGCTCACGGTATGGTCGATGACCACGCTCGTGGCACCGGTCGTCGGCCCGGTGCTCGGCGGTTGGATCACGGACAACATCTCCTGGCCCTGGATCTTCTACATCAACGTGCCCATCGGCATCGCCGCCGTCGTCGTGACCTGGGCGATCTATCGGCGCCGCGAGACACCGACTGCGCGCCTGCCGATCGACAAAGTGGGACTGACGCTGCTCATCGTCTGGGTCGGTGCGATGCAGATCCTGCTCGACAAGGGCAAGAACCTCGACTGGTTCAACTCGCCTTTCATCGTGACGCTCGCCATCATCGCGGTGGTCGGCTTCGCCGTCTTCATGATCTGGGAGCTGACCGACAAGCATCCGATAGTCGACCTGAGCCTCTTCCGCGGTCGCAATTTCTCCGTGAGCACCGTGGCGATGCTCGTCGGTTACGGCCTTTACTTCGGCAACGTGGTGCTGCTGCCGCTCTGGCTGCAGCAATACATGGGCTACACCGCGACGCTCGCAGGAGTCGTGCTGGCACCGGTCGGAGTACTGGCGATCCTGCTCATGCCGGTGGTGGGGCGCTTCCTCTCCCGCATCGACCCGCGTTGGATCGTCACGGTGTCGTTCCTGGTCTTTGGCCTCGTGATGTTCCAGCGCTCCTGGTTCAACACGCAGGCGGACATCCGCACACTGCTGGTGCCGACCCTCATTCAGGGTGTGGCCCTGGCGACGTTCTTCGTCCCGCTGCTCACGCTGGGCTTCTCGGGACTCTCCGCGGACCGAATTCCTGCAGCCTCGGGGCTCATGAACTTCGCGCGCATCACCGCGGGGTCATTCGCGACATCCATCACCACCACGCTCTGGGACAGGCGCGCGACGCTGCACCACGCGCAGCTGGTGGAGCACCTGATCGGCTCCAACGCCTCGATGACGCAGGCCCTGGGACAGCTGCACGCCGATGGCCTCACGAGCCAGCAGGGCTATGCGCTGCTCAACAACCTGGTCGACAACCAGGCGTACATGCTCTCGGCCAACGACATCTTCTACGTGTCGGGATTTCTCTTCGTGGTGCTGGCGGGCCTCGTCTGGCTGGCGCGTCCATCGAAGGCCGGTGGGGCGGGAAAGGAAGCCGCTGCGGGTGCGCACTAACCCCGCTTGCTTGCGCACTCGGCAAGTGTCTGGCGCAGCTCCGCGAGCTTCGGCGGCTTGCTGAGAATGTAGTCGACCTGCGGGGCGGGCTCGCCCTCGAGCGGCATGTGCCTGCCCCAGCCCGTCAGGAGCACGATGGGCGTGGGTGGAGCGAGCGCCTTGATGGCCGCCGAGACTTTGCGGCCGTCGACGTACGGCATGCCGAGATCGGTGATTACCAGGTCGAACGGCCGGCCGGCGCGAAGCGCAGCGGTGAACGTATCGATCCCGCGCTGGCCGCCATCGGCGGTCACGACCTCATGACCATCCGCTTCCAGCGCATCGCGTAGCGAGCGGATGAGTAGCGGGTCATCGTCTACGAGCAGCAGCCGCATCGCGCGCGCTGGAGCATCTGCCACACGCTGCTCGTGCTCCCCGTCAGGAGCCGGACTGGAGAGCGGGAATATCAACCGCACGGCCGTCCCGGCGTTCGGGGTGCTCTCGATTTCCAGCTCCGCGCTGTGCCGCCGGGCCATTCCGTAGACCATGGCGAGACCGAGTCCCGTGCCCCGCTCCCCCTTGGTGGTGTAGAACGGCTCGAGGCAACGGCGACGGGTGACCTCGTCCATGCCGTTACCGGTATCGCGCACTTCTACGAGAACGTGCTCGGCAGCCGTGCTGTCGCTGCGCGAGACGCTGTTGGCCCGCGCCGCGGTGCGCAAGGTGAGCGTTCCGCCCTGCGGCATGGCATCCACGGCATTGAACACAAGGTTAGTCAGGGCATCGCGGATCTCGCTGCCTACACCCATGATCGCCGGTAGCTTGCTGGTAAGCTCGGTACGGACGTGGACGACGACGCCGCGCTGCTGTGGCAGGTCACTCCAGCGTGCGCGGGTCAGCGCCACGACTTGCTCGACGACTTCATTGAGCTCAACGGGGGCGAGCTGCAGAGTTGACTCGCGAGGGCGGTAGAATTCGCGCATACGCGCGACGGTGGCAGCGACGTCTTCGATGGCGCGCTGGATGATCGTCATGTATTCGCGTGCCCGCTGGCTAAGCGTCGAGTCGTGCTCCAGCAGGGAAGCCGTGTAAAGTGCGATGGGAGAGATGGCGTTGTTGATGTCGTGCGCAATGCCACTCGCCATCTGCCCGAGCGCCCGCAGGCGCTCCTGTTGGACCAGCCTCTCCTGGCTCTGTCGCAGCTCCTCATATGCCAGCCGCAGCGCCTCGTGCAGGTGTTGGCGCTCGCGCTCCGCCTTGCGACGCTCCTCGATCTCCGCCAGGAGCGCTTGATTCGAGCGCTTGAGCTCATCGATGCCCTGCTCGAGCTCCAGCGCCAGCGCGGCGATCTCCTGGTTGCTCTGCGTCAGCTCGTCTTGCAAGAGCTGCACCGTGCTCCGCAGCGCCTGGACGTCGTGATCTGCGCCGTGCTCGCTCGGTGATGTGTTCACGATGGCGCAGTCCGCACGACGAGAACCGTTGCGTCGTCATCGTCACGCGCGAGCGCAACGAGCAGGCGCTGGGCGGCGACGGTCGCTGTCTCTTGTGCGATCCAGGGAAAGTCACTGAAGTCCCAGCGTGACCGCAGCCCATCAGAGTGCATGACCAGGATCGTACCGGGGGCGAAAGAATGCTCGGCGATCGCAGGCGCCGGCGCTCTGAGCCCGACGACCCCGCGCCGGGGAATGAGGTTGAGCCGCTCCGGCCCGCCCCATACGCGTAGCTCGATGTCACCGACACTCGCCACGGTGAAGGTCCGGCGGCTGGCATCCAGGAGCACCAGCATCATCACGACGCCCCGTGTCGCCTGACAGGCTCGTCCCGCCCCGCGGAACAGCGCCTCGAGGGGTTGATCATGATGCTGCTCGACATACTGGCGGGCAGCCTGCGCTGCGCGCTGGGCGAACTGGCCGTGCCCCAGGCCGTCGATGACCCCTGCGAGCGCCTTGTCCCCCCACTTACGGATGACGAACGCATCGCCATTCTCGTGCAGATGACGATAGGCTCGGCTCGCCACCCCAAAGTCCAGTGCCGGCGCTGCGTCCGTGGCTGCCCGCTGCCGCAGCCAGCGCCGGCACACGATGTGCGCGCCCGCGCTGCCGGCCGGCGAGTATTCCAACTCGTCCATCAGCCGGTTGACGGCGCCGAGTCCCGTGCCGAGGCTACGTGAGGTACTGAATCCGTCGGTCAGAGCACGCTCGAAGTCGTCGAAGCCCGGTCCCGAGTCGGCCGACTCGATCTGGATGCCCAGGCGCGCCTCGCGCGAGGCCGGCTCGAGGGACAGGGTACCCCCGCCGGCGTGCCGGATCAGGTTGGAGGCGAGCTCCGTCACGGCCAGCGCGACTTCCTCGCAATCGCCAGCGGAGAAACCCACGGATGCGCTCAGCCGCCGTGCCGCATCCTCAGCGATCCTGATGTCGATAGGATCCGCGATGCGCATCGTGACCGGGCGCGGCGAGCTCGCACCAGGCTGACTCACGGGGGACACCATTTGCGAGAGGTGACCGTCGTGCCTGCGCCCGGCGCCGTACGGATCTCCAGCTCATCCATCAGCCGCCGGGCAGCAGGCAGCCCCAGGCCGAGGCCCTTGCCGCTGGAGTATCCCTGCTGCATTGCGAGCTCCACGTCCGCGATGCCGGGGCCCCGGTCTATGAACTCGAGCTCGATACCGCGCCGCCCGCCGCTCTCCAGGCGACGCCACCGCATCACGCCGCCGCCCCCATACTTGTGCACGTTGCGCGCGAGCTCTGACGCTGCGGTGACCACGCGCGTCACATCGGTGAGGCCAAAACCGAGCTCCATGACAGCTTCACGCACCGAGCGCCTCGCGGCGACGATATCTCCCTCGCTGCGGATCGAGACCTCTCCCTGAGCAGTGCCGGTCATCGCCGCGAGCGGCCGGCCACCGGCCGGTCCAGGAGATCCAACGCACGCTCGACCGAGAGAGCCGTCTCGATGCCACCGAGCGTGATGCCGATCTGGGTCGCCGTGACCGCGACGGAGGGCCGCATGCCTACCACCACCGTCCGCCCGCCCATCAGTGAAACCATGCTTGCGGTCTCCGCGACGGTGCGGGCAAAAAACGAATCCAGGGTCTCCACCGAGGAGATATCCAGCACAACGCCCTTGGCGTCGACTCGCTGCATTGCCGCCAGCACCTCATCCTGGAGCGCGGAAACCGTGGCATCGTCAGGCTCCGAGGGCACCGTCACCATCAAAGTCTTGCGTACGATGATGATGGAGATCGAGTTGCGATCGCTCATCGGCCGTACCTCGCACAGGCTCTTTTGGGGAAAGCTCAGCCGCCCGCCCCTGCGCGAGGAGCGACACAGAGCTCGAGCAGCTCGAATGCGGTGCGCAGCCCCGCGCTCAGCGAAGAGCGCGTCGAGACGTTGGAGAGATCGATCCCCAGATGTACGAGGGTCTGGGCGATGGATGGCCGTACGCCCGTGAGCACCACCTCCGAGCCGAGCAGCCGTACCGCAGCGATGGTCTCGATGAGATGTTGTGCAGTCTGCGTGTCGATCGCCGGCACGCCGGTGATGTCGAGCAGCGCAACGGGGGAGGCTGTCTCCATCACTTTATTGAGCAACACGTCCATCAACTGTTGAGTCCGCTGGCTGTTGAGCGTGCCGATGAGCGGTACGAGCAGGATTCCGGCCCACACCTGCACCACCGGGACCGCGGCCATCTCGAGAATCTCCTGCGCCTGCCTGCGGATCTTCTCCTCGGACTCCCGGCGAGCCGTCAGGTCGCGGGTTACTTTGCCGAAGCCGCGCAGCCTGCCTTCCGCGTCGCGCAGGGCCGTGATGATGACGTTGGCCCAGAATCGAGAGCCGTCCTTGCGTACCCGCCAACCCTCGTCCTCGAAGCGCCCCTCCTGCGAGGCCACTTTGAGCTCCATCTCGGTCTTGCCGTTCTGCAGGTCCTCCGGCGGATAGAAGCGCGAGAAGTGTTGGCCGATGATCTCGTCGGCCTTCCAGCCCTTGAGGCGCTCGGCGGCCGCATTCCACGAGAGTACGTGACCACGCGGGTCCAGGGTGATGATCGCGTAGTCCCTGATGTTGTCGATGAGCAGGCGCACGAGCTCCTGCGTCTCCGGCGAGGTCTGGCTGGCCGCGGCCCCTGGATGGCCGCCGGGCCGAGACTCGAACTGCGTTCCCATCAGAGTGACTCCCGTACGGCTCGGATGGAAACGAAACTTACCGCATTATTGCCGGGGATGTTGGACTTGGTTCAAACCTCGCCCGGCCCGCGAGAGAAATCGGCCGTCCCGGGGGCGGCGGGCGCCGGGACCAAGCGGGCGCGGGCGGGCTAAGCCTTGCGCAGGGCGCGGGGCGGCAAGAGGGCTGTCAGGGTGCCCTGGCCGGCGCGCGGTGGCCCTTCGAAGCCCAGACAGAGGACGGCGCCCTTCTTCAGCTCGAAACCCTCCGGGCGCGGATCGCCGCGCAGGCATAGCGCCAGCAGCTTGCCCAGCCCGGGCTGATGGCCGACTAC
>Ga0070741_10010977_pt1 | contig 16896 bp, 16 predicted proteins | sample Coa_R1_4_FD_66440 | JGI IMG/M metagenome (GOLD analysis project Ga0070741, IMG submission 66440) | Surface soil microbial communities from Centralia Pennsylvania, which are recovering from an underground coalmine fire - Coalmine... | ecosystem: Environmental > Terrestrial > Soil > Unclassified ...
CGCCCTTGAAGTAGTCATGCAAGACCACTTCACGGCCTTCGCCGGAAAGAACGAGGTCAACACCGGAGCGCTTGAACTCTGCGTTGAAAAGCAATTGCGCGTCGGAAACGACGACCGCATCCGATGGGACGTGAGTGGCGTGGACTGTTTCGGAAAAAAGGTGAGCGCTTGGGTGCTGGCCCAGAGCGTCGGAAACCTTGGCATCGAATTTGCCGAAGTAATTCACCTGGTCACCGCAATGGTTAATAAATATATAATTTCAATGGTCTAAGCTTCCTTATCATCAGTGGGCGGTTCGCGAAACCATCTCCTGCTTGCAAAAGAGTTTTCCAAACCCCGCGGGCATGGATTTTCGACGGGACTTCGCCCCGATTTTCCCAGATGAAGGACACTATAGATTTTGAGCCCCACAGCATTTGATATGTATTCGATGGCAAAATCAGCCAAATTTTCGATCTTCCTAGTATAGATTTTTAGAATCTATACTGGTTACAGCCTTTTAGGGCCTCACATGGCAGAATAGTGGACCAATTCCAGTTCCCTGACTGTGAGCTGGATTACAAAGCCGGCAACTTTCATCAAATTAGCTATATCAGACAGAAGTCTTCCGACGGTGCCATAAGGTTCACTTCCGTAGCATTTTCACAACACCGGTAAGGCGCCCTTCAGCCTGTTTGGGACATTCCCGCGGCGCGCACGCGGCCCTTAAGCAAAAAACAGCGTCCACCACCCATCATCGTTCGCAAAACGACCCGGTCACCCGCGCCAGAAGGTGCTGGCGATGCCCGGGCGGATGGGGTGTCAAAATGGGTTACTTCCGCAACGGGCATGCCTGGCGTGCCATCATTCTTGCCTGGGCCCTGATGTGGCTCGGGCCTGCAGCCAACCTCAATGCGGGCACGTTGATTTCGCCGGGTATGCTGGACGGGATTCGCAAATCGGCCGAACCGTTTGGGCTGTTTGCGACCAGATTGTCCGCCGGCGGCCTTGCGGAAAAATGGAGTGGCCTCGAGCGCAAGCTCGACGACGACATGGTGCAGCTTGCGCTCTGTGATGGCGATCGCGAACGCTGCGTCTCGCCGGCCGCCCTGCAATTGCTTGCCATCGTGGATTCAGCCCGGGCCCGCGAAGGCCGCGCCCGGTTCGGCGAGATCAATCGCGCGATCAACCTTGCGATCAAGGCGACCAGCGACTTGGCCCAATATGGTCAGATCGACGTCTGGAGCCCGCCGCTCGACACCTTTGCCACCGGCGCCGGCGATTGCGAGGACTACGCTATTGCTAAGCTCGCCGCACTGCGAATGGCCGGCGTATCGCGCGACGACCTCCGGCTCGTGGTCCTGCGCGATCTGACGCGAGGCGAGGATCATGCGGTGGTGTCGGCGCGGCTCGACGGCCATTGGCTGACGCTGGACAACCGGCGCATGACGATGATCGAGGATATCGACATCCGCAATCACCGTCCCCTCTTTGTCATCGATGACAGCGGCGTCATGCGTTACGAGACGCAGGGCGCGCTCGCGAGTGCTGCAAGCGAGGTCGCAGCTCCCGTTATCGCGGTGAGCCTCGCTTCAAAATCCAATTGAATCCAGCAAATGCCGCCTCGGCGCGAAACGCCGTGGCCAGGCCTTGATTGCCGAAAAACTGCCAGCCACTCACTGGTGCTGATGTTTTTCGAGGCAATCATTGATGAAGTTGACACGGTCCCTGCGCAGCACCTTGGCGTCATCAGCCTTTTTCGAGCACTGGTATAGCGCGAGCTGTTCTGCGCGGCGCTTCTCGGCCGCCTCGCGATATTCCGGCGCAACCGTGTTCGGATCGACGAGTTTCTGGGCGCGCGCGCCCGGCGATAGCGCAAGGGCCAATATGAGGCCCAGCTGTAAAACATAACCGATGAACAATCTGCGCGCTGCCGCGCCAAGGCGAAACGTCATGGCTTCAAATCTCGTCTTCAATAAAGGCGCATCCAACCGTTGCGAGGATGCTGGTCCCATGGCTCATCAATAAATCACGGTATCATTGGCTGCGGCCGGCATCAATTGACGCATGTCCCGCGGCCAGCTGCCTCAATAATTTCGTTTCGCCTCGGCAGCCGAAAAGCTACGATGGGCTAGTGTGGCGGAAGCTTTTCCGTTCGGGGGATCGGATGCGTAGCTTGATGGGGCTGACAATTGTGGCTGTCGGGTTAGGCCTGGCGCAGCCAGTGCATGCCGAGGCGGCTTCCAATCAATCGATCACCGATATCCTGCCGCTGTTCGCAAAGAACCATTGCGAAGACGTCAAAGTCCCGGCGGAGCAGCTTTTCTGCGGCGACGGCGAGCTCAACGCGAGCGGCGACCGACTGAGTCGCGCCATCGCCGAACGGTTGAACCGGCTTCCGAACCGGCGGCTGGCGATCGAGGAAAATGCCGAATGGATCAGAGACCGCAATTCCAGTTGCGGCATTCTTGGACGGCAGCCGATCAGGATCGACGACATCAAGGCGGTCAGGGACTGCCTGTTGAAAGAGACCGAGGAGCGGATCGCGATATTGACCGATCCGAATTTCGACTGTCTCGCCGTGCACACGACGGCCGGCCTTTTGATTTGCAGCGATCCGACCCTGGCGCTGGCCAAGGAGGAGCTGAATGAGAAGGTGATGGCGGTCATCGCCCGGCTCAAGGACGATGACGAACGGGACGCGTTTGAGGAATTCGAACGGTGGACCAGAGAGCGCGATCGCAAGTGCGGCCTGGACAACAAGGACAACGTTCCGCTGGCGGAGCTTTCCTCCTCCGAGGGCTGCCTCTCCGAATATTTCGCTCGGAGGATCGCCGAGGTCACTGCAGCCAAAGGCGACTCGAAAAAATTGTTCGGAAGACAGCATCCATCACCGGCGCCGAATGCGGATGCGGTCGACCTCTGTGTCGCGCAAATTCATTCGGCAGGCTCGTGCGGCAACTTCATCGCCGTGAACCGGGTCTCTCAGGTGCGGGGCAACGAGACCAACGACGGCGCGGAAGTCACCAGCGCAATCGAGATGGTGGTTCTTTCGCCTTTCACCGCCTGCAGCCCGATCGCGTCGGGATGTACGGGCACCTGCTGGGATCTGAAAGCGGGCCGGCCGAAATCGGTGCCCGGCAGCCATGAGCAATTCCAGGTCGGCTATCGCGTGCGCATCGAAAAATCGTTTGCCTTTCAGAAGAAAGACGATGGCTGGCACTGCAGCGCAACGACCATGCAGCCGGTGGAAGTCGGCCTCGCCCTCAGCGGCCCCTAAAGAACGATCCGTTCTTGCCCCCAGTTTTAGTCACACAATTTTGGTTCCCCGATTCACCGCGCCGCAACGGTTTTTGGTCCATGGTCGTTAGTAGTTGTAACCAGGATCATCCGGCGTCATGGCCCCCACTCAATCGGCCCTCGAGCTGCGAGGGTTAACAAAGCGTTTTGACCGCCCGGCCGTGGATCGCCTGGATCTCACCGTTCGAACCGGCGAGTTCTACGCTTTGCTCGGCCCGAACGGTGCCGGCAAGACCACGACATTGCGCATGGTGGCTGGCCTGTTGCGGCCCGATGCCGGGTCCGTCTCGGTCACGGGCATCGACGCGCTGAGCGATCCGGTCGCGGCCAAGCAGGTGACGGCCTGGGTGTCGGACGAGCCGATGATCTACGACAAGCTGACGCCGCTGGAATATCTCGAATTCGTCGCGGGCCTCTGGGCGATCGAGCCCTCCTTCGCGGAAGCCTCCGCCCGCGAGCTGCTGGTCTCGCTCGGGCTTGAAGCGAACATGCACGAACGCTGTGAGGGATTTTCCAAGGGCATGCGCCAGAAGGTCGCGCTGGCCGGCGCGCTGGTGCACGATCCGCGCCTCATCATTCTCGACGAGCCGCTGACCGGTCTCGACGCCGTCTCCGCCCGCCACGTCAAGGGCCTGCTCGGCGAGCGCGTGCGCGGCGGGTGCACCGTCATCATGACGACGCATATTCTGGAAGTGGCTGAGCGCATGGCCGACCGCATCGGCGTGATCTCTTCGGGGAAACTTGTCGCCGAGGGCACGCTCGCTGAACTGCGGCAACAGAATGGTCGAGGCGATACCAGCCTCGAAGACATGTTCATCGCGCTGGTCGACCACGAGGCGGCAGCGGCATGACCACGGCCGCATTAAGCTGGTTCGCGCGCCACGAAATCCGTCTCGCCTGGCGCGAATGGCTCGCGATGATGACGGGCGGACGCCGCGGGCGTCGCCGCGCCATGATCGTCGGTCTTCTGGTCTTCGGAGTCTTGCTGCACATACCGGCCTACGCCGTGATCGGACGCTATGCCACGCTCCATGCCCCGCTCGACAAGCAGACGCTGATCGTCGTCACGGCGACCATCCTTTTGGCCTGGGCGTTGATGCTGTCGCAGGCGATCGAATCGGTGACGCGGGTATTTTATGCGCGCGCCGATCTCGACCTCATCATGTCGTCGCCGGTCGCCCTCACGCGTGTTTTTTCGATCCGGCTTGCCTCGATTGCGCTGTCGGTCACCGCCATGGCGATGCTGCTCGCAACGCCGTTCGTCGATGTTCTAATGTTCGGCGGCGGTCTCCGCTGGCTCGCCGTCTATGGCGTGGTCATCGCGATCGGGCTTTCTGCCGCGGCGATTGCAATCGCCGTGACCATTCTCCTGTTCCGGACGATCGGCCCGCAACGCACGCGGCTGGTCGCCCAGATTGTTGCTGCTGTGATCGGCGCCGGCTTTGTCATCGCGCTGCAGATTGCTGCGATCCTGTCCTACGGCACGCTGTCCCGCTTTGCGGTTCTGACGTCGGACGCGACCGCGGCGTTTGCGCCGGGACCCGACAGCATGCTGTGGTGGCCTGCGCGCGCGGCGTTCGGCGATGGCGAAGCGCTTTCGCTCCTGCTCGCCACCGGACTTCTGTTGCTCGGGGTCGTCATGGCGAGCCTCTCGGCGGGATTTGCCGACACCGCCGCGCGCGCCTCGGCCGGGACCGCATCTGCCCGCCGCGCCTCTCGCGCCCGTTCGTTCCGGACCGGATCGCGGCAGCAGGCGTTACGGCGGAAGGAACTGGTTCTGCTCGGCCGCGACCCGTGGCTGCTGTCGCAAAGCCTGATGCAGCTGCTCTACCTCGTGCCGCCTGCTGTGTTGCTGTGGCGGAGCTTCAGCGACTCGTCGATCGGCATCGTGCTGATCACGCCTGTCATCGTGATGGCGGCGGGACAACTCGCCGGCGGCCTTGGATGGCTGACCATTTCCGGCGAAGACGCGCCCGACCTCGTCAGGACGTCGCCACTGCCGCCCTCAAGCCTGATCCGTGCCAAGATCGAGGTGGTGCTGCTTGTGATCGGAGCGCTGTTCGCGCCGCTCGTCCTTGCGTTGATGTTTGCTTCACCTGAACAAGCGGCCGTCACGGCGGCGGGCGTCGCCGTCGCGGCGGCTTCCGCGACCGCGATCCAGCTCTGGTTCCGTGTGCAGGCCCGCCGCAGCCAATTCCGCCGCCGCCAGACATCGTCGCGGCTCGCAACGTTCGCCGAGGCTTTTTCGTCGATCGGATGGGCCGCGACGTCGGCGCTGGCGCTGTCAATTCCGCACGCCGCGCTGGTCTCGGGACTAATGACGGCAGCCATTCTGGCCGCAACCTGGAAGCTTAGCCCGCAGCGAGATTAGATAGCGTTTTCGAGCGAAGTGGGCACCGGTTCGCGTGAAGAAAACGCGTCAATAGAAAAAGCGCGTTGCTTACGCCTTGATCACATCCATCACCGCTGCCGCAAACGCTTCCGGCTCTTCCTGCGGAAGATTGTGTCCGGCATGCGGGATGATGCGATGGTCGAGACGGCGGCTGAACTTCGCCGCATGCGCCGTGCCGTCGATAGCGGGATTGACGCCGTCTGCCTCGCCGTCGAGCGTGATCGTGGGTACCGTGATGACAGGCTGCGCCGCCAGCCTGCGCTCCAGATCGGCATAGCGCGGATCGCCGTCAGCGAGGCCATAGCGGTGGCGATAGCTGTGGATCACGACATCGACATAATCAGGATTGTCGAACGCCATGGCGGTCCGATCGAAGGTCGCATCGTCGAAATGCCAGTTCGGCGACCACTGTTGCCACAAGATCCTGGCGATCTCGCGCCGGTTGGCGGCAAGACCGGCGCGGCCGCGCTCGATCTGGAAATAATACTGATACCAGTAAGCGAGCTCGCGCGGAGGCTTCGCTGGGGCCATGGCGTGCGCGATATCCTGGATCAGATAGCCGTTCACGCTCACGAGACCCGCGCAGCGATCGGGCCATAGCGCCGCGCCAACGCAGGCCGCTCGGCCGCCCCAATCATAGCCGGCAAAAACCGCGCGCTTGATGCCAAGCGCGTCGATCAGCGCGAGCAGGTCGGCGCCGACTGCGGCCTGCTCGCCCGAGCGCGGCGTTTTGGAATCCAGAAAGCGGGTCGCCCCGTAGCCGCGCACGTAGGGCACGATCACGCGACAGCCTTTGGCGGCGAGCATTGGCGCCACGTCGACATAGGAGTGAATGTCGTAAGGGAAGCCGTGCAGCAGCACCGCGACCGGACCGTCCGAAGGCCCGTCCTCGTGATAGGAAATATTGAGCACGCCCGCGTCGATCGAGCGCAGCGGCTCCAAGCGGCGTGAGGCGGCCGCGCGCGCTTTTGAAAACTCCATCGCAAAACCTCCGGTAACGGCGGCCGCAAACATCAAGAGACGACGGCGGTCGATCGGTTCTCGCACTCGTGCTCCGGGATCGGCGCTTAACTCTGCGCCCGCATGAAGTCTAACAAGAAAGTGCAATGAGCCATCATTCAAATTGCCGTATCAGCCCAGACATGCGCGATCGCCGCCATGACGGCCCGGCAATTCGACGCTACACTCCGATGTCTGTAATTGTTCCGGGTGTGAGCGCCATGCTGCGGATAGCTCCCGTCGTCCTCGGCCTTTTGGGCTGTCCGATCTCACTGGCTGCCGCGCAGGACGCGCCGCGCGGCAGCGAATGCCTCGCCATGGCGCAACAGCCGCCTCGCGTGACGCCAGTGTCGCTACGTGCTGCCGCGGCAAAGGATGACAACGTCACCATCACCTATGCCGGCCATTCGACCTACTACATCGATACTCCGGGCGGGGTGCGGATCGCGACCGACTTCAGCGGCGCGTACACGACCGGCCGTCTGCCCGACGTCGTCACCATGAACCGCGCGCACTCGACGCATTACTCGCTATTCCCCGATGCGCGCATTCCGCACGTCTTTCACGGCTGGAATGACGACGGCAGTCCGGCCCGGATCTTTGAGCGCATCGGCGACGTGCTCATCCGTAACGTCACCACGGATATCCGGCGCTATTTCATGGACGATTCCTCGGGCGAGATGATCAAGGACGGAAATTCCATCTTCGTCTTCGAGGTCGCGGGCCTCTGCATCGGCCATCTCGGCCATTTGCACCACAAGCTCGACGACAGCCATTTCGCCGCCATCGGCCGCCTCGATATCGTGATGGTGCCGATCGACGGAACGTATACGATGTCGCTCGACGGCGTCTCCGAGATAACGCGGCGGCTGCGCGCGTCGGTGGTGCTGCCGATGCATCGCTTCGCCACGCCGCTCGACGAGTTCATGAGCAGGATCGGACAGCAATTCGAGATCGAGGAGCGAGCCGAGCGCAGCCTGACGATTTCGAAAGAGACCTTGCCTCAGGCGCCGACCGTCATCATTCTTCGCGGCGTCTGACTTGAATAGCGCAGGGGAGAGCGTTCGTGGCCGCAAGTACCTTACCATCCACCAAAAGCGGCCTTTATGCCGATCCGCGCCCCGACTGGCTTGCCTTGCGCGAAGAGGACGTGCTCGATCCAGCCCGCCGGATTGTCGACCCCCACCATCATCTGTGGGATCGCGGCGGCCAGCGCTATCTCATCGAGGACATCACCTCCGATCTCGCCTCCGGCCACAATGTCATCGCCACCGTTTATGTCGAGGCGCGTTCGATGTATCGCGCCAAGGGGCCGGAAGCGTTTCGTCCGGTCGGCGAGGTTGAGTTTGCCAATGGCGCCGCGGCCATGAGCGCGAGCGGCGGCTACGGTCCCGCCGCCGTCTGCGCCGGAATTGTCGGCCACGCCAATCTCTTGTTGGGCGACGAGGTGCGTCCGGTGCTGGAGGCCGAGATCTCAGCCGGCCAGGGCCGCTTCCGCGGCATCCGGCATTCATCCGCCTGGGATGCCGATCCCAATGTGGCGCACATGTATGCGACGCGGCCCAAAGGCCTGTTGCTCGATTCCACGTTCCGCAATGGCTTTGCGCATCTCGCTCCACTCGGCTTGAGCTATGACGCATGGCTGTTCCATCCACAGATTGGCGAGCTCACCGATCTTGCCCGCGCCTTTCCGGAAACACGCCTCGTGCTCGATCACTGCGGCGGGCCCGCCGGCACCGGTCAATATGCCAATCGCCGCGAGGAGATTTTCGCGACCTGGAAGGCGTCGATCCGCGAGATCGCAGAATGCCCGAACGTCGTGGTGAAGCTCGGCGGCCTCGCGATGTGCCTGCTCGGTTATGACTTTCACGAGCGGGCGATGCCGCCCTCATCGGAGCAGTTGGCCGCGGCGTGGCGGCCTTATATCGAGACGTGCATCGAAGCCTTCGGCGTCGAACGCGCGATGTTCGAGAGCAACTTTCCGCCCGACAAAGGCCAATGCAGCTACCAGGTGATCTTCAACGCTTTCAAACGCATCGCCGCGTCCTTGAGCGAGGCCGAGAAGAATGCGCTGTTCTCAGGGACGGCGACGAGAGCCTACGGGCTCAAGCTCGACTGATTGCTATGGCGCACTGTGGCCGAATTCCCGGCGCAGGAAGTCGATCACGACCCGTACCTTGCGCGGGAGATACGTCCGACTCGGGTAAAGCAGCCAGGCCGCGGTCTCGAAGTCGGTTGCCGTAACGGCATACTCTGGAAAAAGCTCGACGAGCGCGCCGCTCGCAAGTTCATCCCTGACCATCCAGTCTGCAAACAGTGCCGGTCCCATGCCGTTAACCGCGCAGGTGAGAAGCACGAGCGGGTTTGAGATCAGGACGTCGCCATCGACCGCGATCTCGGAGGTCGCCCCGCCGGAATCGCGAAACAGCCATCGCGATCGGTAATCCGGCAGATTCAACAGCAAGCAGCGATGCGCGGCGAGGTCCGCCGGCGCCGCCAGCGGCAGCTCCCTTTCACGCGAACCCGCGACGTAGGCCGGGCTTGCACAGACACGATACCTGGTGTCGGCCAGCTTGACGCCGATCAACGCGGAATCGCGGCTTGGGCCGAGGCGCACCGCGAGATCGACGCCTTCCGAAACCAGATCGAGGTTGACGTCCGTCAACACGAGGTCGATGCCGAGATCGGGAAAGGCCTCGCGCAGTTCAGGCAACAGCGGCGCAATGCACTTTTGTCCGAATGCGACCGAGGCTGTGAGCCGGATGATGCCGATCGGCTCGGCGCTCGTTGTTAGCGCGTCGTCCTTCGCCCGGTCGAGCTCATCGAGCAATGGCTCAACACGCGCGAGATATTTCGCGCCCGCTTCCGTCAGCGTCATCCGCCGCGTCGAGCGTTGCAGCAGCCGCACCTGGAGCTCGTCTTCAAGTCCGGCAATGGTTCTCGAAATCGACGACGGATCGGTGCCACAGTCTCTCGCCACGACGGCAAAACTGCCACGCTGCGCAACGCGCACGAAGATTCGCAGGGTCTCGATATCCATCCCGCCATCAGATGCGCATCAACGGCCTGAAATGCAAGTTTCGCTGTCCGACCCGCTCGTTCGCATTCGTGCAAGATTCGCATCGGCGTCGTGAGGGATCATCGGCTGGCGGCGGCCGGGCGTGGGGCTACCTAATAGCCGCAACCTTCCCGGAGATCATCATGCCGACGCTTCTTCGTATCGATTCAAGCTCAAGACGCGATGGATCGCATTCGCGGGCGCTCGCCGACGCGTTCGTGGCCGCGTGGTCCAGCCGCTTTCCCGGCGCCCGCATCACGCGGCGTGATCTGGCGGCCGACCCGATCGCCCATATTCACGAGACCACCATTGCCGGCTTCTACACGCCGGTCGAAAAACTCGACACCAGCCTGAAAGACGCGGTCGCGCTGTCGGACGAGCTGATCGACGAGGTCAATTCCGCCGACACCATCCTGATCGCGACGCCGATGTACAATTTCGCCGTGCCGTCGGCGCTGAAATCGTGGATCGACCAGATTGTCCGGATTAATCGAACCTTCTCCTATGACGGGACGAATTTCACGGGATTGGTGAAGGCGAAACGAGTGGTCGTTGTCGCTGCCTTCGGCGCCGGCGGCTATGGCGGCGCCCTGGCGAGCGCGGATTTTGTCACGCCCTATCTGAAGTTCCTGTTTGGCTTCCTCGGCGTTGCCGACGTCACGGTGATCCCGACGGAGGCGACCACCGCGGACGCCGCGACGGTTGCGGCGAATCTCGATCAAGCCAAGGCCAGCATCGTCAAGCTCGTAGAGGCAGCGTGAGCATGCGCATCGCGGTACTCGGACTGGGCGCGATGGGCAGCCGAATGGCCCTGCGCCTGCTACGCGCGGGCCACGAGGTGCGCGTTTACAACAGGTCGGCAGGGCCGCTACATGATCTGGCGGCTGCCGGTGCGGTGTCGCGAAGCTGCCGAGAGCGCCGGGGTCGTCATCGCGATGGTGCGCGACGACGAAGCCTCGCGCACGATCTGGTGCAACGAACAGCATGGCGCTTTGAGAGGGCTCGGCGCGGGTGCGATTGCGATCGAATGCAGTACGCTGACGCCCGGCTGGGTGAGAGAGCTCGCCGAACAGGTCCAGAAGACCGGAGCCGCTTTCCTCGATGCTCCCGTGGTCGGCTCGCGTCCGCAAGCGGATGCTGGCCAGCTGATCCATCTCGTCGGCGGGGACGCCGGCGATCTCGATCGGGCGAAAAGCGTACTCTCGGCGATCGGCGGCGCGAGCCATCATGTCGGGCCCGTCGGGGCCGGCGCGGCGTTGAAGCTCGCGGTCAATGCGCTATTCGCAATCCAGGTCGCCGCTGTCGCCGAGTTGTTGGCGCTGCTGCGGGGCATCGATGGCAATCAAGCTGCCATGATGGAGGCACTCGCCTCTCTTCCGGTCACGAGTCCAGCCGCCAAAGGCGCGCTTGCGTTGATCCAGGCCAAATCGGATGCGCCGCTGTTTCCGATCGATCTCGTCGAAAAGGATCTTGCGTATGCGCTGGCTCAGACGAAGGCGGCGCTTCCGATGACCAAAGCCGCCCTGCAATGTTTCGGAAGAGCCAAGGCTGAGGGACTTGGAGCGCTCAACATCACTGCGATCGCGCGCCTGTATCAGGCGCAGGCGTAACTCAGGTCGCCAGACCCGGCGCGACCCGCTTCTCGGACAGAAACACGACGCGCTTGATCTTGTTGAAGACCCGCGCGGCAAAGCCGAGCAAGAACGGCTGAGTGGTCCGGCAGAAGGCGAGCTTGCGAACGCGACCCTCGACGTGCCACCGGGCATGCGCGCCGTCGCGGAAGAAGATCACGTCGCCGGGACCGTAACGGGTCGGGCCGCCCATCGCGTCGCTTTCGAGCACGATTGAGCCTTCCAGGATCAGGATGGTCTCGTCGAAATCGTAGTACCAGTTGAATTTGCCTTCGCTGCACTCCCAGACGATGGTGGTGGCCAAACCATCGGCGCTCTTCGACAGCACGCAGGATTGCGCGACGGGATTACCCTCGATGATCCACGACGGCTCGATCGGCCTCGACGTCAGGTTGACGACGATGTTGCTGGTTTCAATCAATGCCATCTATGCCCCTCAAATACCCGAAAAATGCCGATCAAAATGCACCGGGCTTCGGCCCCGGCGACATCGGGCGCGAAGCTAATAACAATCTTTTAAGCTTTCCTTAGCGGCTTCTGTCGCAATCAACGGGTGCGGCCGGGTCACCCGGTCGCGGAACCGTTCAGGCCCACTCGCCCTTCCGGAACACCGGCACACGGCGGCCGTCTGCGTACAGGCCGTCGATATCGATCTCACCGGAGCCGATCATCCAGTCGATGTGGATCAGGCTGGTATTGCCGCCCTGCGCCGCGATCTGCTCCGGCGTCAGTTTCGTCCCGTCGACGAAACACTTCGAATAGCACTGACCGAGGGCAATGTGGCAGGCGGCGTTCTCGTCGAACAGGGTATTGAAGAACAGTAGCCCGCTCTTCGAAATCGGCGAAGAGTGCGGCACCAGCGCCACTTCACCGAGACGGCGCGCGCCTTCGTCGGTATCGAGCACCTTGTTGAGCACTTGTTCGCCACGCGATGCCTTTGCTTCGACAATGCGCCCTTCCTCGAAGCGCACAGCGATGTTCTCGATCAGCGAGCCCTGATATGACAGCGGCTTGGTACTGACGACGTGTCCGTCGACCCGCCTTGCGTGCGGCGTGGTGAAGACTTCCTCGGTCGGAATATTAGCGTTGCAGGTGATACCGTTTTTCGCGGTGGAACCGCCGCCCTGCCATTCGTGTCCGTCGGCGAGCCCGACCGTGAGGTCGGTGCCGGGGCCGGAGAAATGCAGGGCACCGAACCGTTGTCCGTTCAGCCACTCGCGACGGCTACGCAGTATTTCATTGTGCGCCTGCCAGGCCGCGACGGCGTCATCCCTGTCGACGCGCGACGAGGAGAAGATGGCGTCGGCAAGCTTTCCTATCGCGACGTCTTCTTCATCTTGTGGAAACACGAGCTTGGCCCAGGACGGCGACGGATAGGCGATGATGTTCCAGTTGATGTCAAAATTGACGATGCGTTCGAGCGCCGGCTTGTAGGCAATGGAGTTGGCCTTGTTGGCCCGCGCCACTTTCGCCGGATCCTCGCCCGACAGCAGCATCGGATTGTCGGCAACGATGGCAAGCCGTGCCGTGTTGGCGGCAAATGCCTTCGACATGCCCTCGTAAAGCCAGTTGGCCGCGCGGTCGAAACCCTCGTCCGGCCCGTACCGGTAGCGCAACAGCGTGATCGCTTCGTCCGACAGGATCGGGGTCACCAGACCGGCACCGGCCTTGTAGGCATATTCGGCCACCTTGCGGACCAACGGCAATGCGACCGTCGGCGCCGTCACCAGAAGATTCTGTCCACGCTCGAGCCTTAGGCCCACCTTGATGGCGACCTCCGCCAGCCGGTCGAGTTTTACGGGATCAATCGGTGAGTTCCGTTCCGGAGTATTCATATTGAATCGCCTGTCGTTGCTTCGCGCATTATATCAGCTTTTGAGAGGCGCACAGCGAAACAATGCCGCACACATCAACCTTGCAAGCACAGAATATTTATAAGAGTCCGCAGGTCGAGTGACGATCAGTTGAACAGCCTGACATCAGCGCGAAATCTCTTCGAGCTGCAGGTTCCGCGTCTCGATCATGCGGGTTGCGGCGATCAATCCAATGATCGCCACGGCGGCGAACATCAGAAATACCGCATCGACGCCACCGCCCTTGCCCAGCATGAAGCCGATTATCGTCGGCCCGATCGCAGACGCGATCCGCAGCCAGGACGTCGCAACGCCGGTTCCGACCGCGCGCATCCGCGTGGGATAGATTTCCGGCGTGTAGAGATAGACCACGGCCGCAATCGATCCGATCAGCCCGTAGCTGAGCGTGGAGAGGACGATGAACCACGACACCTCCTGCGTGCCTCCGAACCCCAGGATGCCGAGCGTCACCGCGCCAAGACCGAAGGCGCCTATCATCCAGTATTTGCGGCCCGTACGGTCGATCACCAGCGCGCAGATCAGCACCAGACACACTTGCGCGACGTTGGTCAGCGAAGCCGCGCGAAGCGCCTCGGGAAGCGCGAGGTGATAGACGGTGGTGTAAAGCGTCGGCATCCAGTTGTTGAGGCCATTGGCCACGAGAAACGCCGACGCCCATAACACCCAGGCAATCAGCGTGCGCCCGCGATAGGCGGGTGATAGCAACTCGCCCCATTTGCCGCGGGAGCGAGCGGGCACCTCGACCTGTGCCGGAAGTGTGACGGCGGATGCGGCATGAGCCGCTTCGCTCGATTTGTCCGACGCCGCCTCCAGGCGGCCGATGACGGCCTCAGCCGAGGCAAGCCGGCCCTTGCCGATCAGCCAGCGCGGAGATTCCGGCAGCCGCAGCAACATCAGCGCGATGACCAGGCCGGGGATGCCGCCGATCAGGAACATGATCTGCCAGCCCATCAGCGGTACAAGCCAGGCGCCGACCTGGCCGGTCGCCATCAACCCGATCGGAAAAATCATTTCATAGAGCAGGAAGAAACGGCCGCGGCCGCGGGCTTTGGAAAGCTCGCTGATATAGGTGGCGGCCACCGGCATCTCGCCGCCGACCCCGATGCCTTGAACGAAACGAAGCACGAGGAGAACATTGAAACTCCAGGCCGCGGCACAGGCCAGACTCAATACCGCGTAAATGGCGGTCGCTGCCGCCGCGCAGGGAATGCGGCCATAGCGTTCGGCGCCCCAACTGAAAGCGAACGCGCCGATGATCTGCCCGACATAGCTTGCGCCGATCAGAATGCCGATTTCAGGCGGCGTGATGTGCCACAGCGGCACCAGGATCGGCAGAACGAACGCAATCGACAGCGCATTGAAGGCATCGAAGAAGGTCGCACTGCCCATCACGACCCGGGCAATGACGAACCAGCGTGACGCCGGCACCCGCTCCAGCCGCGCGAGCAAGTGTGTGGCCGCACCCTCGGCGTCGAAGGCAGGCTGAGACGACAAGCCGGCCGAAGCCTGGGAGCGTGGCGTTGCATCTGCAAGTGACACGTGTCTCTCCCGCTAAACCTGCCTCGCCAGCGTCAATATCTTTTCCGCGATCAACTCGGGGCACTCGATCGGCGTCAGATGGCGCACGTTCGGCAGAACCGAAAGCGTGGCGTTTCGTAGCGCCTCGTGAAGCTGCTCCGACATCGCAACCGGCGTGGCGTAATCCTCCTCGCCAACGATGACACTGACCGGCAACCTCATCGCAGCTTGATAGTGCCGCAGATCAGCGTCGCCCAGCATCTGGCAGGTCGCGCGATAGCACTCGACGTCGTTGGCGAGGAACACGTCGATATGTTTCTGCATCACGTCTGGATGCTGTTCGCGAAACGCATCGCTCACCCATCGCGTCGCCTGAAAGCCGATCAGCGCCGATAGTCCCTTGGTCGCAGCAGTGGCTGCGCGCTCACGCCAGTCTTTCGGTGCGGTCGGACCATACCATGCGGTGCTGTCCATGACGGCAAGGGCCTGTGCGCGTTCGGGATAAGCCCCGGCAAAGGCTTGCGCAACGCATCCACCCATCGAACAGCCTGCAATAATCGCGCGGCGCCAACCTACGTGGTCGAGGAGGTTCGCGAGATCACCAGCGAAGAGTTCGGGCGTGTAGGTCATCCTGACCCTGGCTGACTGTCCGTGACCGCGGCAATCATAGGCCAGAACATCGGCATGCGGCGTGAGCAGAGGCACTACGCCATCCCAAAAAGTCCGATCGAGCGCCAGCGAATGGATCAGCGCAATGCGCGGGCGCTCAATTGATCCTTCGACCGCGTGCAGCGTGTAGGCGATCGACGCGCCGTCGGCCGCGATCGCGTTCCCCGATGACGATACCACGGCAACACTCATGCCGCCGCCGATTTTGGCGAAGAACCCGGCGCCGGCGCCGGCGCATCGAGCGATACGTTCCAGGCGTCGTAGCCATACAGCCAGCCCGGATCGTCGTTGCCGCCGCTCATCCAGGTGTTGGCGCTCGAGATCTCCTGGATCTTGGAGGTGCGCGGCTTGCGATGGGCCTCGAAGCGTTTGAACGCTCCTTCGATGCCATCGACCTCGACACCCCTGAGACAACGTGCGAGGACCGCAGCATCCTCGATCGAGGTTGCCGCGCCTTGCGCCATGTAAGGTGTCATTGGATGGCAGGCGTCGCCGATCAGCACCACCCTGCCCTCGCTCCAGGTCGGCAGCGGATCACGTTCGAGGATCGCCCATTTGTGGCAATCCGGACAGGCATCGAGCACCATCCGCACCTCGGCATGGAAACCCGCGTAGGCCTTGCGCAGCTCATGCACGTCGCCTTTCGCCGACCAGGATTCCTTCGTCATCCAGTCGGCAGGCTCCGGCACGCTGGTGACGAAGTAAAGCTGGCTGCGGTCCCTGGTGGTATAATAGATCACAATATGGCGATCCTCGCCCCACCACTTGACGCGCGAGCGCGAGATATCCTGCGGCAACCGGCTTGAATCGAACACCGCGCGGTAGGCGATGCGCCCGCGATGGATCGGCTTGTCGGGGCCAATAATAATGTCACGCACGACCGAGTGGACGCCGTCGGCGCCGATCACGGCATCGGCTTTAGCCGTCGTGCCGTCGGCAAAGAACAGCGTCACCGGGCCGCCATTTTGCTCCAGCCGAACCAGCTTCTTGTTCAGATGAATGATGTCACGCGGGACGACCGAGGTCAGCGCTTCATGCAGGTCGGCGCGGTGCATGCAGAGGAACGGCGCGCCGTAAAGATCTTCCGGCATCGGCAATTCGCGCTTGAGTTCGCCGGTGTCGCCAACGCGGTTGAGATGAGAGTACGGGGCGAAGGCGCGCTGGCGCAGCATGTCCTCGACGCCGATGCCGCGCAGCACCTTCATCGAGTTCGGCAGCATCTGGATCCCGGCGCCGATGCGGCCGAACTGATGCGCCTGTTCAAAGACCTCGACATCGAGGCCTGCCTGCCGCAGTGTCCCGGCGGCCGCCATGCCGCCCATGCCGGCGCCAATGATTGCGATTTTGGGGGATACCATGCCCTCGCCGCTCCCTGGATTTTTGAAAGTTTCTTGTCTCGCGGTCTTGGCGCAGCGAAGCGGCCGCGCGGCTATGGTTCCTCCTTATATGGCCTCTCCCGATCGATCAATCCGGTCG
>Ga0070741_10010978_pt1 | contig 16894 bp, 21 predicted proteins | sample Coa_R1_4_FD_66440 | JGI IMG/M metagenome (GOLD analysis project Ga0070741, IMG submission 66440) | Surface soil microbial communities from Centralia Pennsylvania, which are recovering from an underground coalmine fire - Coalmine... | ecosystem: Environmental > Terrestrial > Soil > Unclassified ...
TGTATTGGATGATCACCCGAGAAGACCTGGCCGCCGGGCGGTTCGACAAGGCGACGTTCACCTGGCAGTGCGAATAGGCGGAGCGCACACAGGCGAGGCAAGTAAGCAGTTGTGTGAGCTCGCTTAGAGGAAGTCGCGCCAGAACGGCACTGTCGCGTGCGCCTGCTGTAGCGCGCCGTCCGGTACTGCGCCACGGCCGCCGAATTCGCGGCTGATGTAATCGGCCAGGTCGGTGCCGTAGTAGATGATGTCGGTCTGGTACATCGACAGCACGGGATGCCCGTATGTGCCATGTCCGCCGGGCAGGAACCGGTGGCCGTAGATCGGGACCATGCGGGGAACCGTAGCCAATCGTTGCGCGGCGACGTGCAGTGCTTCGGCCTGCTCGTCAGGTCTCACGCCCCAGTCCCGGCCCCAGAACGCGTTGTGTTCGACGTCGAACAACACCCCTTCGACCGGCCATGCGAGTCGTCTGCGCAGCTCCTCCGGGGTGCCGTCGCGCCAGTCCGGCCAGGGCCGGGCGTAGGCGTGGATGACGCCCTCCTGTTCGGGGATCGGTGTGTTCACGGGGAGGCCGGCGGCCAGGAACGCCCGATGGTCGTCGGCGAATTCGAAGCCGTATTCCAGCTCGACCCGGCGCAGCTCGCGCTCGGTCATCCCCGGGCCGATCTCGCACTGCCTGCTGGCGGCCAGCTCGCGCGCGGCCTGCGCGCCGAGGCGAGCCCCATCCGTATCGATCACGCGGACACGTTAACGCCCCCGGCACGGTGCTGGCGGCGCATAGTCTGCGACGGACGGCAAAATAGGGGCATGGTGAACAGGGACGGGCGATGAGCGCCCCCACGCGGGCCACGGTGCGCATCGCCGCCATGACGCCCGACCATGCCGCCGAGGTGCTGGCGATCTATCAGACTGGCATCGACGAGGGGAACGCCACCTTCGAAACGTCCGCCCCGGATTGGGCCGGGTTCGACGCCGCGAAGCTGCCCGAGCACCGCTTCGTCGCCCTGGACGAAACCGACGCGGTGCTCGGCTGGGCCGCTGTGGTTCGGGTCTCGGACCGGTGCGCGTACTCCGGCGTGGTCGAGCATTCCGTCTACGTCGCCGCGCGAGCGCGTGGGCGCGGTGTCGGCGCCGCGCTGCTCGATGCGCTGATCGCCTCCACCGAGGCCGGCGGCATCTGGACGATCCAGTCCGGGATCTTCCCGGAGAACACCGCGAGCCTCGCCTTGCACCAGCGGTGCGGTTTCCGCGTCGTCGGCACCAGGCAGAAGGTCGGCCGCCACCACGGAGTCTGGCGCGATGTCGTGCTGGTCGAGCGGCGCAGCCCGGTCATCCTCTGATCGCCCGCGAGTCAGTCCACGTCGATGTCGACGTCGACGTCGACGTCGTCGAGCCCTGCGAGCAGCGCCGACAGCACGCGCAGGCACGCCTCGATGTCGTCCTCGGTGACGTGCTCGCCGACGCGCCTAAGGTTGTCGGCCTCGCGGGTGAGCACGGCGTCGATCGCGGAGCAGCCCAGCTCGGTCAGCCGGATCAACGAGGACTTCTTGTGCGCCGGATTCGCGAAGGACTCGACCAGCCCGCGCGCGGCGGCCTCGTTGACCATCCGCTGCACGAACTGCCGGCTGATCGCCTGGGCGCGGCCCATCTGCGGCACCGTCATCGGGCCGTGCCGGTACAGCATGCTCAGCACCGCGCGGACCCCGACCGACAGCCCTTCGGCCGGCACGTCCAGCTCCACTCTTCGCTGGGCGCGCCGGTAGAGCGGGCCGACGAGGTCGTAGACGTCGGCGAGCCGGTCGGCCCGGTCGGGCGCGGCAGTCGGATCGTTCACCCTGCCATCATGACACCTAAGTTGCCAAAAACCGTCCGACGGCGCGGGCTACTCGGTCAGCATCGCGGTCAACCGTGACGCACTCCTGCGTCGGCGATCCCGTCGATCCCGTCGGTGCGACCAGTCCCGTCGGTGCGAGCGCTCAGCCGGTTGCGCCATTCTTCGGGCCACGGCGCGCTGCGCCGGCTGTCCCTCGGAACGTGCACGGTGACGTAGCGGCCGCGCGCGGCGAGGCGGCGCGGGTTCGCCTCGTCCCGTTCGCCCCAGACCTCGAAGCGGAAGGCCAGCGAGGAATCGCCGATCCGCTCGAGGACCAGCGTGGTCGTCACCTCCTGGTCGAACCAGAGCGGCGCGGTGAAGTCGACCTCGAAGCGCACGCGCGGCGCCGCGCCGAAGTACTCCAGCAGGCCGCGCTCGCGCATGAGCGTCGCTTCCGCCGCCTCGACGAAGCGTGTGATGGAGGTGTTGTGGTGGTGGCCCGCGGCGTCGGTGTCCATCCAGTCGACCCGGCTGCGGTAGACCGCGTGGGCGATGACCGGGCCGTCGAACGGCTTGGTGCGCAGTGTGTCCTGCGCAGACGCTGTGTCCTGCACTGACGCGGGGTCACCGGGCGCCGTGCGGCGCGCCTCAGGCTGCTGCGTGCTCATCAGAGGGCATCCATCGAAGGTGGAGGGCGTTGTCAGTCTTGTCATTTCCATCCCGCACCAGCGCAAGCCGCGGGCTTCTCGGCTGTTAGTCGGCGCGGATAGTCGGCGCGGACGCGCCGTTGTACGATCAAACGCAGAATCGGGATCGTCAACGCGCCGGTGGTTGGGTAGCGCGTCCCTTTGACGTACCCGATGGAGACGCGTTGTCTTACCGCCGTCTTGTGCAGACTGCCGGCGTTGGTTTCTTCCCTCTGAGCCTGTTGGCAAGGCTCCCCTACGCCATGTCGTCGCTCGCGACACTCATCCTCGTGCAGACCGTCACCGGGAGCTATGCCTTCGCGGGACTTTCCGCCGCCGCGCAGGGACTCTGCGGTTCAGCCGGTGCCCCGGTCGTCGGCGCCCTTGCTGACCGGTACGGTCACCGCCGGGTCGCGGCGATCACCACGCTCGCCAATATCGCCGCTCTGCTCTGCCTGATCGCGGCGAGCCGGGCCGCTCGCGCCGAGTTGCTCGCGGCAGCGGCGCTGGTCGGGCTGACCCAGCCGCCGGTCGGCGTACTGGTGCGGGTGTACTGGTCGCGGCTGGTGAAGATCCACGCTCTGCCATCGCTGCTGCCCTCCGCGATGGCGTACGAGGCGGCCGCCGACGAGACGAGCTTCGTCGCCGGGCCGACGCTCGTCGGGCTGCTGGCACCCATCGCGACCTCCCTCGGGCCGATAGCACCGATCGCGGCGAGCATCGTGCTGCTGTGCGTGGCGGCGCTGCCTTTCGCAATGCTCTACACCGACCGCAGTCCGATGAAGCGGTCATCACACACCGGGCCCCAGGCTCGGCTGCCGCGGCGGGCACTGGTAGCGATGTTCTTCGCGATGGCCGCCATGGGCGCCGTGTTCGGCGCGGTGCAGACCGGCGTGACCGCGTACGCACACAGCATCGGACGTCCCGGCGCCGCCGGGCTGATCTATGCGATCTTCGGTGCCGGAAGCGCGCTGGCCGGTGCGGCGTGCGCCTGGTTGCCGCGCGGATTCGCGGCGCGCCACCGGTATCCGGCTTTCGCCGCCGCGCTCGTGGCCGGCATGCTCGCCCTCTACATCGGCGACCGGCTGCATGCCGTCGTTCCCGCCGTGGCGATGGCGAGTGTCACGGTCGCGCCGTACATGATCACCTTGTACACCCTCACCGAGCGGATCGCGCCGCCCGATCGCACGGCGTCCGCGATGACGATCCTGTGCGCCGGAGGCCCGCTCGGCACGGCGGGCGGCCAGGCGCTGGCCGGGTATCTGGCCCAAGGCGGCGGCAGCAGCGGGGCGTTCCTGCTCGCGCCGATCGCCGCCGCGGCGGCACTCCTGCTCGCCCTGACGCTGACGGCCGCCGACCAGGGACGCGGCACGTGGCTCGCCGCCGGGTGACCTGACGGGCACCTCTGACGCGGGCAAGCGGCGCTGCGCGCCATGCCCGAGCTATGCCCCGGATGCCGTAGTGACACGGCCGGACTTCAGGTCTTGAGTTGACAGAGCGGGCGGACCGTGCGACGTCGTCGGCGGGCCGCCGGTGCCAGACGCAAGGAGGGAGAAGAGGGATGACGGGCGTCGAGCACAAGAACTTCGACAAGGCGGACGAGACCCGGCTCTTCGAGGACGGCATGGGCCGCCTGGAGCTGGTCAACACGGAAGCCGGCCCGGTGGGCCTGGCCACCTTCGAGCCCGGCTGGAGATGGTCGCAGCACGTCAAGCCGATCGCCGGCACGGAGAGCTGCCAGGCCGAGCACACCGGCTACTGCGTCTCGGGCCGGATGCACGTGCGGATGGACGACGGCGAGGAGTTCGACTTCGGCACCGGCGACTACGCGCACATCCCGCCCGGCCACGACGCTTGGATCACCAGCGACGAGCCCTGTGTCGTGGTGGACTGGCAGGGGTTCGCGGACTACGCCAAGCACGTCTGATCGCACCGCCGCCGGGCGACCGGCGCACGGGAGATCGCCCGCCGGTATTCGGGCGGGTCAGCGCCGCCCGGTCGTGGAGTCGGTGAGCAGCAGCGCGAGCGTGGGGCAGGCCTCGACCGTGCGCTTCGCCAAGGCGAGCAAGCGGTCGGGGACCGGCTGTTCGGAGACGACGGGATAGCCCCACGGATCGCGACCGATGAGCTCCGGCAGCATTTCGATGCACACGCCATGCGCCTTGCAGGCGATGGGATTCACGCGCAGTCGCGTCGTGCTCGTGACGGCGGTCATCAGTACGCCCCGACGGTCGCAGCGGGCAGCGGCAGGATGGGAGCGCGCCTGGCACCTGCGCACGGCCCGCGATGCAGGTGCGTGCGGACATCGGCCGCGAATACCGCGAGCGCGCTGGCGATCAGGCGGGTCGCGCCGTCGGGATGGCGGCAGGCGCCGCGCCCGGCGACGTATGGAGTCAGGTTCTTGATATACTCTGGGGCGCGGCGGTCACCGCGGGCCGCCAGCGCTTCGAGGGCCTGCGCCAGCGCAGGCAGTCCGTTGATGCACGGCCCGCACTGCCCGGCGCTCTGCTCGGCCAGGTAGCGGGCGACACGGGCGGTTTCGGCCAGCGCGCAGGACTCGCCGGGCAGGGCGACGAAGATGCCGGCGCCCATCGCCGCTCCGGCCGCGAGCAGGTCCGGGGCCGTGATGCGGGCACTGTGGAAGCGCTGTTCGGGGAGCCAGGCCCCGAAGTATCCACCCGCGAGCACGGCCTGTACCGGCTGCGTGGTTCCTCCGGCCGTGGCCAGGAGTTCGGCGCCGGTGATGCCGAGCGCAATCTCGTAGACGCCGGGCCGGCTCACTGCTCCGGTGACGGTGACCAGCGCGGTGCCGGGGGCGTTCGGGGTTCCCGTCGCGCGAAACCAGGCGTGGCCGTGTCGTGCGATCAGGGCGATGTGCGCGAGCGTCTCGACGTTGTCCACGAGGGTCGGACGGCCGTCGACGCCGCGCTCGAAGGGCCGCGGCGGGGTGAAGCGCGGCAGCGCCGGTCCGCCGTCGATCAGCTGGATCAGCGAGGTCTCCTCGCTCGCGACGTATCGAGCGGGCGCCCGCGTGATCTGTACGTCAGCCGTCGGCACCCGGGCGCTCTGACGCTCGTCGAGGGCACGCTGCACCGCTCGGATGATCGCGTCGTCGTCCTCGTGCAGGCACAGGTGCACACGCTCGGCGCCGACCGCCAGCGCGGCGGCGGTGATTCCGTCGAGCACGAGGTGCGGCGCGCGGGTGAGCAGGGTGCGGTCCTTGGCGCTGGCCGGTTCGCCTTCGCATCCATTGGCGACGAGCACGGTGCCGCGTTGTCTGGCGGACCGCCGTGCGCGCGACGCGTCGGCGACGGCGCGCATCTTGCGGCCGGTCGGGAACGCGGCGCCGCCACGGCCGGTCAAGCCGGAGCGCTCGACCGTGTCCAGGATCGTCGCGCCGTCGTGGTCGGGCAGCGGTCCGTGCCACCGCAGATGTCCCGCGAGGTCGGCCGGTCCGCCCAATAGCCGCCGGTCCGACCCAGTGGCCTGACTCGCAGCGGCATCGGCGCCGGAACCGGAACCGGCGCCGTACTGCCGCGCGGCCTCCGGGTCCCACCGCGTGCTGTTCGCTTGCTTCACTCGTTGCTCCCAGAGCGCGCGGCGGCGTTGAGCGTGCCGGTCACCGACGGTCCGTTGATGGTGAGGTTGAGGGTCAGCCGCAGCGCCGCGCCGGTCTGGTCGGTGACCGACGCGGTGATGTCAGGGCCGTTCAGTCCGGTGACGGCTCCGCTGTAGCGGCCGGGTTGCCCGCTCGGGCCGAAGGTGACCCGGCTGGAGGACATCTGCACGCCGCCGCCGGGCAGCGCCGGTCCGCTGATGACGACTTGGAAGGCCACCGGGCTGCTTCCGGTCCCGGCGATGGTGACCGAGCTTTGGCCGGAGGCCGTCGTGGCCGTGTTGATCGATCCGGTGATGTTGGTGGTCAGCGGCAGCGCCGGCAGGGCGGTGACCGGGCCGGCGGCCCCGTTGGCCGTCGCGGCGCCGTTCGCGCGGGCTAGCAAGGCGGGCGGAGTTCCGGCGCGCGCGGCCCAGTCGGATTTGAGCGGACCGGACGCCGTCCACGCCGTAGCCGCGATGAGCGCCACGGCGCTGGCGGCGCCTGCGGTCAGCCGCAGTCCGCGATGCACGGGCCAGCCGGAGACCAGGCGCCAAGCGGCCGCCGCGACGACCGCGGCGACGCACACGGCGGTGAGGCCGAGAATCGCCGGAGCCTTGGGATCCGTGCCGGTGCCGAGCCCGTGCACGACCGCCAGCGGCCAGCAGGCGTAGGCGGCCCAGTGCACGGCGCGCCAGGTGCGGTGCCCCACCCGGGAACGCAGAAGGCTGGTGACGGTCAGCGCCAACAGCAGGTCGAACGCGACCGTGCCCAGTCCGAGCCACAACGGCCGGTATGCGGACACGAACGGGATGACCAGCGAGAACCAGCCGACTGGGGCGTAGGAGTCGAGCAGCGCGGTGCCGATGTGCACCGAGAGGAAGGCGAGCACCAGCAGGGAGAGATTGCGGTGGATGCCGATGGTGACGAACCGGGGCCAGCGCTCGGTGGCGAAACGGACGGTGATCAGGATGCCGAGCACCAGGCTCATGGTGAGCAGCACCAGTGCGACGACGCCTGTGGCGCGAGTCGCGTACCAGAGCGGCGTGGTGGACGTGATGACGGTCGACGCACTGGTCATGACGCTGCGCCGCCGGAGCCTTGGTCGGCCGGCCACGAGGCGACGGTGACCACGGTCCCGTCGCTGCGCACCAGCCGTGCGGGCAGACCGTGCGCGGCCAGCCATCCGGGTGCTGATTCGCCGCGCACGATCGCCGCGGTCGCCGCCGTGTTGGCCGTGACGCAGTCGACGGCGGCGACGCTGACGGTGCGCCAGCCGGCTTGAGTCGGCAGCCCGGTGCGCGGGTCGATGATGTGGTGCAAGGCCGTGTCGCCGGCATTCCATCTGCGGACCGTCGTGCTGGAGGTCGCCAGGCCTCCGTCGCGCACGGTCACCGTTTGGCCGGGGCGGTCGTCTGCGGCGCGGTGGTCGTCGGTCACGCGCACGCGCCAGCCGCCGTCCGGCGCCGGGCCGCAGGCCGACAGGTCGCCGCTGAAGCTGACCAGCACCCCGCCGCCCAGCTTGTCGTGCACGTCGCGGGCGGCCAGGTCGGCGGCGAGTGCCTTGGCGGTCGCGCCGAAGTCGAGGCGCGTCCCGCGCTGGAGCGTCACCACGCGCTCGGCCGGGTTCCAGCGCACCGTCCGCCAACCCGGGATCGGGCGCGGCCGCGGCACCGTCACGGTAACGCCGGATACCCGCAGCTCGTCGAAATCCCGGTCGTATCCGGCGGCGATCAACGCGTCACCGCAGGTCGGGTCCACGTCCCCGTCGGTCAGCTCGGCCGCGCGCAGGGCGGTCTCGAGCGCCCGCGCGAACAGCGCGCTCACCTCGACCGGACGTCCGGCGGCCTCGTTCACCCGGCACAGTTCGGAATCCGGCCGGAACCGGCTGCACGCCTTATCCACCGCCCTGATGTGCTCGCGCACGATCGCCAGCGCGTCGTCAAGCGCGCCCGGTTCGGCGGTCAGCACGACGGCCGTGCCGCCGAACGCGGCTACCTCCGCGCGCGCCGCAGCGATGCCCAGCGTCATCACGACCCGCCGGACTGCACCTGCGACGGCCCGGATCCTCCTCCGCCCGGCGCGTTGTTCGGGCCCTGCAAGCCGCCGGAGCCGTTGGAAGAGCCGTTGCCGCCGCCACTGCCGCTCCCGCTGCCACCGCCGTCGTCGACGTTGAGGTGCGGCAGGTGGGTGGGGATCAGATGGGCGAAGCCCGCGGCCGCGATCACGGCGCCGGCCACCGAGGCGACGCCGATCAGCCGGGTCGCCCTGCTCACGCGCGCCAGGCCGGCGTCACGGGCGGACACGGCCTTGCGCGTCTTCGGATCCATGCTTCACCTTCCTCGATGCGGCCTCCCTTCTACAGTCGCGCGCGGCCTGCGCGTGAACGGTTCAAAACCTGCTCAGAACCGGTAAAGATCTCGGCGCTCGCCGTCGGCGTGGGCGTTCCGCGCGCCATGGCGACCTCCACGCGGCGTGGCGGCTTCGTCCGCGGCGACGCGGACATGCTCGGCAATCCGTTCAGAACCTGCTCAGAACTCGCAAAGATGCGGCGCCGCCGGCCGCGGCCGGGCTATACCGGCAGCGCGGCCCAGCGTGGTGAAGGCGAGCTGATTCGGCAAAGGCGGCCCGATCAGCACACCGCGCCGGGCCGCGCCGTCACGGTCCCCCCACAAGCGCGCCGCGGCAGCAGAACCGGGCTCGCCGATCCCCCGGGGGGCTGACCGGCCCGAAGGACCGGGACTTATGGCCCTGAGTCGAGCACCCGTACGGCGAGACCATGCACGGGAAACGCGTGCTCACGCCCACAGGGAGGTCTCACGATGCTGAGCAAGGTGTCCGCGGCAGGCGCCGCCCCCGTCGATCTGAACGGCCCCGGTCATTACGTGCATTGGGGTGTGATTCAGGTATCCGTCGCCAATCTCGTGGTCGTCGGGATCATGGTGGCCGTCTTCATCCTGGCGCTGGTGCTGCCCTTCCCGAAGGGACGTGGCCGCAAATGAGTGAGCACGTGATCGCCCCGCCGCCGACTCCGGAGCCCTCGCCGGTCGCCGGCGCCACCGACGGCGAGCTGACCGGCGGCTGGACCGGAGCTGTGCGCCGTGGCGCAGTGCGTGCGCTGCCCCCGGACAAGCTGCTGCCGGACACGCAGCCCAAGTACGTCGCGTCGTGGATATACGTCTTCGGCGTGCTGACCCTGGCCGCGTTCCTTGTCGTGCTCGGCAGCGGCGCGGTGCTCGCGCTCAAGGGGCCGGCCTGGTGGCACGGGTCCGCGGTCGGGCACTACTTCAACAGCCTGCACCTGTGGAGCGTCGAGCTGTTCATGGCCTTCATGGTCATCCACCTGTGGGGCAAGTTCTTCATGGCGGCCTGGCGCGGCCGGCGCGCCCTGACCTGGATCACCGGGGCGGTCTCCTTCCTCGGCTCGGTCGGCACCGCGTTCACCGGCTACCTGGTCCAGCAGAACTTCGACTCGCAGTGGATCTCCACCCAGGCCAAGGACGGGCTGAACTCGGTCGGCATCGGCGCCTACTTCAACGTGACGGACTTCGGGCAGATGCTCATGTGGCACATCGTGCTGCTGCCGGCGGTCGTCGGCCTGATCGTCGTCCTGCACATCCTGATGGTGCGCCGACGCGGCGTGGTGCCGCCGATCGCGCTGCGCTCGGCGCCCGCCGAACCGGCGGAGAGGGAAACCGCGACCGAGGAGGAGGCCGCGCGATGACCAGCCACTCCCCCCACGCCCCTCACGCCGAACCCGATCCGTACTCCTTCGGGTCGCGTCCCTACGACCTGGTCAAGGAGTTCACGATCGCGCTCGTCGCGGTGCTGGCCCTCACCTTCGCGCTCGCGGCGGTGTTCTCCTCCCCGGACGAGAAGCCGATGACGATCGCCTCATGGGCCAAGGCCGACCCCGGCGACTTCACCGCGACCGCGCTCGCGGAGCTCGACGGTTCAAGCGGCACCGCCAGTTACGGGCCGCCGTACAACACCGCGGCGGACGGCCAGAAGCTCGGGCCGCTCGCGCTGGCGAAGGCGGCCGGAGTCACCCACCCGATCGACGCCGCGCAGGCCTTCGTCCTCGGGCCGCTGGCCGCCGCGCCGCAGGATCCGGCCGTGACCTCCGCGCTGAGCACCTACAACGCGGCGAGCGCCGATCAGCAGGCGAAGTGGACCGGCGCCTACTCGGACGCGCTGACCAAGGCGAACGACGATCCGGCCAAGGTCACCGCCTCCGACGCGTTCGGACCGGTGCCGGTGCTGCTCGGGCAGCTGCTCCAGCAGGCGCAGACCGGATCGCTTGACGGCGCCCTGCTCTCCGAGGGCGGCTTCTATCAGACCGACTACACCCTGCCGCTGCTCTTCCTCGCCGACGGCTCCGACCTCGCGGCCCAGGCCGACGCCCAGCACCTGAGCGGCGACCAGTGGGGCATGATGAACGAGACCGGCAACTTCCCGGGCCAGGCCTGGCTGTGGCTCTACACGTTCTGGTACCAGATCTCGCCGTTCAACAGCTCGGACAACGCCGACGCGCTGGTCTGGGGCACGATGGCGGTGCTCTCCCTGGTGTTCGTGTTCGTGCCCTTCATCCCCGGCCTGCGCTCGATCCCCCGCCTGGTGCCGGTCTACCGGCTCATTTGGCGCCAGCACTACCGCGAGTTGCAGCAGTGAACCAGCCGTCGTCCGCGGGCTCGTCCGGTTTCGCCGGGCGGGCCCGCGGTTTCCTGCCGAACCGCCCGCGCGACGCGGCCGCCGGCGCGGCGGGACGCGAGGGCAGGTCCCTGACGAAGACGGGCTTGAGGTGATGCTCGGGCAGGGCGTCGGGCAGCTGCTCCCAGTCGAGCACGTCGGAGACGACGCGCTCGGGACTGACCTCGGCGGTCTCGGCCAGGGCGAGCGCGTCGGGGATGTGGGCGCGCACGTTGTCGCGGGCGACGCGCAGCGTGACGCCGGTCAGGTACATGTCCCGCAGCGGCAGCTCGCCGGGGCGGAAGTGGTTGCCTGCGCTTTCGCAGAACCCTTCCGGCGCCAGGCACTTGAGCGCCGCGGCCAGCTCCTCGACGCGGCCGGTGGCCTCCACGGCCAGGTCGAAGCCGTGCCGCACCGGGTCGAGGGATTCTGCGGTGCGGGCCCCGAAGCCCTCGGCGATCTTGCGGTGCGCGGGATCGGGATCGACGTACAGCACGTCGCCGGCGCCGAGCGCGCGGGCGATATCGCACACGTACAGTCCGATGCTGCCGCGCGCGACGACCAGGACCCGGGAACCGGGCCTGGCCTTCAGGTGCGGGGCGACCAGGCGCCAGGACAGCGACCAGTTGTCGCTGGCCGAGGCCATCGCGACCGGGTCCAGTCCGGCGGGCAGCGGTACCAGCATCGCGTCGGCCCACGGCACCAGCACCAGGTCGGAGAACAGCCCGCCCCAGGACCCGCCGAGCGGCGCGCCGTACATCGCCATGTAGGGCACCGATTCGCAGTGCGCGGTGAACCCCGCCCGGCACCGGTCGCAGCGGCCGCAGGAGATCGCCCAGGGCACCACCACCAGGTCGCCCGGGCTCACGTGGGCGACGGTGTCGCCGACCTCGACCACGCGGGCCACGCACTCGTGCCCGATGGGGAACGGCGGCGGGATGAAGCCCTGCCCGGCCAGGATCATCGCGTCCACGTCGCAGCTGGTCGCCGCGACCGGAGCGACGATCGCGTCGCTGTCGGCCTGCAGTCTCGGATCCCTGGTCTCGCGCCAGGCGACCGTCCGCTTCGCGACGTAGATCAGCTCACGCACCCGCCCCCACCTTTCACACCCCGCACCGCGCGCGCCGTTGTCCGCGGCGCTATCTATGACGCTTGTTATAGGCCTTGCCAGGCTAGACTATGTCGATCGTTATAGCCAGAGGGCCGGAGAGGAGCGGTGCGCGGAAATGACGACGCCCCGGCGCCAGCCCACGGCCCGGCAGCGGATCGTGGCCGGCGCGGCCGACATGATCAGCAGGCGCGGACTCAACGCGACCAGCGTCCGCGAACTAGCCAAGCACAGCCAGGCCCCGCTCGGGTCGACTTACCACTACTTCCCCGACGGCAAAGCGCAGCTGGCCACCGAGGCGGTGCAGTACGGGAGCGCGAAGGTCACGCGGGCGCTGCGCAGGCGGCTGCACGCGGGACCCGTCGCCGGGCTGCGCGCCTTCCTCAAGCTATGGCGCGGCGTGCTCCTGGACAGCGGCTTCCGGGCCGGCTGCCCCGTGCTGGCCGTCGCCGTCGAGGAACCCACCGGCGAGCAGAACCCGCCGCCGATCGCGGCCGCCGCGGAGGCCTTCGCGGAGTGGCAGCGGCTGCTCGCCGACTCGCTGCGGGAGCACGGCACCGATCCGGCTCAGGCCGCCGCCCTCGCCGCGCTGACCGTGGCGGCGGTCGAGGGCGCCGTCGCGATGAGCCGCGCCAGCCAGATCATCCAGCCCTTCGACCAGGTCGCTCAGCAACTCGAGGCGCTGATCACGGCCGCCCTCGACCGCCCGGCCTGAGGCGGTAGCGCTAGCGGGGTCTCCGTCCGCCAGCCCTTGCCCTATAACTCGCGAGACGATATATATCGTCACATGAAATCCTCCACCAGGACGGAGCAGGTCTTCCTGATCCTCACCGCCCTCGCCGACCAGCCTCGGCACGGGTACGGGATCGCCCAGGAAGTCGCCGAGCTCTCCGACGGCCGCACGCAGCTGAAGGTCGGCACGCTTTACGGCGCGCTCGAACGGCTCACGGACGAAGGCCTGCTCGAGCCGGACCACGACGAGATCGACTCGGGCCGGCTGCGCCGCTACTACCGGCTCACCGAGCAGGGCGTCGCCGCTCTGACCGAGGACACGCAACGCATCGCGGCCAACGCGAAGGCCGCGGCGCAGCGGCTGCAAGCCCGCGGTGTGCGCATCCAGGTCAGCGGTCTGAAGCACGGTCCGGGCACGGCAACGGCGGGAGCGGGAGCATGAGCGCGCACGGGGAACGTCAAGGCTCGGATGACAAGGGCACGACAGAGCCAACCAACACGGCGAAGCCAACGAACACAGCGCGGCCAGCCAACTTAGCGGAGCCAGCGGAAGCGGCGGAAGCGGTGGCGCAGGAAGCGGTGGCGCAGCGGTACCGCAGAGTGCTGGCACTGCTGCCGCGCGCCTTCCGCGAGCAGCGCGGCGAGGAAATGCTCACCACCATGCTGGACGGCGCGGCTGACGCGGGCCGGGTCCGCCCGTCGCTAGGCGAGTGGCTCAGCATGCTCGGCTTCTCGCTGCGGCTGCGCAGCGGCGCGCCCGGTGCGAGCCCTCGGGCGCGGTCAGCCGGCGAGAACCTGCGACTGATCGCACTGCTCGGCTTGGTGCTCCAGGCGGGCACGCCGCGGCAGGTGCTCAGGGCTGGCGCCTGGCCCGGCATCGACGCGCTCTTGCGGCAGCTCAGTTTTCAGTCCTGGGGGCCCGCTGCCGTCGCCGGGTACAGCCTGCTGGTCCCGTGCCTGGCAGTGGCGGCGTTCCTGCGCGGATGGCGCCGAACCGGCCTGCTGCTGATGACCGCCAGCTCGGTGGTGTTCCTGGCCACCTCACCGTGGGTGTTCGGCATCGGATCTGACGCGTGGTGGGCCAACCCGTGCGCGATGCTCGTGTTGTGCGTCATCCCGCTGATCGCGGGGCTGCTCGGCTTCCACCGCGACGCGCCGCGGGTCGAGCGGCCGAGGTGGTGGCTGGCCGCGGCGATCCTCACCAGCCTCTCCCTGCTGCTGAGCGGCGACCTCCTCGTGATCATCGCGGGCGAACCCTCCTACGCGTTGATCGAGCGCTTGTGGCTGCCTTCGCGCCTGTTCGAGTTCTGCTGCGTGTGCGTCGTCGCCGTCATGATGCTGCGTCAAGCACGCCGCAGCCTCCGCGGCCCGATCGCGCGGCTGGTGGTCGCCGCTCCGCTGCTCCTCGTGCTTCCCAGCGCGGCCAGCGCCCTGTACCTCGGCACCAGCTTCCAGGCGTTGATGCCGCTGAGCCTCGACCTTGTCCAGCGCCCGACGCTCACTCCCTACCTCTGGATCGGGGCTTACCTGCTCGCCGCCGAAGTCCTTCTGGTGCTGACCCTGACGGGCCGAAAGATCTTGGGCGGCGATGTCGAGAACCGGCTCTCCGCTCCGTCCCCGGGGTGAAGGCGGCCACAATGGGTCGCACCAGCACCGAGGAGACGCACGATGGCCAAGTACCTGCTGCTCAAGCACTACCGCGGCGCCCCGGCGGCGGTCAACGACGTGCCGATGGACCAGTGGACGCCCGAGGAGATCTCGGCGCACATCCAGTACATGCGGGACTTCGCGGCCCGGCTGGAGCAGACCGGCGAGTTCGTCGACGGTCAGGCGCTCTCCCCCGAGGGCACGTTCGTGCGCTACGACGGCGAGGGGCGCCCGCCGGTCACCGACGGCCCGTTCGCGGAGACCAAGGACCTGATCGCCGGCTGGATGGTGATCGACGTCGACAGCTACGAGCGCGCGCTCGAGCTGGCCGGTGAGCTGTCGGCCGCGCCCGGGGCGGGCGGCAAGCCGATCCACGAGTGGCTCGAGCTGCGGCCGTTCCTGGCCGAGCCGCCCACGGTGACGGAGTGAACCAGACACTGTGAACCAGACGCTGTGAACAAGACACTGTGAACGAGTCGCTGCTGCGGGAGCTCGTGCCCGCGGTGATCGCCGTCCTCGTCCGGCGCGGAGCGGATTTCGCGTCGGCCGACGACGCCGTACAGGAAGCCCTGATCAAGGCGCTGGAGACCTGGCCGCAGGAGCCGCCGCGCGACCAGAAGGCGTGGCTGGTCACGGCCGCCTGGCGCAGGTTCCTCGACGCGGCGCGCGCCGAGAGCTCGCGGCGCGGGCGGGAACTGGTCGTGCACGAGGAGCCGCCGGCCGGACCGGCCCCCGCCGTGGACGACACGCTCCAGCTGTACTTCCTGTGCGCGCACCCGTCACTGACGCCGGCGTCCGCGGTCGCGCTCACCCTGCGCGCCGTCGGCGGTCTGACCACGCGTCAGATCGCCGAGGCGTACCTGGTGCCGGAGGCGACCATGGCGCAGCGCATCAGCCGCGCCAAACGCACCATCGCCGACGTGCGGCTCGACCAGCCCGGGGACGTCGCCACCGTGCTGCGCGTCCTGTACCTGGTCTTCAACGAGGGCTACAGCGGCGACGTCGACCTGGCCGCCGAGGCCATCCGGCTCACCCGGCAGCTCGCGGCCGGAATCGCCCATCCCGAGGTGGCGGGGCTGCTCGCGCTGATGCTGCTGCACCACGCCCGGCGCGCCGCCCGGACCGCGCCCGACGGCAGCCTGGTGCCGCTCGCGGAGCAGGACCGCGGCCAATGGGACACCAAGCTGATCGCCGACGGCGTCGACATCCTGCAGGCGGCTCTCGCCCGCGACCAGCTCGGCGAGTTCCAGGCACAGGCCGCCATCGCCGCCCTGCACGCTGACGCGCCCACCCCGGAGGAGACCGACTGGGTGCAGATCGTCGAGTGGTACGACGAGCTGGCGCGGCTGACGGACAGCCCGGTCGTCCGGCTCAACCGCGCGGTCGCGGTCGGCGAGGCCGACGGGCCGCGCGCCGGCCTGGCGGCCCTCGCGACGCTGGACGCCTCGCTCCCCCGCTACACGGCGGTCGCGGCGTACCTGCACGAGCGCGACGGCGACCTGGAAACGGCGGCGCGGCTGTACGCGGAAGCCGCCCACAGGGCGCCCAACCTCGCCGAGCGCGACCACCTCACCCGCCAGGCCGCCCGCCTCAATGCGCTTCGGCATCGCTGACGAGTCGCGGCCTGCCCGGATCATCGCGGTCCCGTCGGCGGCGAGCCGCCGCGGCGGAGCGGAAAACAAGTTGCCTGCCTCTCGCCGGTTCCCCCACGATGGCCGGCATGGATCTGTAAGCGCTGCCACGTACTGCAGTTGACTTGTCGCGCGTTCGACCCCGGAGCCTGACCGCTCGGCCCGGCCGGTCGTCGCGTCCGCGTGTGCACCGCCGGATCCCGGGGGCCGCGGCCTGACCGCGAGCGCTCCCGCTGAAGCCTGAAATCAATCAATAGGTGAATACTGATCGCAAGGCGCTGTGGGCCGTGCGCGAACTCGGCCTGCCCGCCATCGTCAAACCCTGCGTCGACTGCCCCGGAACGCGCCACCGCCCCTCGGGCAAGTTCCGCGTCAACGCGAACGGCAAGCTCCTCGACGTGTGGCTGCTGCTGTGCTGTGAGGCCTGCGGCAACACCTCGAAGGTGCCCGTCCACGAACGGCGCCACGTGCAGCTGCTCGAGCCCGCGCGCCGGTTGGCCTTCGAGAACAACGACCCGGCGATGGTGCGGGCGCTGGCGATGAACGCGTCGCTGGCGGCCAAGAGCGGATACCGGCTCGACTGGACCGGCACCTGGCGGCTGGAGACGGACCTGCCGTTCTACTCGCCGCAGGACCCGCATTCGCTCACCGTGTTCGTCGGCTTCGAGCTGCCCGCGCCGATCCGCGTCGAACGGCTGCTCATGTCCGGGCTCGGCCTCAGCCGCGGCGAGGTGCGGCGCATGGTGGCATCCGGGCGCATCCGCCTGCCGCTGAACCTGGAGGCCAAGGCGCATCAGGACTTCGCGTTCACCGTCGAGGCCGGTTCCGGCCCATGACGCGCGCGAGGTCTCCGCAAGCCGCTCGCGCAGGCCCGCCGACGCTTCATCAGGCGAGAGCAAGAGCGGGATCGGCGAGCTGAGGGTGGCCCGGCCGCATTGTGCGACCGGGCCTCGTTCGGCGAAGTCACGCGCCGACGGGGTGCGCCAGCTT
>Ga0070741_10010979_pt1 | contig 16894 bp, 10 predicted proteins | sample Coa_R1_4_FD_66440 | JGI IMG/M metagenome (GOLD analysis project Ga0070741, IMG submission 66440) | Surface soil microbial communities from Centralia Pennsylvania, which are recovering from an underground coalmine fire - Coalmine... | ecosystem: Environmental > Terrestrial > Soil > Unclassified ...
CGTGTTGTTGTTCGGCCCGCCCGGTAGCGGAAAGGGCACTCAGGCGACGCTGATCGCTGCCCGGTATGGGATCCCGGCTATTTCCACGGGCGAAATGTTTCGAGCAGAGTGCCGAGCGGGCACTGCAATCGGACGTGTGGCGAGTGCCATTCTCGCAAATGGGGGGCTGGTCAGCGACGATCTTGCGAATCGTATTCTAGCTGCACGCATTCGACGGGCCGACTGCGGCTCTGGTTTTCTCCTGGACGGCTATCCACGCAGCATGGCACAAGCCGTTTTCCTCGAGCGCTGGCTGGCAAAGCGCCGGCTTCCTAAACCGGTTGTGCTTCATCTGGAAGTTGCGCCGGAAGTGATTATCCGGCGACTGTCGGCTCGCCGGCAGTGCCCGAAGTGCTCTCGAATCTATAACCTGATCTCCCAGCAGCCCCGAGTGCGGGGTCTCTGCGACCAGGATGGCGCCAAGCTGATACGCCGTGACGACGATAGTGAAGCCGTGATTCGGAAGAGGTTAGAAGCTTACGAGAAGACCACAGGCCAGGTGCGGGCTCACTACTCGCGTTGCGGCTGCCATCACGTCGCCGGAGACCGGCCGCCCGAAGCAATTTTTGAGCAGATCGTTGCTATCCTGGACGGCGTGCCCCGTTCGCTTCCGACTCTTGCCGGGGCGCAGGCCATCACCGTCCAGCGGACATAAAAGCATCACCCTGCACTACCGCCCAGAGGGTATTTCTCGGCCGTTATCGGCAGGTTGAGCCGACAGGCACGGTCGGCATTGCCCGAGCCGTCTCAGAATTCTATACTGAATCTCGCCGAATGAGGGGCGGTGTCTTTTCGGTGTTGGCCCGCCGCCTTCTTACCTATACCACTCATTTCGATGATGCGAATTTGTTTCCCGATTCTCCTCGGCGCCGCTTGCGCAGGCCTGCTATGTGCACAGCAAAGTGCGACGCAAGATAGTGCCGCTGCGCCGGCTCAGGTCCAACCTGAGGAAGTGACAATTGATCAGGCCGTCCGGGAGGCCGTCAGCCGCAATCTGGGATTATTGGCCGAGCGCTATAACCTGAGTGTTGCCGAAGCGCGGATTGTGACGGCGCGTCTGCGGCCGAATCCGGTTTTGAGCGTGGGGCTGGACTACCAGGACGTGCTCGGAACCGGCTTCAACCTGCGGAATGCTGCCGGCCCGCCGGAGGCGAACGTTCGCGTGGATTTCGTGCTGGAACGAGGCGGTAAGCGGGCCCGCCGCATAGACGTAGCCGAAAATGGCCGGGAGGTGGCGCGCTACCAGTTGCTGGATGCCACGCGATCACTCGTGCTGGATGTGCAGAGCGCTTTTGTGGACGTGCTGCTCGCCAAAGACAACCTCAACCTGGCGCGGGAGAATCTGAAGGCATTCGAGAGCATCGTCGAAGTAAACTCGGCCCGCGTGAAGGCAGGCGACCTGGCCAAGGTCGAGCTGGTTCGCACTCGCGTGGCTGCGCTGCAGTTTCGCAACGCTGTGCGGCAGGCCGAATCGCGGGTGCAGATCGCTCGCAACCGTTTGCAGACGCTCATGGGCCGGACCGTCTTCTCGCCTCTGTTTGATGTTACGGGTACGTTGCGGCGGGACGCTGAAACCCCGACGCTCCAAGGTGTGGAAGAGCAGGCGCTGAAGCTCCGTCCCGACCTGATCGCCCTGAGCCGCGATCAGGCGCGCTCGCTCGCTGAGCTGCGCCTGCAACTGGCGCAAGGCAAGGTGGACTATACCGTGGGCACGCAGTACCACCGCCAATACGATACCGCCCACGGAAATGCGATGGGATTCTTCTTCAGCGCGCCGCTGCCGGTCTTTAATCGGAACCAGGGCGAGATCGAGCGCGCGCGCCAGGAACAGGCGCAGATTCTGGCCCGCATCCGCGCGCTGCAGGCCGAAATTCGCAGTGAAGTGCGCGCCGCTTATGTCCAATATACGACCTCGCGTGATCTGCTCCACAGCATTGAAACCGACATGCTCGACCAGGCACGCGATGTGCGGCAGACGACGGAATATTCCTACCGGCGCGGCGAGGCCAGCTTCGTGGAATTTCTGGATGCGCAGAGAGCCTTCAACGATACGATGCAAAGCTATAACGAAGCGCGCGCGGAATATGCGCGCAGCCTGTACGTGATTGACTCGATTTCGGGTAAGGCGGTGAACCCGTGAGGGGACGCGTGGCACTGTTTTTCGCGATGATAGCCGCCCTGTGCCTTGCCGGTTGTGGCCGAAATCAGGGGCATGCTGAAGCCGAAGCCAAGGCACCGGAGTCCGCTCCGGCTGGCCCGCCGGGCACGGTCGTGATTCCGGCTGACTCTCCGCAAATACGGCAGCTTCGCATCGAGCCTGTCAGGACTGCTGAGATCCCGACTGATGAAGTTGTCTGTCCAGGCAAAATCGACGTCAATCCGAATCGCGTCTCCCGAATCGTGCTGCCCGTCGCGGGCAAAGTCACCAGCGTGCTGGTAAAGCTGGGCGACAGCGTGCAGGAGGGGCAATCGCTCCTCACAATCGACAGTCCAGATGGCGACGCGGCCGAGTCCACCTATCTTCAGGCTCAGGCCTCGGTGACGCAAGCTCAGGCCGCGTTGGTGAAGGCCCAGGCGGATTACGATCGCGCCAGCGATCTGTTCGCGCACAACGCCATCGCTCAGAAAGAAGTGCTGAATGCGCAAAATGCGCTCGCTCAGGCCAAGGCGGCCGTCGATCAGGCGCGGGCTACCGAGCAGCAGGCGCTGCGGAGGCTCGGAATTCTCGGGCTGAAACCAGGAGAGTTCGGCCAAAAAGTTGTAGTGAAATCGCCGCTCTCGGGCAAGGTCCTGGAGATGGGCGTTACAGCCGGCGAGTACCGGAACGATACGAATGCTGCGGTCATGACCATCGCCGATCTCAGCACCGTCTGGGTCTCCTCGGATGTTCCGGAGAGTTCCATCCGCCTGATTCAGATCGGCGAGCGCATCGACGTTACTCTCTCCGCCTATCCCGGTGAGGTATTTCGAGCGCGCGTGACTCGCATCGCAGACACCGTAGATCCACAGAGCCGCACGATCAAGGTGCGCGCAGAGCTCCAGAATCCGCAGGAGCGCTTCCGGCCGGAGATGTTCGGCACGATCCGGCATCGGGAAGGCTCGCGGATCGCGCCGGTCCTGCCAGTTGGTGCGGTGATTCAGGGCGACGGCCGCAGCGCAGTCTTTGTAGAGCAGAGCCCCGGCCGCTTCGTGCAGACGGAAGTTGTGGTGGGCAATCGCTCCGGGGATTTGTTGCCGGTGATCCGAGGCGTGAAGGTCGGGGACCGCGTTGTGGTGGACGGAGCAATGCTGCTGAAGAGCCTGTAATTCCGGTCCCATGATTGCCAAGCTTCTTCGTTTTGCCCTTCAACAGCGCTTCTTATCCTGTGTTCTCGGGCTCGCGCTGGTGGGGCTGGGCGTTTGGGCCTTCACGCAGCTCAAGATCGAGGCCTACCCGGACATCTCCGATACACAAACCGTAGTGATTACGCTGTTTCCAGGCAGGGCCGCCGAGGAAGTGGAACAGCAGGTCACGATTCCGATTGAGCGGGCGCTCAACAGCACGCCGAACGTAATCGCCCGCCGCTCACGAACGATTTTCGGTCTTTCCGTGGTGGAGCTGACGTTCGCCTACGGCACAGATGATTATTTCGCGCGGCAGGTGGTGCTCGAGAAATTGCGCGACGCGGATCTGCCCGATGGCGTGACGCCTACGCTCGGCCCTCTGGCGACACCGATAGGCGAGCTGTACCGGTATCAACTGGTCGGGCGGGGCTATAACGCGATGCAGCTCCGCGAGCTCGAAGACTGGGTGATCGAGCCGCGTTTCCTGCAAGTGCAGGGCGTCGCCGACGTGGTGCCGTTCGGAGGGCTGATCAAGCAGTTCCAGATCGAAATCGATCCGCTGGCGCTGGAGAAATACAAACTCTCGATCAGCCAGATCGCTGAAGCGGTGAACGCGAGCAATCAGAACGCCGGAGGGGCGCTGGTGGATAACCGGCAGCAGTCGATGGTGGTTCGCGGCGTAGGACTCATCCGCTCGATTGCCGATATCGAAAACAGCCCGGTCACAGAGGTGAACGGCGTTCCGATCTTCGTGCGCGATGTGGGCCGGGTGAACATCGGCGCGGCGCCGCAAACAGGGATTTTCGGCATCGGCAAAGGCACAAGCGGACAAAACGGAGTCGAGGGGATCGTGCTGATGCGCCGCGGCGAAAACCCGAGCGAGGTGCTGGATCACATACACGAAGCGGTGGAAGAGCTGAACAGCACCACGCTGCCCAAAGGAGTTGAGATCCAGCCGATTTACGATCGCACGGACCTCGTTCACAACACCTTGCACACGGTTGCGCACACGCTGCTTGAAGGGCTGGTAATCGTTGTCACGATCCTGTTTCTGTTTCTTGGCAGCCTTCGGGCGGCGCTGCTGACCGCGATCACCATTCCGCTGTCACTCCTGTTCGCCTTCGTATGCATGCACTTCAGCGGCATACCGGCCAATCTGCTGAGCCTGGGTGCGCTCGATTTCGGCATCATCGTGGACGGCACTCTGGTGATGGTGGAGCACATTGTGGAAACGCTCTCGCATGTGAAGTATGCGAAGGGCGGAGGCGGAGTACTGGCTGCGGTGCGCGATGCCGCGCTGGAGGTTGAGTCGCCGATCTTCTTCTCGCTGATGATCATCATCGCCGCATACATTCCGCTGTTTACACTCGAGCGCGTGGAACGGCGGCTTTTTACGCCAATGGCCTTCACGGTCTGCTATGCGCTGCTGGGCTCGATGCTGTTGGCGCTGACGCTGATCCCGGTGTTGGCCACGTACTTGTTCCGGAGCGGAGCGAAAGGCTGGCACAATCCCGTGCTCGCGTGGCTGCAAACGCGGTACGAAGGCGTACTGCAGTTCTCGATGCGGCGGACCGGTCTGGTGATCGTAGTGGCGGTCGGCGTTGTCGCCGGCGCGTTCGCCTTAGGCTCGCTGCTTGGCTCCGAATTTCTGCCGCAGCTCGATGAAGGCACGCTTTGGGTGAGGGCCAATCTTCCGCCGGGTATTTCGCTTGAGAAATCGGCCGACGTCGCGGCCCGCATCCGCGAAATCATCAGCGAGTACCCGGAAGTGCAGCAGGTCAGCTCGCAGACAGGACGAAACGATTCCGGTACCGACCCATATGGTCCGAATCGCAACGAATTCTTTGTGGCGCTGAAGCCTTACGACACGTGGCCGGGAGGCAAAACGAAAGCCATGCTCATCGAAGAAATGTCGGCCAGGCTCCGTTCGCGGATTCCGGGGGCGTTTTTCAGCTTCACGCAACCGATTATCGACAATGTTACCGAGGCGGTAACGGGCTCGCCGGCGGATTTGGCCGTAATTATCACCGGGCCGGATTTGAACCTGCTGCGCCGGTATGCGGATCAAACGCTCGGCGTGGTGCGCCAGGTTGCCGGCGCCGCGGATACTAGCATCGAGCAGGAAGCCGACCAGGCGCAGCTCCGCATCAACATCGACCGGCAGGCGGTGGCCCGCTATGGGATCCGGATTCATGATGTGCAGGATCTGATCGAACTCGCAATCGGCGGCCGAGCAGTGAGTACTTTGTTCGAAGGTGAGCGCCGCTTCCAGATTACCGTTCGCTTTCAGCCCGAGGCTCGCGTCGATGCGAGCGCCATCGGCCGCATTCTTGTAATGACACGCGAGGGCGGGCGCGTGCCGCTGTCACAGCTTGCCGATATCCGCATAGCCAATGGGGCGACGATTATCGCGCGGCGTGAAAACCGGCGGCAGGTTTCGGTGCGCACGAACATCCGCGGGCGCGATCAGGGCAGCTTCGTCGCGGAGGCGCAACAGCGCTTCGATGCCAGTGTTAAACTGCCGCCTGGATATCGCGTGGAATGGGGCGGCCAATTCGAAAACCTGCAGCGCGCGCGGCGGCGCCTGAGCGTGATTCTGCCGGTCACAATCGCGATTATTTTCGCAATCCTGTTCTTCGCGTTCCGCTCGGCCGTGGATGCCGGCCTGGTGCTGATGAACGTGCCGTTTTCGCTGGTTGGAGGAATCGTGGCTCTGTATCTGCGGGGAATCAACCTGAGCGTCTCGGCGGCGGTCGGATTCATTTCGCTTTTCGGTGTTGCGGTGATGAGCGGCGTGCTGGTGGTAGCGGAAATCAATCGCCGGCGCCACGAACCTGGCCTCGCGGTCGAGACCGCAATCGTGCAGGGAGCGCTGGCGCAGATGCGTCCGGTTCTGATGATGATTCTGGTCGCGATGTTCGGCATGATTCCGGCTGCCCGCGCCACGGGCATCGGCTCAGATGTGCAGCGGCCGCTGGCAACCGTCGTAGTGGGAGGCCTGCTCTCCACTTTGTTGCTGACCTTGGCCGCTCTGCCGACCCTATATTATTTAACGGCGGGCCGGCGTGGGATATCTCAGGAGACGTGAGGAAAGGAGCGCCAGATTCGTGAATCCGCCGGTGAAGATGCTATTGATGTACGTCGATGAAACAGACACCTGGGGCACGACGCCCCTCTATGAGGCGATTGTGCGCCGGTTGCGCCAACTGGGAGTAGCGGGCGCTACCGTGCAGGCGGGCATCATGGGTTTCGGCAGCCACATGCGGGTGCATCATAAGCGGCTGTTTGGCGTGTCTGATGACCGGCCGGTCACCATCGCTGCGGTCGACAACGAATACAAGCTCCGCGAGGTCCTTCCCGAGATTCGTGGTATGGTTCAGGAAGGACTGGTCGTTCTGCTGGACGCAGAACTGGTGCCGCCGGCTGCGGCCGCAAAATAGAATCTGGAGCAGCGCGGACTGGAGACCCCGATTTGCGCAGGCTTCTCCTCTATCTCTCGCGGGCTGCGCGGCTGCGCCGGTGGGTGGAGCGCTCACCCTTTGGCCGGCGGCTCTCATCTCGGTTTGTTGCCGGCGAGAGGCTTGCCGACGCGCTTCCGGTGAGCCGCCGGATCAATTCCGAAAACATCTCCGTTACGCTCGATTATCTAGGGGAGAATGTCGATTCGCTGGAAGCCGCCGCTGCTTCGCGCGATATGTACCTTGGAATGCTGGACGCAATCGACAGGGAAAGCATCCGCGGAAATGTTTCTGTGAAGCTGACCCAGCTCGGAATGGATCTTGCCGAGTCCTCCTGCCGCGCCAATGCCGAGCAGCTTGTGCGCCGGGCGGCCGAACTGGGCAATTTCGTGCGTGTGGACATGGAATCAAGCCAGTACACTCAGCGAACGCTCGATCTGGTGACCTGCCTTCATTCCCGCTACGGAAGCGTCGGCACCGTCATCCAGGCTTATCTTCATCGCAGCCGCAGTGACATCGAGGAGCTATGCCGCCGCAAGATTCGCGTACGGCTATGCAAGGGCGCTTACCTGGAGCCGCGCTCGGTTGCATTCCAGCGGAAATCCGAAGTAGACGGGAACTTTATTCTGCTGATGAAGATCCTGCTCGAATCGGGCGTCTACCCGGCAATTGCGACGCATGATCCGAAAATGATCCAGCAGACGAGAGATTATGCCGCTTCCCGCCACATTCCTGCCGATGCTTTCGAATTTCAGATGCTCTACGGGATTCGGCGCGATATTCAAAAGCGGCTGGTCGCCGACGGATATCGCCTGCGGCTCTATGTGCCTTTCGGAGAGGCCTGGTATCCCTATTTCATGCGGCGTCTGGCCGAGCGGCCGGCCAATTTGTGGTTCCTCATTCGAAACCTGTTGCGCAGGTGAACGGGAAGGCTGAAACTGGAAGTACAGGCTGGGAGTCTAACGGGTATGCGCTACTGGGCATTTTTCACAGGAAAGGTAGCGGTCGCCGGCAGCGGTGCATATGTGGTGCTATGGGCACTGAACCGCTTCTGGCCTTCAGGTCAGGGCTTTCTGGGATATGCTCCGCGTTTCGGCAACGACCTGTGGTACACGCTTGCTGTAGGAATATGGTTTCTGTTGTGCTGCGGAGCGCTGTTCCTGTGCGTGCAAGACCAAAAATACCGCTGCCGTGTGTGCCTGCGCCGTCTGCGAATGCCCATTGAGACCGGTTCCTGGAGCCGGATGCTGCAGCTCGGCCGGCCCCGCATTGAATATATCTGCCCCTACGGACATGGCAGGCTCAACGTGCAAGAACTGCAGATTTCGGGTTTAGAGAATCCCGAGTGGACTCCCGGCGCGGAGATGTGGGAAGAACTATGCGCTTCCAGCCGGGCGTCTGGTTCCGGTAAGGATTAATTCGCGCGCCGGTAACGACATTGCCCTGACCTGTGTAGCACAGCACACACTCTGTGTCCGCTGAACCAGGCGCTGCCAAAAACTGCACTTTCTCGGTTGCTATTCTTGAAGCTTCTGCCGCGGCCAGTCACGTGCAAAGAGTGAATACCGCAGTTCCAAACACGCGGCTCAGGAATCGGCTGTGGGAGAATTAGAAGTGGTGGCGGAAAAAAGTAAGAAGAAGGGCAAGCAGGTACGAGTAAAGATTCCGCACAGCGCTCGCCTGGTGCAGTTCGCGATGCGCCCCACCGGGCGCATCGTTTTTGCATCGATTGCACTGCTGGCTGTGCTCTCGGCCGGAACTTTCACGTATTTTTACGTCAAGTATTCCCGCCTGATCGATAGCAAGCTGCGAGCCGGGCCGTTTGTGGATACATCGAAGATTTACGCGGCTCCGCGCACGGTTGGACTGGGCGATCGCATCACGCCGGAAGAAATAATCTCCGAGCTCAGGCGGGCAGGATATACCGAATCGCGCAGCAATCGCACCGGATGGTTCCGCCTGCGCGGGAACAGTCTGGAGATCTTTCCGGGGCCGGACTCGTATTTCGAGCAGGAAGCCGGCGTTCTGCACTTTTCCAAGAACCGGATCACGCGAATCGTTTCACTTCAGGACAACACCGAACGCAGCCAATATCAGCTCGAGCCTCTGCTGATCACCAACCTGTCCGACCGCAATCGTGAGAAACGCCGCCTTGTGCGGTTTAGTGACATTCCCAAGCCGCTGGTGGACGCGGTGATCTCCGCCGAGGACAAGCGCTTCTTCCAGCACAGCGGCTTCGATCCGTTCCGCATCCTTAAAGCGGCATATGTAGATTTGAGAGAGGGGCGCAAAGACCAGGGCGCCTCGACGCTGAGCCAGCAACTGGCGCGCGGGCTCTGGCTGGACCCGGAGAAACGCTGGAAGCGAAAGCTGATTGAGCTGCTGATCACCCTCCAGCTCGAACAGAAGCTATCGAAGACGGAAATCTTCGAAGACTACGCCAACCAGGTGTATCTCGGCAGACAGGGCAGCTTCAGCATACATGGATTCGGCGAGGCGGCCCAAGCTTATTTCAATAAAGATCTCCGGCAGTTGACGCTGCCGGAAGCGGCCACACTGGCAGGCATGATTCAGCGGCCGGCCGCATTCAATCCGTTCCGCCGCCCGGACCGCGTACGCGACCGGCGCAACGTTGTTTTGGCCCTGATGCGGCAGAATGGCCTGATCACCGAGCGCGAATATGCGCTGGCGGTCGAGAGCCCGCTGGGTGTGGCGAAAGAAGCTAACCAGTCAGTTGAAGCGCCGTACTTTGTCGACCTCGTCAATGACGCCTTACAGAACCAGTTCCAGGATGTGGATTTTCAGGCTAAATCGTTCCGCGTCTATACGACGCTGGACCTGAACCTCCAGAGGGCCGCGATGGAAGCCGTGCGGAACGGCATGAAGAACGTCGATGAGCTCATCCGAAAACAGCGGCGATTCAAGAATGCCGGCTCCGCCATTCCTCAGGCCCAGGTAGCGCTGGTGGCCATCGATCCCCATACGGGACAGATCCGGGCATTGGTGGGCGGGCGCAATTACGCCGCAAGCCAGCTTAACCATGTTGTAGCGAAACGGCAGCCGGGCTCGATTTTCAAGCCGTTCGTATTTGCCGCTGCGCTGGACACCGCCGTCACAGGGGCGCCTCACATATTGACCGCAGGTACAACGGTGGAGGATGAGCCGACCACGTTCTGGTACGACAACAAGCCGTACGAGCCAGCCAATTTCAAGCGCGAATACCACGGAATCGTCACCTTCCGCCAGGCGCTGGCGAAATCGATGAACGTCGCCACCGTGAAGGTGGCGGAAATGGTCGGCTATGACTCGATTGTGAACCTGGCCAGGGCAGCGGGGCTGAATTACAATATCCGGCCAACTCCGGCGGTCGCGCTAGGCTCTTACGAAGGCACGCCGGTCGAGATGGCAGGCGCGTATACCGTCTTCGCGAACCAGGGCACGTACGTGAAGCCTTCTTTCCTTTCTATGGTGCGCGACGAGCGCGGCCGGATCATGTACACCGGAAAAATCGAAACTCGGCAGGTCTTGGATCCACGGGTTGCCTACCTGATGACGAACCTGATGGAAGAAGTCATGCGCACAGGCACTGCGGCAGGCGTGCGGTCGCGCGGTTTCGTCCTGCCGGCGGCCGGGAAGACCGGGACGTCGCACGATGGGTGGTTCGCAGGCTATACCTCGGAACTGCTGTGCGTGGTCTGGGTAGGTTTCGACGATAATCGCGATCTAGAGCTGGAGGGCGCCAAGTCTGCGCTTCCGATCTGGACGGAGTTCATGAAGCGGGCAGTGACCTATCGTGAATACCGAAATGCCAAGCCGTTCATGGCTCCGGATGGGATTGTGGCCGTCCAGATCGATCCGCTTTCCGGAATGCCGGCGACTCCGAATTGCCCAATGACCCATCCCGAGGTATACATCGCCGGGACGCAGCCTGTGGGAACTTGTCCGCTGCATGGCGGAGGGCCGGCCGGTACGACGAATGTAGCCGGCTGGGATGTCTCGCCACCCCCGGCGATCAGCGGAGCGCCACGTCCCAGCACCCCACCTGTCGCGCTCTCGGCGCAAGGCAATCCTCCGCCTCAGGTTGCGCCCGCCGCACCCCCGGCCCCCGAAATTGAGCCAAAACCGAAAGAGAAGAAAGGTTTGTTTCGGCGCTTGTTTGGTGTGTTTAAATAAAGCCTAAGGAGGCCGCAATGGTTTCCGGCAAGCTGCAGGAAGTCGTGTCACTGGGTGTACTGGTTCTGGGTATTGGCCTTGCGCAGACCAACCAGTCTCTCCTGAACAAAACTACAATTCCGTCACCGGCGATCCCGTCGGCTCCAGCAGTTCCTCTGAGTCCAGAACGCCGCGCAGATATTCTGATGGCCCGGAAGATGTACCGGGAAGCCATTGAGGTGTATCAGCAGGCGCCGCTCGATTCGGCCGTGATCTGGAACAAGATCGGAATTGCGCACCATCAGATGCTCCAGTTCGAGGCCGCTCGCAAGTGCTACGAAAAGGCTCTCAAGATCAATCCGAAGTATTCCGAGGCATTGAACAACATCGGGACCGTCTACTATGCCCGGAAGAGCCACCGGAGAGCGATCAAGTACTACAAGAAGGCGCTAAAGCTTTCGCCCCAATCCGCTTCCATATATAGCAACTTGGGGACGGCCTATTTCGCTCGCAAGAAGTACCAGCAGGCGGCCGAAGCATATCAGACGGCTCTGTCTCTCGATCCTGAGGTGTTTGAGCATCGCAGCACGTATGGAGTCATGCTTCAGGAGCGGACGGTCGAAGAGCGCGCCAAATTCCATTACTACCTCGCGAAGACATACGCCAAGGCGGGCATGAACGATCGGGCGTTGATCTATATCCGCAAGGCGCTCGAGGAAGGCTTCAAGGAACGGGACAAGTTGAAGGCGGACCCGGAATTTGCAGGGTTGCAGGAGCTTCCCGAATTTCAGCAGTTGTTGACTCTGGAGCCGCGTGTTCTGTAGAGCCCTGGCGGCTCTGATCGGGCTGACGAGCATAGCCTGTAACACCAGCCGCACCCAACCGGAGGTGCGCCAGTTTGCAGTGCTGCGCTTTGAGAACCTTTCTTCGGATCCCTCACTCGACTGGATGGGACGGGCGTTCTCGGAAATCCTCTCCGGGCAATTGAGCGGCTCTCCGGCGCGCAACGCGATTCGCTTCCAGGTTCTGCGGGCGACGGACAAAATGATGGGGATGCACCCGGTCCGCGCGCCCGGGAAAGCATCGGAATTGGAAGCGGCAATGGCCCGGCGCGCGGACCGAATTGTGTATGGCACGTACACGGTGGTGAATAACCGCCTGGAGGTGGATGCGTGGATCGGCAATGGCGCGCGTTCCGAGATCCTGCGCAGCATTTCCGTCAGCGGCTCCCTTGCCGAGGGTCCGATTCCTCTTGCAGACCGGCTCGCCCGCGCGATTGGCGAAACCGTTACACCCTATAGCACCCATAGCCAGCGGGCATTAAGGGCGTACGTTAGTGCGATCGAGGCGTCGGACATCAGCACGATGCGGAGCGGGCTGGCGGAAGCTGTCGAGGCAGATCCGAATTTTGGAGAAGCATACGTTGCCGCTGTGCAGCTAGCGCTGAACCGCCGAGACACTTCCGAGGCCGCCACGTTGCTCGCCCGGGCGCGCACCCGCGGGACCGCCATCTTACCGGTGGCGCGTGCGCGGCTGGCGGTCGAGGAATCGGTACTCCGCGCGGATCCTAATATACGCAGGCAGGCTCTGGAAGAGCTTGCCCGGTTGACCCCAACCGACCCGGATGTGTTCCGCACGCTCGCGCAGGTTTTCCTTGAAGACAAACAATACCGCAGCGCAGCGGACGCAATGTGGAAGGCAGCGTCGCTTCAGCCGGAGGACGCAGACCTGCTGAACAACCTCGGCTACACCGAAGCGTACGCAGGCAATCGTGAGCGGGCTCTTGAAGCGCTCGCGCGTTATGAAAAGCTTCGGCCTAAGGATCCGAATCCGCTCGACTCGCAAGGGGACGTAAATCTATACCTGGGCCGGCCGGCCGATGCCGAAAAGCTGTACCTTGCAGCCGCGGAGCGAAGCCCCGGCTTTCTGAACGACGGCGATTTGCGGAAAGCCGCGATGGCGCGCCTCATGACCGGCGATGTGGCGGGCGCCACGGGATTGTTCGATAGATATCTGACAGCCCGGCGCTCGGCCGGCGATCCCGCCGCGGCGCTGGAGAAGGCCGTCTGGTTGTGGCAGACGGGCACGCTAGCCGAGGCGAAGTCGTTGGCCAGCGAGTTCGCCAGCAAGGCCCCGGGGAACCTGGCATCGCGAGCGCTGGCCCAGCTTGCATTATGGGAGCTGCAAACCGGCAACCGGGAGGCAGCGCGCCTGGAAGCGGGGCGCGCGCTCGCGCGGGCAGTGCCCGAAACCGCCGCCGCGGCCATCATCGAGTTCGCTTCTCAATCCCCGGCGGATGCGGCCGCATGGCAGGAGCGAGCCGGCCGCCGCTTTACACCACAAGTTTCATGGGCGGTGAAGCAGTACGCGCTGGCATGCGCATTTCTGTTCTCGGGTGCATTCGATCGAGCGGCTGCCCCCCTTGCCGAGCTGTTTGCTCGCACCGAGCCGCATTCCGACCCAGGCCTTGCGGTGATGCTGGCCTGGGCGCATTTGAAGGCCCGGCGCTTTGAGAAAGCTGCTGCGCTCGTGCGCTATACGCCGCTGCCGCAGCCGAGCGCTTCGGGGATCTTCGATTCCCTTTATCCCTCGAAACTGTTCTATGTCAGAGGCGCCGTGTTGGCTCATGCCGGCGAGAAAGCGGAAGCGCAGCGAAACTACCGTATTTTTCTGGCGCTCTCCGGAACTGGTCCGGACACCTGGGGTGAGCAGGCGGAGGCTCGCGCCTATTTGACTTCGAGCGCGCGGCACTCGACTACCAGCAAGGTGATATCATCGCCTTGGGGGACATTGCCCGTAAATGCCGAAAGAGCATTGCGAATGGAGTCGTGCACCTCGCGGCACGAAGCGGTCGCGTCGGCCATCGCAGAGTCGCGGAGGCGTTTGCGGCCGAAATACTCCCCGTCTTCATTCTGCGCATCCGTTACGCCGTCGGTATAGATCACAAGCTTCTGAACCTGCAGCGAGGTTTTCGATTCGATTGCGAAATCGGCGGGATCGATCAACCCGATCGGAGGACCCGTAGCTTCCAGATATTCCCAGCTTCCATCGGCCCGCAGGAGCAACGGCGGGCAGTGGCCCGCATTCACATAGTGCAAGCGCCCGGTGTCTTCGACGAGGCAGCAGACCAGAGTGGCGTACTTATCGCCGCCCGTGCGTTGGTTGAGAAAGTGGTTCAAGCGGCGGACGCGGTCCCGGAGAAGCAGCGGATCCGCCGAGAGCCCCAGGAAGGCTCCCTGGAGCAGTGCAGCTAGCAACGCGGAGCTCACGCCCTTGCCGGAGACATCAGTTACCACTGCCGACCAGCAGCCCGGAGCTACGCGGAATACATCGAAGTAATCGCCGCCCACTTGGTGGCTGGCCAGGCTGCTGCCGCAAGCCTGAAACCATCCTTCTGAGGGAAGACTTCCGGGCAGCAGGCTCTGCTGAATCGTACGTGCAACGTTCAGCTCTTCCTCAATTTTTTCTTTGATCCGCTCTTCTTCGATCAGCCGGGCATTCTCCAGAACCGTGGATGCTTCAATCGCAAGCGTCTGGAGCAGCTCGCGGTTTCCACCGGCCAGGTCTGCTCTGCCCCGGCGCGAATCCATGTACAACACACCGAGCGTTTCGTTCGATGTCGAGAATACGCTTGTCGCGCCACTGTTGCCCGTTTGGATTCGCACCAGAGGTATGCAAACGACGCTGCGGAGTTCCAACTCCGCGATGCTTTGCTCCGGCCGGATGCCATTTTCGCGCAGCGGGTCGAAGTTCATCGAGAGCAGGTCCGGCCGCTTTTCCAGGGCCCGCCGGATGACACTTCGCGGAACGCGCAGGTCGCCCGCATCGAGCGTTGTCCCCTCCCGATTGCGCGCCACGCGGGTTTCCAGATCGTTATTGGTGCGCAGCAGCAGAAATCCGCGTTCGGCCCCGGTGATTGCAAGGGCGGCATCTACGACCGTTTTCAGAACTTCATCCACCGAAAACGAGCTCTGTAGCGTGCGTGCGACCTCAAGGATGGCGCGCAGTTTGGCCAAATTCGCGCCTGCGCCCGGAACGGCCGGCGCTTCTACGGGCGTGACCTGATCCATGAGCCGGACCAACTCGCCCGCCTCCAGACTGAAGATCAGCCGGTAGGAATCCGGGAATCCGAACTCAATGCGATCGGAATCATGAAGCACTTCGCGGTGGATTCGCTGGCCGTTGAGAAACGTTCCGTGCCGGCTATTCGCGTCTTCGATAACATAGTCCCCGTTGATTACCGTGATCTGCGCATGATTCCGGGAAGCCCGGCTGTCGCGAATCACCAGGTTGCTATCAGCCTGCCTGCCGATCCGAAAAGGTAAAGGAGTGAGATCGATTCGCTTTCGGTGCCCCGACGGATCGATCACAACCAGGGAAGCGGGTTTTGGGGGCCGCACGGCCGCAAGATCAGGCGCTGCGCCGCGATCGCGCTTTAGGAGCGGTGCTGCTCTCGTGTCCAGCTACCGCGGCCGGATGGCTCTGCTCGCGAGCTTCCTCCATCTCCCGCGCCCGGAGAATCTGGCAATGCGCGCAATACCCGCCGATCTCCGTGCGGGCCAGCAGAATCTGAAATCCGAAATGACTCTCCACCTGTTTGCGAATGCGCTGTAGCGGCTCTCCGAAGAACTCCTCCACCTTGCCGCAGCGCAGGCAGATCACGTGCGCATGCTCCTGCTTCATTCGAGTCTCGTAGTAGTGCTGGTCGCCTTCGTGATGCATGAGGTCCAACTCGTCAACGAGACCACCCTGCTTCAGCAGCTTGAGAGTGCGATAGACCGTAACACGGTTCAGCTTTGGATCCTGCTGCTTGGCCATTTGAAACAGGCGTTCGGCATCCAGGTGCAGGCCGCTCTTGTCGATCAGCTCCAACAGGATTTGGCGCTGGCGGGTGAGGCGCACGCCTTTTTCCTTCAGCGAGCCCCTGATCGTGTCGCGGGTCATGGCGGCTCTTTCGATTTTAGCAACAACCCGTCGCCTGATGTGCCCTTGTTACAATCGCAATGCATGTTCCGCAAAGTCCTGATTGCCAATCGGGGCGAGATTGCCGTACGGGTGATCCGCACGCTGGAGGAGATGGGAATCCGCTCGGTCGCGGTCTACTCGGATGCGGACCGGGCCTCTTTGCACGTCCGCATGGCCGATGAGGCGGCTCACGTAGGTCCTGCTCCGTCGACTGAGAGCTATCTGCGGATCGATCGAATTCTGGAGGCGGCCGAGCGCCACCGCGCCGACGCGATCCACCCCGGATATGGCTTCCTGAGTGAAAACGCGGAGTTCGCCGATGCCTGCGAGCGGGCCGGCATCGTTTTCATCGGTCCTTCAGCCGCGTCCATCCGGGCGATGGGATCGAAGACCGCTGCGCGAAACGTGGCGATCGCCGCGGGAGTGCCAGTCGTGCCCGGAAGCGACCGGCCTCTCAAGGGGGTTGCCGAGGCGCGCGAGTTCGGAGAACGGTTCGGATATCCGCTCCTGCTCAAGGCCGTTGCCGGAGGCGGCGGCAAGGGCATGCGGCTCGTAACAGAAGAGCGGGAGCTGGACTCGGCCTTCCGCGACGCATCGAGCGAAGCCGAGCGCTCGTTCAAGGACCCCGAGCTATACGTCGAAAAGCGCGTTGCACGGCCCCGGCATATCGAGATTCAGGTGGTTGGAGACAGACACGGCAATCTCGTTCATCTGGGCGAACGGGAATGTTCGATTCAGCGGCGGCACCAGAAAGTCATGGAAGAGTGTCCGTCGCCCCTGGTCGCAAATTTTCCTGAAATGCGGGAGGCCATGGGGGAGGCAGCCGTGCGGGCGGCACGCGCGGCGGGATACTACAACGCGGGGACTGTCGAATTCCTCGTGGACGCCGACCGCAATTTCTATTTTCTCGAGATGAACACAAGGCTCCAGGTCGAGCATCCGGTCACGGAGCTGGT